>Ga0302272_1000128_pt1 | contig 38952 bp, 44 predicted proteins | sample III_Bog_N1_2_FD_198772 | JGI IMG/M metagenome (GOLD analysis project Ga0302272, IMG submission 198772) | Peat permafrost microbial communities from Stordalen Mire near Abisko, Sweden - III_Bog_N1_2 | ecosystem: Environmental > Terrestrial > Soil > Wetlands > Peat | place: Sweden: Abisko...
GCGCTCATGGTTGATCCCTGTGGCAAGTGCCTTCGCTGCGGTAGCGACACCTTCAAAGGCAGCAATGCCACGTTGCCCACGCTGTTCGAGAGGCCCAGCGGCATTCTCAAGGTGAGTGCGAAGTATACCGAGGTTCGTTGCATCGTTTACGGACAGGCCGATGATGTGGTAACGCTCTGCGAAGACAGAAGCCAATGCCTGAGTCACATCAACGGTTCCGGTACCGGATGTCGTCGTCACTGAGGACGCCACCATGTCGGTGCCAATACTTTCAAGCTTGATAGCGACTCCACCTGCAGCAGAGATGTATGAGCCCACATTCTTCGCGGTGAGCGTGATGTCATCGTCCGTGGCAGAAGCCGTCACCGGAAGCTGGGTCTTCGCATTGATGGCGGCCACCAGCGCAGCGGCGGCCAGTGCGGGAGTTGATCCCACCACAATGGATGCATCCACATAGGTAGCATCGATCCAGCAACGGACAAGACCACTCTTCGTTGCCGCAGTGGACAAGGAGAAAGCCCAAGTTGCAGCGGTACCCGTTGGCTCTGCATGCTTCACGAGAGTAATCAGCGTGTATTTGCATGCGGATTTTGCAGCCAAGTACATGGAGTGCAGCACGGAGCCTGCACCGACAGCAGCGAGTACATCGGACTCGGAATAAATATCAAGTGGGGTTGCAGGGGCAAGGCTCGCGGAAGCAAGGCCTGCACCAACAAGCAATACTTTTTGGACATTCGTAGGAAGTCCGTTTGGTCCTGCGTAGAAGTTGAACTCGGCATACGAGCCGGGCACCATGGTCTCCGGGATATTATTCTTGATGGTCATCAGGACTCCTGTTGAAAATCGGTTTGGGAACTAAGGTCAGAGGATCCTTGAGCCAGTTCATAGCTTGTAAGGATCGATTCAAGACGATGCAGGTCTAGTCTGCTTGTATCAATCGTATATGCGGTGTCATACGATGCTTGGAGAACCGAGATCCGCTCTTCTCGGAATGTCGCATTCGTGATATCCTTCCATCCGCTGTATTCAAACTCTTGGCAACCATCAGGTTCAAGGCCGTGCAATACAGGCACAAGAGCTTCTTCAACAATGAGAGCCTCACGGATACGCTCTTCAAATAGTTTCATGTTCGCCACTTGGATGATCGCAAGCAATTTGCATGGCACGTTGGCCTTGGTGCCGGAGGCATCCCACTCAGCCTTGCCTTCAACAACGTGTAGACTGATCGAAGGCCTCACGATTGCGTCGGCCTGATCATCAATGCTTCCTTTACGAACCTTTGGCAGCTTATCTTTTATGGCATCGTTAGCTGCTTGCAAAATGGAAATCACACTCATTGTCCATACCCCATCAGAAGATCATCGGAGAACACGCGTTGAGGAGCCCTTACACGAGGATTGAATGCGGGTTCAGCACCACTTGTAGGCAAGTCAAGCCGAATTGTCCCGGACGCAATGCCCTTCAAGGTCGCAATAGCCGTATCGCGTAGCTTCGCCAGTCCTTCTGGCATATCCAGCACAATGCGGCGTTTGTAGAGTTCAAAAATTGCCAAGTCGCGGGTCACAGTTTTTAAGACCGGATCTACGCTAGGAAGCGGCAAGCTCACCACCGACCGCAAATAGCCGTCGACGATGGAGCGAGCCGCATCAATGCAGCTCTGAATCACTGACTCGACAGGCTCCGCACCATCAAGGCGACTCTCCGAGTCATTTGAGAGCTCAACCGCCCGCTCACGCGGTACCTGGCTGAGCACATCCTTTACGGTGCAGTATTCCATCGATCAATGCCTCAGGTAGAAGGAGCGAGAACGTTGGAGAGAAGGAAGCCACAGTCCTTTGCCGCGACAACTTCCTTGACCACTTCGCCGACCATGACGTCAACGCCACCACGGCCACCCTTCTTCTCGTTGAGAACAAGCTTAACGAAGCGAGGACCATTCTGAGCAGTGAAGCCCCAGGTGATGCAGCCTTCGGTTCTGGTGGCCTGTGCGTTCACATACGCACCAGAAATCGTTTCGCCCCATGCAGTGATGATCTTATTGTCTTGACCCTTCGCAGCACTGTTGACCTTGGTATCTCCGACGATCACCTTGTCAATTTCAAGCACCGCAGCGATATCAGCGCGAACCGCAAAGCCCTTGGTGCTTGCGGCACCGTACACTTCTTTGATGACGTTCGGATGTGTACGCAGCTTATGCCAGATCGAAGCACCCATGCGCAACTGATTTGGGCGCATCAGGCACTTGAGCATGTAGTCGCCAATCAGTTCGAGCGGCTTTGCATCGGGATTCAGAAGCGATTGTGCAAATGTCATATCGAGCACATTTGCATAGTTGCTTGGATCCTGCACGGCCTTGATCACACGCAGCTCACGTTGCAGGGTAATCGTTTCGAGAACAGAAGATTGTTCCCTGTTGACCAAGCTTTCATACTTGGACTGGTCGCTGTTGATGATGTCGTCTTGGCCAACGAATCCTTGGAGCGCATGGACTTCGCAGCTATCGGTCGCTTCGCGGCCAGTGAACTCGATTTCCTTTGGTTCGGAACGGCGGCCAACGCGATCGTTGATGGAGCGCATTGCATCACCTGGCTCACGGATGAGCATCTTGAATGCATCCTTGCCGTTCATGTTGTCAATGCGTGGCATGACCTCATCAGCCACTAGGCCGAGGATCGAGTATGCCATAGCGAAGCCACTGACTGTTGGCGTTACGCTGAAAATGTATGGAAGACTTTTCCAATCCATGGTGATCTCCGGTTAGGCTGGTGTGACGGCAGGGTTACGTTCGATGAGGAAACGGATAATGTCGCCCGACACTCCGCTCTGCAAGGCCATGCCGACCGATGCAGTAGTTGCGCTACCCTTGATGGCAAGGCCTGTGGCATCTTCGCCTTGTGCAGGAATCTTCGCGGTCAAGCGGTCGCCACGGGTGACTGTGCCACCCAATTCCACTTCACCGATATCGTCGAGAAGCACATCGCAAGTTCCGCCATCAATGGTTGGTCCACGGTCGCTCACGCCGAGCAAGGCTTCGCTTGCAGACGTGGGAAGCTTGACAGTATCGTCGGCGGAGCCGATGACGACAATACGTTTGGGAGGGATGGCACCCTGTGCCAGTTGCCCAATAATGAGATCAGGGTTCATCAGATTTCTCCTTGGTTTCTGAGTTTTTCGAATGCCTTGGATGTGCCGATTCCCTCAGCTGAGGCCAGCACGGTAATTTTGGTAGCAACGGCTTCTGCACTTAGGGATGACGCAGGTGGTTTAGGATCTCCTGCACCGAGATCGATGACCGTTGGCATTGATGCAAGGAAAGACTCCATCACCTTGATCGTATCCTTGGGTTCTCCTGCACCAAATTCAATGCGCCCATTACCCGCATCAGCCGCCTTGAACAACGCTTCAAGCGGGCTTCGCATCGCAGGGGTCATGCGGCCAGCCTTGATCGTGTTATCACAGAGAGCAGCAAATTCAGCGGTACGCTTTTCATTCTTAAATGACGCTAGCTCATCTTCCGCTTTTTGCCGTGCAACCTTCTCTTCTGCAAGCTGCCGCTCCTGTTCGACGCGGGCGGGATCAGCCGGAGCCGCAGACGAGCCTGGAACGACAGCAGTGGAGGGAGCAGGAGTTGCGGGAGCTGGTTCTACGGGAGCAGAGAATGAAACAGAAGGCACATCACCTAAATCAACGCTATCAATCGTGCTTGTTGGAAGGATGGAATCTGCTTTTTCCAAACCATCTTTATCAATGATGTAGTCGCGGATTTTTCGGAACAGATCGCGCGCACTTTCAAGACGCCAACGCAAGCGATATACGAGGGAATCCTGTGACTGCGCGAGAGTCGTCAGATCAGTTTCTCCAGCTGCGAAGATGATGCTTGCAGAATCTTTGCCCTTATCGGTTTCGATAAACTCGCCCTGCCCAAATGAAATAGGATCAAGCCCAACAACAGCAGGCATATGAGCACCAAGTACGCCCAAGTGCCGCAACGTCAAATCAGGATACAGGGAAACGGATACATTGGTATATGCACCAGTCTTACATTCTTCGGCAAATGACGGTACTAGATCGGCTGCACAAAGCTGCATCACCTCACCATTCATGCGAGCTCCTTTGATAGAGCCTTCGCGCGGCGAGGCAACCTGTGGGTGCCCCTTCACAATCGGTGGAACCCAGTTCTTGACCTGCTCGTTGATCTGCGCACATGCAGTCTGCACATCGGTCAGCGATAGCGTATAGTCCTTGTTATTCAAGGCGCGGAATGTTCCGGGCTTGAGTGCATCGAACCATGGGTTCACTGGCTGCACTGCGAGCGAAGGAGCGGCGGCAACAACGCCTCCCGCAAATACGCACGGCTCAGGATGACCCGAGGCGACAGAGACAAAGAGTGCCAGCATCACGAGAGCGATCTGGAGCCAGAGGAATCGATTGGATTTGTTGTTTCTCATGGCACAAACATACCCGGAGAGTGCGGCACAGACAGCATGACTTTCTCCGCACAAATTGCCATTCATTTTTCCACGAACAAGTCACGGAAAAATGGAGGGAGTTATGCGCGTCGGATTAGGTGGAAGAAGAAGGCATGTTATGTGCATGCAAAGCATCATCGAAGAGATTTTGAAGAAATATGGACTGACGGTCGTTACCACTGGCCTGCTGGTTGGATACCATCTTAGCGAAGAGCGGAGGTGGACTACAAATCAAGCAGACAGCATGATGCAATGGATGAAGAGCCAAGACGATCTTATGGAGCGATGGAAAGAAACATTGCAGCAGTCACAAGATCGTTCAGACGCGCAGCTCCGTTTAGTAAGCGCATGCTGCCAAGCACACGCGGGGCGGTGACACCATGAGCAGAACTCCCGACGATACCAAGAAACTGATTGCCCGCGAACTTTATGTCGTGAGCGGCCTTTCGGCAAAAGCTACAGCGATCAAGGCTGGCATCAGTGAACGAAGATTGCTCGACTGGCGCAAGGAAGATAAATGGGATGAAGCCCGTAGTCTCGCTGGATTCGACAAGACGAAGTTAAACGAGAATCTCTATTCGCTCGCGCACACAGCTTCGCGTAAACTCAAAGAACTGATTGAACAAGGTGTAATCGATAGCAAACAGATTAACGCGATGCGCCAATTAGTCGACACAATCCAGCGCAGCAACGAATACGAAAAGGGGCTTGAAGCGGCTAAGCCCAAGAAGAAGGCAGACGCAACCATGCATCAGCGCATCTTACAGCGGATGGGCTTGACCTAATGGGCGTTGTCGCAAAGAATGAATTTGCGCTGGAGCTTGCTGGCTTCCTTCTGCCATACCAGAGTGACTTCGTGCGTGATACCGCACAGATCACGTTCTTCAGTGCATCACGCCGCATTGGAAAAACATTTTCATCGGCATTCAAGAGCGTTTCAAGATGTATTGAAAAGATCAATCACCGCGTATGGTATTCTGGTGCGGATGAAGAGGGCGGCGAGGATTTCATTGAAGAGTGCAAATACTGGCTTCGCTTCTTCAACGCATCTGCAAGCGAAATTTCGTTAGAGGAAGGTGGAGAAGAAATTGAATATGCTGACGAGGAAAAAGGAGTCCTCAATCTTACCATCCGCTTTGCGAATGGAAGCCGCATAACAGTACTTAGTTCGAACCCCAAGCGGTTCCGAGGCAAGGGTGGCGACATCATCCTTGATGAGTTTGCACATCACCCGCATGCTCGCGCCATGTGGAAGGCCGCGCTTCCAGCGGCGCTCGTCTGGGGGTACAACCTCACAGTCATCTCGACACACAATGGAAAGTTCACGCTCTTCAACGCCTTCGTTGAACGCATTCGCAGTGGCAAGAACAAGTTCAAGGCATCACTGCACGAAGTTACGATTCGACAAGCAGTTGATCAGGGTCTTTATGACAAGATCACTGGACGCGAAACGACTCCCGAAGAGCGCGATGCATGGATCCAAGAGCTCATCGACGCTTGCGAAACGCCCGAAGATGCCATGGAGGAATTTTTCTGCAAGCCACAGGATAGCAAGGATCCATTCCTTCCATTGCCTATGATCCTTCGAGCAGAACGCAAGGGGATCCTCGCGGATCCTGCAACTATTCCTGGTTCACTGTATCTTGGCTATGACATTGCACGCAAGAAGCATCTCTCCGTCATCTATGTCTTGCAGGAAATTGCAAGTCAGCTTGTGGTGCGCGAAATCCGAGTCATGGAAAAGATGCGATTCGAGGATCAGAAAAAGATTCTATTCGCATATTTAAAACTACCCACGTTAGTCCGTGCAAGCATTGACGCATCAGGTCTCGGCATGAACCTCGCAGAAGATGCACAGATCGAATTCGGTACATACAAAGTAGAAGCGGTAACCTTCGGCAATGCACTCAAGGCCACGCTTTCAAACAACCTCTATAAGGAATTCGATACGGTCTCGGTATTCATTCCTGAAGATGATGTACAACGGCGCAGCCTGAACAGCATCAAGAAGATGGTGACAGGCGCAGGCAACATTCGCTTTGATGTGGATGCCGAAGAGAGTGACAAGAAAGAAAACGAGAACGAAGTCAACATCGGCCACGCAGACCATTTCTGGGCACTTGCCCTTGCCGTCAATTCAGCACGTAACACTCCCGCAGGAATTCCACCCGTCACGACGCGCTCACAACGCAAGGACTTCCGCGACCGTCGGCGTGAGGAAGATCAGTTCGACGATGGCAACAACCCATTTCGCAGGATGAGCTAATGACATTAAATAGAAACCCGCTACGGAGCCCTGTGAGCCCACAATCGCTTTGGACGGGTATTGGCTTTCCCTGACCTCCTATAATCGTTTTTGAATCCAGTTAAATGGGGTTCTAGGCAAACCAAGACAAAGCCACCCGACAACCCCGCAGAAAACACCAGAGGAACCCCCATGACGAAGAAGAAAGCCCCCGAACAGCTCACTGGCGAAGAGATCCTCACCAGGCAGGCAATCGGATGGAACGCTATCGGAAACCTGCCGAACCCCAACTTCATTTTGCGCCGCATGGGGCGAGTCTCCGATACGCACCGAAATCTCAGCAAAGATGCCCATCTTGCAGGCGAGGAGCGTAAGCGCCTTGGTGCCGTGCGCAACTGCCCATGGACACTGTCGGAAGGACCAGATGGTCCACGCAAGGAAATCTCAGATGCGCTCTGGAAGCTCGATGTCCGCGACATCGTTACGCAGGCCATGAAAGCAACGGCGCGTGGCGTTGCCGTGCTGGAAGTTCTGTGGGAATACAATGGAGGCCGCGTATGGCCTTCCAAGATCATAGGCAAGCCAATGGATAGCTTCGCCTTCCGTTTCTCAGATAACGCGCTCATGATGATTACGCGGGATGCCCCGATGGGAGTTCCTGTGCAGCCCTACCGTTTCCTCCTTGTGCAGAACGAGCCCGAGTTCGACAACCCTTATGGAGACGGATATCTCGACAAGTGTTTTTGGCCTGTCACGTTCAAGCGTGGAGGCGTCAAGTTCTGGATGCGGTTTGTGGAAAAGTATGCAGGCGTATTTGCCGTGGGCAAGTATCCACGCAACTCTCCGCCAGCAGACAAGGAAGAATTCCTTGATTCGCTGTACAGCATGATCCAGGATGCCTGCGCAGTGATCCCCGAGGACGGATCGGTGCAGCTGATCGAGGCCGCCCAGAAGGGCGCAAGCGCAGACATTTATGAGAAGCTGTGCAACTGGGCAGACAAGCAAATCAGCAAAGCGATCTTAGGACAAACACTTACCGCAGACATTGGTGAAAATGGAAGTCGTGCTGCAGCGCAGACCCATTACCAAGTTGGGCAAGATGTTGCAAAGGACGACGCTACGTTGGTACATGGTGTGATGAACCAGCTTGTGGGCTGGATGTGGGATCTCAACTTCGGAACACCCGACCGCCCTTGGTGGAGCCTTGTCGCACCACAGGATCTGAAAGAAGATCTTGCGACTCGTGACCTCAAGCTCACGCAAAGTGGAGCACGCTTCACTCCTCAATATTTTATCGAGGCATATGGATTCTCACCAGCGCATCTCTCAAAGGAACCTGCGCCGCCACAAGGCTCTCCACTCAACCTTGCCGCAGGTGAGCCCAGCGGTGGCTTGACTGATGTTGACGCAGGCGCAATCCAGCTCGCATCGCAGGCAGCAAAGACCGAATTATTCTCACCTATCAGAACGCTTGTCGAGATGGCAACAAGCCTTGAGGAAGTCCGCGACAAGCTGCTTGAGACTTATGACAACGTCGATGTCGAAGCTATCGCACCAGAAATGGAACAAGCGTTTCTTGCTGCGAATCTCAAGGGACGTTTCGAGATCATGCAAAAGGCTGGGCTTCTGTAATGCCAAAGGCCGATGTACAGTTCGGCACGTCTCCGTTCAAGGAGGCTGTCGATTATTTCCGCAGCAAGATCAACTTGCCCACGGCAACATGGAAAGACTTGCAAGGCCAGATGCATGCAAAGGCTTTCGTCGTTGCAGGCGCAATGCGTGATGATCTGCTTGCAGATTTCCGCAAGGCCGTCGATGGTGCAATAGCAGAAGGAAAAACGCTTCAGGAATTCAGGAAAGATTTTGACTCCATCGTTGCGAAAACTGGGTGGCAATACAACGGTTCGCGCAACTGGCGTTCTGAAATCATCTACAGCACCAACATGGCCGTGGCTCATTCCGCAGGTCGCGAACGCCAAATGCAAGATCCCGAGGTGCGCAAAATTTTTCCCTATGGCCGCTATGTCTGCATGATGGATGGTCGCGAACGTCCTGCACATCGAGCGTGGCACAACACAGTCCTTCCGCTTGACGATCCTTGGTGGAGTTCACACACGCCTCCATGCGGATGGCATTGCCGGTGCCGCAAGGAAGCCGTGAGCCGCTACGATGTGAAGGAACTAGGACTCTCTGTCTCAGACAAGGCTCCCGCAGATCCCATGGTAGAGCATATCGACCACGACACTGGCGAAGTCATGATGGTTCACAAAGGAATTGATCCCGGATGGGACTACAACCCTGGTGACGCAGCGAATGGCAAGCCAGGCGTTTCCATGAAGGCGTGGAAAGTAATTCCACAGCCCGCGCAAGTCGCAGAGGGATCATTGCCCAGCCTGCCGATCCATGCATATCCAAAGCAAACGGAAACGCTCACCCTCAACACCAAGGATGAGATCAAGGCTGCGATGGACAGCAAGCTCGATGCGCTGTTTCCCGGCGACAGTGTGCGCCAGGTGCTCATTCCACTTGGTGAGTTCACCTATGCGTTCAACGTGAATTCGGAAGAGCTCGCAAAGCATTTCTCAGAGATTGACCGAAGAGACCGCCAGCTCTACATGGATGCGCTGCTATCTGCAATGACATCTCCTGATGAAGTTCGCCTTGCCTTCATGAGAAGCACCACGGGCAAAGTTGCGATCCGTGCACGGTTCATCAAGGTCTTTGCCGAGAAGGGAAAGCAGAAGCCTATTATGGTTGTATTCGATGCGCAGAAGGGTGAGTTTGTCAGCTGGACTGCGTACCGCTTCAAGCCTTCGCAGCTCAGTGACCAACGCACGGGAATTCTTGTCTACCAAAAAAAGGAGGCTCCCTAAAAAGGGAGCCTGGTGTGCAACCGACTTCACCGAGGAGTTGCAAGAAGCGATAAGACCGTAGGCCAGTGAGCCCGCCAGACCGCCACCTGTGAACAATATACCCATTCCCAATACGGAGTGCAACTATGCCAAATCCATTCTTCATTGAAGTAGACGACGAGAAGCTCAAGTCCTTGTTTGAAAAACTGAGCCAACGAGGAAGGGACATGCGTCCAGCGTTGCTTGCCATTGGCAACGTGGTGGCCAATTCCGTACGCAGAAATTTTGATGAAGGTGGACGCCCAGATAAATGGAAATCATTGAGTGAAGCCACACTCATTGGCTCACTTAGAGGTAAGGACTTTGACAAGCGGAAGAAGACGAAGACTTTGACTACTCGGGCATCGAAGCGCATTGCATCAAGAAAGATTCTTGTCGGCCTTGGAATGCGTGGTGGCCTCATGGGCAGCATCCATTATGAAGTGGATGGTAATGGCGTAAGCATCGGTCCAGAGCCAAAGCCTTACGCACGCATTCATCAGTTTGGAGGGGAAGCAGGACGCAAGTCGCACCGAGTGAAGATCCCTGCGCGGCCTTACCTCGTATTGCAGCAAGAGGATGTGCAAGCAGCGAACAACATTATCATTGGATTTCTGATGCGGGAGTAGAACCGAATAAATCAGTTTGGCCGAAGTGACCTTTCATGTTTAGCAGAGTACGAAAAGTCTTGTCGCCAATGCCGAGGTCACGGCTGAGTTTGAGTCGGTTCGATCCATTGAAATTATTGCGGATGTAACGTGCGCAGAATGCGCGGGGAAGCTTACTTGGGAATCGCAGGGCATTGCCCGAGAAGATCTTCCAGATTTCAAGAGTCTTCTCCATGCCGATGATTTCAGCCACCGCCGGAAGGTCTCCCGGAAGATCATCGATCTTCATTTCATTTGCGACGCCAGCAACTCCCATATGCCCAAAATATACAAGTTTCCGAAACTTGATGCACAGGGATTAATTTGTGTGTCAATAATTCCACGTTAGCACTTCGGTCTTGCGCTTGCCGTTTGCGCCACCCTTGTTCACCGAAACACCTGATTGGATCTGCTTCTGTTTCCACTCATGCTGCGCGGTATATTGCGCAAGGATATCGGATGGGTAACTGCTCAACAGGAACTTTCCAGAAATCTTTGAAAGGGTCTTCAACAGACATTCAAAGTCATCAATTGAATAGCCATCGTAATGTCCGCAGTCACTATTGAAATACGGTGGATCGCAGTAGAAAAAACTTTGCTCGGTATCGCGGCTGGTGATGATGCGCAACGCATCAGTGCATTCGATCTGCACGTCCTGCAAGCGTATCGCTATTTCCTCGCTGAAGGCTTCGCGTGCATTGTGGATCTTCTTGCTTGTGCAATCCTTCTTCTTGTCGTAGCCAAATGATCCATCCAAGATTGAACTGAAGCTCATGTGCGCAAGCACCCACACAGCCCACGCACGCTTGATCTCGCTGAACAGCTTCGGACGGTTGTAGACAGCCGAAGCGTCGGCGTGCAGTTCACGGCTGTGAAGGCTGATGGAGATTTCTTTCTCAAGGCTCACGAAGTCACGCTGCACGGTGCGATAGAAGTTGATCAGCTCGCCGTTGGTGTCGTTGATGACCTCGACTCCGCTTGGCTTCTTCGCAAAGAAGATCGCAGCTCCGCCAACGAAGGGCTCTGCGTAGAGGTTGTGTTCGGGGATCATTTCTAGGATGGTTTTGCAGAGCTTCTGCTTGCCACCGTAGTAGGTAAGAGGCGTTTTGATTGTTGGCTTTTCGGCGTGCATGGCCGCAAGCTACAAAGCACAAAGAACTAAAGCAAGCTTATTCTTTTTGTTCCTGCTTCATGTTGCTCACCTGTCGCATAGCAACAATCAAAATCCAAAGCGGAGCAATAAACGTTTCAGAGCATCTTTCCGATTATTGAGTCTTTGCTGCTGTTCACGAATTTGCTGCAAAGTTTTCATACGGATATAATCTTGATTTGCCTTTTGGATAAGGGCTAGGTTTTGATTGAAGCTCTTGATTCGCTTGGCTTCTTCCTGCTCAGTGTAGCTGCAATATATTTCAGCCTGGTTGACCATGGGAAACCTCTTTTAATTTGCTGTGGTCGTTCTTGATCTTGTACAAGCAAATTTCAAGAACCATTCTATCCATATACATTTTAATAAAGCGGCTGACAGATTCCATCGGCTTATGAATTCCTGCTTTCTTTGAATAAATCGTTAGCACCAGAGCTACGTTGCCGTCACCGCTACGTATTGGATATCCAATTATTGATCCATCAATATCTTCTTCCGTCTTGAATAAGAACTTTTGCTGGATTTTCTTTCCTCCTTTTTCTCCCTCCCTCTTCAATTCTCTGAATGATTTTATGTGTTGAGGCTTCCCTGTTTTTTGCACATAATGGAAGAAGGTGTTTCCTGATCCAAGATCTGATGGTGTTAGCGTTGGCCTTTTAGATTTAGGGGCATGGTAAATCTTTTGAACCTTGTTACTTTCAAACTGAGCCAATGCAACTGCTTCTATTTCGTTTCCAATCACTTTGTCAAGCGCAGTATGCAATTGAAGCACTAGTTCTTTCAATTGATTTTCTGGCTGGGTGATTTCAAGAAAGGTATCCTGTTCTTGAATGCATTTGTGATCCATGAAGCGATCCTTCTTTGCTCCAACAGCCTCATTGATTGAGGCTAGTACAATCTCAGGAGCCTCGGGATGTTCTTTTCTGATTCGTCGTCTTTCGATAAGATCGAAAATCAATACCAGTAGTGACGGCAAAGCAAAAAAAACAACCATTTTCCAGCCATCCAATGTGGAGTTGAAATTTAACTGGATAGCTCTTGTAAGTTTGCATGACTCAGGAAATGTCGCTTGAGAGAACCCAAGAAGCAGTGTGGCTATTGCCACAATAATCGTTCTTATAAACGGCTTCATCATCTACCTCCATTTGAGAAATACAAGCGGAACGTCATCAATCACATAGCCAACCGTAAACAACTGGTAGCCTACAAGAGCCGTTGCGATGACCAGGACGCCTGTAAAAACCAGCGTGGACCGTTTCCAGTCATCGTGCTCGATACGAGGATCAAGCGGCTTGAAACGGCACAGCATGATCACGATTGATATGCCTTCACCTACACATAGAATCACGAGCATGGCTTTATGATTGATGCACCAGGCAATAAGAGCGAATATCGTTGTGTACAACAAACCAAACATCGCATGCTGCCACTTATTCGCACCACGCATTTCTTCTTCAATGCGACTCATCTTATTCCCATTTCGTATTGAGATTCGGGTCTCGACCTTTTACAACCTTGATGATCTTTACCCATGAGTCGGACATGTCGTTGTTTCTCCGAATCATAAGCATCCACGTCTGGTTGATGCTTTTGTAATAAATGATTTGCCAACAGGTCGTCATATTGACCATCGCATTGTCTGCTCTAATTACAGTCTCTGGCTTAGTTGTATCGTGAGGAATGGAGCACTTTAACTCATCGCCCCTAAGACCCAGTTTATGTTTGATATCCGAGAACTCTAAAGTTTCGTATTCAACATCAGCCAGCAGATTGAACTTAGACAGTAACTTATTTGCTTTCTGTGTTTGAAGGCCTGAAGGGTAGAGTATCGGATTGCGTTTTGGGGTTTCCTGCGCAGGTTCTGGCGGAAGCAGTGCTTGACCCCATGCACCACTTACCCCGATCAAAATGGTTATAGAAAACATAATGACAGCCCATCTTATCATGAACCATCTAGGACTTTGTGTGGTTTGCTGTTCTGACATATTTCCCCCTGGTTTAAATCCAAATCTGGTTTTTCCTGCGATGAATTATCCCACAGCCTTCTTTGGGTGGCTAACCTGAGCTTCGCGAACTTCGCAGCTATGTATAGCCAACGCTAATACTTGGTGATATAACATTACCAGTTGATCGTAACTTGGGCGAGATTGCCCTTCAATCCACGATATCCCTGACGATCTCGGAGCTCCTACACTTTGAGCAATATCATCAGCTGTACAGCGTAGAAGCTGACATGCTCTGCGAATGTCGGGAAAGGCAGAACTCTTTAAACAATTACTGTCAAACTCCTCTTTTACTACCGAGTTTGAATCAAGATTTTCTAGTGCTCTTGTATAACCCGCAGCTTGGAGCTTATTCGTAAAGGTAGCTCCCCAAGTTTTAGCCCCACTGAGATATGCGTGCAGATGCTGTGGACTAATCCCCATTTCCCTTGCCAAGCCGCTCATTGATCCATAACGATCTTTTGCAAAGCGCTTTACATCATCTGGCAAAGAAAATATACCTGAGTTGTAATTATCTCTTGACAACTTTACTACCTGGTTGTAAATTCCTTTATGTAGTGGTCATTAAACACCACTACAAACGAAACATAATAAACGCAGGAGTCTTATGAACAAAAACAACAAGTTCACCATCGAGAGATTCTCGTGGAGAGAGGTTGCCAAAGAGGTGTCTCGACTGGCTGGAAAGACCTACAGCCCTTCATATATAAGGGAGGTAGCTACAGGCTACCGAGCAAACAATCAATTGAAAGATCTTCTCAATGACCTTGGTGTCCTTCAAATCAAGGCGGCTTGAATATGCCTAAAAAGACACTTCAAACAGTCGATTCACCAGAGACCTCATCCCTAGAAATTAGGGATCAGGTACCCGAAGAAGCTGGAATCAAGGATCGACAGGAAACCAAGGTCATCTACCGAATTTTTCAAGGAAAAGATATCCGCTTTGAAAAATCAACTGATGGCGAGGTCATGGCGGTAGCATTGGATGTTGCCAAAATCCTAGGCTATGAAAACCCCGACCAGGCAATCAAGCAGCATTGCCGAGCAACGGCCAAGATTGTCATCCATGACGGCAAGCAAAACCGCCCCATGCTTGTGATCCCAGAACGAGACATCTACCGGCTCGTGATGCAATCCACAAAATCAGAAGCACGCAAATTCGAGGAGTGGGTCGTTGGCGAGGTTCTTCCCTCCATCCGCCAGACTGGCAAGTACAAGATCACCCGCAAGATCAACTACGTACCACAGACCACCAATGACACAGCAAAGCCAGGCGAGCAACTTGAATTCTTCCCTCGCCATATAAGCATGACGTTTGCAGAACCCGTCACCCTGCAACTCGCAAAAGAGCGTGCAAGACTTAAAGCCGAGGGCAAGGAGTTCAAGACGGACAAGGACTTCATCGGCTATATCGTCGCACAGTATTTCGAGGAGGTGGTATGAGTTTAACGCTGTATCCTCTGTCCACTATTGAAGGCGCTTTTGAAGCAGGATTCAATGCTGGCGTCAATTGCGGAAGTAATGGCTTCTCCGACGAGGAATGCATAAAAGAAGCCGTCGCATCCGCAGAACGCTTCTTGGAGCGAATCGGGATTTCGGACATAACCGTGGAGGCAAGGCCATGAAGATCCATTCATTTTATGACTCGGCAAGAATGCTTTGTGTTGACTGCTCCGAATGCACCAGAGGCGGTAACGGATCAGACCCAAGTAAATGCTCATGCGGATGGAAGCACAAGAAAGGAGGCCGTGGCAGTTGCTACAGCGGCACGTTGATGCAGGGAATCACCGTCCCAGAATCAACCAAAATTCTCACCAGGAGGCACTAATGCAATATCAATCCAATAGAAAGAATCGTCGTGAAAAAATTCGTCAGTTACGTCACTCGCAAGATCCATCGGCACCGCTCACCCTCAAGTTTCAGGGGCTCGAAAAGGATCTGCGAAATCTAGCCCGCGAAGAACCATTGCTGATAGAGCAAATCAATAATTCCCTAAGTCATCTTCTTGTGTCTTGGTCGTATATGGTTACGGCATTTAACCCCCAACCAAAGCCAGTTGAAGCCGACTCCACAAGGCTTGAACTTGATGACCGCGTTGAAGTTGTGATAAGCACGCCCTTGGATCGTGACTGCATGGTCGAAGTCGTGGAGCAGGAATCATGACACGCCTATACAGCGTCAGCGAACCTCGCCAATGGTGCTGCGTCTGCTGCGACCGTCCTCACGCAAAGACGCTCAATGGCTTTCCCACCTGCAATCGATCTGAATGCTGGAACGAGATGACACGCCTCATTCTTGATGGAACTGCGCCACTTGTAAAGGAGCGCATTCAATGAGCGGAATCATGAACTTATGGATCAGTACAGATGACGCCGCGAATGCCATGCAGATCACACCACGCGCGGTAGTGAAGGGCAAACGTATGTGGGACACTCGCATCGTCTCAGGATCAAGTGGCAAGCACATGGAAGTACGCCTTGCAAGTCTTCCACATGACGCCGTTGTGCGGTATCAGGTTGAAAAGTTGCCAGAGATTCCCGAAGTAAAAATTGTTGTAGAAGACACCGAAGCTTATGCCAACGTATATGCAAAGGCAAGCGCTCGTACCAAGCGCCATGCGGACAAATGGTCATTGATTCTTTCACGAAGCGAAGGTATCACAGGCCGCTTAGAGCTTGAGTCCTGGGCACAGCACTGGAGTCGCGCAAATCCTGACATGGCAGTGAGTGCGCAAAGTATTTACCGAACAAGGGCGCAAGTTGCAGAGTTCGGACGCATGAGTCTCATCACTCCATCTCGCGTTGTTGGTTCAACCGTCACCGATGAGATGTGGGAAGCATTCAAGTGGGCATACCTTCGCCCGAGCGCTCCATCAATTCCTGTGGCTCGCGAGATTGCTCTTGGCAAATGCCTTGAGGACGGACTGACAGCCTCACGTGATAATTTTCCGAGCATCCACGCCTTCCAGCGCCGTGTGAGCAGAGAACTAGACGAGGCCGTACTTGCGTATGCCCGCAAGGGGCGTAAGCGCTACAACGATGCGCATGGCGTGCATATCGATCGCGAGTACACGATGCCAGCGGGCTCGGTCTGGGTTGGCGATACGCGAACATGGGATGTGTTTGTGCAAGTGGATGGACAAGCGAAGCCCTCGACATGTTACATCACCTTATTTGTTGATATGCGCACCAGCATGCCCATGGGTTGGCACATTCATCTCTCCGCACCATGCACTGACAATGTTCTGCGTGCAATCCGCAACGGCATTGAGATGTATGGATTACCTGATGAAGTTTATCTCGACAATGGAAGAGAATTTCGCAACAAGGATTTTTCAGGCCAGACGCGAGGGCACAAGATCGTGGAAGACGAACAGAAGGCCGAAGCCTTGTTGAGCCGCCTTAATATCCATCCACACTTTGCAATCGTGCAACGAGCACAGTCAAAGATCATCGAGCGAAACTTCCTCACGATCAAAGGCAACTTCGACAAGATGTTCAACAGCTACAAGGGTGGCAACGTACTTGAGAAGCCAGAGATTTTGAAGAACGTCGTGAAGCGTGGTCTCGCAATCGGTTGGGAGGCTTTTCAGGGGCTCGCCAATAAATTCATGTCCGAAGTTTTTCCCGCAATCAAGAGCGAAGGCAAGAACCATCAGGGCAAGAGCCGCTCTGAATTATGGAGTGAGTTGATTGTGCAACGTACCGAGATGCGGCGCGTGACGCAAGAGACCGCGAGCATGCTTACCACGCGAACAGCGACGGGGCGCATTCATCGCCAGGGCTTCCGCCTGCGCGAACTTGAATGCCAGTTCTGGGCGGAATGGATGCCAGTGAACCAAGGCCGTGAAATCACTTTGCGCTATGACCCCGAAGACTTGCGCATTGCATGGGCTTATGACTCAAGCGGAGCACTCATTGGCGAGGCCATGCTATGGCAGGCTGTAAACGCACTCGTGAGCCATGACGATGTCATTGGCAAGACCCAACTCGCAGAAAATATCGCCCGCACCAAGCGTGCAGAGAAAATGGTTCGTGAGATGGTTCCCGATGCAACGAAAGACGAGGCGAGAGACATGATCCACGCCATGGGAACAGCGTTGGGAAGAGCCAATGTCCTGAACCCGCTAGGCGTTACACAGATCACTCGCCACGACCACGACGCCAAGATACTTGCTGCCGATGCCCGAGTGGGCAAAGGCGACCTCGCGCAGTTCGTGAAGAATGAAACAAACGAAAAACCAATCCTGATCGTATGGCCGGATGAAGTTCCGTTCGCGAAGCAGGGATAAGGAGCAGCACCATGGATACTTTGCAAAAAAGACTCACGGTATATATCGACTCGACAGGATCCACGCAGGTCTCTGTAGCCAAGGCCATTGGCCGTAGCCCCTCGCTGATCAACTCCTGGCTCAAGGGCAAGTATGAAGGCGACGTCACGGAGATTGACAAACTGGTTGCCGATTTCCTTTCCAATGCGAAGGAACAATTGGAATCAATGGAGCATGGCATCATTGAGACCAGCACATACAAGGCGATTCACGCATACTGTACCCTTGTATTGCAGAAGCGTTCCATGGGAATGCTCACGGGCGATTCGGGAGTTGGTAAAACAACTGCGTTACAGGCATATGCGATGAAGCACCCCGCAGTAATTCTGATCGAGGCCGATCCAGGCTACACGGCGCGGGCTTTGTTCATCGACCTCTGCGACGCGCTCAACCTCGACACGCGTGGAAGTCTTCACGACCTGTTCAACCGTGTAGTCAATAAGCTGCGCGGATCTGGACGCCTTGTGATCATAGATGAAGCAGAGCAGTTACCGTACCGCGCTTTGGAACTGATTCGCCGTGTGAATGACAAAGCAAAGGTTGGCATTGCACTCTGCGGAATGCCACGCCTTGAGAAAAACTTGAAGGGTGATCCCACACATTATGCCCAGCTATACCGCAGACTCTTCATTCCTCGCCGCGTCTCTGGACTGACAGATTTTGACATAGATGCTTTGATTATACAGGAGCAGCCCAAAGTGAGCAAGGACACCTTGTCTGCACTACGCAAAGCTTGCGGACGTAACGCTCGCGTACTCTCCTTCTTGTTGATGTGGTGTTCGGATATCATGGGGCGCAACGAAATGTCAGAACTCACGCCAGAGATTGTTTTTCGCGCATCTGAAATGCTGGTGGCTGCATGAACCAGACCTCTCCTTATACTCGCTCCATTCACGCCTTGGTGAATCGCCTTGGCATGACGGATGAGCAATACCGTGACTTACTACGTGACCGCTTTAACGTCGATTCAAGCAAGTCGCTCACGGGACTGCAATGCCGTACACTATGCTCCTTTTTGCTTTCCATGTGCCCCAAGGCACAGGCGACAACGCGAATCGTAAAACGGCATGAGGATCTCGGACATCGTGGAAATGGTTTTGCGAGTCCAAAGCAGATCCGAATGCTTGAAGGTGCGTTTGTAGGAATCTCGTTCATGCCAACGCTACCAGAGAAGCAGGCGGCGTTCCGCACATTTCTTAAAAATCATTTCTCGATCCCATCGGTCGAATGGATTAGTGCCTCGCAAGTAGGCCAGATCCTCAAGTCTATTCAGTCAATCAAACCAAACAATACCAAAGCAATGGAGGCCTCACATGGCTAAGAAAGATGACAAGGGAAACTGGATCAATCCTCGCGGAGTCGCTGTTCCTAATAAATACGTACCCGTAGTCGAGAAGAAGCGCGATAAGGCCGTAGAAGATATTCATACCGCAGTGGATAAGGTAGAGCAGATGATGCTCAAGACCAAGGAAGCGGTGCTCACTCTGATTGAGTCCTATTTACTGTGGCTTGAGAAAGAAACGAATACCAAGCGTGAAGGCAAGGGCAATCTGACTTTGACAAACTTCTCAGGAGACAAACTGGTCGAGATCGTCATCAACGACATGATCGATTTTGATGAGCGCTTAGGTCTTGCGAAAACCAAGATCGACGAATGCTTCACGGAGTGGTCAGAAGGATCGCGCGACGAGATCACAGCAATCGTACGCCAGGCATTCAACTTGGACAAGAAGGGAAATGTGAATCGGCAAATGATCGTGCGCTTACTTTCCCTTGAAATCAAGGATCGCCGCTGGCGCGAAGCGATGGATCTGATTCGCCATAGCATGCAGGTACGCGGCACACGCCAGTACATCAATCTTCGCCGTAAGGTGAAGACAGAACTGGGTTCGGAGCAATGGGAAAAGGTCAACCTCAACTTCTCGGCGATGTGATGATAACCCAAATTCTTTTCACTATCGCCATAGTCGTATCCCTTGGACTCCAAGCCTTCGTCGGCTTCTGCATGATTGCTGCGATGGGCTGGTTTCCAAATATCCCTGCGGGCATGAACTGGTTCGCTGTAGTCATGGTGGCATTGAATATCGGGGCTGCGTTCTGGGGGCTCCGCACCGGAGGAGGAATCAATCAACTCATTTATGGCCTCACAGCTGCGATCCTCAACGTCTGCGTCTACTTCAACTTTGACAAGATCATCGGGAGGTTCCAATGACAACAAAGCAACAGCTGCGCTCGTTTGGAAGTGCAAGCCTAGAGACTGTGGCGAAACTACTCTCGGGCGAAGGCTGGAAGGAAACAGGAATTTCCGTTCCTGGATCTTCTCTGTTATTTCGCAAAGGAAAAGTCTTTGCAGACCTGCGCCGCGAGATCGGTGGGGTCTCATTATGGCAGGTGATTCTATGAACGACAAACAATCAAATCAAGGAGAACCATGAACAACATCATCGCAAGAATCAGCCCAATACTGGCTGACAAGGATGCTAAAGGGTTGCTGAAAGGAAGCCTTGGACGGAGCCTACTAGCCCTTACTACAGGCGCGGCCACCTATATGTTCACCAAGCATCAAATTGATACGCCTCCTGGCTTTGCTGCCATCATAATTGCATTGATGGCCTACGTATTCTCGGGGAAGACGAAGCTCAATAAAGACGCCCCATCGGCCACACAAGGCTCTGACGCACAAGGAGCCTAAGATGGATAGGGAAAAGATCTTAATCTTCGTTGTATGTATTCTGCTGTCGATTTTAGCATTCCTTGCATGGCCTTTTCCCATGGGAAACAATTCTGCGAAGGATGTCGGTGCAAAGATTCAGGCGGCAGAGCACAAGGCCGACACGGTATATCAATCCGTGATCAAGCACGATACTGTCGAAAGAGATCTTCGAGCCAAAGCAAAGGCGATGATCAAGCGCGATACAATTCCCATGCACGACACCGTTCCCTTTCGCGATACGATCTGCCTAGATGCCTTCGATACGTTAAGCAAGGCGCTTGATGAATGTGACTCAGCAAAGGCATTGCGGGACACAATCATTCATACGCAGGACACCGTCATCAAGTTGGTACGGGACTCTGCGCAAATAACAAATAAACCGAGTGTGGAAGGCTATGCCATCACCGCGCTTATTTCCGCAGTCCTTGGTGGACTGCTCATCCTTATCTTGAGGTAACAAAGTGAACGTATCAAAGAATGAAATCGCAATCATTGAGCAGGAAGAAGAGTTCCGCTCGCACCCTTACTTGGATACAGGTAAAGTCCCAACCATCGGGTATGGCTCAACATACTATGAGGATGGTACGCATGTGCAAATGACCGATCCTCCGATCACACAGGAGCGGGCTGCGGATCTCATGATGCATAAGCTTCAACAAGAGTTTGTTCCAGGAGTGCTCAAGCTGGTAACGGTTCCGTTGACCCAGAATCAATTTGATGCTCTGATTGATTTCGCCTACAACGCAGGCCTTGGAAATCTTCATACATCAACTCTACTGCGCAAGCTCAATGCAAAGGATTATGAAGGTGCTTCGAATGAATTTGCACACTGGTGCCATGATGATGGAAAGGTTTTGGATGATCTCGTGAAACGGCGCGAAGCCGAACGAAAACTATTCGTGTCGTAACATCGTATCAGTTCCGCACGGCAAGGTTGGTTCGTGGTTGAGTGGGTCGTGCGGAACTCTCCCTATAACCGAGTAAGTGTAAGTCGCCAGTTTCGTTTCATGTGGCGCCACCCAATCGGTTCTTTTCTCAAATCTTCGCTTTTCAGATATGAAGACTTCTTAACTGGGGTCTTTCTTTTTGTGCAATCCGTCTCATGGACGCATTCTCAGTTCCTCAGCAAAGTTCCTTAGCTCACAAATCGCAGATCTTCAAGATTCATTGAATGCTCGTTGAATTAGCAAAGAATAGGGATTCAATGATTTTCATTTTGTCTCACGATCCCGCTTGATGCTTTTTGCCTTCGGAAACAATCGGCGAAATAAGCGAAATATCGGAAGTTATTCGGAAATTATGCAAAGCGGGGTCGTGATACGCGAAACGCTCGATATTACATAGACTTACAGCGGATTTATGGGTTCCTTAGCTGTCTCATTACTTCCGCTTTCTTATACCTGGCAGGATTCTGCTGGGGCTTTTTTGTTTGTATTGAAAACCCGCAAGAGCAACTTGGCCAAAAAAATTGCTAGCGTAAACGCGAATGGCTGCTATTCCCCCGATGTGGATACAAACTATGTTGATTGGTATAGCGGAGATACGATTACGAAGGTCGAGCATTGGCTGACTTCTGGTGGAAAGGCCATCGAAGATTGCGCAGCTGTTCCAAATTTTTCAACTCGTGTGGGCTTATTAAATGGATCCTCTGTTACAATGGAGGAAATCACCGCAAACGATATTTCCGTTAGCGATGTGAAACTGAATGCCATCGTCAACATCAAGTACAACTCAAGTACAAGCTCGCTTACTTATTTGAGTATGAATGCTGCCGGCTCTTTTATGGGAACCTATCGCAAAGTTTCTGACTTCAACCTTTATGCTGAATATTCGATGAAGTATGTAGTCACAGACTTCACTGGCGAGACAGATCCATCAATCACGGGAACAATGACGTTCCAATTCATGAACGGTCGATATAAGTGCGCGATTGACCTTGCAGCTTTAGAGTCGGGTTCAACGTATTCCTGTGACATCACTCATAACAATTCGAACGTAGGTTCGCTCTCTGATGATGGCAACGGCAATATGGTAGTCAAGGATTCCAAGGGAAACATTGTTACCGTAGATTCAACTTCGACGTTGTAATCCAACACGAAAGTCATTCTAAATTTTTGAATGCCCTGGCAGGATTCTGCTGGGGCTTTTGTGTGTCAACTATTTGAGAGCAATTGTTCCGCCGATTGCAGGCACAACAAGCTTACCGTGAATGAGGCCTTCGGATTCAATCTGGCGCAGCCAACGAATTGGGTCTCCGGGTGGCTCATCACTTAAATCAAACGTGCCCCAGTGACATGGCACCAACACCTTTGCGCCCAAGTCGTTAAAGGCTTGCACGGCTTCAAGCGGAGTCATGTGACTGCTTTTCATAATTGACTCTGGACGGTATGCGCCAATGGGCAAAAGGGCAATGTCGGGGGAACCCATGATCTTGCGAATTTCGGCGAAGTGTGGCCCATAAGACGTGTCACCGGAATAGTAAATCGTAACGCCATCGACCTTGATCCAGAAGCCACCCCACAGCACCTTGTTCATATCGAACGCACCTCTGCGATGCCAATGTTTTGCAGGCAAAAACACAACTTCGACACCAGGCTTCGTATTGAAGCGTTGATACCAACCCGCTTCTTGATATTTCAAATTTGGTTGATCGGAATGCACCAAGCGTTGTCCCATCTGCAAAGGCACCAAGGCTTGCGTGGTTGCTGCATCGAGTTTCGCAATCACCTTTGCATCGTAGTGATCAAAGTGCCCGTGCGATACCAACACATAATCGGGCTTAGGTAATGAGTCAAAAGAAAGTGGTGGATTCGAGTATCGTTTGTTGAATGGAAAACTTGAGACTGGGTCGATCAACAAGCAAATCGAATCGGTCTGAATCAAAAAAGATGCGTGGCCAAGCCATGTGATTCCGCGTAATGCGTTCACTTGAGCAGCAGTCAGTTCATGGCGCTCAGGCCTTTGCGGATCAAGGTCTTTGGCTGCTTTTGTATCACCACGCTTCAGCATCCATTTGAACAAATCCATAAATCCTGGTTGCTTACGAGGAGTCAAGTTCACAAATTCACCGTCGATCATTGGCGTGCCTGCAAAGGTCGTGTCTACGGTAACTAGTTGCGGATTGTTGGTGTATGTCACGTCAGCTCCTGCCCATAAATTTGTGAAAATGAATATGAAAATAATGAATGCGATTCTGAGCATATTATGAAGCTTCAAAAATATGGTGAGATGAACAAGGGAAAATCGATCAAAGCCTTATGGGATGCGGCGTGAAAAGCGAATTGAGAGTTAAATAGTTGGACAGTCGAGAAGACGAGGGTGATGAGGGTAGAAATGAACAGCCAGGTTAGAGACGAGATTTCAGCTTCCTTCACTACGGTAAAAAGCCATCTCTAACCATTCACCTCTACCCTGGCTGTTTCTCCTGTATTTTTTCAGACCTTGTGAAATGGGATGCGTTCGGGAACGCAAGGAAAGATCACCGCCAAGCGGTGATGACTGAAAACGCGGTGATGACGAGGAAACGCGGTGATGCAGTGAGGATGGTTGTGATGACGCATGGGGTGCCACATTGAGATTGCCGTCTTCGCGGCAATGACGCGAGAGGCAGCAATGACGCGAGAGGCAGCAATGACGCGGAGAGGCAGCAATGACGCGAGAGGCGGCGATGACGCGGAGAGGCGGCGATGACTGCGAAGACTTGCTGAATAAGGGTTAGAGGTTGAAAATTGAGAGTGGTGCAGGAGCTCGTTTCAATTCCCCCCGCACTCTCAATTTTCAATTTTACTCTCTCAACTTGTCTTCCCTAGCATCCCGCATAATACGTCTGCAAAGGAATGCGTGGGGGGGCGGGAATCAGTTGGACACAGGGGGCAGTCGAGGAGCAACGTTATGAGATAGAGCGACCTTTGTCGCGATAGGTAGAGCGAGGAATCTGTCCCAGTGGGCAAGCTGATTCTTGCACCCCTATGAGACTTCTTGCGATGTATTTTCTTTGCGCAAGGGACCGTGACCCGGAGGGCGCAGACTCTGCAAGAGGCTGCGTGCCGTTGCAAGCTTGCTTGCTTACGGCATAGTGCCCGGTCCGTTGAGGTTAACCGATTCGCCTGCGCCATTCTACCTCAACGGATGCGCCAGCGCCTTTCTATGTCAACGGATGCGCCCACAATGATTGGCTTGCTCTTTTCAGCTGAAAATGATTTTCTAAGTTTGCACGAAACAAGAGGAAACTATGCAACAAATCGTATCTAGCCCCGTGTTCCCAATGGTCATGATGTTCGTCGTGCTCTACTTCTTTTTCTTGCGTCCTAAGCAGAAAGAGATGGCGAAAGCCGACCAAATGCGTAAGAACTTGAAGAAGGGCGATAATGTGGTCATGGCTTCTGGCTTGATCGGCGTTGTGCATTCTGTGAGCGACCATACTGTGATCGTCAAAGCTGACGAAAGCACCAAACTCGAATTCGAGAAAGCTTCTGTTGCCCGCGTGGTGAGCGAAGCTGCTGCTGAAACCAAGTAATTTCTATGTCTAGGCTCGATATCCGCATTTATGGTGATGAGGTTCTGCGTCGCAAAGCCGAACCCGTTAAAGTCATCACACCTGAACTGGTGGACCTTGCTAAGGATATGCTCCAAGCGATGTACGATGCGCCAGGTGTTGGCCTCGCTGCTCCACAGGTTGGCGTTCCTATTCGCTTGATCGTTGTGGACATTGCCAAAGAAGGCGCGACTCCCGAGCCGTTCATTTATTTCAATCCCGAAGTGACCCCCGAAGAGGGCGAGAATCCTTCGGTGCCTTACGAAGAAGGCTGCCTCTCGGTTCCCGATGTCTATGCAGATGTAACTCGCCCAGAACGCGTGCGCATTAAGGCGCAGAACGAAAAGGGTGAATGGATCGAAGAGCGCAATGTCATTGGCCTCAAGGCTCGTTGTTTGCAGCACGAAGTGGATCATCTCGAAGGCAAGCTCTTCGTGGACTTCATCTCTGCTGAAGACAAAGCCAAGAACCAGGCGATGCTGAAGAAAATGGCCAAGGATCAGAAGAAGGGGCATTGATGTCTCGGGGAAATCAGCTTCCCCATTTTCTTTTTATTGCTTTGTGTTCATGGTGCGTAGGCTGCGCACCGCTTCCCGAGTCGCATCCTGAACCCGATACAGGAAAAGCTCTCACCGAACAATCAAGGCTTGCACAATCACAATTGGGGCAATCGAACTTGGAGCAAAAACATGTTGCTCCGCCTAGTCCCAAAGCGGCACCAACTCAAGTTTTACCGAGCTTTGATGGTCCTCCTCCTCCGCCACCTCCCCCACCACCATCCCCATCGAGCCAACCGCAGCAAGCTGTTGTGACCAACACTCTTCCCGATTTTTCTGCTCCCGTTTTGCCTAAGATTACCGGAAAATTTCGCCGTGAAGAATTGCCCAAAAACTACCGCAGGCCTTTGCGCGTGGGCCTTTCGAACGACAAGCATGTTGTGCATATCGATTGCGGTGAATTCTGCCGCGTAGACTTTGAAGGCAATGGTGCGGGCCGCGTTCCTGGAAACCTCACGGCAGAAATTATGCATGATCACCTTGTACTCACCAGCAGCGATGGCCACCACTTCAAGTCTGAAAAAAATGTGGTGCGTATTGAGCCTTGGGATGCGGGCAAGTTCGTGAGTCTCGAAGGCAAACCCTACCGAGGAATTTTCGAAGTTGCGCAAGTCGGTCATGTCGTTCGTGTGGTAAATATCGTGGCCATGGAAGATTATTTACGCGGTGTGGTTCCCAATGAAATCGGGCACTTAGACACCACTATGTTCGAAGCGCTCAAGGCACAAGCCGTGGCTGCGCGCACTTACGCCTACAAGCATTTCCTTTCGCGGCAATCGCAAGGTTTTGATATTTACGCAGATATTCGCGACCAAGTCTACGATGGCCAAGGCGCAGAGTCTGCACTCGCGAACCAACAGATTGAAGGTTCGAGTGGCGTGGTGATGCAATGGAATAATTCACTCATCGAGGCTTATTACCACAGCACTTGCGGAGGACACACGGAGTCAGTGGAAACGTGGAGCCGCACACCTGTTCCCTATTTAAAAGCGGTGCCCGATGTAGACGCTATGGGAAATCCACTTTGCGCTCTCTCGTCTTATGCCAATTGGGAAATTCACTATTCGTGGGATGAATTGAGTCGCATCGCAAAGCAATATTTAAACACCTCGCAGGCAGATCCGATTTTGGATTTTCATCACATCAGCAAAGTAGTTGTGCTGAATCATTTGCCCGGTGGCCGCGTGAACAACGTGCAATTCACCACCGACCGCGGAACCTTTATGGTGAAGGGCGATAAGAATCGTTGGATCTTTCGCAACCCGCAGAACCCAGATAAAACCTTGCCTAGCGCATGGTTCGATGTGAGTTCCGATGATAATGGAATTACGCTCAAAGGTCGCGGATTCGGCCATGGCATTGGTATGTGCCAATTTGGTGCCCGCACGCTTGCAAAAGATGGATTCGGCTACAAAGACATTTTGTGGCACTATTACCCAGACGTCGACTTGGTGAAGTGGGTGGAGCCAAGCGAATAAATCTGAGAAGAGAGTGGAGAGATGCAAGCAATTGGGTTCAAGACGAGTGTAAAGAGTAAAGTGCGGGGGGATGCGGTAAGTCGTATTCTTCGAGCAAAGCCACCCATAAAGTGGCGACCAGTGGCATCACTTTACGTTTTACACTTAATAGTAACCGCTCCAGCTTTGCTGGATTGCGGGAACTTATACACGACTGTGTATTGCGTTTTGCACTAGGAATCACTTTTTCTCGATGCCGAATTGGCGACCATCGCTCAACAATCGTCTTCCCTCTCAACCTTCTTCCCCGAATCCCCTTTCTTCGCGCGCATCTCTTGAAAGAATAAGCGAATGAGGCTAAGTGAGTCTTCGGCCATGAGGCCGCCTTGCACAAGGACTGCACGGTTCAGGGCATTGCCCTCAATTACACTCGAACGAGTGCCACAGGCACCAAAGCGCTGGTCTGGAGCGGCGTAGACAATGCGAGCAACACGTGAATTAAGAATTGCACCAGCGCACATGGGACAAGGCTCTAGCGTCACATATAAGGTGCATTCTTCTAAGCGCCAATTCTCAAGCGTCTCACTCGCTGCGGTGATCGCAAGAATTTCTGCATGAGCTGTCGCATCGTGAAGCTGTTCCACTTGATTGTGTCCGCGGCCAACAATCCGGCCTTCTTTCACAATCACACATCCAATGGGAACCTCGCCCGCTTCGAATGCGAGTTCTGCTTGGCGAAAGGCTTGGCGCATAAAGGCTGAATCAGCCTCGGTAAATTCGAAGATGGGGTCACTGTTCACAATGTCATTTTGCATAGCGAAGAAATTACGCGGTAAGGTTCACGTGTTTGCGCGGCATAATCAGATCGAGCAAAAGCGCGACAATCAAAGTCGCAGTAAGCGCAATGCCAGGGTTCCATGGCCATGAGAAGGTGCCGTAGAAGGGCGGAATAAAGTGCGGCAAGAACGGAATCTTATTAAAGAACAAAAGGCTCACCATGCCAAAGAAAACACCGGTAAGCACCGCATTGGGATTACAGCGCGGGCGGAAAAATGCAAGCAAGAACATTCCGAGCAATGGACCTGTAAATAATCCAGTAAAGAACAAAGCCTTATTGAGCAAGGAGCCCTCGGTGATCGATGCAAGCATCGCCGCAGCAATTCCTGCGACAGCCCAACCGAGTGAGAACAATTTTGCACGGCGTAAGTTGCCTTTGGCGTTACGGTCATTGCCAAGCAAGTCGCTCTCTGTAGTATTCGCTAAAGCGTTGATCGCACCCGAAAGAGAACCCATGGCAGCAGCATAAATAGCAGCAACAACAAGGCCGGTCACACCTGGGGGCAAATCATTCAGAATAAAATGCGGGAACACATCGTTGATGCTTGTGCCTGCAGGCAAATGCCCTTTCCCAGCAACGTTGAAGTACACAAAGAGTGCCGCGCCGACTCCGTAAAAAAGAAGAGAGACTGCCACGCCCAAAACCATGGAAAGAATGCTCGAACGATTCGCTTCCTTTGCGCCCGAGCAGCTCAGGTAACGGAGCACAAACTGCTGATCGCAACCACGGATCGCAATCTCGAGTACGGCATAAGCAATACCCGCAGAAATGAATGTGCGTGCATTACCCGGCTGCATCGCAAAGTTCAACCAATGAGTTTTACCAGCCCCGGAAGCCATGTGGAACAAGGGCACAAAGCCACCCACCGAATTTGCCACCAGCCACAGCACAAAAATTCCACCGCAGAAAAACACCACGAACTGTAGCACATCCGTCCAAATCACAGATTTGAGTCCACCATGCCATGTGTAGATCGTCGCCACACCAGCGGTAAGCATAATGGCAACCCACGAAGGCACATCGAGAATGTGAGAGAGCACAAGCGAAGGACCATACAAGAGAATTCCTGCACGCAAGAAAAGATGGAAGCAATACAGAACCGCAGCAACCTTGCGCACAGGCTTATTGAAGCGCGTTTCTAACAGTTCGTATGCGGAAACAATTCCTGCACTTTTGATGCGAGGGATAAAGACTTTTCCAATCACAAAAATGGCGATGAGCGCACCGAAATTCAGCATCAGGAAACTCATGTCGTTTCCGTAAACTTCTGCAGGAGCGCCAAGGAATGTCGTGGTGCTCACCGAGGTTGCAATGATGCTAATGCCGACGGCGATCCAAGGCACGCGGCCACCGCCAAACATGTAATCCTTGAAATCCTTGCCACCGCGCGCAACCCAAAGGCCAAGAGCGAGCGATCCAATCATATAAAGGATCAGCACGACCCAGTCTAAGGCTGAGAACATTAATTGTACTCCACGACGCGGTTACGGCCAGAATGCTTGGCTTTGTAAAGGGCTTGATCCGCAAACTCTAGAGCCTTACGAGTATCGCGGAAATCTGGTTTGAGCAAGTAAACGCCAATGCTCACTGTCACACGAATAGGCTCTGCACGCTCGATATCAAATTCACGGGTTTCAACGGCTTTGCGAATTCGCTCTGCAGTCTCGCGCACACCTTGTTCGTTGGCATCGACAAGCATCACTACAAATTCTTCGCCACCATAGCGGGCAACGACATCAATCTCTTGGCGCACTTCTTTTTGCAGAATGCGAGAGATGGTCTTGATCACCACATCGCCAGCAGGATGTCCGTAGGTATCGTTCACATTCTTGAATTTATCGATATCAAACATCATCAATCCGACGCAAGTGTTCTGGCGGTCGGCGCGCAGCTTTTCGATGCGCAGTTTTTCATGGAAGGTGCGGTGATTGATTAAGCCGGTAAGGCTATCGCGTGAAGCCAACTCTTGCTTCTCTTCAAAGGCACGAGTACGCAAGAATGCGAAGCCCGCAGCACTTGCGATATGCTTGAGCAAGCCCATTTCATGCTCGGTATAGCGATTGGGCTGGCGGCTTTCTATCGAAATCACCATTTCAGACTTGTTGGTGTCAGGATCCGTAACCACAGGAACGGCCATGATACAACGCAACTCGTCGCTTTGCTTTTCAAGCTTTTTCACACGAACTAAAGCATCATCGCCTGGTGGAATATTGCGTTCAAGAGCAATGTTCTTGAGCAAAGACAGCACTAGGATACCCGGATCGTTCAGGCTAAATTCTTGATTGATGAAAAAATCCTGATCCACACCATCGACAAGAACAACATGCCCAACACCTTCATCGCGACGATCCAAGGCTAGAATCATAAGGCGATCGTAAGGAATGCTTGTCTTCACATAGTTGGCGATGTGCGTGTAAATATCCTTCACCGTCATGTTGCGGAAGAAGTGCTGCTGATAGCGATAGAGCACATCGAACTGATCTTTCTTGATGAAGTTCAAGGCCTTCATGTAGCTCATGTAGGCTGTTGTGCCCACGAGCTTCGCCAAGCCCTTCAACAAGCTCACCGTTTCACCATTGAACGCATTGGGCTTGAGGGAATCAATCACCACGCAACCACGGGTCTTCTGGTTTTGGATAATGGGCACAGCAACAATCGAGCGCACAGGAGGGTCATCGCTGTAATAGTAAAGCGTGCGACCACCCTGAATATCACCCTCAAGAATGCGCACCGCATCTTTCTTGATCAGCTGTCCAACCAGGCCGTGATTGGTGCCAAGGGTTGCACGCGGAACCACGCCCGAAGATTCTGAACTGAAGCTCTTGAGCTCGAAATGCCCAGGAAGTTTGGATGGAAAAAATACCGCAGCCGTGTATACATCGGGCATCAGTTTCTTGATGAGTTGGAGGGATTCGTAGAGACAATCCTCCACGTCATTTTCAACCTCTTCCCAAACCTTGCGGCGGCTTAGCGCAGAACTAGGCTCATTGTATTCTTGCGGTTCATTCTCAGAAACGAATTTAGTGCCACTCGGTTGGGGGCGCACAAATTTTTCGATGCGCTCCGTGATAGGCTTGGTGAGCGACATGGTGGAAGAACCATTACCCTGACGCGGCCGATTTAGCCAGCCAAAAGCGAAAGCAATTATGCCCACCGGAATGCAAAAAAGATAGAAGCCGCCCAGGAAGGACAAGCCCATCAAAAAGCCAGAAAGAACGAGAAAAACATCTGTCATTGGAAGCATCGTAACCCTATGAACTACAACATAGTTAAATGAGGGCAAAACCCCAATGAAACTTTGCTTTCAAAAGCGCTCAAAAAGCGTTTTTTCACCGGCTTGTAAGCGAAGACTTGTACTTACTTGGACTGGGAAGACGAAGAAGCCCTTGCAGACGAAGATGAGGGCAGAATATTTAAACCATTTCGCCCAGCCACCTCAACATAAATATCGTTTGCAACAGCCTTCACTTGGTGCAGCCATTCATAGCTAGGCTCCGAACTGGATGAGGGACTCTGAGAAACCACCGTGATTCCACATAAATCCACGGCGAGGGCTTTCATCACTGGCAAAAGCTTCTCAACGGCACAATCACATTCCTTCGAAGACATTTTCTCGATCTGACCCGTTCGCAATTCAATAATTCGCGCATTGATCACAAAAGTCGAACCGAGCTTGCCAATGTTTCCCACGATGATCTTATCTACACCTAACAACTGCCCCATTTGTACAAGACACTCTTGAGTGTTGCAGGCTCCCGATTGTTGAAAGCCTTGCTCTTTCAAAATGACGTCCATTTGTGCTCGCTCCATCACACGGATGTTGGGCATGGCCAAAACTTCAGCACGGAAACGATCGGTAAGCGCCAAATTTTCATAAGGCTTGAGCACAGTCCCTTCAAAGTCAAGGATCGCAACACCCTGCGTTCGTGGCGATGAAACTTGGGCAAACAAGGAAATCGCAAGGGCAAGCAAAATAAGATAGAAGCGTATCAGCATTGAGTAAGACTAAACATTTTCTCACACGGTTCCAAGGGGATGGAACTTCACCGTTGAACTGAGTCACATGATCATTGATATCGTCTTTTCTAAATTGCTGCTATTCATTCACCCCGAGGTTTTCATGTCGAACTATCAGCACATTCAAATTCCAAGCCAAGGAAAGCGTATCACCATGAACGCAGATCAAACCTTGGTGGTTCCCGATCAGCCCATTTTGCCATTCATTGAAGGCGATGGAACTGGTCGCGACATTTGGCGCGCAAGCGTTCGCGTGCTTGATGCTGCGGTTGCGAAGGCCTACGGTGGAAAAAAGAAAATTGCTTGGATGGAAGTCTTTGCTGGCGAAAAAGCCACGAAAGTTTATGGTGAAAATCAATGGCTTCCCCAAGAAACTGTGGATGCATTTCGTAGCTACCTCGTGGGAATCAAAGGCCCACTCACTACGCCAATTGGTGGCGGCATTCGTTCTCTAAACGTGGCTTTGCGTCAAGATCTCGACTTATATGTTTGCCTTCGCCCTGTGAAGTATTATACCGGCACCCCCTCTCCAGTAAAGCGCCCCGAGAAAGTAGACATGGTGATCTTCCGCGAAAACACCGAAGACATTTACGCGGGAATCGAATGGGCAGCAGGCACTGAAGATGCTCACCGTATGCTCGCTTTTATTCAAAAAGAATTTCCCAAGTTCTACAGCAAGATCCGCTTTGGCACTGAAGCCGTCGCAAAAGAATGGACCGCGTCCGCGAAGCTCGAAATTCCTGACAACACGTGGGAGCAGGTGGGAGTAGGCATCAAGCCTGTGTCTAAATTGGGCACCGAGCGTTTAGTTCGCTCCGCCATCCAATACGCAATCATCAACAAGCGTAAGTCCGTGACCATTGTGCACAAGGGAAACATCATGAAGTTTACCGAAGGCGCATTCCGAGACTGGGGCTACGCCATTGCCGAAAAAGAATTCGCAGATCATTGCTATACCTGGTCTCAATGGGAACGCACCAAGAAAGCGCAAGGCGAAGACAAAGCCAACGCAGAGCAAAAAGCAGCGCTAGCCAGCGGAAAAATTTTGGTAAAAGATGCTATTGCAGACATCGCTTTACAGCAGGTGCTAACTCGCCCCGAAGAATTTGATGTGATCGCAACACTAAACCTCAATGGCGATTATCTCTCGGATGCACTGGCAGCCCAGGTCGGTGGAATTGGCATTGCTCCAGGTGGAAACATCAACTACGTAAGCGGGCACGCTATCTTTGAGGCAACCCACGGCACCGCACCAAAGTACACCGACCTCGACAAAGTGAACCCAGGTTCCATGATTCTTTCCGGTGAAATGATGCTTCGCCATTTAGGCTGGAATGAAGCGGCAGACATGGTAAACAAAGGCCTCGCAGGCGCAATCGATTCCAAACGTGTCACCTATGATTTTGCTCGCTTAATGGAAGGAGCAACCGAAGTCAAGTGCTCCGAATTTGGCGATAATATCATCAAACACATGTAATCTTAACACGTCGAAAATCACACTCTCCTGCAAGCCCTTCGAAAAGAAGGGTTTTCTTTTTGGATTTGTGTTACTTTTAAGATGTGAAAAAAGTGATTCTCATAGGACTTACCAGCCTTGTTTTCATGCTTCAAGCATGCAAGGTGATTGTGGAAGATACCAACGGCAATAGACTTGGCGACTTGGATTCCATCAATTGGGATTCGCTCCTAGCCTCTTCTTCATCTTTCAGCTGGCCCACGCTCTCTTATACTTGGAGCAGCGGTGGAAAATACTCTTCAATCTCCTATCCCCCCTACTCCTCGTTTAATCCATATTCATCATCAAGCCATGCCTCATCGGGTTCTTCGTCTGGTGTGTTATCATCAGGCACGTCTTCGGGAACATCGTCTTCGGGAATATCTTCTTCACGTAGCTCATCATCACGTAGTTCATCTTCTGTGTACCCATCATCCTCTTCAGCAGCTTGTATGTTTGCAACAGTAAAAACCTACCCTGCACGAACCATCTATTCTTGGATTGCACTTTACGCAAGCGGAGTTCGCGACACCGTTTTCAATTATGACTCGACAACATACATGGGAGCGAAACCCACGTTTCTAAGTCCTATGACCATAACCCTTCCTATCGGCACAATTGCATACTCCACGTCGACTCAATACATTTGTCCAAGCAGTCCTCTATACTCATACATCGACTCCACTGGCAGCGTAACTGTACAAAACCCACCCAAGGACACAGTTGCATTTAACTATGGCGCCAAACAGCGCGACCCCCTTGTCGCACCCAAAGTTGCGTTCCCCAATAAAGATTCCGTCATCGCGCTCTTTGATACGATTCAATCGTTCAACGAGTTTCATGCAATCCATTTAGGCACAAGCCACTTTAATGGAGACCAAGCCCGCATCAGCTTACAAGCACCGACTTGGATTGCCTTAGATAATTTTGCACCCGATTCGCTCACCGTACAAACAGGCAGCTGCCCTGGCGTGAAAGCAAGGGTTGCATTCCCCTATACAGCAACAGGCTACGACTATTACCTTGTAATGAACCCAAGCGCATCTGTGCAAGCAAATGCGACTCAACATTGGGTGCTACGCATCCGCAACAAGTATGGATACTCAGACGCAATCACGCTAGATACCTATGTGAATCAAGGCGTTTGCCCTACAACGCCTTAAGAGTTTTCCCTGATCTATGACACAAAGCCATCAACAAACCGGTGGCTTTTAATGCAAGCAAAAAAGTCACCTCAACAGAGATGACTTTTGCATATTTTAATTATTGATAATTGAGATCACTTATCCACGAAGCTTTGTGATGCATGTGTGAAGGTTCGCGAACAAGCCTTCTAAGTGAATCTGCGGTACCGCCGAAAAGGCTAAGCGAATCAAGCCAGAAAGCACAATCACGCCAGTGCTGTAACTTGCGATCAAGTCCTTGCGAACTGTTTCTGGATCTACGCCAACAGGCTTTACGCACATGAAGTAGCCCGAATTAAAAGGCATGACTTCAAAGGACTTTTTGTATTCTGGATGAGCAGCGAGAATGCCATGGATCGCCTTTACACGATCGTGCAAAATTTCATACTTCTGCTTCTTTTGGCGAGAATAATCACCATGCTGGTAACCCTTGAGCAATATGGCCTGAGAGATACTTGGCGCATTGGATATTGAACCGCGCACAGCTCCTGCAGCCTTATTTTCCAAAGCCTTGAGCAATGCAGGAGTTGCACCCTTGAAACCGAAGGTAATGAAACCTACACGGAAGCCCCACACATAATCTTCTTTCGTTGGGCCATCGAGCTTTACAGCCAAAATATTTCCGTGCAAGTCGAGCAAATCAGAGAACAGCGATTCTTTAATCACATTGGATTCATACACGAGTCCAAAGTATGCATCGTCGAGTAGCACTACAACTTGGTTGCCAGCCTGCGCAGCCTTGAGAAGCGAAGCCTTGATCGCCTTGGCCTCAACCTCATTAACCGTGTACCCAGTAGGATTATTAGGGAAGTTCAGCAGAACAATCTTTTTGCCGATCTTGCCTGCATTCAATGCTCGATCAAAAGCACCAACGTCAAAGCCGCCATTGAGAAACGTGTTATAAAACGAAAGCTTTGCACCAAATCCTTCCGTAAACACGAGTTCATAATTATCCCAATACAAATCGGGAAGAATAATCTCATCACCTTCATCGACAAAAAGCGCACCAGCCACCGAAAGTGCATGAGTCAGCGCGGCCGTAACAACGGGCTGACTAAAAATTTTGCCTGCAAGGCTTGGATTCTTGGTGGCAATCAATTTTTGCCATTCTTCACGCAGCTTAGGATTGCCAAAGCTTGGTGCATAAAGAAAAGACTCTGAGCCAAGCTTCAGAGTGTCTTCCATGCATTCAAGTGTGAGTGGTGAGCCATCTTCTTCAAATGCAGTGCCGATGGTTGCATTGATCTTGACAGCCTTCGCTTCTGCACTTTGACCAAGGATGCCTTTGGATGGGAAATACATAGCCTTTCCGCGTGCGGAAAGCATTGATAAAACCTGAGGAGCACCAGCCTGTAGTTCCTTATTTAAGGACACGGCAAGAGGCGACAAATTGTTCATTTTTTTAACCTGATTCCGAGTAAAAGACAAAATCCGGCAAAATCTAGAAAACGGAATCTCGAAATATCAATAATTTCCACAGTTGAGTGTCCATTCATCTACTAAATGTTGCTATTCCTACGCTCAATTCCTATTGTACAGACTTCTGGGGGTGAATTATTGTTAATATTAAAGGTAAACAATAAGATGGAGAGGCCGAATGCCACTGAATGATCGCCCTTTTGAAACTGACCGACCAGAGACTTTTCTGGCCCAAGGCGGAAGCCGTTGGGATGTACGGACAGGGGGGGTATCTATGCCTATCCATCAAGCGACAACCTTTAGGCATCCAGGGATCGGGGAATCGACAGGCTTTGACTATTCCCGCACCTCTAACCCTACTCGCGCAACCCTTGAAGAGGTCATCGCCAAACTCGAAGGTGGTGCGCGCGCTTTGGCATTCAGTTCGGGCATGGCTGCAATTGACTGCGTTCTTAGACTTTTCAAAGCTGGCGACCGCATCGTTGTATTGGAAGATCTGTACGGCGGAACTTGGCGCATTTTAGAAACGGTGTTTCGCCCATGGGGACTAAACATCCAATATATCACTCACGAAGAAAGCCTTGACCCTAAGTTCTTGCAAGGCTTAGCGCCCTTCCAGGGATTCTTTTTGGAAACCCCCACGAACCCCACGTTAAAGGTCGTTGACATCGCTGCTTGCGCACAAGTTGCGAAGAAACATGGTGCTGTAGTCGTGGTCGACAATACCTTCATGACGGCTCTTTTGCAACGCCCTCTTGAGCTGGGCGCAGACATTGTTCTTTACTCCGCATCTAAGTATATCGGAGGCCACAACGATGTGCTCGCAGGGCTTGCTGTCGCGGGTTCCGTTGAGCTAGGCAATCGCCTCGCAATCCTTCAAAATACTAGCGGTGCAGTCCTTGGCCCTTGGGATTCTTGGCTGCTGATTCGCGGGCTGAAAACACTCCCTTTGCGAATTCGTCAGCAACAAGAAAACGCACACATTCTGGCAGAATGGCTGGGCAAGCACCCCGCAGTAGCCGAAGTGCATTTCCCTGGATCACCCAATCACTCTGGCTATGAAATTCATCGCAAGCAAGCGCGTGGTGCAGGTGCAATGCTTTCTTTTTCCCTGCACAATCCAGATAAGGTTGCTCCGTTTCTTTCGAAAGTGAAGTTGTGGATTCTTGCAGAAAGCCTTGGTGGCGTTGAATCCTTGATCACTTTACCGGTAAAACAAACTCACGCAGACGTGCCCGAACTTTTACGCAACCGTTTGGGGGTAACAAGCTCATTACTCCGCCTGTCTGTGGGGATTGAATTCATCGATGACTTGATCCGCGACTTGGCACAAGCCCTCAATGATACACAAGAAGACTAGCATGGCAAAGCATTCACAACCTCTGCAACGACATCTAGATACTTTATATGTTCACGGTGGTATAACCCGCGACGCTAACAATGGCGCATCTAGCACACCCATTTATCAAGTGTCAACATTTCACCAAGAAGATCCGCTACACATTGGTACATGGGACTACGCACGCTCTGGCAACCCTACCCGCAACGCACTTGAGAAGGCTGTTGCGGAGCTTGAAGGTGGCGCAATTGGGCTTGCATTTTCAAGTGGTATGGCTGCAATTTCATCGACGCTTTTGCTCTTTGAACCTGGCGATCATTTAGTGGTCTGTGAAGATGTGTACGGTGGCACCTATCGCGCACTCACCAACCTATTCAAGCGTTGGGGACTCTTAGTCACATTTGCGGATGCAACAGATCTACAATCCTTTCGAAATGCAATCACTCCCAAGACCAAAGCGCTCTTTGTTGAAACGCCCTCGAATCCATTGCTTAAGGTCACGGATCTGCGAGGTATCGTCGCTCTCGCCAAGGAATTCGGGCTTCTAGCCATTACAGACAACACATTCCTTTCACCTGCACTACAGCGCCCAATCACACTAGGCTTTGACATCGTATTGCACAGTGCAACTAAATTTTTAGCCGGCCATAGTGATGTAATTGCAGGCATCGCAGTCACTCGTGAAGAAGAATTAGGCAACCGCCTGCGTTCCATTCAAAACAGTTTTGGTGCAATTCTAGGTCCACAAGACAGCTGGCTCGTACAACGAGGCATCAAGACTCTCGGGGTGCGCATGGAGCGTCAACAGCAGACAGCTCTAGCTCTTGCACGCTGGCTAAGTACAAATTCGCAAGTACTTAAAGTCAATTATCCCGGCCTCGTTGAACATCAAGGTCACGCAATCCACGCCTCGCAATCTTTAGGCGGCGGTGCAGTCATATCCTTCGAGCTCGCCAACGAATCTGCAGCAGTCACCTTGATGCAGCACGTCAAGGTTCCCCTTGTGGGAGTAAGTCTAGGTGGCGTCGAAACCATTCTTTCATATCCAACAACCATGTCGCACGCATCGATGCCTGTGCAAGAACGCATCGCCCGCGGAATCACACCCGGTCTATTGCGATTATCGGTCGGACTTGAAAACCAGCACGATTTACAAGATGATTTTTCCCAAGCATTTCAATACATTCAACACATCACATCCATAGGAGACCACACATGAGCAGAATCTATGCGAACAATGCCGATTCCATCGGTAACACCCCACTTGTCAAGCTGAACCGCGTTGTCGGCAATGCTAAGGCAACAGTGCTTGCCAAGATCGAAGGCCGTAACCCAGCCTACTCCGTGAAGTGCCGCATCGGCGCAAACATGGTGAAAGACGCTGAAGAAAAAGGCTTGCTCACACCAGGCAAAATTATCATCGAGCCAACCTCGGGCAACACCGGTATTGCGCTTGCTTACGTTGCTGCAGCAAAGGGCTATAAGCTCAAACTCAGCATGCCAGAAACCTTCTCCATCGAACGCCGCCGCGTCATGGCTGCTTTTGGTGCAGAGCTCATCTTGACCCCAGGTCCACTAGGCATGAAGGGCGCGATTGCAAAGGCCGAAGAAATCTACAACTCCGACCCTGCTCTCTACTGGTTGCCACAGCAATTCAAGAATCCATC
>Ga0302272_1000131_pt1 | contig 37955 bp, 31 predicted proteins | sample III_Bog_N1_2_FD_198772 | JGI IMG/M metagenome (GOLD analysis project Ga0302272, IMG submission 198772) | Peat permafrost microbial communities from Stordalen Mire near Abisko, Sweden - III_Bog_N1_2 | ecosystem: Environmental > Terrestrial > Soil > Wetlands > Peat | place: Sweden: Abisko...
TCTTTGCACCCGCTTTTCGTGTAAAAGCACTTAGGTTTTTTATAAATAATAATTTACATTTACAAAATGGCAACTAAAATCAGATTACAAAGACACGGCCGCAAAGGGTATGCCTACTACCACATCATTGTAGCCGACAGTCGTGCTCCTCGCGATGGTAAGTTTATCGAACGCATCGGTTCTTACAATCCTAACACCAATCCTGCAACTATCGATTTGAAATTCGATCGCGCATTATATTGGATTAACACCGGCGCTCAACCTACCGACACTACCCGCAATATTCTTTCAGACGAAGGTGTATTGATGATGAAACACTTAGAAGGTGGTGTGAAAAAGGGAGCATTTGATGAAGCTGAAGCTGTAAAACGTTTTGAAGCTTGGAAAACATCAAAAACTGCCTCTCAAGACTCTGTCAAAGACAAATTATCATCGGCGGCTAAAGCTAAAGCAAAAGAACTTCTTGCTTCCGAAACTGCAAAGAACGAAGCTAAAGCTGCTGTTTTGGCAACAAAACGCGCTGAAGAATCAGCTGCTATTACAGCTGCTGCCGTAAGTGCAGCCAAAGAAGCTGCTGCTCCGGTTGAAACTTCGGCACCTGCTGAAGAAGCACCTGTTGAAGAAACTCCTGCAGAATAATAAGCTAAGCGGCGAATAAATATTCATTTTCTTAAAAGTGGCCATCTCATTATTGAGATGGCCACTTTTTTTGTTTTAAAAATTGTCGGTGATTTGTACAATTTTTCATTTCTTGAATTATCTTTGCCCCGATAATTAACTTAAGACTTGATTATACTATTCACCATCAAGATATCCATCTACATTGATTCTTGTGATCAGACCGGCTCTTTAATCATTCTAAAAACATAAAATCATGAAACATTTCACGCCAATCCGCAACAGATTTCACTTGTGTTTTTTACTTTTAATCTTCTACATCTTTCATTTTAATGTAGCTAAAGCTCAGGGAGAAACAGATATTGACAAGACACTCTCTCCTTATTTTGTGGTTATCAGCCAGCATCCCGAAACCGACAATTTGCCACTGAAGGAGACTTCGGCTAAGGTGAATATTGTAAGCGTGATTGCCGATGTGGCTGTAAAACAGATGTATGTCAACAATGGGAAAAACACATTGGAGGCTATATACACTTTCCCCCTTTCAACAAAAGCAGCGGTGTATGCAATGAAAATGACTATCGGAACACGCACTATTACTGCAAAAATCGACGAAAAGCAAAAGGCACGAAAAGACTACGAAAAGGCAAAATCAGAAGGAAAGCGCGCTTCGTTGCTCGAACAAAGCCGCCCGAATGTATTTACAATGAATGTAGCAAATATAGCCGTGAACGATACTATTGTGGTCGAATTGAAATACACTGAATTGCTTGTTCCCGAAAAGGGAATTTATTCTTTTGTGTACCCAACCGTGGTGGGTCCACGCTATTCAAACCAGAAAAAGCCAAATGCAGGGACTGATGATAATTTTGTCAATACGCCTTACACCAAGCAAGGGGTAATGCCGAGTTATAAATTTGGGATAGACATGAAGATAAATGCCGGAATTCCGATTCAGAATGTGACTTGTTCAAGCCATAAAATGGATGTTTCTCATCCCGATTTATATACCGCCCAAGTAAACCTTGACCCAGCTGAAATCAATGGCGGAAATCGTGATGTGGTTGTAAACTATTCATTACAAGGAAATAAAATAGAGTCGGGGCTGATGCTTTATCAAAATGGAGATGAAAACTTCTTCCTGATGATGGTACAACCTCCTAAAAAGGTACTCAAAGAGGATATTCCTCCACGCGAATATGTATTTATCGTTGATGTGTCGGGCTCCATGAATGGTTACCCGCTCACAATTTCGAAGAAGTTACTCAGAAATCTAATCCTGAATTTAAATCCCGGTGACAAGTTCAACGTTGTACTTTTTGCTGGTGTAGCCGGGGTGATGAGCGGAACTTCGGTTGAAGCCAATCAGGTAAATATTGACAGGGCAATTAAGTATATTGATGCCCAAAACGGTAGTGGAGGAACGGAGCTGATGAGCGCATTGAAACGCGCCTATGCTATTCCACGTATCGATCCCGAACTTTCACGTTCGTTTGTGATTGTTACCGATGGTTATATTGATGTGGAGAAAGAAGCATTTGATTTTATCCGCAAAAATAGCGATAATACCAATTTTTTCAGTTTTGGTGTTGGCACAAGTGTAAATAGATATTTGATTGAAGGTATGGCATTCATGGGCAATGGAGAGCCGGGTATTGTCACCAAACCCGAAATTGCTGAGCAGCAGGCGGAAAAATTCAGAAACTATATTAATACGCCGGTATTGACAAGAATCAAACCTGATTACGGCACATTTAAGGTGTATGATGTGGAACCATCCGCGTCTCCCGATATGCTGGCAGAGCGTCCAATAGTTATTTTTGGCAAATACAAAGGAACACCCACCGGCACCATCTCTGTGAAAGGAAAAGCCGGAAAGAAAACCTACAAACAAGAATTCAATCTTGCAAACGTGAAACCAAACGCCGATTTCGCTGCTATTCGTTACTTATGGGCGCGCCAACGAATTAAAATGCTCGATTATTTTTCGTCCAATAATGAATACGGAAATTCGCGAACCGATAGCACACTGATTAAAGAGATTACGCGTTTGGGCTTGAAATACAACCTAATGACCAACTATACTTCATTTATAGCCATTGATGAACAGTTTAAGGTGGATAAAGATGGAAAGCGTGTCACTGTAAAACAGCCGGTTCCACTGCCGGAGGGTGTTTCTGACTTTGCGGTAGGATACGATGCCGGAGCTCCTGGGGGTACTTCATCGTTCAAAATTCGAGGTGCAAGTAGCATGACTGTAGTAGAATCTCCTATGGAATCGAACGAAGTATTTACGATTGTGGAAGAAATGCCGTCGTTCAATGGAGACGTCAATACTTATTTGGCACAAAATATTAAATATCCAGTAGTGGCGCAAGAAAATGGGATTCAAGGTAGAGTAATTGCCCAATTTGATGTAAATGAGGATGGATCAATCTCTAATATCCAGATTGTGAGAGGTGTAGATCCTGCTTTGGATAAACAGGCGGTGGAGGTGATTCAGAATATGCCGAAATGGACTCCAGGTAAACAAAGAGGAAAGGCGGTGAAGACAAAATATACGCTGCCGGTTAATTTTAAATTGGATGGAGGTGTTTCGTTGGGTGCCGTATCAAAAGCCAATAATTCGAGTGATGAAATAGTATATATAATTGTGGAACAAATGCCTAAATTCAATGGCGATCTCAATGGCGATCTCAATGGTTATTTGGCTAAGAATATAAAATATCCCGAAGAGGCCAGGAAAAGTGGAATTCAGGGAAGGGTTATTATCCAATTTGTAGTTGATAAAGATGGAAGTATTTCAGATGTCAATGTTGTTCGAGGCGTATGTCCTGCTCTTGATGCTGAAGCTATTAGGGTAGTGAAATCAATGCCGAATTGGACTCCAGGCAAGCAAAGAGGGCAAAATGTACGTGTTAAATATACATTGCCAATCAATTTCTCTTTAACGAAATAAAAGAAGTAAGACTAAAAAAAATCGGAGCGGGGTTTGTTTCTCACTCCGATTTTTTAAAATTCAAACCGTGATTTCTTATTCTCTATGAACAAACTTACATTAATTATTCTGCTTGTTATTAGTTGTTTAATCGTCTCTTGTGTAAAGAAAAAACAGGGCACAGTTGCATCTCAGCCAAAGCACGAAAAGGTGATAGTGGCTTTAGATACCATGCCCCGCACCTCCATCACATTTATCTTGGGAAAAGATGACAATAGTCGAAATCCGTACTATTCGCTTGCCAATATCTATTATCGGATAAATAAAACGGACAAAACAGAAGTGGTCATTGATACGATTTCTTCGCTTTTAGATGTACGCAATTATCTTATAAAAAACCCTCCTAAAAATGGTCGTCCATGGGGTTTGATTAATTTGGTAAGCCATGGCAACGAGTTTATTGATTTGACTGTGAAGGTGGCACCTAATGGCGCACGTACTTCATCTCAGAGTTTATTTGAGGCTATTCGCGACACTGTTTTTCGCCCACTCGACTCCACAATAGTTGATGCAAAATCATTTATATATCTCCACGGGTGTGCAGTTGGCAATAACACTGAGCTACTGCGGATGCTCGGAATTGCCTTTGGAGGAACAAAGCGACCCGTTCCTGTCAAGGCCACCAAATTGTTTGAATATTACGGGTATGTGTCCAATAATCGAAATCCGCAAGCTATCCGACGGTATGTAGCCAAAGTGTGGTATGCATTTCATAATGCAGATTCGTTTCCTCCTGAAGCGAAATTGATTCAACAACTTAGGATACGATATCCAAAAGAAAAAATAAATTGGGCAGAGGCAATTCGCCGACAATTCCCTTCCCTTCCAGCCGAAATTTATCACATACGCTTAATTGTTCCTGTTATATGGGACGATTTTTACAAGCGATCGGAACTGCGACCGGTATTGAATACAAGTGCAAAACAGGCGCAATGGCTTGCAGGAAAGCCCGAATTTTTAGCCTTGATTAAAAAAACAAAGATACCTTACAACTTCTTTAATATCAAATATTTCAATGCCGAATTCAAAACAGAAAACGGCAACTATTATGCTGTCAGAGCAAAGGCACGTGCCGGGGTTGTTTGTCTGATAAAACCATTACTTTCTACTCTTGATAGCCTGCGAAAAAGGCTTGAACCCTTTTATCCTCAGCCTGACGATACTATCTGTTTTGGTTTTTCTTCGCACAAATAAAAAACGAAAGTCCAGAAAGCAAGCAGGTTGATGAATCGTTTGCTAATAAGCAATATGCGATTTGAAAAACATGTTTGGATTATCGTAAAATTATGTATCTTTGTACACGTCAAAAGCTGACCAAAACCAAGTCAACCAATATTTTATATTAAGCGGAAATAATGTATTTACTGCTTCAAATCCCTTCTTCATACAAATGAACAGAGCTATCATGCGTTTTTGGAGAAAACCCATCTTCACCGACTATCGCTTCCTCCTGATAGTGTGGGTCTCTCTTGCTCTCTTTGTGGGTGTTATCCGGCAATTATTACATGGATTGCATGGTAATTATCAGATTTATAAATTGGTTTTTTTTCATTTTATAGATAAAGTTTCGCTTTATCCGCCTCCAACCGCAGTGATGGATTCAAACCATTACGGGCCGCTGTTTGGTTTAATCATTGCGCCATTTGCTGTGTTACCCGACTTGGTAGGAGGCACTTTATGGGTGCTGGCCAATGTGCTGTTGCTTTTTTATGCGGTGTATCAGTTGCCGTTGAAGCGATGGCAACATGCTGTTATTTACTGGTTTTGCCTTAATTCTCTTTTCGTTGCTGTTGTCAATGTACAGTTTAATATTGCCATTGCAGCTATTATTGTGTTGTCGTTTACTTTTCTCAAAAAAGAGAAAGAAGGATGGGCTGCATTGTTAATTATGGTGGGAGCATTTGTGAAACTATATGGCATTGTGGGACTTTCATTTTTCTTCTTTTCAAAACACAAATTGAGGTTTGTGGCTTGGTGTGCATTTTGGGCAGTCATACTTTTTGTGTTGCCTATGGCGTTTACTTCTCCCGACTACATTATTGCGCAATATGGAGAATGGTTTCATTCGCTTGTAGGAAAAAATAATGACAATGCATTTGCTGTAATGCAGGATATTTCGGTATTCGGTATGGTGCGACGTGTAGCAGGTCATCCCGAATGGTCTAATTTGCCGTTGCTTTTGGTAGGCTTACTTGCTTTTGGTTCTACTTATTTGCGTTTTGACAAGTTCCGACAAGAAGGATTTCAGTTGCTGATGCTGGCTTCAGTTTTGCTTTTCACCGTATTGTTTAGTACTGGTAGTGAGCAGAATACATATTTGATAGCCATGGTGGGAGTTGCTGTTTGGTTTGTCATACAGCCGCATCCTATCAAGAAGTGGCAATGGGGAATGTTGGCCTTTGTATTCATTTTCACCAGCATGGCTCCTTCCGATCTTTTCCCACGGTTTTTGTACAAAAACTATATGCAGCCTTATTCTTTGATGGCTTTTCCATGTCTTTTGGTTTGGATAGTCATTGTGTATGAGATGCTTTTCAAACAGTCAAAAGACTATATTTCAAGACAATAATACATGAAACGAGTCCCGAAGTAGGGGCGAGTTCCATACGACAAATATTCAAAAAATAAAAAATGATCGTATGAAAAAATTAGTTTCCATAGTGCTCCCGGCTCACAACGAATCGGGCAATATTGAAGTTCTAAAGCAAAGGATTGACACATGCTTTCCTTTTGATGTGTACGATTTGGAATTAATATTTGTGAACGATGGTAGCACAGATGATACTTTGCAGCGAATTGAATCACTTGTAGCAACAAATAAATACGTATATTTCATTGAATTATCCCGTAACTTCGGTCATCAGTGTGCTTTGAAAGCGGGGCTTGATTTTGCTACCGGCGACTGTGTTATTTCAATGGATTGTGACCTTCAGCACCCACCGGAATTAATTCCTTCATTGCTTGCAAAATGGGAAGAGGGTTTTGACATTGTTTATACCCGACGACTCGAATCGAAGAGTGCTACTTTCATGAAACGCAAAACTTCAAACGCCTTTTATTGGTTTTTCAATTGGTTTTCTGATATTCAAATTGAAAGCGGCACTGCTGATTTCAGGCTGATTGACAGGCGTGTAGCTGATGTATTTACTCGTTTCAGAGAAAGCGACATGTTTATTCGTGGTATGATACAATGGGTGGGTTTCAGACAGACAAATATTGATTACGAACCACACGAGCGTTTTTCGGGCAGTAGCAAATACTCACTCAGCAAGATGCTGAATCTGGCTGTTCACGCAGTGACCTCATTTAGTGTAAAGCCATTATATACAGCCATATACGTTGGTTTTGCTCTTTCGCTCATTGCCATTATGTATTTGCCATATGTACTTTATTCTTTTTTCTATTCCGGCCATTACGCCTACGGATGGGCCTCGGTACTTCTTACCATTGTTTTTTTCGCAGGCCTACAACTCAGTGTGTTAGGTGTAATCGGTTTGTATCTTGGCAAGATGTTTATGCAAGTCAAAGACCGTCCTTTGTATATTGTAAGGTCGAGCAATTTGCCCGATTTTGATAAAAAATAAGCGACTAAAGCCCATGATTTTTTTAAGTTTTGATATTGAGGAGTTTGACAATCCGTTTCCATGTTCGCAAAGGCTTAGCTTTGAGCAACAAATGGAAATATCAAAACACGGAACGCAATGCATTTTAGACTTGCTGTCACAAAAACAGGTGCAAGCTACTTTTTTTTGCACGGCAAATTTTGCCCTGCATGCATCCGATTTAATTGAACGAATGGTGCGTGAAGGACACGAAGTTGCTTCGCATGGCTACTATCATTCTCGCTTCGAAATTTCCCATTTGAAACAGTCACGGGTGATACTTGAAAAGATTACCGGCAAGCCTGTAGTAGGCTTTAGAATGCCTAATATGCGCCATGTAAGTGCACAAGAACTGACAAAAGCCGGATACAGTTACAACTCGTCTCTCAATCCGACTTTTTTGCCCGGGAAGTACAACAATTTTAGCCAACCCCGCCGTATATTTCAGGATGGAAAGTTATGGCAAATACCGACTTCGGTGTCGCCGATAGTGAGAATTCCGTTATTTTGGCTTGCGCTTCACAACTTTCCATTGCCCGTTTATTGCCTATTATCCAAACTTACTCTACGAAAAGACGGGTATCTGAATCTCTATTTTCACCCGTGGGAATTTGTGAAACTGGCTAAACCGGAGTTCGATTTGCCATTTTATGTGACCCGCAATTCGGGCGATTTAATGGTAAAACGGTTAGGCAGTTTTATCTCCTACTTTCAAAAAAAAGGCAACTCATTTGGGTGCTTACATCAATGCGCTGAAATTTTCTCAAAGAGATAAACAAGTGTTTTATTCTATTGTTCATCCATTTTAAAACCTCAACCACATACAGTGAAAAGAATCCTGAAAAACAAGTACACTGTATCTCTTGTAAAAAGCGAAACGTTCACACAAGCGGCCAAATACTTCATTGTAGGAGGTTCTTGCACCGTCTTCGATTTTTCAATGTTGTTTATTTTCACCCATTTTCTGAAAATAAATTACCTTCCGTCATCTATTCTCGCTTTCACCATTAGCGCTATAGTAAACTACTATTTGTGTGTATCGTGGGTCTTTTCCATTAGAGTTGTTGAAAAACGCCATCGCGAATTTATCTATTATCTGCTGCTTTCTGTAATGGGCTTAGGTATAAGCACTTTGCTGATATGGACTCTTACCGAATTTCTCGGACTTTACTTTATGCTCTCAAAACTTATTGCCACATTTGTTACTTATTGGTGCAATTTCGGTGCACGAAAATATTTCCTGCATACCTGAATAATCACCGAGACATTTAATGTGTACACATTTGTCACACTTTACAAATGTATCGTGTTTTATGTAATCCAACGTTCCTTGATTTGCTATTAAACTGCTATTAATAAAATGATTGATGTTTTTTTTACAAATAGAAAATGGTACAGATGTAATGATTCAAATGCAGATTTTAGCAGATTTTTTTTGATTTGCGATTTAAAAGTTATTGCAGAACTCCATTACTGGTATCAAACGGTTAAAATCTTACTAAATTTGCTTTTGATATACTAATAAGGTATGCTTCTACGTTATATCTATAATAACTAAAAGATTGTGGGTATGAAAAAATTATTGATAATAAGCTTAATGCTGGCATTTGTTGGCATATTGTCGGCACAGAAAATTTCTGTCGGTGTGAAAGGCGGATACGAAGCCGCTTTGAGTTATAATGATTTAATTAATAAAAACCTGCTAACCACATCAACAGATCAGCTCAAATCGGGTTTTTCCAGCGGTTATCAGGCAGGCGCATGGTTGCGTTTGGGAGGCAAAAAGGTTTATCTCCAACCCGAAATTGCCTTGAATGTGAAGAGCATTTCTCAAACTATGAATATTGGAAATACTACCATGAAAGCTACTTACAAAACACAAGCCATTGAAATTCCTCTTTTGGTAGGTTATCGTTTTCTAAATCTGGGACTGTTGAGTTTACATGTAAATGCCGGTCCAAAAGCCATTATCAATGCTGGTTCCAGTTCTAATTGGAATCAATATGCGAATGTGGTTTCGCACGATTTCAAAACTGCAGGTTGGGGTATAGATGGTGGTTTCGGAGTGGATGTGCTCATGTTTTCACTTGATTTGCGCTATACCCAATATCTTACCAACACATCCACAATAACGTTACAAAATAACGAGGTTGTGAATACAAATGGCAGCAAGCAAGCTATCTTTCTTTCACTTGGTTGGAAGTTGTTTTAGAGATAAATAATCTTATAAAATATAGTTTTACGCAAAAAAATCGCCTCGAAAGGGGCGATTTTTTTTGTTGAGTTGAAATTACTACTGCAATTATTTATTGGCTTTTGCCCAACTGTCTTTGAGTGAAACAGTACGGTTAAAGACTAATTTATCGGGCATCGAATCGGGATCTACATTGAAATAACCAATGCGCTGGAACTGGAAATTGTCGAGTGGTTTTACGCTTTTCAACCAAGGCTCCACGCGACAGTTGTTGAGCACCTTCAATGAGTTGGGATTCAACAATTCGCGGAAATCTTTATCCTTCTCTTCCGATGGGTTTTCCACAGCAAACAAGCGGTCGTAAAGACGTACTTCAGCAGGAAGCGAGTCGGCTACCGTCACCCAATGGATAGTACCTTTTACCTTACGTTCACTACCTTCCAACCCACTGCGTGTCAATGGGTCATATTCGGCATACACCTCAGTGATTTTACCTTCTGCATCTTTTGCACAACCTGTACATTTTACAATATAAGCACCTTTGAGCCGGACTTCTTGTCCCGGTGTCATGCGGAAGTATTTTTTTGGAGCATCTTCCATAAAGTCGTCACGTTCCACATATAATTCGCACGAAAACGGTGCTTCGTGCGTGCCGCCGTTTGGATCTTCAGGGTTGTTGACCATAGTTACAGTTTCGGTTTTGCCAGCAGGATAGTTGGTGAGAATCAGTTTCACGGGGTCAATCACTGCACTTACCCGAGTAGATGACGCATTGAGAATTTCGCGTGCCGAATGTTCGAGCAGCGACAGGTCAATAATGCCCTCGTATTTTGTGTAGCCGATTTTTTCAATAAAGTTGTGAATAGCAGCAGGTGTAAATCCACGACGACGTAGTCCGCAGAGTGTCGGCATGCGGGGATCATCCCAACCGCTCACCAAACCTTCTTGTACCAATTGCAACATTTTGCGCTTGCTCATCACCGTGTAGGTGATATTCAGGCGGTTGAATTCTATTTGTCGTGGACGATAGTCGCTTGTTTTCAGATGGTCGATAAACCAGTCGTAGAGCGGACGGTGCACTTCAAATTCGAGTGTACAGATAGAATGTGTAACTCCCTCAAAATAATCAGATTGTCCGTGAGCAAAGTCATACATCGGGTAAGCTTTCCATGTGTATCCGGTACGATGATGAGGGTTCCCTGTAATGATACGATAGAGAAGCGGGTCGCGGAAGTGCATGTTCGACGAAGCCATATCGATTTTGCCACGCAGCACCATTGCTCCTTCGGCAATCTCTCCTGTATTCATTTTTTTGAACAGCTCAAGGTTCTCTGCGATTGGTCTGTTACGATATGGGCTTTCGGTACCAGCTACAGTAGGAGTTCCTTTTTGCTTGGCAATTTCTTCTGCCGATTGCTCGTCAATATAAGCCAATCCGTTGTTTATGAGCTGAATGGCAAAGTCCCAAAGTTGTTGAAAATAATCGGAAGCATAATACACATTATCCCATTTATATCCCAACCATTGAATATCTTCCATGATAGAATCGACGTATTCCACGTCTTCTTTCACAGGGTTGGTGTCATCAAAGCGGAGATTGCATACGCCACCGTAGTTGCGTGCAATACCAAAATCCATGCAAATAGCTTTTGCATGGCCAATATGCAGATAACCATTGGGTTCAGGTGGAAAACGAGTTTGAATTCGCCCCTCGTTTTTACCTTCGCGCAAGTCTTCTTCGACCATAACCTCAATGAAATTAAGGCTTTTCTTTGGTTGTTCGTTTATTTCACTCATATTCTGATCGTTTTAGCTCTTTATATAATGCGGTGTGATTGTATCTGTTTGAATACAAATGTGCTATCTCAATTTTGCACCCAATTTTTCCTCAAATTGCTTGATAAGGCGTTGCATGATACTATCAATTTGCTTGTCTGTCAGGGTTTTGCTGTCGTCTTGCAGCGTGAAACTGACGGCATATGATTTTTTGCCTGCCTCTAAGTTTTTGCCTTCATATACGTCGAACAGTTGTACGCGTTTCAGCAGTTTGTTTTCTGTTGTATATGCTATTTTTTCGATTTCGGCAAAGGCAACACTCTTGTCTAAAAGCAATGCCAAGTCACGCTTTACCTCGGGGAACTTCGATATTTCTTTGAAAGTCACCTTGTTGCGTCCTGATTCTACCAAGAGGTTATTCCAGTTGAGGTCGGCAAAAAAGACCGGCACATCAATATCCAATGCTTTGAGTTGTTGTTTTGCAACACCGCCTATAATAGCCAATTGCAAGCCTTGTTTGTTGCTAATGACCAACGCTTCGTCAAATAAATCACTGGTTGCGGCCTCAATAACAAGCTTTTGGGTGTTTACGCCAAGGCGGCGAAATGTATTTTGTACAGACCCTTTCAGTTCAAAAAAAGTGCTCTTTTCGTCGGCTTTCACCCAGCTTTGAGCCGTTTTGTTGCCCGTAAGCCACAGTCCAAGGTGCATATCTTCCGAATAAGCCGACAAGGTTTGGCCTTCCTGTTTTTGGTCGGCATGATAGTAATAGCAGTTGCCAAACTCGTAAAATTTCAAATCAGGATTTTTCCGATTTATATTATAGGCAACACTCTCTAAACCACCGAACAACAGCGTTTGGCGCATCACATTCAGGTCAGCGCTAAGCGGATTGAGCATGGTAACTAAATTGGCTGCAGGAAACGAGCTAAGTGTTTCATAATAAGCTGCTTTTGTCAATGAGTTGTTCAATATTTCATTGAATCCACATCCGGTCAATTGTTCTGCCACAAGGTTTTGCAATTTATGGCTATCGGGTTTCGGAGAATAGCTGATGGCCGATTTCACGGTTGCGCCCGGCAACACATTGTTATAGCCGTAGATACGAAGAATATCTTCAATCACATCTACGTCGCGTTGTACATCCACCCGATAGGTGGGTACAAGTAATTTCATGCCCTCTTCCGTTTCGCTTACTACCTCTATTTCAAGATTTTGAAGAATGCTTTTGATGGTATCCTTTCCTATTTCTTTGCCAATCAGTTTGTCTATTTTATCGAAAGTAATATCTACTTCAAATGGCTTAATGGGAGTTGGATAAATATCCACAATATCGCTCGAAATGGTTCCACCGGCCATTTCTTTAATAAGCAGAGCCGCACGTTTCAGTACGTAAATGGTATTATTTGGGTCGCATCCTCGTTCAAAACGAAACGATGAATCGGTGTTAAGTCCATGACGGCGAGCTGTTTTACGCGTAGTAACAGGATTGAAATAAGCGCTTTCGAGAAACACATTGACAGTGCTTTCTGAAACGCCTGAATTCAAGCCTCCAAACACACCGGCAATACACATGCCTCCATTTATATCACAGATAATCAAATCATTACCACTAAGAGTACGTTCGTTTCCATCTAAGGTAGTGAATTTGGTGCCTTCGGATAATGTTTTTATAATCACTTGTTTGCCGCCAATTTTATCGGCATCGAAAGAGTGAAGCGGTTGGCCTGTTTCGTGCAAAATAAAGTTGGTTACATCCACCACATTGTTGATAGGACGTAATCCAATCGCTTTCAAGCAGTTTTGCAACCACTCGGGCGACTCTTTGATGGTAACGCCCGCAATGCTCACTCCTGAGTAACGCGGACAGGCTTCGCTATTTTCTACTGTTACCGAAATGGGCAACGTATGATTGTCAACTGCAAATTTCTCTACCGATGGTTTTGTGAGTATTCCTTTTTGTTGATTTACAGCCAAGTATGCGGCTAAATCGCGGGCAACGCCAAAGTGCGAAGCAGCATCTACCCGGTTGGGGGTAATATCCACTTCAAGCACATAGTCGTCTTTGACGTTGTAATATTCTTTGGCCGGTGTCCCTACCGAAGCAATCTCCGGCAGTACGATAATGCCATTGTGACTTGCACCAATGCCTATTTCGTCTTCGGCACAAATCATTCCGAATGACTCTTCGCCACGGATTTTAGACCGTTTGATGGTGAATGATTCATCGCCGGAGTAGAGCACCGTGCCAATGGTGGCAACCACCACTTTTTGTCCGGCAGCTACATTGGGAGCACCGCATACAATACGCAGAGGCTCTTCGCTACCCACATTGACGGTAGTTACATGCAGGTGGTCGGAGTTGGGATGTACCTCACAGGTAAGTACTTGTCCTATTACCAATCCTTCGAGACCGCCTTTGACGGTTTGTACCTTGTCAATGCCTCCTGTCTCCAAGCCAATGGATGTCAATGCTTTACTTAATTCTTCGGGCGATAAGTCGGTGTCAATGTACTGCTTAAGCCAATTGTACGAAATATTCATCTCTCTCTATATTTGTTTTTTATTGTCTGCTGGAAGTGAATTGAAAATCAGCGTTAGCTAAAATCTGCATAGCTAAACCGCCGTTATGGTCATACTCACGTATAAAAAAAAGCTTATGGTTTGTTACATTACATATAAGTGTATAACTAATACAAAGCGCATCTTTTTTATTGTCAAAAGGTTACACTTGCTTTTTTAGAAATAAAACGTGATTTGTGCTTTTTTTAAACGAATTGCAAATGTACGGTTTTTTGCCGTAAAAAAAGGTGGGTTTGAGGCGAAAAACGTTGCTAAATACTGTTTTGACAACGTTTTTTGAGACGTTTTTGCTGTTTTTTAGTCTACGACAAGGGTTTTCGTGGTGCATTCCTTCAAGGACTTATCGCCATATCACGAAAAACCCGTATCTTCGTTGTTCAAAATAAAACTGATTTTTCTGTATGAAAATTAAGATTGTCAATCACTCAAAACATCCTCTTCCTCAATATGCTACGCCATATTCGGCAGGCATGGATTTGCGCGCAAATCTTGATACACCGGTGACGCTTGTATCGCATGAACGCAAATTAATTCCTACCGGATTGTTTATTGAACTGCCCGAAGGTTACGAAGCACAAATTCGTCCTCGTAGTGGGTTGGCTATTAAAAAAGGAATTACGGTGCTCAATTCGCCGGGTACCATCGATGCCGATTATCGTGGCGAAGTTTGTGTGATTTTGGTCAATTTATCGACCGAACCTTTTGTAGTGGAAGATGGCGAACGCATCTGCCAAATGGTGATTGCCACTCATGCCCAAGCAGAATGGGATGCAGTGGAAGCACTCACCGAAACCGAACGTGGTGTCGGTGGATTTGGACATACGGGTGGAAAATAAACTTCAATGTGTGAATGTGACAATTGAATCTCCCATACCGATAGATTCAATTTTAATTTTTTACTATGGCATCTAATTTTATTGGAATTATTCCCGCCCGCTACGCCTCGACCCGTTTTCCGGGAAAGCCATTGGCCGAAATTGTGGGCAAAAGCATGATTCAACGCGTGTATGAACAAGCCTCAAAAGCGCTTGATACGGTTGTAGTTGCTACCGACGATGCTCGTATATATGAGGCTGTGGAAGGCTTTGGCGGCAAAGCGGTGATGACCTCCGACCAGCACCGTAGCGGGACCGACCGTTGCTATGAGGCATTGACCAAAACTACGGGAGCTTACGACGTGGTTATCAATATTCAGGGTGATGAACCTTTTGTGCATCCCGAGCAGATTGAGGCACTGAAAGCTTGTTTCCAAGATGCGGATACACAAATTGCTACACTGGTAAAACCGTTTGCTGCAGATGACGATTTTGAGATGCTTTTCAATGCCAATTCGCCCAAAGTGGTGCTCAATGCCAAAATGGAGGCAATGTATTTTAGTCGCTCCATTATTCCCTATTACCGCAATGCACCGCATACCGAATGGTTGCACAAACAGACTTATTATAAGCACATTGGCATGTATGCCTATCGCTCGCAAGTGTTGGCCGAAATTACCGGTTTGCCTCAGTCGCCGCTCGAACTGGCTGAGTCTCTGGAACAACTGCGCTGGCTCGAAAACGGTTATCGCATCAAAGTCGGCATCACCGATACCGAAACCATTGCCATTGATACACCCGAAGATTTAAAAAGGGCTTGCGACAGGTTTTTGAAAAATCAAAACCTCTGATTTCAAGACAAAGACTCAAAGACACTGAACTACATATTGAAGATATTACAAGAGGCCTATTTCTCGACACCCTTATGGGGAAAGGGACTAAATCATATATAAACAATGACACTTTCATCACTTTTTGCTATTTCACCTATTGATGGTCGTTATCGCTCTAAAACAGAGCTTTATGCCGCCTATTTTTCAGAATATGCCCTGATTCGTTACCGTGTTCAGGTTGAGGTTGAGTATTTTATTGCTTTGTGCCAACTACCATTGCCGCAGCTCGATAACGTGGATGCTTCTATGTTTCCATTATTGAAAAATATCTACACCGATTTTTCGGAAGCGGATGCAGAACGCATTAAAACAATCGAAAAAACTACCAACCACGATGTGAAAGCAGTGGAATATTTTCTGAAAGAAAAATTCAATCTTCTCAATTTGCAAAAATATAAAGAATTCATTCACTTTGGATTAACTTCTCAGGACATCAATAACACCTCAATTCCATTGTCGTTGAAAGAGGCTTTGGAAGGTGTTTTTTATCCCGAAGCCGAAGCCTTGGTGAGTGAGCTCAAGCGTTTGGCAAATGAGTGGATGGAGATACCGATGTTAGCTAAAACACACGGACAACCGGCTTCGCCTTCACGTTTGGGTAAAGAGTTGATGGTGTTTGTGTATCGTTTGGAAGAGCAACTTTCGTTGCTTTCAAGCATTCCGGTTTCGGGCAAATTTGGGGGAGCCACAGGTAACTTCAACGCACATCGGGTAGCCTATCCGCAGCACGACTGGAAAGAGTTCGGCAACAGTTTTCTGTCCGATTCGCTTGGGTTACAACGTGAACAATGGACTACACAAATATCTAATTATGATAACTTTGCCGCTATTTTTGATGGTGTAAAACGCTTTAATACTATTCTGATTGATTTCTGTCGCGATATTTGGACATACGTGTCAATGGAGTATTTCAAACAACGCATCAAAGCCGGAGAAATAGGTTCGTCGGCCATGCCGCACAAGGTAAATCCGATTGACTTTGAAAATGCGGAAGGAAATCTGGGTATTGCAAACGCCATTTTGGAACATTTGTCAGCCAAGTTACCAATCTCCCGCCTGCAACGCGACCTGACCGATTCCACCGTATTACGCAATGTGGGTGTGCCTTTCTCGCATACACTTATTGCTACCCAAAGTATCCTGAAAGGGATGAGCAAGCTGTTGCTCAACGAAGCGGCTTTGCATCGTGATCTGGAGCATAACTGGGCAGTGGTGGCAGAGGGTATTCAAACCATTTTGCGTCGCGAAGCCTATCCGTCTCCTTACGAGGCACTTAAAGAGTTGACACGCACCAACGAAGCCATTACCGAAAGCTCGATAAAAGCTTTTATTGAAACATTACACGTGAGTGAGGATATAAAAATGGAATTGCGTGCTATTTCCCCATTCAATTATACAGGTCTATAACATAGTAGTCAATAGACGCCATTCGACTACCGACTCCATTATTTAATTTAACAAACAACACAGTGAATAAATTTCTTCAAATATTACGCCGTTTTATTCCTCCGTACAAAAAATATGTAGTAGGAAGTATTGGTTGTAACTTTCTTTCGGCTCTGTTTACCCTTTTCTCATTTGGTGCAATTATTCCCATTTTACAAATACTTTTTGGAATTCAGAGTGCAGCTTATACCTATCAGGCCTGGTCTTTAAGTAACTCTATGAGCGATATCGGTTCGGCTATCAAAAATAATCTTTTCTGGTACATCACCAGTACAATTCACGATAAAGGAGAGATTACCACATTGGCATTTTTGGGTCTTTTTTTGATTATTGCCACTTTACTCAAAACAAGTTCTTCATTTTTAGCAAGTTACTATACAGTGCCAATTCGCACAGGCGTATTGCGAGATTTACGTCGCGACCTTTATGCGAAAATCATTAGCCTGCCGATGGCCTTCTTTTCAGAAGAGAGAAAAGGCGACATCATGTCGCGTATGACAGGCGATGTGGGTGAAATAGAAAATTCGGTGATTAGTTCGCTTGATATGGTGTTCAAGAATCCGATTTTGATTATGGTATATGTAGTTACCTTATTTGTAATAAGTTGGCAGTTAACCTTGTTTGTGATGGTATTGTTGCCATGCAGCGGTTATTTAATTGGGCTTGTTGGTAAAAAGCTTAAAGCTAAATCATTACTCGGGCAGCAACAAATGGGTCAATTGTTATCTCAGATAGAAGAGACATTAGGCGGATTACGCATTATCAAAGCGTTTAATGCAGAAGACAAAGTAAAGAGTCGTTTTAGCAGTATCAATGAAACATTGCGGAAGACAAATCTCCGTATCAACTCGCGTTACCTGTTGGCGCACCCTATGAGCGAATTTCTGGGCACGGTGGTGATTGCATTGTTGCTTTGGTTTGGCGGCTGGTTGATTCTTACCCATCACAGCAGTATCACGGCACCAACTTTTATCTACTATCTGGTGGTGTTCTACAGTATTATCAACCCTGCAAAAGACTTATCAAAAGCGGTTTACAGCATCCAAAAGGGAATGGCCTCATTGGAACGTGTAGATAAAATTCTGAAAGCGGAAAATCCTTTGACGGTGATTGAGAACCCCAAAAAACTTGATACATTTCAAAGTAAAATCGAGTATAAGAATGTGTGGTTTAAGTATCAGAACGACTGGGTATTGCAAGATGTAAACTTATCGGTTGAAAAAGGTAAAACAGTGGCTTTGGTCGGACAATCCGGTTCCGGAAAATCGACCATTGTGGATATGTTACCACGTTTTTACGACGTAGAAAAGGGTGAAATTCTGATTGACGGCATCAATATAAAGAACGTCACTTTACATGATCTCCGGGCGCAGATGGGAAATGTAAATCAGGAAGCAATTCTGTTCAATGATACCTTCTTCAATAATATTTCATTCGGGGTGGAGAATGCCACTATGGAACAGGTGGTTGAGGCGGCAAAAATTGCCAATGCGCACGATTTTATTATGGCTACCGAACATGGCTACGACACCAATATCGGCGACCGTGGAAGCAAAATGTCGGGTGGCCAGCGACAACGGGTGAGCATAGCGCGTGCTATTCTGAAAAACCCTCCGATTCTTATTCTCGATGAAGCTACCTCGGCGCTCGACACGGAATCGGAACGATTGGTGCAGGATGCCATCGAAAACCTGATGAAAAATCGTACTTCTATCGTCATCGCTCACCGTCTTTCGACTATCAAACGTGCCGACGAAATCTGCGTAATGCACGAAGGCCGTATTGTGGAACGCGGGAAGCACGAAGAATTGATAGCGTTGGATGGTTATTACAAACGCCTTTGCGACATGCAATCGTTTTAGAGGAGTAGTTTCTTAAACCAACAAAGCTGCGGTTATCCATCAGGAAAATCGCAGCTTTGTTGTGTTATCGGCTTATATATTGAGAATTAATTTCCACCACTGTTTCCTCCACCACCTCCGCTTTTTACATCATCGTTTGATATACCACGCTTAGCTTTTTTTACTTCAAGTCCCATTTTGCCAAAATTGAAAGTTGCGCTAAAGCGGATTCTGCGAGCCAGATAAGTGTTTTCGGAGTGCATAATGAAGTTTACATCATTATAGTCTGATTTGTAAAGCTTTTTATATTGGAGTGGCTCTGACATCGAAAGACTCAACATCAGCTTCTTATTAATCAATGATTGTGAAATCCCGATGCTGGTATAATAGTAAGTAGCCGACTTTTCTTGCAACCTGATGCCGGGTGAATAGATTCCTCCATTGGCATTCAAGGAGCTGTTTTTCCAAAGTACAAGTCGGGTTCCGAAGCTACCTCTATAATTGAATCCTTCACTTTTAATAACATTTCCGTTGTTTGCCTCCATTTTTTCGTAACTGCCTCCACCGTTGAAATATATACTGATATTCGGATTTGGTCGATAAGAAGAATATATATTTAACCCGATATTTTTATCAACGCCAATATTTTTAAAGGTAGTAGAACGCACTCCGGCTGCATCAATTGTGGTGATTTCTTCAATAGAGTTGTTTGTAAAAGATCCACTTCCAGTGAAATTTAAATTGAATTTTGGTGTGAATGTGCTGTACTCTAACTCATACGAATTAGCAATTTCTGACTTAAGATTAGGATTTCCATATTGAATATTCAATGGATCCGTATTATCGATATATGGATTCAAATACCATATCCCGGGACGATTAAGTCGTTGTGTGAATGACGCTTTAAGTGTTTGTCCGGTTTTAATTTCATAAGACAATGTAACGTAGGGCACCACGTTTTGCAACCTGTTGTTAAAACGTACTGTTGTATCCGATTTTGAAACGGCATTATTCCAGGTAAATTCGCTTCTGAGTCCTGCTTTTGCAGTGAATTTTTTAAGTTTGAACTCATACCCGGCATAAGCGCCCAAAATATATTGGTTGTAGTTAAGTTCATTGCTTTTACTCAAACTTTGTTCCCAAATATTGGTGGCACCATTCAGTAGGTAGGTGTCTGAATTACTATTATTTTGGCGATAAATTGCTTTGACACCACATTCAATCTGGTGCATTTCTGTCAATGGATCGAAGTAATCTACCTGAAGCGTTTGCTCCCTGCTAAAAGCATCATTCGTTGAGTGTTGACGGTATGGTGTATAATTAAAAGTGTTTAGAATAGCCATATCGTTATTGGTTATGCTTGGATTGTTGTCCAATTTATACGATACAGTAAATGTTTTATCCGGTTTTTTATAAGTGCGTTGATAATCAATATTTCCGGAGATTGTACCATACGTACTTTTGCCGGTATTTGTGTTTTCAAAATATCGGGTGAGTACATTTTGCGTACTATAATCACTGCTATTTGAGCTGTTATTATTGAAATAACTTCCTTGATAACCCCAAAACGACATACTAATAAGATTTAATGAGTCAATGTCGTAGCTACCTTCACCCGAAAAATTACTTGAAACGCCATGATATTTTCCGATACTTGAAGTATTTGTAAAGCGATTGGTTTCGCTCAGAAAATTTTGACGAGTGGAGCTGGATTCGCTTTCCGGTTGTTTAAACTGATTGGCTGAGTAACGGGCAGAAAAGCTGAATTTATTGATTTTTGTAGTCAGATACACACTCCCGTTGAGGCTTCCACGCGAATCGAAGCCGGTGCTAATGCTTCCATTGTAGCCATTTATGCTTTTTTTGGCGGTGATAATATTGATTATTCCACCTACACCTTCGGCATCGTATTTAGATGATGGATTGGTAATTACTTCAATATCCTTGATGGTGTTGGCCGGAATACTTTTTATCACCTCTTTAAAATTTTTCGACATCATTGTCGAACTTTTTCCGTTTACCAGCACCTTAAAGTTCGATTGTCCGTTGAGCGTAACATTATCGTCTGCATCAACAGAAATCAGTGGCACTTTATGTAGCATCTCCAAGGTATTATTGGTTTGGGCATCAGGATCCGATTCTATGCTGTAGGTAATTTTATCTGGGTCAACTTTTACCAGCGGTTTTTGTGCCACAATTGCCACTTCTTTCATCATTACGCCGTCTTCCATTTTCACCTTACCCACGTCGGTTTTCAGCTCAGTTACATCAATATTAAGGCGTGTTTCTTTGTAGCCCATAGCCGACAATATCACAACATATTTTCGCTTAGCATTTACCGAAAGCGTAAATTTACCGTTTACATCACAGCTTATTCGTTTCAATACTTTAGTGCTGTCGTTTTGCAACGTAACAGTAGCAAACGGTACTCCGTTGCCGTTTCCCTGTTCAATTGCTTGTCCAGCAATTAGATAACTTACAGGTTTATTTTCAGCCTGAATACAGCAAACGCACAGAAGGAGAATGAAGGTTAACAATTTTGTGTACATGGTGTTATGGTAAATAGTGTATCAAAACATTATATAAAACACGGTGCAAACATACGAACAATTCGTATAAAAATAGTAAAAATGGAATAGATTTAGGCTTATTTAATCGATTTGGTTAAATTTAAACTGCTGATTAAATTATCTATGTGGAATGCATGGAGGAATAGATATAATTAGTGAAGGATATAAAAAAATCCCGAAACAAAAATGTTTCGGGATTTTTTGAATCTATTTTTTTGGAGAAATCTATTTTTCTTCTTCTTTCTCTTCTTGCGGTTTGAGGGTTTCTTCAGTCTCATTCGCAGGTTTTATCTCTTCCTCTTTCTCCATTTTTTCGTTGAGGTCGGCTACCACTTTGGGTAACTCTTCGGCAGGCACGTTGATTTCCTTAATTTCCGATAGTTCAACCGTCTCTTCATCTTCACCTATTTCTTCGGCAGTAACACCATTTTCACTCAATTGCTCTGTAACGCAGTGGAGTACGCGTCCTGGAAACTCTTCCACCCAACGAAGATTGTGGGTAGCGATCATTACGGCTGTGCCGGCTTTGTGTATTTCGTAAAGCAAAGATAATAGCTTGTGTCCGTCTTCTGAGTCAAGATTTCCGGTAGGTTCATCTGCCAGAATCAGTTCGGGAGAGTTGAGCAATGCGCGAGCAATGGCAACCCTTTGTTGCTCACCACCAGAGAGTTGATGTGGTAACCGTTTAGCTTTATGCTCCATGCTAACCTGTTGCAGCACCTGCATCACCTGATTGTCAATTTCTTCCTTGTTTTTCCATCCGGTAGCCTTCAACACAAATGAAAGATTGTTGTAAACCGAACGGTCGGGGAGTAATTGAAAGTCCTGAAAAATAATGCCGATTTTGCGTCGAAGCATAGGAATTTGTTTGCGTTTGATTTTCAGTAAATTATACTCAAAAATTTCTGCCTCACCCGATTTTACAGAAATTTCGGCATAAAGAGACTTGAACAATGAACTTTTGCCACTTCCCACTTTGCCAAGTAAATATACAAAATCGCCGTGTGCCACTTTTAAGTTGACACTACGCAGCACCATTACCTCTTCTTGACATATATCTACCTCTTTGTAGGCAATTATCAGCTTCTCTTCCATGATTGTATCTTGATGATTTTGTCTATTAATCAATTAGTTAGTGTATCTGCAACTTCGCACTTAAACTCAAATATCGTCCATCGCTTTTTGAAATATTTTCCGACTTTTCGAACCGTCAATTTTGCCCGAAGGACCGGTAATACATCCATCTTCACATGCCATGACTTCTACAAAATTGCCGGGAGCTTTTCCTTTGGCAAAAGCACGAAGCAAAGCTACGTTTTTTCTGTCAATATTGGCCACTAAAACCGGCTGAATCGAGACATTGGGATACATACCCTGCACAGCAGCAGCAACTCCTCCCGAGCGGGCAAACCCTTTTCCGGGTTTCGGAGCATCGCAACATATTGTACCGTCCGATTTTTCAATTTCAAGTTCTAATCCGTTAAATACCGAGTCCAGTTCCTCAAATGTCCAGACAAAGTCCACACAATTGTTGTTGAACATCTCTTTTCGTTTGGCCACGCAGGGACCTACAAAAACAATTTTAGCATCGGGATATTTTTCACGCACAATCTCTGCCGTGTAGTACATGGGCGATTTGGTGGATGAAACAAAGGGTTTCATTTCCGGTAAATATTTGTTTACCAATTCTGTATAAGCGGGGCAGCAGGAGGTAGTCATAAATTGTTGACCCTCTTCCAATTTTTCGCGGAGCTCTTCGCCTTCGTTGCGGGTAGTAACCATGGCACCAAGCGCAACCTCTTCCACGGCATGAAATCCAATTGATTTAATGGCCTGAAATATATCTTCAATAGGATTTGCATATTGCGACATTAACGACGGAGCCGGAATAGCTACCACCTTTTCGCCGTTGCGAATGGCTGCCAACACGTCAAATATTTGAGACACTTCAAAAATGGAACCGAATGGACATGCATTGATACATTTTCCACAGTAAATACACTTCGATTCGTCAATTATTTCAATGCCGTTCTCGTCTTTGGTAATTGCTTTTACAGGACAAACTTCTTCGCAGGGAATAGGTATATATACAATTGAATGATAAGGACATGCCTCTTTGCAAATGCCGCAGCTGATGCACTTGGAATGCTCAATGTTAGCCTGTCCGTTTTCACGAAATGTAACCGCTTCTTTCGGGCAATTCATTGCACATGGACGCGCCACACAGCCTCTGCAAAGATTGGTAACCACATAACTTACTTTCACACAGGCAGTACAAGCTTCATCTACCACTGTGAGTATCCGCTTATTAAGTGGTCGTGGAGAGAGTGCTTCCTGCGCATAAGCCGAAAGCGGTTTTAGTTCATCATCTTCCTGATCAATGCCATATCCAAGAATAGGTAACATCTTGTATTTCAGCACTGCGCGTTCTTTGTGAATGCAGCAACGCCCCCGGGCAATACTTTGTTTGGGTGACATTTCAAGAGGAATCCGGTCAATAGATTCTACTAACTGATTCTCATTCCATAGTTTCACTAATTTCGCGATCAGTACACGCCGGACGATTAACGTATTATTTGCAAATGCCATTTGAATAGGTTTCTGTAGGTGATTCTTTCTTTTAAAATGTTGAAAATGAGAATTTTCAATCACGTGCGCATCTGGTAGAAATTAAGGTAGCATTTCAAGCTACAAAAGTAACACTTTTCGGTTGATTCAGGAAATTGATTCTTAATAGCCGCAGAATGTATTGTAAAATGAGTTATTACGTTTGTTATTTGATAGGAAATGGTTATTTTTGTAAAAAATAAAATCACCATGCCTATCAAAGGATGTTTAGCGGGACAAAAGATGGGTTTTCGTCTGTTTGTTTTAGTGGGGAGTGCCATTGGGGTAAGCTTGTTGTTTTCCATTTTGGTGCTTATAGCAACAGCCTTTACTCATAATAGTTTGCAGGTAACAATGCAAAACAGTAATTACCTTAAGGTGGTTCAATTGTTGAGTACATTGCTGCTATTCTTGCTGCCTGCGTGGTTTCTTGCGTATTTGAGTAGCCGCAATGCGATATCATACCTTTTTGCACACAAAGGAGCATCGTCGGTTGTGGTATTACTCACCATTCTGTCTGTTGTTGTGATGCAACCGTTTCTTAATCTGACGGTTGATTGGTTTGCCAACTGGTCGTTTCCTCCGTTTTTGTCGGATCTGGAGCGCTGGTTTAAATCGATGGAGAAACAAAACACGGATTTGGTAAAACTTTTTTTGAATGTTTCATCGCCGGGTGCCTTGTTGTTCAATTTGTTTGTAGTGGCATTAGTACCGGCTGTGGGCGAGGAGTTTTTCTTCAGGGGAGCACTTCAACGTCTTTTTTCTGAAAAGATGAATATTCATGCAGCTGTTTGGTTCGCGGCGGTTATATTTAGCGCGGTACACATGGATGTTGGTGGATTTTTTCCTCGTGTGGCTTTGGGCGCTTTTCTGGGTTATTTATTGGTATGGTCCGGATCAATCTGGATTCCTGTGATAGCCCATTTTATCAATAACTTCTGGGGTGTTTTATCGGCATATTTAGTTTATAATCAATATGTAGATAAAAGTATCGATAAGTTTGGTATCGGCACAACAGAGTGGGTAAGTTGGGTTGGACTACTTCTCTGCGCTTGTTTTATATGGCTTTTATTTCGACAACGGATACGTTCACCAAAACCTGAATGAACTATGATTAAACGATTTACCGGACATTTAATTCATCTTATTTATCCCAATCTCTGTGTGTTGTGCAACGAAAATCTGATGACAACAGAGGAGGAAATCTGTGTGTCGTGTCTCTCCAAATTGCCTTATACACACTATCATTTGCAAAAAGATAATCCCATCGAAAAGCGTTTTTGGGGAAAAGTGCCTATTGAGCGTGCCACTTCGCTTTTTTATTATCAAAAAGCTTCTGCCACACAACATTTACTTCAGGCATTAAAATATAAAGGAGAAAAGCAGGTGGGGGAGGTGTTAGGAAAACAGTTGGGTACATTGTTGAAGCAATCGGTCGATTTTTCAACTATCGACCTGATAGTTCCGGTGCCGCTCCATCCTAAAAAACTGCAAAAAAGGGGGTTCAATCAAAGCGAGTGTATTTGTAACGGCATTTCGGCTACGTTTGGCAAACCTGTTGATACTACAAATTTAGTCAGGCTGATAGAAAATCCGACACAAACCCGAAAAGGAGTGTATGAGCGCTGGGAGAATACCTCAGGAATATTCGGTTTGAAATCTCCCCGGGAATTTGAAGGAAAACATTTGTTGCTAGTGGATGATGTGCTCACCACAGGTTCTACCATTGAAGCTTGTATTCAGGCAATTTTACAAGCGCATGGAGCAAAAGTGAGCGTGGTTACTTTGGCAGTAGCCTGATTCTTATTCGTTCAGACGGGCAATAATTGTTTCGTTTCCTATTGTTTTTTCGCCGGTGGTCACAAAAATTTCAGCATCCAAAGGCAGAAACATGTCCACCCGCGAACCGAATTTAATAAATCCCATGTGTTCGTTGAGGTGACAGGCTTTGTTTGGAGCTGCATAAGTAACAATGCGTCGTGCCAACAGCCCGGCGATTTGACGTACAAGTATTTGCGTCTTCAGAGGAGTCTCAATCACTACGGTAGAACGCTCGTTCTCAGTGCTCGATTTCGGGCGGTAGGCAGCATAATATTTTCCGTTGTGATATTTGGTATATTTCACCGTGCCGGCAATAGGGTACCAGTTGGCATGTACATTAAATACCGACATGAATATAGAAACCTGAATTCGTTTATCTTTGAAAAATTCATCTTCCATTGTAGGTTCCACCACCACCACAGTGCCATCAGCAGGCGCAATAATAAGGCTCTGGTCGTCAATTTCGCCTGGTCGTGAGGGATTTCTAAAGAAATAAGTAACAAACGAAAACGTACATATTGATAAAAGAATATTAAGAATCCAGATTAGCTGTGAGAAACGCAGAAAAACTATCAGGTTGATCACGACTAATACAACAAATACAGCCAATAATATCCACCAACCTTCTTTGTGGATTCTCATGTTCGGCTTCTTAATACTATGTCTTATATCGCTCATACACAGGTAATTATGTGATTTTTGGTTATATTATTATTTATTGTGCCAGGTTGCTTCCGGTAAGTAACAACAGCAAATAAAACAGGATGATAGGTGTTGCAAATAAAAGACTGTCGAAACGGTCGAGCATTCCTCCATGGCCGGGTAAAATATCGCCTGAATCTTTGATATTGAAAGTCCTTTTCAGGAGCGATTCTGACAAATCGCCAAAAGTGCCGAATATAACTACCAGCGTTGCGAAACCTAACCAACCAATTATCGGCAAAGATGGTGAAAAATTTGCAAAAATCAAAGAGATGCCACAAGCAGCCAAAAAACCGCCAATAGCCCCCTCCCACGATTTTTTAGGAGAGATTCGTTCAAATAAACGATGTTTGCCAAGCGTAACTCCAAAGAGGTATGCTCCTGAATCGTAGACCCATATGAGTGCAAAAAGAGCAAGTAAAAATTCAATACTGAACAGGTTATTCAGCAGATTGAGCATCAGAAACGGCACCACAATATAGACCTGTCCTAAAAAAAAATAAGCCCAATTGTGTAGCGGATTCCCTTTTTGCCGGAAAAGTTCGTAGATGGCAATTGACATGCAACCAAGTATATATAGTCCAACAGTGGCTATCCCAATACTGATTGAATATTGCCACACAGTGGCCGAAATGTAAAGAATCAGGCCTACAGCAACAGCGGCAAATTTATTGATTGAGGCTTTGTCTCCCTGGTTTACGAGAGAATAAAACTCCCACAATGTTAAGCCTGTAACTATCAGAAAAAGAGCTGAAAAAGCTAATTTATCGATAAGCATAGAGCCTACAATAACCGATACAAAAAGTATTCCTGTGATTGCTCGTTGTATGAAATTCTTCATTTAAGGTTCGTTTTATGCCACAAAAACGGGTGAAAGTTTATTCCGGCTTCAGCGGTGCTATTTCTTCCTGATTAATTTCAGGCTCTGCTGATTTTGGTTCATCTGTTGTAGTAACAGTCGGTTCTGTTTCCGACATCAGTTCATCGGCACGCGAAGTCCATGGACGTTTCCCGAAAATTCGTTCCACGTCTTCTGCAAAAATCACTTCACGGTCAATTAGCATTTCTGCCAATTGGTGATGTCCTTCTATATTTTTTTCCAGAATTTTCTTGGCGCGTTCAAATTGCTCATTCACAATATGTTTTGCTTCAGCATCAATCAAATCGGCAGTCTTATCGCTATATGGTTTTGAGAAGCCATAATCGGAAGCTCCCGATGAATCATAGAAGCTTATATTCGATAAATTTTCGCTCATGCCGTAATAGGCAACCATGGCATAAGCCTGTTTAGTAACACGTTCCAAATCGTTGAGCGCTCCTGTTGAGGGAGAACCGAAAAACAGCTCTTCGGCAGCTCTGCCACCCATTGTGGCACAAATTTCGTCCAAGAGATGTTCCTTTGTGGTCAATTTGCGTTCTTCGGGCAGGTACCAAGCAGCACCCAATGCATCGCCGCGTGGCACTATGGTAACCTTTACCAACGGATTGGCGTATTTCAGCATCCAGCTTACAGTGGCGTGACCTGCCTCGTGGAAAGCAATCGATTTCTTTTCGGCTACGGTGGTCAACTTGGTTTTGCGTTCCAGCCCGCCTACAATACGGTCAACGGCATCTACAAAATCTTGTTTTTCCACGGCACTTTTGTTTTTTCGCGCAGCAATCAAAGCAGCCTCATTACACACATTGGCAATATCGGCTCCCGAAAATCCCGGAGTTTGGCGTGCCAAAAAGTCAATGTCAAGGTTCGGGTCAATTTTGATAGGGCGAAGATGTACTTTGAAAATATCGATACGTTCGTGCAAATCAGGCAATTCTACATGAATCTGACGGTCGAAACGTCCGGCACGCAGCAGCGCTTTGTCCAAAATATCGGCACGGTTGGTGGCGGCCAGAATAATAACACCGCTGTTTGAACCGAAACCATCCATTTCTGTAAGAAGCTGGTTCAATGTGTTTTCTCTCTCGTCATTAGCTCCCATATTGGGATTTTTGCCACGGGCACGACCCACTGCATCAATCTCATCAATAAAGATAATACACGGTGCTTTCTCTTTGGCCTGACGGAACAAATCGCGTACACGCGATGCTCCCACTCCTACGAACATTTCCACAAAATCGGAACCCGACATGGAGAAAAAAGGCACATCGGCTTCGCCCGCAACTGCTTTTGCCAACAGCGTTTTACCGGTTCCCGGAGGGCCTACCAATAGTGCTCCTTTGGGGATTTTACCTCCCAATTCGGTATATTTATTCGGATTTCTAAGAAACGAAACTATCTCTTCCACCTCTTGTTTGGCTCCTTCCAGTCCTGCCACATCTTTAAATGTGGTTTTGATTTCTCCGTCGGTTTTATCAAAAAGCTGTGCCCGCGATTTACCTACTGAAAAAATATTACCGGCACCACCTCCCGAACCGCCGCTCATGCGCCGCGACAGAAAGATGAAGAAGCCTATCATCAGTGCAATAGGTAAAATAGAGTAGAGAAAAGTGTTGAAATAATCGTTTTCTTTTTGATAGAAAACTTCTCCCGTGAATTGCTTATTGCCGCGAACCTGTGATAGAAATTTCTGAGTCTCTTCCACAGAGCCGAAATGTACATTGACAATGGGATTTTGGATGTATTTGGCCGAGTCTTTTGCAAAGACAGCGGTGAATTTTCCCTTTTTTATTGTGGCTTGCGCATAATTCTGATTAGAGACAACCGTAATTTTTTCTATATAGTTGTTGCGTACAAATCCCTCAAAATCAGAAAAAGAGACCTCTTTCGAATTGGTTGTTTGTGCAAAAAAAGTCATACCAATGAGCACTGCTCCTATGAGCGCATAAAGCCAATAAAGATATGTCTGGCGATTGGGCTGTTTTTTGCGCGGTGCATTTTGTCCCGAATCGGAGTTTTGCGGCTTGTTTAATTTATTGTCTGTATTTGGTTCCATATATAAATAGAGTCGATAATATCTGGTCAAAAAAAGGAATCTTAGTCTAAGTCAGGCACCTCGGTAATGTCGGCATCGGCCCACAGGTGTTCAATGTCGTAGAAAGCGCGCGGTTCGCGTTGAAATACATGCACAATTACCTGCATATAGTCCATTGCTACCCATTCTGCGTTTAACAATCCGTCTATTGCAGCCGGTCTGGATTTGGCATGTTCGCGTACATAACTTTTAATAGAGCGTGAAATCGAGCCCACATGTGTATTTGAATCACCTTCGCAGATGACAAAATAGCTACAACCTGAATTTTGAAACTTCGTCAAATCGACTACTACAATTTTTTTTGCCTTCTTTTCCTGCATTCCCTCTACGATTGAACGCACTAAAATGTTATCTGTCATGTATTGAGTTTATAATGTTTTGTTACTGTCAGAGACCTTTTTGTTCCATATTCCGAATATATTTATTGCTATAATTCAGCCTGTTAACGGCTTTTCGGAATGGAAGTCGAAGTGCAGTAATTTTTTGCAAAGATAGCGTTAAATCACAACATTACCCAACATTGAGCGCTAACACGAAAATTAAAAACTACCGCAGATTCTTCAATGTTATCAAAAAGTGTGCCACCTATCAGTAATATTGTCAGAAAAAAGTTGTTGAAAAGTTTTGTACTTGAAAAATTTAGCGTACTTTTGCAGTCCGATTTATTATCTCGTAAGGTGAAAAGTGCACAAAGTTACTAAGAGAATGAATGTAAACGGATTAGCCTACGTTTGCAGAGTAGTTCCATAGTAACGGAGCACAAATTTATTATTCTAAAATTAATCATCACTCCCAATTTTTCCACGTGATGGTGGAGAAATTGCGGTGTATAAACTATTCGTATGAATACTTTAAGTTATAAAACCATTTCTGCCAACAAGGCAACTGTTCAAAAAGAATGGGTGGTCGTGGATGCTACTGATTTGGTGTTGGGACGTATGGGCTCGAAGGTTGCTAAATTACTTCGTGGTAAATACAAACCCAGCTTTACCCCGCACGTAGATTGCGGCGACAATGTAATTGTGATTAATGCCGAAAAGGTGATATTGACGGGAAATAAATGGACAGATCGTGTTTATTTGAGCTATACAGGCTATCCCGGCGGTCAACGCGATATTACTCCGGCTAAGTTATTGGCAAAAAGCCCCGACAAATTACTTCGCAAAGTGATTAAAGGTATGTTGCCTAAAAACCGTCTTGGCGACCAACTGTTGCGCAACTTGCATGTATATGCAGGTCCGGAACATCCTCACCAGGCACAACAACCCAAAGTTCTTGATTTAAATACACTTAACTAAGTAATATGGAAATGATAAATGCCTTAGGAAGAAGAAAGGCTGCAGTTGCACGCGTTTTCGTTACCTCGGGAAAAGGCGAGATTACCATCAACAAGCGTGAGCTTGGTGTATATTTCCCCTCGAGCATTCTTCAATATATAGTGAAACAGCCTCTCAATAAACTTGGTGTTGCCGAAGAATATAACATCAAAGTAAGTCTTAGCGGCGGAGGTTTCAAAGGACAAGCAGAAGCACTGCGTTTGGCTATTGCACGTGCATTGGTTAAAATCAATGCCGAAAACAAACCTGCTCTCAAATCAGAAGGTTTCATGACACGTGATCCCCGCGAGGTGGAACGTAAGAAACCGGGTCGTCCTAAAGCACGTAAGAGATTCCAGTTCAGCAAACGTTAATACGGTGTGGTGGCGTTGGTTTTTACCTGCGTTGCTCAACTGTTTTTATTGCTGTAGAATCTATACGAAGTTTAGTATCTAAACCGGTAAGACTTCTCTATTGGAGAGAACTACCTATCGGTTGACCGAACAAAGAAAGTAAACTTATTTAATAAAAAAACAAATGCCAACAACAAAATTCGAAGACTTATTGGAAGCAGGTTGCCACTTTGGTCACCTCAAGCGCAAATGGAATCCCGCAATGGCTCCCTACATTTTCATGGAAAGCAACGGAATTCACATTATCGACCTTCATAAAACTGCCGTTAAAATAGACGAAGCTGCTGCCGCTTTGAAGCAAATTGCAAAATCGGGACGCAAAATTCTATTTGTGGCTACAAAAAAACAAGCCAAAGAAGCTGTTGCTGAAGCAGCTTTAGCAATCAATATGCCTTATGTGGCCGAACGCTGGCCGGGTGGTATGTTGACAAACTTCCCTACTATCCGCAAGGCAGTAAAGAAGATGTCATCTATCGACAAAATGGCAACTGACGGTACTTTCGATAACTTGTCGAAACGCGAAAAATTGCAAATCACACGTCAACGTGCAAAACTCGAAAAGAACTTAGGAAGTATTTCCGACATGGCTCGTATGCCTTCTGCTCTTTTTGTAATTGATGTAATGAAAGAACAAATTGCAGTATGCGAGGCAAAACGTTTGGGAATACCTGTGTTTGGTATTGTGGATACAAACTCTAATCCGAATGACATTGATTTTGTAATCCCTGCAAATGACGATGCAACAAAATCAATTGATATTATTCTGAAAGCTATGGTAGCTGCTGTGCTGGAAGGTTTGCAAGAACTGAAAGTTGAAAAAGTAGAAACCGAAAGCAGTGAAGAACCACAAGTACACGAAAAACGTGTACGCGGTGCCAAGAAAGTGCGTATTCACAAAGAGGACGAAGTTGCTTTGAATGCCAAGGTAGCCGACAAATTCTTGAAAAATACTGAAGAGTAAATTTCTATTTTAGTATAAAAAATGCGTTACTGACTTGGGAATTTCTTAGGTTCGTGGCGCATTTTTGTGTATCATCTTATATTGAAAAAATCATTCACTAAAAAATAAGTACAATTATGGCAGTAACAATGGCAGAAATTTCGAAATTACGCACCATGACCGGAGCCGGCATGATGGACTGTAAAAATGCTTTAACCGAAGCAGACAGTGATTTCGATAAAGCAGTTGAAATTATTCGTAAAAAAGGACAAGCTGTCGCTGCAAAACGGAGTGACCGTGAAGCTTCGGAAGGATGCGTATTGGCAGGAACAAACGGTGGCTTTGCTGCTGCTTTGGCGCTCAAATGCGAAACCGACTTTGTGGCTAAAAACGAAAATTTCGTAGCACTTACACAATTATTTCTCGACAAGGTATTAGAAGCACAACCTGCAACTCAAGACGAATTGTTGGCGTTGGTTATTGATGGCCGTCCTATCTCTGAGCACATTACCGAACGTACCGGTGTAACTGGCGAAAAAACAGAATTGGATTATTATGAGTTTGTAAAAGGCGGCACGGTAACATCTTACATTCATCCGGGCAACAAATTGGCGACTATCGTTGCCTTTGCTGAAAAGGACGCCGAATACGAAACCATACACGGCGTAGCAATGCACATCGCGGCAATGTCGCCTGTGGCTATTGATGAATCCGCCGTTCCTCAAAAGGTAAAAGATAACGAGCTTGAAGTGGCTATCGAAAAAACCAAAAACGAACTTGTTGCAAAGGAAGTTGAAGTCGCGTTGAAAAAAGCGGGCATCAACCCTGCTCATGTCGATAGTGAAGACCACATTGAATCGAATATGGCAAAAGGCTGGATCACCGCAGAAGATGCGGCAAAAGCCCGCGAAATAAGGACAACGGTCACAGCAGAAAAATCAGCGACTCTGCCCGAACAGAAAGTAAACAATATTGCCGCAGGACGTATGGCAAAATTCTTCAAAGAATATACCCTTGTGGAACAAAAGTACGAAGGAGGCGGAGAAGATGCCGGAAAAGCAACAGTAAAAGAGCTGCTTGCCAAAAAACATTTAACCTGCATTGCTTTCAAACGTGTAACATTGAACCAAGATTAATTCTCTTTCAATACCTCAATTACGAACAGCCGGTCATTGCAGATCGGCTGTTTTATTTTTACCTTTGCTCTTTAATCTAAAAAATATGGCTTTTATAAAATCAGTTCGGGGCTTTACTCCGCAAATAGGGAAGAATTGCTTTATTGCCGACAATGCAGTGATTGTGGGTGATGTAGTGATTGGTGATAACTGTAGCATTTGGTTTGGCACTGTCATTCGTGGCGATGTTAACTCCATTCGCATTGGCAATCATGTCAATATACAGGATGGAGCTGTATTGCACACTCTCTACGAAAAATCTACCATCCATATTGGCGATTATGTGTCGGTGGGTCACAATGTAACGATTCATGGGGCTTCCATCAAAGATTTTGCGCTTGTGGGAATGGGCTCAACAGTGCTTGATCATGCGGAGGTTGGTGAAGGTGCCATTGTGGCAGCAGGTGCTTTGGTATTGAGCAATACGAAGATAGAACCCAACACCATCTGGGCGGGAGTACCGGCCAAATATGTGAAGCAAATGGAGGAAAAACAGTCGAAAGAGATAAACCAACGCATTGCCTACAATTACGAGATGTATGCAAGTTGGTATAAGGAAGAAGATTAAGTCAGCAAAATGTTGGTGAGCAGAATGTTGAACAGTAGTATCAATACACTGCTATGAACCACCGCGTTGGTACTGGCTACACCCACTTCAAGTGCTCCACCGTAAGCATAATAACCGTAGTACGACGAAACCGAAGCGATAATGAAGGCAAAAAACAGCGACTTAATCAACGAATAAGTGACATAGAAAGGGATAAAGGCATACTGAATGCCATACACAAAGTCGGAGACAGTGAGAATGCTGGAAAAAACACCCACAGCATACCCTCCCACAATCCCAAGAAACATGCTGAAAATGACTAAGAATGGCATCATTACCACAAATGAGACAATCTTAGGAAGTATCAGGTAGTTGGCCGAGTTCACGCCCATAATTTCGAGTGCATCGATTTGCTCGGTGATACGCATTGTGCCGATTTCGGAGGCGATATTAGAACCCACTTTTCCGGCTAAAATAAGGCATAAAATGGTAGATGAAAATTCTAAAAGTAACGTGTCGCGTGTAACGAGCCCTGTGGAATATCTGGGTAATAAGGGATTAGATGTATTGAGCTGGGTCTGAATGGTCATGATGGCTCCGATAAAAATGGAGATAATAATCACGATACCCAACGAGCGCAGCCCAAGTTTTTCCATTTCTAACGGCAATTGGCGAAAAAACATCCGCCAGTTGTCGGGGCGTGAAAACACCTTGACCATGAGAAGATAATATTTTCCAACTTCTTGTAATAGTTTCATTTCTGCGCTTTTTTTGAGTGTGCAAAGGTAACGATTTTTTTTGATTCGGTTAACTTTCAACGCCGACAGTTACAACAAATACCACTTCTTCTCAGCAATAATCAGGCATAATCTTGGAAAAATGTTACCTTTGTATTCTTGCTTTTCAATTCAGCTTTTTAAATGATAGATCAAATCACCGTTGACAAAATAATCAATGCCGCTCAGATTGTAGAAGTGGTATCCGATTTTGTGACGCTGCGTAAACGCGGGGTCAACTACTTGGGTCTGTGTCCGTTTCACGACGAACGTACGCCTTCGTTCAGTGTGTCTCCGGCCAAAGGTATCTGTAAATGTTTCAGTTGCGGAAAAGGTGGCAACGCGGTGAATTTTGTGATGGAGCATGAGCAGTTGACTTACATTGAGGCCTTGAAATATCTGGCCAAAAAGTACCATATTGAAGTGGTAGAGAAAGAGTTGACCTCCGAAGAAATGGCACAACGCAACGACCGCGAAAGTATGTTGGCGTTGAATAAATTTGCTTCCAATTATTTTTCCACCATTCTGCATGAGTCTTCCGAGGGACGAAACGTAGCATTGAGCTATTTTCAGGATCGTGGATTTCGCGACGATATTATCCGCAAATTTCAACTTGGTTACTGTCTCGACCAACGGGATGCCTTTTCGGTAGAGGCTTTGAGCAAGGGATATAAAAAAGATTTTCTGATTAAGACCGGACTTGCCATTGAAAAAGATGGCGGGCGCATGCTCGACCGTTTCTGGGGGCGGGTGATGTTTCCGGTACATACCCTTTCGGGCAATGTGGTGGCTTTTGGAGGTCGTATTCTCAAAAAGGATGAGAAGGCAGCCAAGTATGTCAATTCGCCCGAGTCGGAAATTTATCATAAAAGCAATGAACTCTATGGAATTTTCTTTTCAAAGCAGGCCATTGTAAAACACGACCGCTGTTTTTTGGTAGAAGGATATACCGATGTGATTTCGATGCATCAATCGGGTGTGGAAAATGTGGTGGCCTCTTCGGGCACTTCGTTGACTCAGGGGCAAATTCGTATGATTCATCGCTTTACGGAAAACGTGACGGTGATTTACGACGGCGATGCTGCCGGAATCAAGGCTTCTATCCGGGGTATTGACATGTTGCTCGAAGAGGGTTTGAACATTAAAGTGGTGCTGTTGCCTCCCGGCGAAGACCCCGACTCGTTTGCCAAAAACCAGAATGCTTCCGATTTTATATCTTATATTGATGCTCATCAAACCGATTTTATCCGTTTCAAAACGGGTTTATTGCTCGAAGAAGCGGGAAAAGACCCCATTAAGAGGGCGGCGCTTATCGGCGATTTGGTGCGTAGCATTGCCATTATTCCCAATAGCATTATTCGCTCGGTATATGTAAAAGAGTGCAGCACGTTGCTTGATGTGGACGAAAAATTGCTCTATGCCGAAATAGGCAAATCGCACCGCCAAAAGCAGGAGCGCGATGCCGTAAAACCACCGACCCCGGCCTTGCAATCGACTGATGAATCGAATCCCGAAATTCCACAAGAGGAGACGGCAAAGGTGAGTTATGTATGTGAGGAAGAGGAACAAAACATTCTGCGCTATGTAGTGCGTTATGGGGAGATGATATTGTATTATATTCAGAATGAGGAAAACAAAGAAGAACAATATCCTGTCACGGTAGGGCAATATGTGATGTCTGAACTGGAACAGGACAACCTGAGTTTTGAGAAGCCGCTACACATTCGTTTTTTGAATGAACTAAAAGAGCAATTACAGAAGGAAGGTTTTGTGGCGGAACACTATTTTGGGCAGCATCCCGACCCGCAAATCAGCCGTTTTGCTACCGATTTGATTTCAGAACGGTATGTGTTGAGTAAGATTCACAGCAAGATGCGTAAAGTGGAGGAGGAGGGTGACCGATTGATAGAACTTGTACCTCGTGCTTTGTTCGAGTATAAAAACAAGTTGCTTTTGATGAAAATGAAAGAGAAAATGTTGGCTCTGAAACGGGCAAACGAAACAAAGGATGAAGCCATGGAATCGGCATTGCAGCAGGAAATCAGTATGTTGAATGTAATTAAATCGCAACTTGCAAAAACACTGGGCGAACGGATTATTCTGAAACTCTGAGCAAGTTTGGCAATAGCGATGAATTACATAAGTGAGAGGTTTAATTGCCGTCTGCTTTAGCTGACGGATAACAATAAGGGAATCAACGCATGGCTTTAGCCAAATCTAAATAGAGCTATATTGGATAAAGTCCAATGAATATCCTATCGATTCAATACCGCTAGCTAAAGCAGAAGGTAGTGAATTCGTGGTCTCAGATTTTGCAATATGAAATTTTGAATTGGAAATCAGCGATAGCTAAACTTGAAATTATAATTGAATGGAAGGATTGGTGATAAAGAATACGGGTAGTTCTTACTGGGTGCTTCCCAATGAGGGTGAAGCCGTGGAGTGCAGAATTAAAGGTACCTTTCGGATGAAAGGCATCCGCACCACCAATCCCGTGGCCGTAGGCGACCGCGTGGCGTATAATGTGAATGAAGGCCAGCTCTCGTTGATTACCACCATTCACGACCGCCGCAACGTCATCATTCGCCGTGCATCCAACCTATCCAAGCTCTCGCACATTCTTGCCGCTAATGTCGATTTTGCTGCATTGGTGGTCACTATCAACTATCCCGAAACTTCTACCGTGTTTATCGATCGGTTTTTGGCTGCCGCCGAATCGTATCGCATACCTGCCGTGCTTATTTTCAATAAAACCGATTTATATTCCGAAGAAGAAAACCGTTACTTAGATGCGCTGGTGATGATGTATGAGCAATTGGAGTATCCATGTTTCAGGGTGTCGGCAAAAGAAAAACTCGGCATTGAGGAGTTGAAGAGCTTGCTCTCGGGCAAAATATCGCTGCTTTCGGGCAATTCGGGAGTAGGTAAATCAACCTTGATGAATGTATTGCAGACAGAGTTCGAAGGCAAAACCGCGGGCATATCAGCGTATCACAACAAAGGGATGCACACCACCACCTTCTCAGAAATGATTCCATTGGCCGCAGGCGGATTTATTATTGATACCCCGGGCATCAAAGGATTTGGTATGGTGGAGATGGTACCCGAAGAGGTGAGTCATTATTTTCGCGAAATCTTTATCAAGTCGCAGGAGTGCCGCTTCTACAACTGCACCCATACTCACGAACCCGGCTGCGCGGTGATTGAAGCCGTAGATAAATGCACTATCAACCCTTCTCGCTACCATAGCTACCTCAGCGTGATGGAAGACTGCAAACAAGGAAAATACCGGTAGCAGAAATCGGTGCACACCGAATAAATGGAGAAAACGGAATAATCTGTTTTAGAAC
>Ga0302272_1000134_pt1 | contig 37784 bp, 32 predicted proteins | sample III_Bog_N1_2_FD_198772 | JGI IMG/M metagenome (GOLD analysis project Ga0302272, IMG submission 198772) | Peat permafrost microbial communities from Stordalen Mire near Abisko, Sweden - III_Bog_N1_2 | ecosystem: Environmental > Terrestrial > Soil > Wetlands > Peat | place: Sweden: Abisko...
CAAGTAAGCTCAATATCGATCTTCAGATTTCAGGACATACGCATGAGGGGCAATTTTTCCCGGGAAATTTGTTCGTAAAACGGATGTTTGAACTGGGATATGGCTACATGAAAAAGGGCAATACCCATTATTATGTCTCTTCGGGGCTTGGTATCTGGGGGCCTCAATATCGAATCGGCACACAATCGGAGTTGGTGGTGATTAAAATGAAGTATTGATAGACTATAGAATATATTGATATATAATCAAATAACTATTTTTTTGGTAAGTGAGAATATAAAAAAGACGAACAAGGCAACAACTCTGGAAAAAAAACTTATCTTTGCAGCGAAATTCTAAAATTATACCCACAATGGATGATGGCCCGGCGAATAGTCCCGAATTATTAACTTGCGTTTAGCAAGGAAGCCGCGTCATTCAGCTTCCTTCTAAACCTACAAAAGAAGGAGGTATTTCATGACTTCTCTAACTACTTTTTATCTCAGCCGATTGATCGGTTGTACAATTTTTGATGCCCGCGAAAATAAGCTGGGCAAAATTCTTGATGTGTATGCACGTATTCCGGTCGTACAATCAGATAGTCTTGACACGTCCAAACCGCAAGTAATCGGCTTCAGTGTAAAGGTTGACGGCAAAAAGAAAAATGCAGTGCTCAACGAGCTGCAAATCGTGAAATTCGGCATTCGCTACAAGGTGCAATGTCGTACTATGACATTTGTTACGCCCGATACATTCGATAGCGCGCTTTTGCTCAAAGAATCTATTCTCGACAAGCAGATAGTGGATATTACAGGGCGTAAATTGGTGCGTGTTAATGATATACGTATGGTGGTAATTCCTGCCGGAGCGTTTGTGGTGGCTGTGGATGTGGGCACTGAGGGTTTGCTGCGCCGCATCGGTATCGACCGTCCTATACAAAATATACTGCAACTGTTTAGGGGCAAAATACCTTCTAAATTTATTCTGTGGGATGAGGTGGAAACCATCGACCTGAAAACGCTAAGTATTCAGCTATCAACCTCGCGATCAAAACTAAATACGCTTCACCCTTCCGATCTTGCCGATATTATCGAAGACCTTGGGCGTGAGTCGAAGACTTCGCTCTTTTCGTCGCTTGATGAGGAGCGTGCGGCCGATGTATTGGAAGAGCTTGAAATGAAGGAGCAGGTGCATATTATTGAGAGTCTGCCGGTTGAAAAAGCTGCCGATGTGCTCGAAAAGATGCCTGCTAACGAAGCTGCCGATTTGATGGATCATTTGGAAGACGAAAAGGCTGAGCAATTGTTGAACGAAATGGAGCTTTCGGCTTCGGAAGAGGTACGCGAGTTGCTCGAATATCATGATAATACCGTGGGTAGCCTTATGACTACCAGTGTGTTGACCTTTCATGAAAATCAAACGATTGGAGAGGTATTGGCTTACATTAAAGAGGAGCAACCCGAAATGGAGTCGCTCTACGCGATCTTTGTGTTGGATGAAAAAAATACGCTGGCGGGCACAATTTCGCTGCGCGACCTTTTAATTTCAGACTTGCAAACGCGTCTTAATGAGGTGATGAATGAGAATATGACCTGTGTAAACGACTACGACAAACTCGATTCGCTTTCCGAAATTGTCTCGAAGTATAACCTATTGGCAGTGCCGGTTACCAACGACGACAATGAGTTGGAAGGCATGGTGGTAGTCGATGATATTATTGATGACTTGCTGGATAAGCGACGAACAACGTAGAATTCAATTAACAATGGATAATTGACAATTGACAGTGGGATTTGAAAGTTTTGAATGTAACAACATTTTGTCATTCAATTTTGGTCACACAGACTTCCTGTTTATTGGAAAATTCATTTCATCCTTAAATTTTCACATCCTCACATCAAACTGGTCATGACTTTCAAAAAAATAAATCGCACTACACTTTTTAGAAACATATCAATGTTTCTTGCAATACTTGGGCCGGGAATAATAACAGGCAGCGTTGACAACGATGCCGGTGGTATTACCACCTATTCGGTGGCCGGAGCCATGTATGGCTACAACCTTTTGTGGACGCTGATTCCTTCGTTTTTAGTGTTGGTGGTCATTCAGGAGATGAATGCCCGTATGGGTATCGTCACTGGCAAAGGACTGGCGACGCTGATTCGTGAAAACGCCGGAGTAAAAATCACCTTCTTTATCTTTATGGGCTTGCTGCTTGCCGACATCGGCAACACCACTACCGAGTTTGCCGGGGTGGCTGGTAGCCTCGAGGTGTTTGGTGTAAGTAAATACATATCAGTGCCCTTGGTAGCTGCCATTGTCTGGATTTTGGTGGTAAAGGGCACTTACACCATTGCCGAACGCATCTTTCTTATCTTCAGTATTTCGTTGCTTACGTATGTGGTTTCGGCCATTTTGGGTCATCCGCATTGGGGCGAAATAGGCCATGCCATGGTGCATCCCGATATTAAGGCCGACAATCATACCCTTACTATGGTATTGGGAATAGTAGGAACCACCATTGCACCATGGATGCAGTTTTATATGCAGTCGTCGGTCATTGAAAAAGGATTGAAAATTACCCAATACAAATACGTGCTGGTCGATATTCTGATTGGATGTATAGCCACGGTTGCGGTTGCATTTTTCATCATCGTGGCCTGCGCATCTACTCTTCATGAGAACCACATTGTGATTAACGAGGCAAAAGATGCAGCGATGGCACTCAAGCCATTAGCAGGGGCATTTGCCTCTCAGCTTTTTGCTTTTGGATTGTTTATTGCTTCGATTTTTTCGGCCACCATTTTGCCACTTGCCACCGCTTTTTATGTGTGCGAAGCCTTTGGTTTTGAAGCCGGTATTGATAAAAAATGGGACGAAGCACCTGAGTTTTACGTGCTCTATACCGGAATCCTGATATTGGCTGCGGCAATTATTTTATGGCCCGATGCACCTTTAATTAGTATATCCTTGTGGTCGCAGGTGATAAATGCTTTGCTGCTTCCGGTGGTGCTGGTGTGTATGATTTTGTTGGTGAACAAGAAAAAAATAATGGGAGAATACATCAACAAGCCTGTTATTAATGTCATTGGTTGGGTTACTGTCGCCATTTTGATAGGTTTATCGTTCATGCTTTTGGTGGCACCAATCTTTGAATAATTGATGTATATTTGCACGGACAAATGAAACACAGTTCTTAAAAAGAGAGCCGTTGTTCCCAGATAACAAATTTTATATCAATATTTTATGAGAAAACAAATCTTTATTTTCCTGACGCTGTTTTTAACCTCTTTCACTGTTGCCACACATGCACAAGTGAAGGCCGATCGCATTGTGGGATACTATCTGACATTAGACGATGAAACAGGTAAGGAAAAATCGCAAGTGCAAATTTTCAAAGCTGCAAATGGTAATTATTATGGTAAGATAGTTTGGCTGAAAGAACCGAACGTGGATGGTAAACCTAAATTGGATGGTAAGAATCCTGACAAACAGTTGCAAACGAAACCTCTCATGGGTCTTCAAATGCTCAAAGGATTCACTTACAATGAAAAAAAGGATGAATGGAGCCAGGGTTCAATTTACAATCCGGCAAGCGGAAAAACGTATAACTGCTTTATGAAGTTTGAAAGCCCCACTAAGTTAAAAATTCGCGGGTTTATAGGTTCGTCGTGGATGGGATTGGGTAAAACAGCTTATTGGACAAAAGAGGCTGCTGTAAGATAATGATCAAATTTTGAATACATTATTAAGATGGGATGATATGGACTAATGTGCCATGTCATTCCATTTCTTAATAAATGTGGAGTTTGATCCTAATGATTTAACAATTAGTTTTTTGTATGCCTGAATCAAATCTTGGTTTTGGCATTATATTTGTGCATGAAAATTGTTTATGCGAGAAGCATGAAAATAGGAGTTTTTGGACGGAATTTTCTATAACCAAAATGTATTTACGATAAATTTGACCTCTTTTTGATTCAAAATTGAAGATAAATAACGAAGTATAAACCAGTCAATAACCTACCAAAATCATTTACAGTGAAAACAACGAAGAAGAAAATCTTAGTGAAAATTGTTCTTGCCTTGCTTACAATGGGCGTTAGTGTGTTATTAGTTCTATATCTGGTTCCCGGAGAAAGGTCAGATGACAGGATGAACCTTATTGCAGGTATAGCCTCCGCAGTTGTCATCTTCACAGTCTTTTCTATTTTTGCTACTATACAGGAAGGAAAACAGTCAAAGTAAAGTTGCTTTATTTTTGACAGTTTCTTCTTGCCGGATAGTGTGTTAGTTTATTGTAACACGCTGTTCGGTTTTGTTTTTTCAGGCTATCGCACTTACGGTTTATACTCCACATCCATGTGGTAATCCCATTTGTCGAAATAAAGATTGCCACCTTTCCATTCTACTTCGCCTCGCTGAAAATCAACTGTCTCACTTCTCAAAAACTGTTTTTGGGGAACAAACTGTGCGCTGATTTCGTCGTTCACAATCAGGCGATAAGCATCCATTCCGCTCATATAGAAATCCCGTACAGCAGGGTTGTTGCTTCTTTGAAGTCCAAACGACATGTCGAGCGGAACCCACCCGGGACCCTCGTAATAGACCTCGCACCAATCATGGAGATTTACTTCACCCGGATGCAACATCCAACCGCTTTGCCATTTCACTGGAATACCTTTGTAGCGCGCCATTGTCATAAAAAGCAGAGTTTGCATACCGCAATCGCCACGACGATTGTCGAGTACGTATTGCGGAATATTTTCCATGGTGGAATATTCCAATGCTCCCGACCAAATAATATGACTGTCAATCCATTCGTACAACAGTTGTACAATTTTCAATGGTTGTTTTTCTTTCCCTGTAATTTTATCGGCCAGTGCTTTTATTTGTGGTGTGAAGATAATATGTGTGCCTTGTTGTTCCGTATATTGCTGATAAAGAGTGGATTTTTTTTTGTAAGCTTTAATTTTTGCCTTGTTTAAATCAAAGTATTGAGCTGCACCACAATACGATACACGGAGTTTGAATTCTGTCGATTTTCCGGCTACCGTTTTTCTCTCCATATAGATAGACCGATGCCCTGTCGAATCGGGCGCAATGCGATAACTCTTGGGTGATGCATCAATAAGTTTGACATTACTTTGGCGACTGCGGTTCTCTTTAGGATAGGGTAGCCAACAGCGTATGGTTTCGCCTGCAGGCACCACGTCGGGTTTCACGGATAGCGTGTAAGTGAGTGTAAAATTGACAGGAACCGAAAGGTCGCCGGGCTGTGCAGTTTGGGCAATGGCTTGTGCGGTGTGACGCAAGCGGAATGCCGACAGCGAATCAAGCGGAGGCATACGGTTGTTGGCACTGTCGTTGTATTGATTAAGGCGCAGTTTAAGATTTGACACCGAGCGGTTGAAATAACGTTTTTGTCCGTCAATCATCCGGTATTCGAGCCAGCCTTTGCTTTCCCATTGTTTTTTATTCTTCAACGTAAATGCGCCAATTTTAGTGCGGATTTGTGCTTCAGCTTTTGGCTCCGACAGGTTGAAATCCAGGCGGATACGGGAAGCTATTTCACAAAGCGAATCGAATCTGTGCAAATAGGGATTATTGGTGTCGGTCTTTTTTATGGAGTCGGCAAACTGTTTCAATTCGGAAAATTCTCCTTGGTTATAGAGTTGAAAAGCTTTTGAGAAAGCCGTTTTGTCGGCAATCAGTGAAACCGTAAATAAACCGCAAAGGAGGAATATGATAAATCTCTTAGAATTCATTAGCAATAAAAATGTTCAGAACAGGCGAATAGGCCTGTTTTCCTGAAATGAGTAGCGCAAAGTTACAAGATTAAAGTCGAAACGACAATTATATTTAAGAGCATCGATCATTCTTGGCTATTGATTCACCACTCCGATTTACGGATATTTAGTCAAGCCCTTTTCGTTTATAAGTTGTATGATTTTAGCACACTGGCTTTCCGATTTGAATTTCAGGTGATTAGCATTCATCATCTGAACAATGGCCTTTTTTTGTTTTGGCATGTATTTGAGAAGGTTGTCTACCTTTAGGTTTTTCATCTCAATCCATTCTCCATCAGGTAGTTCAAAGTAATAAATATTGTCCGGATTTAATACCTCCAGTACATAATGTAATCCATCCTCATTCTCTTCATTAGTGCCATTTCGGCTGATTTTGCGATAAATATACATCGATACCGTACCTCGGCAAACAACTTCTGCAAATATTCGTTGCGAGTTTGCCTTCCGTGGAAAGATGTCAATTTTTTGGTAATGAATTAACAGTGAACTACTTCGTGTGATCCAAAATTCAGAGATATTGGATTTATCCAACATGAATTTGTGGTAATTCTTGGGATGCAACCAAATCACCTCATCCAAATAGCCATTGTATTTGATTTTCTCATTCTTGATGGTATCGCCATTGCTAAGGAGAAGAATACTATTGCTCCATTCCGGTGTAACATACTGACTTCCTTTGTATTTCTTTTCCACAAAAAGAGTGCCTGACAATTGTGGCGTATAGATTGAATCCGGCTTGAACGTAATTTGCGATCGCAGCAACATATTCAAACCCATTGCAAAGAAGAAGAGGAGTAATAATGCTCGTTTCATATCAATATTTATTTCTTTACCTTAAATTTTTTAGAGACACAGACCGGTAATCCATTGTCGGAAATTCCCTGAACCAGTATTGTGTAATTTCCTTCGTTTTGAGAGGTAATAAATTCAAATTCAGTATCTTTTGAATTAAAAATTTCAACCGATGGATTCCAGTAAAGCAATTGTCGGACATAAGGAATCTTTCGGTTTTGATCCGGCAGACCGGCTGCTATCTGTAAATAATCGGCATTGGCAACGTCCGTATTCATAATCTTTAAAGTATTGACAGAAGTTGGCATCGTTTGCTTCATATTTCCTTTGGTGACAATGGAAATCACTCCCTGAAAAACCAAATCGCCCAAAACCCTTTCGGCATAAATTACATCAATTTTCTTTATCTTATCGGAGCCTAACTTCAAAATATTGTTGATATTATCCATATAAATACCATCTAAAAACAGGGCAGGCCCATTGTATTCAAACTGTTCGCTGGTAGCTCCTCCTACTTTTATTTGAGAATTATTAGCATGCTTTTTTATTGAAAGGAAAGGGAACAATTCGGTCACAATTTCCGAAAAATCGTCTAATGAGGAGTAGTCGGCCGGATATAGAGTTTTTGCTCCATCGTAATAAAAGCGGGGAGCGGGGCACATTACATTCTCTTTCGACTTGTGATGCTGATAGACTTCAACGTCGTATGATTTATTGATATAAGCTATATTTTGACTCTTTGCAATAAAATTGGAGTCGGGAGTAGCCGAAAATACAGCCCTGAATTTACTGCTCATGGCAAATTTATCCTCTACCCTGATTTTCCAGCCATCCTCTTTTATTCCATTTTTCAGGGAAAGATACAACTCTTTTCCATCGTAGTAATTGCTTAACAGAAATCGGAAAACACCTTTGGAATCGGTTACGGCATACTGGAGATTTGCCACAGTATCGACACATGACAACATTACAATTGCACCCGCTATCGGCTGTTGTGTTGTTTCATCAACCACTTCACCCATTAAAATATTTCCTTTTGTTTCGGGTTGAAATTTCATCTGCTGTTGTGTTGTCTCGACCGGTATATCAATTTTCGGCACCACGGGAGAAACCGGATGGTTCGAATTTTCAAAAACCGAAACCGAAACTTTTGCATTGCCAGAAACCGGTTCTATTTTCACTTTCACTTTTCTATCAGGCAAATAGATATCAGAATCGATAGTAATTTTCAATTTCTCTTGCCACGCGACCGATTGAGAATGTGCCAATGGAGGTTGTTTTTTCAAGAAGTTATACTCTGTATCTGATTGATTGACAATAATCAACTCTTTTTGAAAATAAGATTTTTCTCCGAAATTTCTCATGAAATTTGTAAAGCCAACCATCTGATATATTCCAGAACTTAACGTATCGGGCAAAACAAAAGATCCGGCAGTGCTTCCCTTTTCGAGAACAATTCTCTGTTTTATAACAACCTTTGACTGTGCATTACGCAACAACACATACCCCATTTTGCTGTTATCGGAAAGGCGATGTGTAGAAGCGTTTAGCGTTGAAAATTGATACAATACCGGTTCGCCGGCGACATAAAAATCCCTGTCAATCTGCATAATAACTATTTCGGCAGGAAATCCCTGTGGAAATGCATTCAGCAGAAGACATTGAAACAAACCAAACAGCAGCAGTTTTCTCATAATCGAATCCTCAATATTTTAATCATTGATGCCACCACCATGAAGGGTAGGGAATTATAACATACTCTGAAGTTATACTTAGAGGTGGAGCACCTTTGCATTGCCAGCTTTTGTATCTGAATTGGTTATCGGATGGCAAATTAATTAGGGGTACTTTATGAATGGTAGCGGTATTAACTCCATCACGATAGATAAAAAAGGCTGAATTCAATACCGATGACACCTCGAACATTCCAAGTGACTTTTGAGAAGGATTGTTTACACAGGTAATGTTTCCGTTGAGTTGAGAGGTTATCGGATCAAAAATCTTACCGGTTACACTCAATTGTTGTTTTGCAGCTTTATAAAAAGTATAGGCATCGTCATTGAGGGTGTATTGAGCAATTTTTAAATAGAAATAGAGGGAAAGAGTACCGTCTACAAGAGAAGTTGTATTCATATTGAGTTGATAATCTGATTTATTGAAGGGGATAAACCCGATTTTGTGATTCAAAATTGAATTGCTGCCACTAAGGGTATTTTCGTCAGTAATATCAATAGCATCACCGATGGAATAACCGGATGTCCAGCCAAACACCTGATAAACAGAACATTTTTTGACTTTACATATCGAGTCATAACAAATATATTGAGAAACGTCACAACCACAATCCAACACATTTTCCGCAAAAAGATATTGAGCCGTCAGATTGGTCGAAAACCGGCAATTGTATTTTGTTGAAGACGATGATTTGAAAAGATCCATCCGGACATCTGCTCCATTTTGAGATTGAAGGTTGTTATTGGCATCTAAATAGTTCTCAGTCGTATACGTCGAACGAATTGAATCATAAGTTTGGGGTGGCAAAAGCTTTTGAAAAGTCGATTCGTAATTGTTTCCATCTTTTGTTGTTATACGAAGCTTGTAACTATTACCAATAGTGGTTGCGAAACCGGTTGGTGTGGTATAATTACCCGGGGGTGTTTCGGTAAGTTTCCATGTTGCTCCATTGTTATCAATAATTGAAAGCACGGCTCCGGTAACATGATTGTCAGTTGAGGAGGATGCAGAGCTGTAATTTACAGCATTATACAGTTTCACCGTAAAAGGGCCGGCTTCGTTGGTAATCAATCCATCAACCACCATTATGTTGTTGCCGGAACTGACATTCGGATAGAAAACCTCCGAACAGCTTACTGCGCAAAACAGAAGCACTGTCATTATCAATATATTTTTATTCCGTTTCATTAGTTTAGAAGGAAAAATTATAGGTTATTGTTGGTACCGGCCTTGCAATGATAAAGAGTTCGTAGAGATTGAACGATTGAGAGACACCGGAAGATTTGGTGTAATAAACCGAATAGGGATTCTTTTGACCATAGGCATTGATAAGGGCAAAGGTCCAGCTTCCTTTCCACGACCGTTTCACTTTCAGATTTTCTTCATGGGTTATAGCTATATCGAAACGGTTGTAATCCTGCAGTCGGTACTTGTTACGGTCGGAATAATAGACATACTGGTTTCCCTGAAAAGTGTATTTATACTCCGGCAAGGTTACAGGCTGCCCTGTTCGGTAGGTAAATGTACCCGATATCCACCAGCGACGGGTAAGATGATAATTTGCCATCACTACCAGGTTGTGTGGCTTATCGAATGATGATGGATAATAACAGTTGGAATTAATCTGATCTGCCGGATATGGAGATGTGGTATGCCGCATCGAACTCGAAAAGGTGTAACTAATCCATCCGGTAAGTTTTCCGCTGTTCTTTTTCAAAAACAGCTCTGCTCCGTAATTATAACCGGATGCTTTGAGCAGGTCGGCTTCCAACCGATCGTTCATAAAAATGGACGCTCCGTTACGATAGTCCATAATATTATCTAACTTTTTGTAGTAAACCTCCAGCGATGTTTCAAATTCATTGTTCTGAAAATTTCGGAAATAACCTAAAGCTATCTGGGTACAAACAAGTGGCTTGAAATTTGGACTACTCAATTTATAGACATCAGAAGGTGACATGACAGAGGTATTAGAAATCAGGTTGATAAATTGATCCATCCGGTTATAGCTTGCTTTTATCGAACTGTTTTTGTCAACCGTAAAACGAGCTGACAAGCGTGGTTCAAAACCTGAATACCATTTTGCCACAGCATTATTGCCATAATATCTGGTATTCAAAATATTACCGACTGTGGTGGTCGCATTTTGCTCAAAAACCAATACATTACACGGTCCAAGATAAGCAAATAGGGTATAGCGCAATCCATAGTTGAAGCTGATTTTCGGTGAAATTATCCAGTTATCAGACAGATAGGCAGCCATCTCCACTCCTTTTTCTGACGCAATCTTTTTAGTTGCAATTGTCGATAATGAATCATAGGGCGTTAACGAACCCGGTTGAATGTTGTAAAGAATCGAATTCACGCCGGTTTCAATCGAGTGTTTGTCGTTGGGCGTCCATGTCACATTCAATTTTGTATTGTAATATTGAATGGATGAACTGAATTTATAAGCGGTAGAGGTTTGAACGGAGTCCCTTTGATTCTGATTGTTGCGGTAACGGCTAAATCCGGCCATCAGATTCAGGTTTAGTTTTTCGTTGAAAAAATGTTTGTGGCGCATAGACACAAGCGTATTATCATACTTATATTGATTCTGTTGAGTAAAACTGAACTGATCGTTGCTTAAATAGCCCAAAACCGATAGGTTATCTTTTGCTGTTAACCGATAAGAAAGCAGGGAGTTGACATCATAAAATTTTGCCGAACTCTGTTTCAACTCCAAATCGGGCATAGCATGAAGCAACCAATCGGAATAGGAAGAGCGGGCACTGATCTGCCATGAAAGCTTTTTGTCAAGAAGGGGCAATTCAAGATTGATGCGCGAATCAAGAAGGCCGATTCCTCCTTTTAGCGAAAATTTATCAAAATTATTATTGAATCGAATATCCATAACCGACGATGCTCTTTCGCCGTATTTTGCAGGTATTCCGGCTTTTATCAAAGACACACTGTTGACGCAATCGGCATTTACAGCAGAACTCACCCCGAATACATGCGAAGAGTTAAACAGAGGGACATCTTCTAAAAGCATCAGATTTTGATCCGAACCACCCCCACGCACAAAAAAGCCGGTACCAAATTCGCCGGTCGATTGCACACCGGGCAAAAGAGTAACCCCTTTTATTAAATCTCTTTCGCCCAAAAAAAGTGGAAGCTCCTTTATGGCCTTTGCCGTTAATTTAACGGCGCTCATTTGGGTGCCTGTCACATTCATGTCGATGGAACTTCCCCGAACCTCTACCTCCTTTAACAGAATTAAATTTTCAGCCATTTCAAAATTGACAATACCATTGTCATTTACCCGCAGATTAATCATCTCCTCTTTCAATCCGGGATAATACAACCGGACATCGTATTCTCCGGTTGGTATATTTAGCTGATAATGACCATTTTTATCAGTAACACAACTCAAATTCAATTTATCGATAAAGATATTTGCCCCGTTTAAGGGTGCTCCGTCTTTTACATTCGTAATTTTACCTCTAAGCTGAACATTGGCGGTGGTGTTTGTTTTACTCTTCTCGCCAACAAACAAGAAACCTTCAGAATCTTTCTTATTTGAATAGTTTTTCAGTTTAAGAGGAACAAAAATATACAATCCCTCATTCAACTGAATGCAATCAACATCAGCAATTCGTTTGATAATTCTGATACATTCATCAGTAGATTGATTGACAATCGACTCATGAAATTGTTTGTCGGAAAACCATTGAGGATTATAATAGAGCTTTACGTGATGAATTTTCTCAATTTTTTGAGATAAAGTATCCATTGAAATCAACCGGCTCAAGGATTTTTCGTTATGAGTGGTTTGCTGTGCCAGCAGGCAAAATCCAAACACGTTTGCCAATAATACAACCAATATCACATTGAATTTCATTGACTTATAATGAGAAAGTTTTAAAATTAAGGATTGACTATAGCCAATCTAGGTTTCGGCACAAATTATTGTCAATACAAAACCTTTCCTTCTATTTTAGTTCAAGTATAAGCGCCGTTTTGGGCTGTAATGTCAAACTTGATGCAAGAGAAAAGATTTTGTCACTCATCACATCGGTGCCTTGGGTGAAGCTTTTTATGCATTGAGCAAAGCGATCGGTTTTCAACACTTGCTCTTTGTCATTATTGTTGAGAATCACCATGATGCTTTCTTTGTCGTTGTAGCGAAAATAGACATATATGTCGTTTTCGGGTACAAAATGGGTGAGTTTCCCGGTGTGAATCACGGCTTTGTCTTTGCGCCAGTTGAGGAGTTTGGAGGTGAAATCGAAATACTCTTTTTGTACACCCGTGCGACCCTGAACCGTGAAAGCATTGATGCTGTCGCCTGCCCATCCGCCCGGAAAATCGCGTCTGATGTCACCATCGCCTTTGTCTTTATTGCCGGTCATACCAATTTCGGTGCCGTAATAAATTTGCGGAATGCCACGAGTGGTCATCAGAAACGACATTGCCATTTTGTATTTTGCCAAATCGTTGTTAAGTGTGTGGTTATAACGCTGAGTGTCATGATTTTCGGCAAAAATTAAGAGGCTGTTTGGGTTGGCAAAAAGATAATCGTTGGCAATGGTGTTGTAGAGGCGGCTTGTACCTTGCTCGTTCCACCCGTTGCTATGTTCGTTGAAACAAGTGGCAAGTGCATCATTCAACACAAAATCCATTGGCGTAGGCAGGTACGAGTTATAGTTCAGCGCATTGACGGCGTCTTTTTGCCAGAAAGCTATATCCTGCGAGTTGTGCAGCCATGTTTCGCCTGTAATATTGAAATAAGGATACTCATCGGTGATTGCTTTTGCCCATTTTGCCATCGCATCGCGGTCGTTGTAGGGGTAGGTATCCATGCGGATGCCATCGAGTCCTGCAAATTCAATCCACCAAATGTTATTCTGAATGTAATAAGTCCAAAAGAACGGATTTTGTTGGTTCATATCGGGCATGGTGGTGTCGAACCAGCCATTAAGGTAGAGCTTCCGGTCGTTATCGGCCGCATGTGGGTCTTTTATGGTGGCGGCTTTGTGATTGCTACGTGTAAAGGCCGGCCATTGATGAATCCAATCTTCCATGGGCAAATCTTTCATCCACCAGGCACCGATTCCACCGTGATTGGAAACCATATCCATAATCACTTTCAACCCTTTTTGGTGCGATGCTGTCACAAAATCGGCATACTCCTTGTTACTGCCGAAACGTGGGTCAACATTGTAAAAATCGCTGATGGCGTAGCCGTGGTAGGTATATTTGTTATAGTTATTTTCGAGCAATGGAGTGCTCCAAATAGCGGTGGCACCCAGCTCTTTGATGTAATCCAGATGGTCTTGAATGCCTTTAATGTCGCCGCCATGCCGTCCGTAGTCGATGGTGCGATTGGCTTTTTCGGGTTGCGAATCAGCATTGTCGTTGGCCGGATTGCCATTCGCAAAGCGGTCGGGCATCAGCAGATACAGCACGTCAGAGCTAGTGAAACTTTCACGATTTGCAGAACCTTCGCGGCGCGCCTTCAACTCATAAGGATAAGTGGCAATGGTTTTACCGTTTTGTTGAAACAAGATATCGAACTTCCCGGCTTTGACCAGTTTATTGTCTATACTTAGGTCAACAAAAAGGTAGTTTGGATTCGATACTTTGTTTGTTTTCAGTATTTTGACTCCCTGATAGTGAATCACAACCTGATTTTTAGCAATATCGGTTCCGTGAATTAGGAGTTCCAGTGTCGGGTTTTTCATCCCCGTCCACCAAAAACCGGGTTCGATGCGTTCTACCTGGGCACATACACTTACCGCCACAAGAGAAAACAAGAGAAGAAATAATTTTTTAGTCATAAGATTCATAAGGTATTAGAGAAAATGTATTTCGTACAAAGCGAATATTTTTGTGTATTAGCGTTTGTTTTTTTATTCAAAATAATTGCCAAATATACAACATATTGTGCTAAAAATAATGACGACTATTTATATCTAATTATTTTAAAATAATCGCCATCAAATGTAGTAAAATTGATAGTGCAAACTATATGAATTCTTTCAAAACGAAGAAAGTGAAAGTGCAAACGTTTTCATAGTTGTCAGTGGACCGATAGAAATGTTGAAAAACAGAAGCAATATTTTGGCTTAACTTTCTTATTAGATGGATATAAGCTACTTTTATTTTCTTTTTTAATCATTGATATTAACAAATTGGTGTTTTTTGCGATAAAGTGTAGCAAAATAAAAAAATGTATTTATCTTTGTCAATTGGTCGATGATGTTTTTTGCCGAAAAAATGACCGATTCACACCCTTGTTTAGCATGCAAGAGTAAAGCATAAATTGAATAGTTTCAGGCACATTATATAATAGATTGGTAAATTCGGAAAATGAGAAATCTTTTTTTGAAATTGAGTCCAATCGCTAATCAAATAATTCTATGCCAATGAAGAAAATAATTTTAGTTTTGCTTTTGTATGTTGTGTTTTCACCCCTCAAAGCACAATATATTGCCGGCATCGGAGCCTATGTGAGCACCGCAACTCCCGTGAACTCAAAAGAGTTTAAAAATCAAACCGACTTTGTATATGAATTTAGTTTCAAGGCTTTTACGCAAGCTGACAAGTGCTTTGACATAATCGGAGGTGTGGGCAAAGATTACTACAATTTTACATTGTTGGCCGAGGTTCATCATCCTATTTTTTATCCAATCGACTGGTACATTGGTGTAGGCGGTAATGTAGGATTATGGAAACAGAGTCACTGGAATGACGGAGCCAAGCACGACAATACATTTGCCGGTCTTGATGGCTCATTGGGACTTCAATGTACGATATTTCCTTTCTCATTTAATATTGGTGTGCGTCCCGTATATACGCTGTATGGAGGCGACCAGCTTTACTGGCTCAAGCAAGTGGGTGTACGCATCTGTTTTCGCTGAGCCATTACACAGGCTGTATTATTCAAAATTATTTTCAAATTTCTTAAATTCAGATGTGATGAAATGAGTCCCGTCCAACATTTAGAATAAAATTATTTACAGATGAAACTTAATAGTCAGGTAAAACCCAGCAAATCGACATCACTTATGGGTGCAATTGTCGGTTTCTTTATGATGATTTTCGGCATTGTTTTCTTTGCTACTGTAAGTCAGAAATCCACCTTCGACGATGGTGGTCAGATAATCTCTGCGTTTTTTATTCTGTTTATACTGACAGCGTTATGTATTACTGTGTTTTACGCGTGGAATTTCTTTAGTGACAAAGGCGTTTCAGTATTCGATGTAAATATAGAGAGCGATTCAACTACTGCCCCTCCACCGGCTGATGATGCAGCAACAAGACTACGACAACTGGATAAACTTAAGTCGGAAGGCTTGATTAATGACGAAGAATATACACGAAAACGTGAAGATATTCTGAAAGGACTATAGATTGGCAACTATACTAACATGCAGTAAATGTGTGAAATGTGCATATTAAGCTCAACAAAAAACCAGTTCCATACGACATAAAAAAACAAATCATTATCCTATGAAATCAGGTAAATTGATAATTATTCTCACTCTTTTTGCTTCCTTCGGGTTGGGAGGTATTCCTGCAAAGGTGCAGGCTCAGAGTGCTATCGGACAATTGGAAACGCTGACGGGGCGAAAAATTGATCGATACAACGGCAATAGCGGAAATTCAAACTCCAACTCCAATTCGTCGTCTTACAACGCAGTCAGATATGAAAGAGCCGCAACTATCAATAGCAAAGGAACCGAATTTTTCCGTAATGGAAACTATAAAGCGGCAGTTGTCCAATTTCGGAAAGCATTGTGGTACAGTCCGTTTGACGAGAATATCAAAAAAAACTATCAATCGGCAATCGAAGCTTTGAAGCGGGATAAACAATATGCACATTCAACGTATGTTGCACCCAAACCAAAGCCAACCACAGTTACTCCTCCACCCGCACGTCCGCTTCCGACAGCACCCACCACTCCGGCAGGTGGCAGAGGACGGGGAGAAGTAAGTACAACTGTGCCCATAATGGGTGGTTCTCCGCTGACGTTTGAAGAGCGCGAAAGGCTCCGTTTTATTAAACTACATGGTGCAAACCGCTACGATGCCAACGCATCATGGAACACCATTTCGGATGGAAAAATCGGTAAAAAAATTGAGGACCATCCTTATATAGAAGTTGGACGGGATATTGGGCTGGCGGTTGCCGGCAATGCCCCCGGATTGGCCGGTTATATAGGGATTTTAGCCGTCAATTTATGGGCTGAAGATTTCAAAATGTTTAAAGATATATATGATAACAAACCATACGCTTCGTGGCATACCATTATCCGCAATGCATATGGTCGGTCGGCTGAAGACTTTATTAATAAAGGATATGGCGATATAATCGGAGGACAAATTTACAAAGGTACAAGAGAGGCCGGCGAAATAATGCTTGTCAACAAAGGAGTTTCACCCGGCATTGCATTCATCTCTGAAAAACCCAAAGAAATGGCGGAATATACAAAATCGGTATATGACAAGATACAATTAGTAAAAGACGGCGCTCCGATTGGCTGGAAATTGGTTCAATTGTGGTAAACTATTAATATTCAATGTTATGAAGCCAATAAAATCAACAAAAATACTCTTGGTTGTAGTGTTTGCCCTCTTGAATCTGAATCTCTTTGGACAATCGGCACAGAAAAAAGACTCTCTTCGATTTGAATTATTACTCAGCAAAGCAATGGTGGATAGCGTGAATTTCAATGTTACCTTTACAAAATCAGTTCAAGTTACATCCGACCATCATCTGTTGCTTGCTTCCGAAAATCAATTCTACATTTTGGGTTGGGGTGGTATTCAGCCTGTGGGAAAGCAATTTGTAAAACCGGTTAGTGCGTTTGAATATACTTCGGACAGCACGCTGATGGTGGTGCAGAATAATCAGCTTTGTTACATTGATTCAGTAGGTAACGCATTGAAAATATATGAATTACCGTATGAAAATATGAAGATAGCTGCCGGCGAAAATGTGATGTATCTTTTTGACCAAAATATGTATGTTACGCAACACCCGCTTTATGTGCTTGCCAAAGGAGGACGATATATTGAGTTGCTTGTAAGCCCGACTGTTATTAATGCGGTGGCCGAAAATGGTGACAACCTGTTGTTTGCATCCGAAAGCGTATTGTTTTCGGTCAATACAAATACAAAGGCATTAACTACTCTTGCGACATTGCCTGATAAAGATCAGCAAATCATCTCTATAACCGTTGATCCCTTGAGTAAAAACATCTATTTATCCACCGACAAAGCAATATTCGCGGTCAAAGATAATCACTTGGCTTGTGTCACTGAAAACTTTGCGGGAACGCTCAAATATTCCAATAATAGCTTGTTTGTGTTCAATGCCGAGAAAAAGTTCCTTGTGCGAATTGTAGGCATCGACAGAATGTTTGAACATTGATTCGTTTTATCTCAAACTCAACAAATATGCTTGGTTTACCTGAAATTGTTCTTATCCTGCATTTGCTGGAGATTCCTTCCATCATTGCCTTAGCGGATATTCTCCGGCACTAATTTATCGGTCACAACAAGCTTATCTGGGCTTTTGTGGTGTTATTCGCCTCTTTTGTAGGGGCTTTGCTCTATTTTTTGATTGGCAGAAAACAAAAACTTTCAAATCGCAGTTAATATTAAACCTCATTTATCAATTATGAAGAAGCTAATTTCACTTTCTTGTCTTTTTGCAATGAGCATAGGTATGTTTGCTCAGCAACCCGCAGCCACAGGCGACAGCTCTCAGCAACTGGAACAGAAAAAACTTTGTCTGGCAGCGACTATTACCGCCATCAATCTCGAAATTGTGAATTATCAGCGATGGATTGACCAACGAAAACAAAAAGATACCCAAAATGAATTGGACGAATTGCAAAAGTCGATGGAACTCTTAAATGTCGATTTTAAAAAATATCAGGCTATGGATGCTAAAGATTATATTTTGCCCGATGGTAAGACTGCAAACGATGACTTTTTCTCACACACTTTTACTCCTCAAAAGATTTGCACTGCGGGCTGGGTGGATGGGAAAGCTGACAAAAACACAATTTTAAATGTGGATGGCATGTCAAAGAGCGGTCCCTGGTTTCATTTAGCCGGAATTGTGGGCAACGATTATTCCATTTTACAACCAAATACACATTATCAACTTGTTTTTTACACAGTGTATAAACGCGCATATTTTAATATGTCGAGCGCTTATGTCTGTGTGGTAAAAATAAAAAAATAAACGCATGAAAACAATCACACATTTCAAACACATTTTTGCATTGGTAGCAGTTTTATTTTTCACGGTATCTTTTGCAAAGGCCGCAGAGCCGGCAACACTTGTAGGAATCAGTCTCAATTACGACAAAATGCAAGTCACCATTCAGGTAGTTGGCAGTGGTTGCACGCAAAGCAGCGACTTCAAATTTGAACTAAAAGACAATATTCTTACCGTTGTGCGACTTAAAATGGACTTTTGTAAAGCAATGCCCGAAGTGGTTAGTTTCACGTATTCGTTGAAAGATGCCGGGATAGAAGCCAATAAATCTTTTACAATTGCCAACAAATTTATTGCCAATCCCAATCTTGCCAACATTGGCAAATAAGGAATGCCGATGTGCTTTCAATTAATATGCTATTTGCCACGTAAACAAAGTTCTATGAACAATTCAATGTGTGCGCACAACTATTTTTTCCGCGTATTTTTTACAATACTTATGGCTTTGTGTGTTACGCATACCTATGCCGATATGGGGTACGTGTCTGCTTCCGATGCCAAAGTGAGTGAAGAGGGACAAAAAGCAATTATTTTGCATAATTATATTGACGAGGTGCTTATACTGGGTACCGACTTGAAAGCCGATAAATCGACGGGAATTCTCCGTTTTATTCCTTTTCCGTCGGAACCCACGGTAAAACTTCCTTCCGAAAAAGCCTTTGAATCAATTGCTGCTCTTATTCAACGTCACGAACTTAAATTTGTGACACAAAGCAAAAGTGGCACTTCCAGTTATGAGAATGTGGAGATGCGTTTTAACCAAAAGATGGGAGCACACGATATTACAGTTGTCAAAATCACCAGTGCGATTGGATTTAGAGAGTGGGTCAACAATTTTTTCAAGAAGAAAAATTTACCATTGAAAGAGGAATATGCAGCTGTTGAGAAGGTGGTAGCTGATTATGTATCGCGTGGAATTACTTGGTTTGTAATCGATTACGTGGATGTAACACCCGAAACAAAGTTTATAGAACCGATTGAGTATCGGTTTAAGTCGAAGGAACTTTACTACCCGTTGAAGGATACCAATACGTTTGGCGGTTCGGGTGCTATTGATCTTGTGATTGTGGCACCTTTCACCCTCCTCAATCCCTTACATACTTACTACTCAGGTTGCTTTGGCTTGAGAAATATGCATGCAACAACCTCATCAAGAATTTCATATAATGAATTATCAGATATATTGCCTGATGCCGAAAGCTTCTTTGATTCCCGAAAAATCTTCATTCAGACATTATCTTATTTAGGTGAATATCAATTCAATAACGATATTTTTGCCGACCTTACCAAAGGAACACCGGCTGCTATTTGGCACGAAGAATCTGGCCCCTATTTTCAGGAGGAGTTAAATGGTATCACCGTAGCACAAGCCATAAGTTCACTCATTCCCTTGCAGCAGCAGAACAACTATTTTTCGATGAAAATGCCACGTGATTGGAAGGTGACAGAAACGGATTTGTTGAAAACGGAGAATCATTATCAACTAATGCTGTCGACCCCGGGCACAAAATACATGGAGTATACATCGATGACAGTCGATTGGTTTGCAGATGAAACCAAAACACCGGAACGTTATCTGTTCGATTTGCAAAATCCCGATTTCAGACCGCTTTATGAGGATTATGGATTGGTCAAACCTCTTACTGTTGCCGGCAAACCTGCATGGCAACTGGATATGAAAAGCAAACGGTCGCCCTTGTTAGGTACGGAGGATAAGGCAATAAACGTGGCAAAGAAATATGTAGTTATACCGGCCACGGTTGGTTATTATGTCATTCATTATGACTCGCCTATGGACGCCACCCGGCTATATATTGATATGTTCGATGAGGTGGTTAAATCTTTTGTGCCAACTGCCGCTTTGTTGCAACCGGCAAAATCTGTCAAGGAAATATCGGAGGAGGAGTATCAGCTCTTTGCCTATTTTTTTAGCACATCGAAGTCGGATAAAAAGCTCCGATTCCCGGAATATTTCACGCATGTGTTAGATGCAAAAGTTATTTCTTCACATACATTGGTGGCCAAAAAAGGAGATAATAAAGAGTTATTCAAGATGTTGGGTGAAGATGCGAAAACGCTTACCGGTGACTATTTGCGCAAAAATTCATTCGAATATTTAATCAAAGACAGGATAATGGTGTCCGGTATTTCAATTCTTTCGGAGCAACAACGAAAGAAAGAGATTGGCTTGCGCGAAGTTCCATCAGCCCGATTTAGGGAATTGGTATATCTTTCGCGTGTAGGTTTCAACCTCGCCAAAACCAGAGCCTTGTTCTATGTATCGGTTGCTTCGGCTCCTGCCACCAGCTATTACGTGGTGATGCAGAAAAAAGGGGATAAATGGGAGTATGAAGACGCATTGATGGCAGAGATGTTGATATTTTAATCGATAGCTAAATATTGCGAAATAAAAATCGCCCGCTCAGTAGCATGAATGCTCCGCTCGGGCGATTTTTGTTCAAGTTACGAGCGGTTTATTTCTCGTTCAATATCGGTATTTGTCGTAAGATGCGTTGATCGAGCACCGTCAATGTTTCGGTGGCTACAATGCCGTCAATCTCTTGAATTCTGCCGTTAAGCAATTCCAAAAGATGTTCGGGGCTTTTGGCATACATTTTTATCAACAACGAATATGGGCCGAGCGTATAGGTACATTCCACAATTTCGGGAATTAACTCTAATTTTGGGACTACTTCTTTATACATTGAGCCTTTTTCGAGGGTAATACCAATATAGGTACACATACTGTAACCAAGCGATCGCGGATCGACATAGTAGCCGGAGCCAGTTATCACTTTCATATCAATTAGTCGTTGCACCCGTTGATGAATGGCTGCACGCGACACATCACACTCTTCGGCAACATCCTTGAACGGTGTGCGCGCATTCTGTGTAATGATTTCCAGTATTTTTCTATCTAAGTTGTCAATTTTGTCCATGGTGAAAAAATTATAGTTCGCAAAGATATAAAAAAATAGCAATATAGATGGAAGAAAGAAGTGAAATATTTTTAAATTGCTTACTTTTAGTCAGTAAATCATCTCTTTTCTCTGTTTTTTTTGGCAAAATGTAACTTAGAGGGGTGAAAAATAGCATCTTTGCTATTCGTCACTGATGATAAAATGTGTGCGATTTTATCGTGGCCATACACAATGATGCTTAATTGATTTGCAATCGCTGCTTCAATGTACTATTTTTGTGCCTTCATGATTTTGCTCACAGCACATCTATATAGGAATAGAAATTAAGCGTTTGTTGCGCATCAAAATATCATATAATTAATTCATTATGAAACGAGTCCCGAAAGTCGGGACGAGTTCGATGTATCCTTCGTGTAAAAAAATAAAACCAAACACATGAAATATATAGGAGCACATGTAAGTGCAGGTGGTGGAGTGGAAAATGCACCCCTCAATGCGGCAGCTATCAAAGCTACTGCATTTGCTTTATTTACCAAAAATCAACGTCAATGGGAGGCAGCACCACTCACAGAGTCGAGTATTCGCAAGTTCAAAGAAAATTGCAGCCAGAATGGCTATGCATCCGGTCAGATATTGCCTCACGACAGCTATCTGATAAATCTCGGAAATCCTGATGCGGATGCGTTGCAAAAGTCGCGCGATGCTTTCTTGGATGAGATGCAACGCTGCGAACAGTTAGGGCTATCGTTGCTCAATTTTCATCCGGGTTCGCATCTCAACAAAATTTCGTTGACCGATTGTTTGTCGCTAATTGCCGAATCTATCAACATTGCATTGTCGAAGACCAAAGGCGTGGTTGCCGTTATCGAAAATACTGCCGGACAAGGTAGTAACGTGGGTTTCAACTTTCAGCATCTGGCCGATATTATTGCAAAAGTGGATGATAAAACGAGGGTAGGGGTTTGCATCGATACGTGTCATGCCTTCACTGCAGGGTATAACCTGAAAGACCCTGTGGAATACGAGAATACATGGAAAGAGTTTGGCGACATAGTGGGATTCAATTACCTGAAGGCCATTCACCTCAATGACTCAAAAAAAGAACTTGCCACTCGTGTTGACAGACATGAAAGTGTAGGGAAAGGTTTTATCGGTATCGATTTCTTTAAGCGTTTTATGGCCGATAAACGGTTCGATAATATTCCTATCATCCTCGAAACACCCGACGATACATTGTGGGCTGAAGAGATTGCCACACTCAAATTGTTTGCCGGTGAATAAAAATTAAGTATTGAAGGTAAAAATGTGGTAAATGTGCCATTTATCAATTGTAATATGGTGAAAAATCAATAACTTTGCATTGCAAAATTTAGAGAATAAATAATTGTATAATTAGTTGAATGCCAGTGTGTTGATAATTTTCCAAACAATAAGATAAATCAAACATGACAACAAAAAGTTACAAAGCGGTATCTCCTGCTGAGGCTGTCAAGGTCATCAAGTCGGGCGATCACGTGCATTTTAGTAGCGTAGCAAGCGCTCCTCAATGTTTAATTCAAGCTATGTGCGCCCGTGGCGATGCTGGCGAGTTGAAAGATGTACACATTCATCATCTTCACACCGAAGGTCCTGCACCTTACACCGAAGCACGATATGAAGGAATTTTCCAACACGATGCTTTTTTCGTAGGCGGAAATGTGCGGAAACAAGTGCAAGCCGGATATGCCGATTACATCCCTGTTTTTTTGAGTGAAACGCAACGCCTTTATCGCGATGGTTACCTCAAATGTAATGTTGCCATGATTCAGGTTTGTCCTCCCGACGAACATGGATATGTGTCACTCGGTACTTCTGTAGATGCTACTTTGGCTGCTGTCGAAACTGCCGATCATGTGATTGCCGTAATCAATAAAAATGTACCTCGTGCTTTTGGACAAGCAATGATTCCAATCAGCATGATAGATATTTTTGTGGAAGATAATACACCACTCGAACCTGCTCATTTTAGTGAACCTACTGACATCGAAACAGCTATCGGCATTCATTGTGCCGAACTGATTGAAGATGGTGCTTGTTTGCAAATGGGTATTGGTGCTATCCCTAATGCAGTGTTGGCTCAGTTGGGCAACCACAAAGACCTTGGTATTCATACCGAAATGTTTGCCGATGGGGTGCTTCCTTTGGTAGAAAGCGGCGTTATCAATGGTGCAAACAAAGGAATCGATAAAGGTAAAATGGTTTCTACCTTCCTCATGGGTTCTCAAAAAGTATATGATTTTATTGATAACAACCCTCAGGTGTTGATGATGGACGTGGGTTACACCAATGACCCGTTCCTGATTGCTAAAAACCCCAAAACAACTGCTATTAACTCTGCGTTGCAGGTTGACATTACCGGTCAGGTTTGTGCCGACTCTTTGGGAACTAAGTTTTACTCTGGCGTAGGTGGTCAAATCGACTTCGTGTACGGTGCTTCTCGTTCTAAAGGTGGAAAGGCAATTATTGCAATGCCTTCTGTGACAAACAAAGGTGTAAGTAAAATTGCTCCTGTACTTGCTCCGGGCGCAGGTGTAGTAACCACACGTAACCACATGCATTGGTTTGTAACCGAATTTGGTGCGGTGAATTTGTATGGCAAAACTCTACAGGAACGCGCAAAATTGCTTATCTCAGTGGCTCATCCCGACCATCAGGCTGAGTTGGAGCAAGCTGCTTTTGAACGTTTTGGTTCGCACTTCCGATTTATTGCAAAATAAATAGATGTTCATTTGAAAAAGGAACGGGAACCGGTTGTTATCAACCGGTTCCCGTTTTTTTATACTTATTATCTTGTGAGCATTCTTTCAATCCTTTGCAGTAAAAACAAATTTATTGTTTGATAAGATTAAAAAGAAACACATCATTCTCACGAATGGCAAATTCTCTACTGAATATTCCCGACGAATTCACCTTGACATTTTCTGTGGAAATAGGAGAACCGTCATTTTGTTTCTTGATAATTGCTACCTGTTGCTTTGTAAGTTGTGCGGGTTTGCCTATTGACAGATAGGTGGAGTAGGGATCGTTCACTTTATAGCCCACTTTGTAAATCTCAAGTTTGTAGTTGCCGGCGGATAATCCTGCTATTTCTATTTTTGCCTCACCTTTTGCCTTTGACGGTAAGTCGCGGACGTAGTATTTCTGGTTATTGACCGAATCACCAGGGTGTGTATTGGTGAAGTCCCACAGAAGCACCTGCACATCTCCTTTTGCGCTTTTGCATGCCCATGATGAGCTGTCGGCATTCTGCAGTTCGATTTTACCAAGCTTATTCAAGTATGCAAAAGAGTAGAAAGCCGGTTTCTTAATACCCTGGTAATTCAACAACCCGAATCCTCCGTGTAAAGGGGTAAACCTTGGCCCTGCCTCCTCAAAAATATCTGTAAATACCCAGTACGACATCGAGTTTGGAGCATTTCCTACCTGTTTTATCTTTTCGAGGATGTATGCCGCCTGATGGTAACTGTCGTGGATAGGGTCGGAAGGGGTGTACGAAGAGCTCCATTCGGTATAATGAAGCGGTAAAGTCGGCATCGCGGAGTTCGCTATTTGTTTACGCGAATTAATAATGTCGCCGCTTACGCTCCATTTATCTTTCGACAAGATGGTGCCGGTGGTTCCAAATTCGTCCAAGTATCCCTGTTTTACGCCATAAGTGTGGGTGCTGATAAAGTCTAACGGGAGCGAATTTTTGCTGCAGAATGCAATCATTTCGGGTACCCAGGCAGCTCCGGCCGTGGCAGGACCGCCTACCTGATAAGCGCTGTTGACGCTTTTAATTGCCTGTACACTATATTTGTAGAGTTTGAAATATTCCTCCTGTGTGCCGCTCCAGAAACCCGGCGAAAGGTTTGGCTCGTTCCAAACTTCAAAAAACCAGGTTTTTACTTCATCTGCACCATAGCGTTCGGTAAAATGCTGAGTCAGATTGCGGATTAAACCCTCCCATTTAGTGTAATCCTTTGGTGGAGTCACATTGCCCTTCCACCAGAAAATGGTCTTATTGCTACTGGCCAGCGCTGTCGGCATAAATCCAAGTTCCACAAACGGTTTCATACCGATACTTAACAGATAATCGAACAATACATCTAAATATTGGTAGTTATATTCCGGATTCCCGTTCTTATCTTCTTTGTACACACCCATATCGTCGGTCAACAGGCCATGCATACGGATATATTTAAAATCACACTCTTTTTTTACTAAGGCTAATTGTTGCTGCCAGTCTGCTCTGAGCCCTTCGTTTGCCCGTCCCGCGCCGATACATTCTTTAAACATGGTGCTGAAGTTTCCCTTTATTTGCTTCAGGTCAATTTTCAAAGTTCTTTCCGACAAAGTCGTATTGGTTGGTTGTTGATTTTGTGCCGATACCTCATTGAGAGATAAGCCACATAAAATAAGGCAAAACAAGAGTAAGTGTTTCATTTGAATTGAGGGGTATTTGCGTGAGTTTTTTTCGGTTCAAATTTACGGCAAATTGAGGGATTTACCAAAAATCAGTTGTGGATAAAATTATGCCAATGCATTGGAAAATCAGCTTCTATCAACAACTCTTTCATCATCACCGGATGCTGAATGCGTAACGAGTGTGCATGAAGAAACATCTCCTGTATCCCTAATTTCTCCGAAAAGAGGCGATTCTGTTTGCCATCGCCATGTACCCTGTCGTTGATAATATAATGGCGCAACTGAGCCAGATGCTGACGAATTTGATGCCAGCGACCGGTGTAAGGATACGCATCTACAATAGAGAAGCGCGCGGTCGGATAACGGTCAGTAGCAATCGGCAGTTCAAACTGCTTTTGGGGAATAAACAGGGTTTGCGCGTCTTGCAAATTCCCGCGGTCGTTTTTTACCTGTCTGTCACTGGTTGTTTTCTCTTCCAGCCAACCTCTGACTAATGCCGTATAGCGTTTGTGCGACTCTCTGTTGGTCAGTTGATTGTGAAGGTTTCGGGCTATCTCCGCCGAAAAGGCGAAGAGAAGTACCCCAGAGGTAGGTCGATCTATGCGGTGCACCGGAAAAAGCTTCCGACCCGTCTGATCGCGCAGTAATTGTAGCGCAAACCGCTCATTTTCTTGGGCAATTGAGGTGCGATGCACCAACAATCCGCAAGGTTTGTTGATTGCAATCAGCCATTCGTCCTGATAAAGTATTTCAAGCATTAGAGTCGGTTTGAGCTGCAAAGATATAGATTTTCTACGCGAGAATTATTGCGTTTCCTTATCCAATTTCCACCCGTGCCCGATAGTGCGACAGAGGGGTGACAGGCGAGAGGGAGAGATAGCCTTGTGTGATGCGCCCGTCAATTACCTCAAGCGGAAGTGTGGCTTGGCGTTGAAGATGATCCTGCCATAAGTTTCCGGCAGATGGATAATGGTCAATATAGAAGCGTCCGGTAGCCGAAGGATGCACAAACCGGTCGTGGAAAATCCGAGCCACGCATCCCATTGTCATGCGGAGGTTGATTTCCACACATGGGTGTAAGAGAAATTCTCCATTTTGTTGAAATACAAACATATCCACGCCCAATAAACCTGTATAGAAAGGAGCAATTTCGTGCTCAATGAACAAAAGTAATTGGTGTTGAATCGTGAGCAGGTGTTGAGGAGTAATCCATTTGTCAGTAAGCCGACTTAATATAGCTTCGTCGCTTATCAACGTATTGTTTCGGTAAATGCCGCGTTCGGTATCAAACCACGAATATCCGGCAAAATTGACTTTGCCATTCTGGCAGGAAAACTCAATGGCAAAATCCTGCACTTTGTCGTAAATTACTTCGCCAACTACACTCCCTTGTTTTTCAATAATATTGCGACACCAACCAAGTCGACTTTCGGTCATGGTGTCTATCGACCAGCATAGCCCCTTGCCACTGCCCGACCATGGCGCTTTAAACACCACTTTGGGATAGCAATTAGCGAATGCGGCTACCTCTTTTTCGGAAAACAATTCGTGAGCCGGAAGGGGTAATAAGCCGACTAAAGAGGTTTCTTCCCGCAAAAACTGCAGAGCACTGATGGCTGTCCGGCGATGTGACAATCTTCGTATTTCGGACAGTCGAGATGTTTCAGGCAGTAACGCTGACCCGAATCCCTGTACTGCCAATCGCTTACAAACGGCACTGTTCCAACCCCAGGGGTTTATTGAGGTAATGGTAGAAAAATCAGATTGTATCTTTATTGCAATATCTCTAAGTGGCGGAAACTGTCGCTGCATTTTTTCTACCCATTCCTCATTGAGAGACATGACCGCAATCACACTTCCCGAAGAGGCATACCACATAGGCAAACAGGCCAAATCTTTGGCAAACGTGCGCGCCGATAAAGGAGGATTAAAGTTTTTGTCATTATTGGCCAGCGCCAGGTCGTGATCGGGGTTAAACAGGTAAAGTGGATGATCCATCCTGCAAACTTAAAGCTAATCTTGAAGATACGCAAATTAAACTTCAATCTATGGTTAAAAAAAGATGCAAAAATTTTGTCCCTTCATAAATTCGATATACCTTTGACAACGATTTTTTTATCAAGATGACCAACCGACATCAAACTTTGATTGATGGCTTTGAAAATAAGCTACATAAGCTGTTGCAATTGCATACTGAAGAGAAAGAAAAAAACCATCATCTTTCTGCTGAACTGCAACGGAAAGAGGAGGATTTGATGCAAGCGCACAAGGTTATACTTGAACTTCGTTCTGATTATGAGAATCTTAAACTGGCGCAGACTTTTGTCGGCAACGAGTCCGAAAGAGAGTTAGCACATCATAAGATTTCACAATTGGTGCGGGAAATTGATAAATGTATTGATTTGCTGAATCAATAAAGCAAATGGAAGACGAACTATTTACCATAACTGTTAATCTAGCAGGCAATCGCTTCCCCCTCACGATTCGTAAGGAGGATGAAATATTTTACCGCGATGCTGCTAAATTCGTAAAGGGGAAAATTGACTCTTATCGCGAACGGCATTCTCAATTGCCTTATGAATCGGTGTTAATGATGGTTGCATATCATTTTGCAGTAGAAAGTGAAAAGCAAAAACATCAGGAAAACGTAGGGCCTGTGGTGGAGAAAATGGAGCTGTTGGATAAGGAGTTGGATAAATATTTGAAAGGACTTTCGTAGTTCGTCAGCCTTTTTGTGAGACCAATATTCCCGCATTGCTCATGCCTTTTTTGGCGTTGGGTCAATGCGTTTTTTTATATACTTAAAACCTTAACAATCGTATGAATTCAATATTATTAGTCGTGCTTGCCATCATTGCTTCGGCTGTTGGCACCTGGCTGACAACCCGATTCGTGTTGAATGGCAGATCCCAGAGAATTTTGAAAGATGCCGAGGCAGAAGCCGAAGTATTGAAAAAAAATAAAGTACTCGAAGCCAAAGAACAATTTGTGTCGCTCAAAGCGGAGTATGAAAAAGAGGTTGCATTACGCAATTCAAAGATGCAACAATCCGAAGTACGTATTCAGCAGCGCGAAATGACACTTAACCAAAAACAGGGTGACTTGCAACGTAAAACAACCGAAGCTGATGCAATTAAAGAAAACCTTGAGTCGCAAATTGAGTTGGTTGACAAACGAAAAAAAGAGTTAGAATCTTTGCACCGCAAGGAGCTGGAACAGTTGGAGGCTATCTCCGGGTTGTCGGCCGAAGAGGCAAAGGATAAACTGATAGAGTCGTTGAAAGATGAGGCCAAAACAGGAGCCATGTCGTATGTCAACGAAATTATGGAAGAGGCCAAAATGAATGCCAATAAGGAGGCCAAACGCATTGTAATTCAAACCATTCAGCGTGTTGCCACCGAAACAGCCATCGAAAACTCGGTTACGGTGTTTAATATTGAATCAGACGAAATAAAAGGACGTATTATTGGTCGCGAAGGTCGCAACATCCGTGCGCTCGAAGCTGCTACCGGTGTCGAAATTATTGTGGACGATACTCCCGAAGCGATTGTGCTTTCGGCATTCGACCCTGTACGTCGCGAAATTGCCCGTTTGGCACTACACCAATTGGTTTCCGACGGGCGTATTCACCCAGCTCGCATCGAAGAGGTGGTGACCAAGGTGAAAAAACAGGTGGAAGAGGAGATTATCGAAACCGGAAAAAGGACTACCATTGATATGGGGATTCATGGCCTGCATCCCGAATTGATTCGGATGATTGGGAAGATGAAATACCGCTCCTCGTATGGTCAGAACCTATTGCAACATGCCCGCGAAACGGCAAATCTTTGCTCGGTAATGGCTTCGGAACTGGGTCTGAACCCCAAAAAGGCAAAACGTGCCGGTCTGCTTCACGATATTGGCAAAGTGCCCGATGACGAACCGGAATTGCCGCACGCGCTGCTTGGTATGAAATTGGCTGAGCAATTCAAAGAAAAACCTGATATTTGTAATGCAATTGGCGCTCACCACGAAGAGGTGGAGATGAATACGCTTTTGGCACCTATCGTGCAGATATGCGATGCTATCTCGGGAGCACGCCCGGGAGCACGTCGCGAAATTGTAGAGGCGTATATCAAACGATTGAATGATTTGGAAAACCTGGCGCTTTCTTATCCCGGCGTACAAAAGACTTATGCCATTCAGGCAGGTCGTGAGTTGCGCGTGATAGTGGGAGCTGACAAAGTGGACGATAAGGCTGTAGAAACACTGTCGTTCGATATTGCAAAGAAAATTCAGGACGAAATGACGTATCCGGGGCAGGTTAAAATCACGGTAATTCGTGAAACTCGTGCCGTAAATTACGCGAAATAAATTGATAATTGACTATTTTAGTATGGCACAGGATTTGCTGTACTATAATTGTAATTTTAGTATTGAAAACCGGGGTCGCTTGGTTTTGACAGCGGGTAGAAGAGGTATGTAAGCATGTCGAGCACTGGGATGTCGGCTCGTAAATCTCGATTCTCAACATTTCAACTGGCGAAAATAACTACGCTCTTGCTGCTTAATCGAAGTTTAGTAGATTGAAGCTTTATCCCTGCTTAGGCGGGGACGAGACATCTCCCAAATGCCGTGGTCTCGAGGCTCTTTGATCAGGAGGTGCAGATAAATCGGGAATAGTTGGCCGCCGCCTCGTGCGTCCAACGAAATAAAGAGGATAAGGTAACGGTTGGTGGCTTCGGTCTTGCCGGTGCACGAAAAACTCAGGCGAAGATAAACATGTAGAAAGCGTATTGCTTCCTCGTTTGGACGCGGGTTCGACTCCCGCCGACTCCACTCTTGGACGAAAATTGGCAGTTATCAGTTGTGATAATTGCCAATTTTTTTATCTGACAATCAACCTCTTAAATCATATTTTATTTGCGTATTCCCAAATTGGATTATTTGATGAAACAGTGGGTGATACAACGGAAATGTAGTACCTTTGTAGTCGTAATTAATAAGCCTTCCGTTTTTTAATCAATCCACAAATGAGCGAAAGATATAGTCAACGCGGTGTTTCCGCCTCCAAAGAAGATGTGCATAACGCCATTCGGCACCTTGATAAGGGCCTTTTTCCAAAAGCATTTTGTAAAATAATTCCCGATATACTTGGCGGCGATCCTAACTACTGCAACATAATGCATGCAGATGGAGCCGGCACCAAATCGTCGTTAGCCTACCTTTATTGGCGCGAAACCGGCGATGTTTCGGTATGGAAAGGCATTGCGCAAGATGCGTTGATTATGAATATTGACGATTTGCTTTGCGTTGGTGTTACTGATAATATTCTGGTATCTTCCACCATCGGACGCAATAAACAGTTGATTCCGGGTGAAGTAATATCAGAGATTATCAACGGAACCGAAGCGCTGCTGGAAGCTTTACGTAAACTGGGTGTGAATGCTTATCTCACAGGTGGCGAAACAGCTGATGTGGGCGATTTGGTGCGCACCATCATTGTGGATAGTACTGTGGCATGTCGGATGAAACGTTCGGATGTAATTTCAAACGACCGTATCAAAGCCGGTGATGTGGTGGTAGGACTCTCTTCAAGTGGAAAAGCCACTTACGAAGACGGCTATAACGGAGGTATGGGCAGCAATGGTCTTACTTCGGCACGACATGATATGTTTGCATACTATCTGGCCGAAAAATACCCCGAAAGTTATGACTGCACAATGCCTACGGGCTTGGCTTATACCGGCACCAAGAAATTGACCGATGTGATTGCCGATATAGGCATGGACGCCGGCAAACTGGTGCTATCACCAACACGTACGTATGCACCTATTATTCGTGATATTTTATTGAAATACCGTAAGCATATTCATGGCATGGTGCATTGTTCAGGGGGCGCACAAACCAAAGTGCTTAACTTCATTGAAAATCTACACGTCATAAAAGATCACCTGTTTCCTATACCTCCGCTTTTCGAAATGATACAAGCCGAATCGAAAGCTGATTGGAAGGAGATGTACAAAGTGTTTAATATGGGACACCGCATGGAACTTTATGTGGATCCGGAATGGGCTGAAGATATTATCATTATCTCCGAAAAATATAATGTGGATGCACAAATTATTGGTCGTGTCGAAACTTCTGATACCGCACGTGTAACCATTCGTGGCGATAAAGGTGTGTTCAAATACGAAAAAAGCAAATAAGTTGCTTTTCCACTTTTCTATTTCTTAAAAGCAGCTGCTCTATTGCCTATGGAACAAATGAAATTAACCGTTTTAGGTTGTAATTCGGCACTGCCCACTATCAGAAATTTTCAGACATCGCAGTTGCTCAGCCTTCGCGAAAAGCAGTTTATGATCGATTGCGGCGAAGGGGCTCAAATACGGATGCGGCAAATGAAGCTGAAGGCAACCCGGTTGAATCATATTTTTATTTCCCACCTGCATGGTGATCACTGTTTCGGACTGATTGGACTCATCTCTACTTTCGGACTTTTAGGGCGTACTGCCGATTTGGTAATTCACGCACATGCTGATTTGGAAAAACTATTGCAACCTCAAATTGACTATTATTGTGCTGATAAAGGATATCAGGTATTGTTTGAGCCGTTTAATTCCCGACAACACAGCCTGCTTTATGAAGACCGTTCGGTGCAGGTTTTTTCCATTCCGTTGAAACACAGAGTTCCTACGGCGGGTTTTTTATTCGCAGAGAAAGAGCGCGAACGGCATATTATCCGCGAAATGATTGATTTTTATCATATTCCGGTCAAAGATATTGCAAGAGTGAAACAAGGTGAAGATTTTGTGACTCCTGAGGGTGAAGTGATACTTAATGAGCGATTGACCACTATGCCCACACCTCCAAAACGCTATGCTTATTGTTCAGATACTGCTTATAGTGAGAAGATTATCCCGTGGATTGAAAATGTAGATTTGCTCTATCACGAGGCTACTTTTATGCAAAGAGAAATTGCCCGGGCAAAAGAAACCTGCCATTCGTCGGCAAGGCAGGCGGCAGAAATTGCCAAAGCTGCCAATGTAAAACAATTAATAATAGGCCATTTTTCGGCTCGATATGACAACCCGAACTATCTGCTCGAAGAAGCGCTTGAAGTTTTTCCACACACAATCCTGGCCTTCGATGGGATGAAAATTGATGTGTAAGACCTCTCCTCAATAAATAATTGGAAAGGCGAAATTGATTCACGAAGACGCTTGGTTACAGAAAAGATGAATGAAATTTTGAAACTTGAAATAATTAAACACTAGATTTATATGGAACGTAATCCTTTTCAGAAAAGACCCACATTTGGCCCACGTACCAGTGCGCCTAATCCTTTTCGCCCCCGTCGCGAAAACAATGGAAGTGGAGCCGATATGATTTTTGGCCTTCGTGCTGTGATTGAAGCAATCGAAGCCGGCAAAGAAATTGATAAAATATTGATAAGAAATGAGTTGACAAGCGATTTGGCTAAAGAATTATTTGCCGGACTACAAGGACGAAATATTCCGGTGCAACGTGTGCCGGTTGATAAACTGAATGGCATTACACAAAAAAACCATCAGGGTGTAATCGCTTTTATGGCTGCCATCGAATATCAGCAAATCACAAATATTATTCCTGAACTTTACGAACAAGCAAAAACGCCATTCATTGTGGTGCTCGACGGAGTGACCGATGTGCGTAACTTTGGGGCTATTGTACGTACATGCGAATGTGCAGGCGTCAATGCCATTGTGGTGCCGTCGCGTGGAAGTGCGGCTGCCAATGCCGATGCAATGAAAACTTCAGCCGGTGCTTTGAATGTGATGCCGGTGTGTCGCGAAAATAGCCTGATAGAGACCATTAAGTTTCTGAAAAGTTCGGGATTAAAAATAGTGGCTGCAACCGAAAAAGCTGCGAAAAATTATACAGAAATTTCATTTCAGGAGCCTGTTGCGCTGGTGATGGGTTCCGAAGATGTAGGTATATCCGATGAAGTATTGCGTCTGTGCGATGAGCTGATTGCAATTCCAATTCTTGGAACAATTGCCTCGCTTAATGTATCGGTAGCTACCGGTGTATTGGCCTATGAGGTGATTCGTCAACGGAAGTAATTGATTGATTTATAAAAAAATGGCCGTAAACTCAATAGTTTACGGCCATTTTTTTATAAATCATTCTCTTCATTCAGAAGGGGTTTCTGTACCAAAATTCCCCGCATAAAAGCGTTAATGATAAAACGCTTGTTGTATTTCATTTTTTCGCTCACACGGTCGCGTACATAAGGTGTTTCGATGCCACGCAGGGCATAATGGAAGATTTGAGCAGACAATTCGCTGTCATGTAAATTGAAGTAGCCTTTTGTTCTTCCCTCTTCAAAAATACCCTGAAGCAACTTAATTTCCTTTATATCGAATCGACGACGGGCTTTTTCCACCTCATAAATATCGCGAAAAAAGTCGGATTTTAGAGAACCATTGCGCGTAATAGACTCTTTTACTGCGTCTAAACGTGTAAAAATATATTCGGTTAGTTTTTGGTCGGGCGGAATATCAAGCGCAGCAACTTTCTGAAGTTTCTCATTCAAAATATTGAGTTCATTCTCAATAACAGCCAGATAAATTTGGTCTTTATTGCTGAAATAGGTATAAAGAGTCCGCCTTCCTTTATTCGATGCATTTGCAATATCATTCATCGTGGTGTTTTCCTTTCCCCACTTGGCAAATAGCATCCGTGCCACATCAATAAGCATGGCGCGCGTTTTTTGTCCGGTAAAAGAGGCAATAGAGGGCATGATGAATAGTCAATTATAATTACATGCGCAAAAGTAGTAAATTTGTGCAGGATTTGGCGACTTTTCGATATGATTTTTAGTTAAAAAATATTGTAGGATATTATTTGTCTGTTAAATTGGTTAACCACTTTCCGAAAGGAGGCTTTTTTATTCGTTTTGCTGCTACTTTTGAGGAAATAAGCGTACCCGTTTTTGCAAAAAAATCACTACATTTGCGAACTGGAAAACCAATTTTATTATCAATATTCAATGAAGACAAATTATGAAATTCGTTATGCGGCTCATCCCCAGGATGCAAAGCAGTATGACACCGCCCGTTTGCGTAAAGAACATTTAATTGAGCTTCTTTTTGTTGAAAATGAGGCGAATATGGTATATACCATGTACGATCGTTTAATTGTGGGCGGACTTTATCCTGTGGGCGAAAAGTTGAAACTTGAAGCAATTGATCCGCTGAAAATGCCGTTTTTCCTTTCGCGTCGCGAACTGGGCATCTTCAATGTAGGTGGGTCAGGTAAGGTGACAGTGAATGGCACTGTGTTTGAGTTAGCGTACAAAGAAGCTTTGTATCTCGGCATGGGCGATCGCGATATCTATTTTGAAAGTAATGATGCGGCAAAACCGGCAAAGTTTTATTTCAACTCTGCACCTGCACACAAAACTTATCCCGATAAAAAAGTAACAAAAGCCGATGCCGTTGTAGCCGAAATGGGCTCATTGGAAGGTTCTAACCATCGGAATATCAATAAAATGTTGGTAAATCAGGTATTGCCTACCTGCCAGTTGCAAATGGGAATGACCGAGTTGCAACCCGGAAGCGTATGGAACACCATGCCGGCACATATTCATAGCCGCCGCATGGAGGCTTACTTTTACTTTGAAGTACCACAGGGACAAGCCGTGTGTCACTTTATGGGCGAACCTACCGAAACCCGCCATATCTGGATGCAAGGCGATCAGGCTGTAATCTCTCCTGAATGGTCAATTCACTCTGCAGCAGCTACTTCCAACTACACCTTTATTTGGGGTATGGGGGGCGAAAACGTGGATTATGGCGATCAGGATTTTTTCAAAACAGATGAATTGCGATAAGCTAACATTTCAATCAATAAATTCAATTAATACCCTACAAATATGACAGACAAATTTGCACTAAACGGAAAAATTGCGTTGGTTACTGGCGCATCTTATGGAATCGGAATGGCTTTGGCAAAAGCATTTGCTGCTGCCGGTGCTACAATTGTGTTCAACGATATTAACGCCGACCTCGTAGCCAAAGGCGTGGAAGAGTACAAGAAATGCGGCATTGTTGCGCATGGCTATGTATTTGACGTGACAAATGAAGATGAAGTAAATGCCACTATTGCAAAAATTGCCAAAGAAGTGGGTACGGTAGATATTCTGGTCAACAATGCCGGTATTATCAAACGAATTCCTGCCATAGATATGACAGCCAAAGAATTTCGTCAGGTGATTGATATTGACCTTAATGGGCCTTTTATTGTGTCGAAAGCGGTTGCTCCGGGCATGATTAAAAAAGGTGCAGGTAAAATTATCAATATCTGCTCGATGATGAGTGAGTTGGGACGCGAAACCGTGTCGGCTTACGCGGCTGCAAAAGGCGGTTTGAAAATGTTGACCAAAAATCTTGCATGCGAATGGGCAGAATTCAATATTCAGGTTAATGGTATCGGCCCGGGCTATATTGCCACTCCACAGACTGCTCCATTGCGCGAAGACGGACATCCGTTCAACACATTCATTATTGGTCGTACTCCGGCTGCCCGTTGGGGAACCGTGGAAGACCTTCAGGGACCGGCTGTCTTTTTGGCATCGCCCGCTTCCGACTTTGTAAACGGACATATTCTCTACGTGGACGGTGGTATTTTGGCGTATATCGGCAAACAACCTAAATAATTCATTCTATTCACTATGAAGAAATTATTTCTGTGTGCGCTGTCGCTGATGTGTCTCTCTTTGAGTCATGCGGCCACTTTGAAGGTGACGGTTATCAATCCGCTTGCCATTGACCGAACGAATGAAATTGTGTCGGTTTCGTTGGCTACAATTCAACAAAAACTGAATGCCGGAGCCAAAGCCACTTTTATTATTGTGGATGCAAAAGGCGCACAATTGCCATATCAGGTGTTGGCTAATGGGCGGTCGGTGATATTTCAGGCAAATGTAAAGGCCAATGGAAAAGCTGAATATACAATTAAAGCAGGAACTCCCGATAAATTTGCAAGCAAAACATCAGGTCGTTTTGTGCCCGAGCGCAAAGACGACTTTGCCTGGGAGAGTGATCGCATTGCATTCCGTATGTATGGTCCTAAGTTGGCTCCCGAAAACCCCAGTAATGGGGTGGATGTGTGGTTGAAAAAGACCGATGAACTGATTGTGGATAAATTCTATGATGGTGATTTGCACAAAGAAATTTCGTATCATGTGGATCACGGTCAGGGACTTGATTGCTACAAAGTGGCTCATACACTGGGTGCTGGCGGCATTGCTCCTTACACCGACACCACATTGTGGGTGAATGGCTTTTACAGTAAGTGGAAAGTGATTGAAAACGGACCTCTCCGCACAAGTTTTGTACTGAGTTACGATTCAATAAAAGTAGGGAAAAGCTGGCTTAAGGAAAAACTGATTATTTCAATCGATGCCGGTTCAAACCTCAACAAAGCGATAGTGACCTATAGCGGAAAAGTGCCTGTAAACATGAAACTTGCCGCTGGTCTTTATCTGCACGATGGCAAAGGCGTCACAAAATCTGATGCCAAAGCGGGTTATATCGGCTATGGCGAAGTGGCTACTTCGGATGCAGGTCTGCCAGCCGGACGTGATTACGTGGGTGTAGTGCTCGGAAACAAATTTGTGTCGAGCAAGCAACAAGGTGAACATCTGCTGGCTTTCGCATCTTACAACAAAGCCCTTCCGCTCACCTACTATTTTGGGGCAGGTTGGAATCAATGGGGTTTTACCAACGACCAGGCATGGTTCGATTATTTGCGCGATTTTAGTCTTAAACTGCAACAACCTCTTAGGGTAACAGTGCA
>Ga0302272_1000135_pt1 | contig 37256 bp, 55 predicted proteins | sample III_Bog_N1_2_FD_198772 | JGI IMG/M metagenome (GOLD analysis project Ga0302272, IMG submission 198772) | Peat permafrost microbial communities from Stordalen Mire near Abisko, Sweden - III_Bog_N1_2 | ecosystem: Environmental > Terrestrial > Soil > Wetlands > Peat | place: Sweden: Abisko...
AATACAGGTGACGAAACTACAGCAACAATAAAGACAAAATTGAGTATAACTACGCTAAGTGGTAGCAATACAGGAGATGAAACACAAGCTACCATAAAAAGTAAGCTAGGATCAGCAACAACATCTTTAGATGGATACCTAACATCAACAGATTGGAATACATTCAATGGAAAACAAAATGCACTTACTAATCCAGTAACTGGAACAGGAACATTGAATCAAATAGCATACTGGACAGGAACAAACACACAATGATCATTGTCAGTAGCAACATACCCATCATTAACGGAACTGGCTTATGTGAAAGGAGTTACTTCTTCAATTCAAACACAATTAGGTACTAAAGCACCTATAGATAGTCCAACATTTACAGGTAATACTAAGATAACAGCTATGGCGTTTGGATTACAAACTATAGCAACAACTTGATCTACTACAACCTTTACGGTAGCATCACCAGTATATACAGTCTTTACAGGTACACAAGGACAAACATTAGTTCTTCCTAATGCTACAACATTACAGGTTGGACAAAGATATATGATTGATAATGATTCAACTCAAGAAGTAATAATAAATACTAATGGATGAACTGAGCTATGGAGAGCAGCTCCTTGAACAGATGCGTATATTACTTGTATAACTATATGAACAGCAGCAGGTACTTGGGAGGTTGATTACTCTGGAACAAGGGTAGCTACAAGCAAGAAACTTACAGTAAGCAATACTATTACACTTGCTGGTACAGATTGAACAACTATGACATTCCCAGCAACAAGCAAGACAATAGCGGCTAACGATTGAAGCAATCTTACTATCTCAGGGCAGGCTATTGGAGATTTAGCAGTAGCATCATCAACCACAGCATATGGTAAACTAGCAGATGTAGCGGTATGAAGTGTATTAGTGTCGTGAGGTGTTGGAGTAGCTCCAACATATTCAGCTAATCCACAAGTATCAACTATAGAATTATGAAACGCTACAGATACAACTCTATCAAGAGTATCTGCTGGGGTTATAGCCGTAGAGGGTGTAACTATACCAACTATTTCATCTACAGATACATTAACAAATAAGAGACCAAATCCTAGAGTTATTTCCGCAGCTAGTTACACTACCGACACAGGAACTTCATTAAGTATAGCGACTTGTGATATGTTTGAGATAACAGCACAAGCCGGTGCATTAAAGTTCAATAATCCTTGAGGTACTCCTGTAGATGGTAATACCATAAAAGTAAGAATTAAGGATAATGGAACAGCAAGAGCTTTGACTTATGATACACAGTTTAGGGCTATTTGAACAACATTACCTACCACTACTGTTATAAGTAAGACATTATATATGTGATTTATATATAACTCAGCAGACACAAAACGAGACTGTATTGCAACAGCACAAGAAGCATAAACGAATATGTATAGCAGCAGTTTATGTTGATTGGTTTAATTCTTAATATATATTACTTATGGCATTAACTGATGGATTAGTATCACGATATAAATTAGATTCGAATAGTAATGACTCTGTAGGAAGTAATAACTGAACAGACTTTAATTTACCAAGTTATAGTAATGTTTGAAAAATATGAAATTGTGTAACATATAATTGAAGTATACAATACACACAGACACCACTAATAACCAATGCTACAACAAATATTAGTATCTCTGCTTGGGTATATATATCATGAACATCATTAGCTGGATGTTTTGTACATAATGGTAATATATCCTGAACTCCAGATGACTGATATAGTATTTGAGTTGGTTGAACTACATTTGATAATACTGGTAACAATCTAATAGCACTATGTAATGGAGTAGCTTGGATGAATTTTAATAAAGTAATATGAACATGACGACACCATGTGGCAATAACAAGAGACTGAACTACTCGAAGATGATATGTAGATTCAGTAGTATCAGCAACAACGTTTACATCAAATCCAAATATACCAACAGTTAGTACAATATTTGGTAGAAATACTACTGCTTCTTGAAATATGCATTTTTTTAATGGTAGGGAAGATTTAATATGAGTATGGAATAAAACATTAACATTGACGGAGATACAATCTCTATATAACTCTTGAAACTGATTAGATTATCCATTCACAACAAATAACTGAGCAGGATTCCTTATGATGATGTAAGCTAACAGAATTTATCTCTTAATGATGATAAGCTATGGACAGAATTGCAAGATACCTAGATGATAGACCATATAAAAGAGATACAGATACACATCATTTGATAGGGCAGTGTAATCGTTCTTGGGCTAATGTGAACCACGAAGATAATAAGATGACGATAAAAAAGAATGTCCATCACGCTATCAATACATTATTTATGATGAACCAAAGCCCACTAGAACAATTAAAGCAACTAAGGGATATGTATGATCCAGTATTGAGTGATACGGCTAAGGCTATGTTCGATGATTTGTTAGACCTACCTAGAGATTATTTCTATAGAAAACCACTTGTAAAATAGTTTTATATCTTTATTTACATTGTAATGCCTACAGACAAAGAAAGACTGGTAGCTTTAGAAACTGACAAAGAAAATATGGTAAAAACACTCAATAATATAAACGAGAAAGTTGATAAAATCTATAGCTATATCTTTGAGTGAGGTATGGCAGATCAATACGCTAAAAAAACATCTGTAGACAGATTGTGGGTAATTGTATGGAGTATTATATGATTTGTTGGCGTGTGAGTATGAGGGGCTTTATTATCAAAAGTTATCGTATGATAAAAAATCTATTCTATATATCATTCTCTATAGCGTTTCTAATATGTATGTTCTCCCTTATTCGTATTATGAATAACCAACAACTATATATGAAACAAACAAAAGAGACAGAAACTAAGATTTCATATATATATAATATCCTTAGCTGACTAAGTGTAGAATCAGCGTATTTAGATTGTAATAATTCTGATGACTAGACTTGTATTAAAAATTAAACCTAAAGCAACTCCACTTACTAAAGCACAGTTTATACAAAAGGTAAAAACAATACAAGATACTCCTATGAAACAAAAAAAGAAAGTAGCATAGATATTTTTTATCTAACTAAATAGAAATGGACTCGGTACTCTTAGTATTATTCCTTTTATATGCAGTTGGTTATTGAATTATATTTTTAAGAGATAAGTGAGATATGTTTTATATAAGAAAAAAAGAGATGAAAAGTACGCCAGAGAGAGAATATCTTAGAAACGAAATTCTAGAACTCCAAACAGAGTTAGATTTGATGAGAGTCAAAGATAATCCTGATGTAAGTGTCATCAAAGAAATAGAGAAAGAAATGGAGTGTAAAAAGAACAGACTAAGTTTTATTATTAACTGAGAATAATTATGTCTACAAAATTCACATTAAATTCAATTGATTTTGGGAACGCATTAAAAAACTTCATCATTTTTGGTCTACCATTATTTATGTCAAACTTACCTGTAATCCAGAATTATTTGGTAGGGTTATGAATTAGCCCAGAATTATGTTCAATTATGCTATCTACATTGATTAAATTACTACAATACTATGTTGAATGACCCAAAAAAGAGGTTAAATAGGCATCTCTTGATAACCCTTGTGTAGAATAAGCCATTTAGAATTAACTAGATGGATACTTGTTCAGCTCAACAATAAAAACACACTAATTTACATCGTAAAATCATCATAATGGAAGAAAAAGAGAGAAATTTTAACTGTTTCGATAATCCTACATCTACAGATTATAAATTCGAGGAAAATGATGAATTAGCTGGGATAAATTCTAAACGACCTAAAGAAAAAGTTCAAGTTCAAGACCAAGAAAGAACACCTGCTTGTACTTTCTATTCTGCCTATCACGTCATCAATGGATATAATCTCCTAGAGGATGAAAGACAAGGAGTAGATAGACCTCAAATAGACCCACTTATCCCTTGGAATGCTTTTTGTAAAGCTAGAGGATATTACGATAAGGGATATACTATCCAATGAGCAGCAACAGAAGCTAAGAAAGCAGGTAAAATTATATGATGGACTAGTATTGGAAACGAACTAACTAACGATGTACAGGTAGAAAAGATGAAGAAAGCGCTAGATATGTGATACTTCTTAAATACTGGTAGTGGTAATGGTGATCGACAAACAACAGGTAGTACATGAACATATACACTTAGAACTGATGGACAATTCGTCGGACACGCTTGGTCTATAGTGGATTATGATAGTAAAGGATTTATAGCTATTAACTCTTGGGGAATACGAGGAAAAGAACAAGGATATTTCCACGTACCGTTTAATTTGGTTGATAAGATTTATTCTAAGTTATGTATAATTGACAAAGATGATAGCTTATACTTCGAGAGAATAAAAGAAAAATCACAAGCTATGGAAACTGTAAGACAATTAAAGAAAACATACTCCTTATCATTACTATCGCAATCAAGTAGAGATATGTGTGGTAAGATAGCAACAGAACTTAGAAATACATATTGATTTACAGATAAAGATTTATAATAAAAAAGACCACTTACTTAGCGTAGGTGGTTTTCTTGTAATGAACCACAATGTCAATTGCATTGTGCGAATGTAGGGTATTGAAAACCACCGTTTTTTGTATTGAATTTCTATTCCAGATTTTTATACTCTGTCTTGATTATAAGAAAAAACTCCTTTTGCCTAGGAGCTTATAATTGTTGGTTTAGTCGTAGCTAGCTTTTAGCAAACTTTTTTACGATACGATTTTTTTAGTGTATGTAGCGATGTGGGCTACAAGTTTTTTTAATCTCTTACTTGACAGAAATGGTATACGTAATACTTAAATTTTTTGCTAGTTGATTATTACAATTCCTAATAGACTGTATAATCAAAATAATCTTCAACTAATTATTACTGGGTGGTGTTATTCGCACCATCCTTTTTCTTTGTTGCGGAGATGATATCTATTTTTACACATAAATCAAGAGATTTTACATAAAAGTAAAATATAACACAAATATATAGTTATAAAGCCAAAACAAAATATTATACATTTATAATAATATATATGTTAATTTCTACTTAGCAATAACCAATAGATTATACCAAGTTAAATTTACTAGTTCTCCTTTGGTTTTCAATACTCTACTTTGCACAATGTAATTTTGAGTAGTAGCTTTGCTACTTAGTGCCAACGGCTCAAAAGATATGTTGTGCTATAGTAGAGCTATATTATTTATTTATTCTTTCATTGCAAGTCTTTTTTCTCTCATTTTAGTAGTCTTAGTCTTTGGAAATGACTGTCAATGGAACTCCAATAGTTCTCTCAACTTTATTTCAGCTAGCTCTGATTTCTCTTTCGATCAAGTCCTTATTAAGACCCTTAATATGTTTATATCTCTCCCACAAGTTATACAATACTTAGCCATTACTTTCTTTTCTTTTCAGCAGGCACAGGTATCTCGTGGTTTGTTGTCTGTCATACTCTAGGATAATCATCTAAAATATCTTTCTACTTAAATCACTTAGTACATCCACTATAGCTAGTTTTGTTTCACTCTTTCGTATCTCCCACTTAGCATACTTCTCTCTGTATTCTCTCGCCTGCTACTCTGTGGAACATCTAATGGCGTAGCGGACTTGTTGGGGCATCGTTATTTGTAAAGAATTAAATCTGTCGTGATTTTAATCTATCTAGTACATCGTTGCTTGTGTGTCAATCTCGTTTTGGTCAATTTAATGTTGTTTTTATATTATAGTTGTCCAATAGTTCCCATTTTTCATTAGGCAAATAGTAGCTTATATCCCCACTAGGAAGATGTATTCAAGCCACAAACCGTCAAGGATAATTACTTCCATCATCATTATTGTTTGCTCTCCAAGATATTTCTGGATTACATTTCATAAGAGATATAAACAACAATACTCTATGCTCGTATAGCTCTCAAAACGTATGGTATCAGTCAGATAAATTATCTGTATTTCAGTTTAGATTTTGGATTATATTATTTACATCGTATTCATTAAGGTTGTTTGTTTCCATCTATAAAGTTATTAGAGAGTAAATAAATTAGTCATATATTTTTTTATATTATGGTATTTCCTTTAGATTATTTATAATATTTAGTCAATCCTCACAGGCTTCTCTGAAATATTTATACCATTTAATTCTCTTTTTTAATCTCCTTTTTAGATTCTCCATAGCTTTCTCTTTGGTTGACCGTGCATATTGTTTATTCTCATACTCTTTTTTAGGAATCCACTTATATTTAGCTCAAGGAATATATTTTTGATACATACGAACTATAAAATATCATTTTTTCTGTTTCTTTTACATCTCTGAAATCAATACGTTCAATATGGGGTTCATAACAATCCTCGCCGTACCTTAATTCAAATCTGTAAAATATTTTATTTTCTTATGTAACCTATTTAGCTAATTCCATCTGTGGATATGAGTGAGATAATAAAATCAACAATTTCCTCTTTGTTCTCCTGTTTTGATAGTGGTAGGTCTTTACGATACCAATGTTGTCTAAATAAATCCATCAAATCACACCTAATAGAAAATTCACTACTATCTCAATCTATCTCATCTAGTCAGTTTCATAATTCTACATCGTATTGAGTTTCAATCCATCGACATACTCTTCCATAGAGTAAATCGTGTCAGGTACTTTTTCATCATATATTCCAAGGAGTACAGATATATATTTTATTCATAGACGATTCTATCACTGAATATTCATATCATCAATCTACATCATCGTTTTTATGTTTATTGGTTATAATTCATTTCAGATTATCCCATTGGTCCCTAAATTCACATCCAAAAGAGAGTTCAATATCAATAACACCTGCATCTCTTAATTTCTGTAGTTTTCCTTCATAGGTCATTACTTAGTATCTGTAGGAGATAAAACTAATCACTTGATTTATTATCTATTCGTTCATCAAATCAATCATCGACATATCAAACACTTGGTTTCTCTGCATCCATATAAGGCATTTTTTCTATTTTAAGTATATAATCTTTTGAAGCATATCAATATACCTTTCACATAGGTATTGTTAATAGGAATCTTGCTAGTTCTCAAAATCTTCTGTAATAATGTTTATCTTCCATTTCTTTCTTACAGTATTCATATCACTTCTGGTATCCACTTTCATAGGTGGATTCTTTTTGGAGATGTTTCTGTAATACTTTTATAAAATCTGAATATCTTCAAGGTTCACACTCTCTATATTCATTCCAAAAGTTATCTATCCAATCAGGTTGTTTTTCTGTCATCTTATTCATTAGGAATTAAAACATTAGGAATTAAAACATTATCAAGTATAAACTTTTCTATGTCTGTCTGGATGGATGATAACATTAGTCGGTATTCTGTGGTTTCTATATTAACTGGGATTAAGTCTAATAGTATTGTTCAATGAAGATAATCATCTAAAGTAAGTTCATTTTCAACTACAAACTTTCGGAATCCACTCTCTATAGATACTAAATCTCTGAGAGAAAGTATCATAGCAAAATAAGTTCCTGTCATTGTATTTGGTGGTATATAGATATAATCAAATTCACCCTCTTTTTTCATCTTTACTTCTGATTTACTTTCTATTCCTGCTGGATTCCATCCCATCTGGATTAACTTATTAAGGAGATTTTCTAATGAGTTCATTCTGTAGTGGTAGGAATTAAAATCATTTAGCAGGTAGTTTGATTTCAACAAACTTATCTATATACTCAAAGACCATTATCGGCTATTTTGTTCTCAGATATATATATTTCAGTGTCATTATGTGCCGAACACTTACCTGCATATTATAATCCACCAACAGAGGCTATACCAATATTGCCATAAAGATAGCTTATTGGTGGATATTTTGGGATAGGTGTTTCACTACCACTTTACACAGACTGACCTACTGTCTACCCCATATAGAAGACTCCTTTTACAGAGTCCTATGTTTTATTTCTTAATCTTAATCTCTTTACCTAGCATCTTACATACTTCTTCCATTGTATATTCTTAAATTGTATATTCTTAAATTGTTTCTTCCTCTGCTAGTTTATAATCTTTAATAAGTAGGATTATTCATTCGTTTTCTACTTCTGACACATCCCGGTCTTTCTCTTTTCTTGCAAAACACCACCCATATTGAAGTTTTATTTTACCAAAGACCCTAGCATTACCAGAGACCCTAGCATTACCAGAGACAATAGCATTACCAAAGACCCTAGCATTACCAAAGACCCTAGCATTACCAGAGACACAAGTATTACCATAGACCCTAGCATCACCAGAGACCCTAGCATTACCAAAGACCCTAGCATTACCAGAGACCCTAGCATTACCAAAGACCCTAGCATTACCAAAGACCCTAGCATCACCATCTACCCTAGCATTACCAGAGACACTAGCATTACCAGAGACCCAAGCATTATTTTCTTGTGATAGATTACTCTCTTTCTCTATCCATCCTCAAAGTTCTCATTTATTTATATTTCAGAATGACATAGTTGCTTCAATCTGATATAATGTAGTTCAATAATAGTTTTTAGTGTTTTTTGTTAGTTTGAATTTCATCATAGTAATTATGATATAAAGAATCGTTAATAAATTAACTCAAGGTAGACTCCTTTTACCGTAGGAGTCTGGAACGGTTAATAATACAATTGATAACAGGTTCTTCTATATCATCATTCTGATTCTATAAATATACTATCTCAAACCTTACTAAGAATATTAAACTCTTTTGTCATATCGTCTACATAAGATGGTACGTCTTCATTTATATCACATATCCATATATGTGTACTAATTGTGTGTGGTGTTTCTAGTCATCTAGTATGGTATCATACAAAAAACATTTTCCAAACAACTAGAGATACACATATTCCAATAATAGTTGTTCTTAATATCATAATCCTTAATAAGATATAAAAACATCTTTCTTTACTCGGTTAGTTCAATCCTTACAGATAGTATCTCATTCTACTACAAAGTCATTTACTACATAACTCTTTACACCAAACATCATTCTAACTATTCAGCGTGTTTTTTCTCATTGGAATTGCTCTGAATTATTACTTGCTGTCATTACTAATCCACATTGCTCGATGTTTCCTGAGGGCTGTAATATATTATAATATCTATCAGCATAAGCAAGTGATAAAATAAGAATTGTACCTATACAAAGCGTAATTATTGCTGTTCTATTTTTCATTACTTTATGTATCAAATAAAACTATCAAAACTTAATCTCCAATTACTTCATTTATCTTCACAAGGTCAATTACAATATAGGCTTCTCGTAAGCATATCTTCTGCATTATGGTTATTCCATCGGTATTTATTATATCTTTCCACTCGATCATCTATCCCATACTTTATTGTAGGGTATGTTTTAACCTTTGAACTTGGCTTTATACCTAGGCAGGAATTCATATAACAGTTATGAAATAACGAAGACTCAGCTTTAGCTATTCAAAGAATAGAATTAACGCAATGTGGTTGATTTCTACTATAGGTACAGGCATATAGAATATGTTTAGTTATTTCTTCTGTTTCTACTGCTGCCTTTACTTTCTGATATGTTCAAGACCAATCTTTTATAAATACTTTTGTAATTATCCCTGTGTTTGTGGATATAGATTTTTGCTTTGGATTATCATCTTTTTTAGGATTTCTAGTTGTGCTGTATTTCACTGCACCTGTAATGATTGTAATGGGTCTTTCTGGTCTAGCAATTTGCTGTCCTGTCTGAGTTGCTCAAGTCTTAACTCATACTTGAATTGTGTTTGATATTGGTCTACAGTCTGACGTGATTTGTAAAGACAAAATACCAAAATAACTGACAATAAGGATACAACTAATAGCAACCAATTCTGGAATGATAGTTTTTTTAGAATATTCATAGTTCATATTACATAATAAGAATAAATCAAACGGCGACACTTATTTAACAAATTTAACATTTTGATTATATTGTTGTATATATAGTCATTCAGGAATATATTTACCATTGTTTTCTACCATACATCAAGCAAAGAAATCATATCTTATATTACCATATTTATTCTGGCATTCTTTTTTTGATAATTCATATCACCAAAAAGGACAGGTTATGAAAATCAATAATAATAATGTTATAGTTCCAATTAAAAATTTTTCTACATTATCCATACTAAATAGATTTAATAAATAAAACTCTCTTAATCCACTCCCATACATTTACGCTAGGTGATGATGCTTTTACTTCTACAACAATTCTACGATCTTTTTTATAGCGTTCTTTACATTCTAGTCTAAGGTTTGCTTCTTTTGCTCTCCAATAGAACTCATTGTAGTCTTTTACTTGTTTACATTTTGTACATTGTTTCTCTAATTTCATATAAATTATAAAGAAATAAAACTAGCTACTATCTTATCGTATCAAGCACATATCTTTCTTTGTGTTTCTGCTGATGGAATACCTCATTTGAGTATTTCATATATTGTTGGTTTAGATAATTCGCATTCTATTGCTATCTTTTTTCTACTTACTCCAGCAGAGATTAACATCTTCAGACATTTCTTATAGTGTTTTTGTTCCATTTGCGTTTACTTAGTGATTAAAATTATGCCTCTATATCCCATACTATATTATCCATACCAAATGATTTAGACTTAGCTTTCTCACATGTTTTTTCTTCTGTCTCTAAGAAGTATTCTCTACCTGTGCTAGGACAAATACAATTATAATATCTAAATGGTTTATCAAATCATTCTATATTAAATTCCACTATATTCATTTTATTATTATATCCATCTTTAGCTTTGTCTAATATCTTATATCACTTTAGTTTTTTCATCTTCTTTTTATCCATATATTCATAAGCTATTCTTCTAAGTTCTGTATTTTCTATAGCGAACACATCTTTAGGTGTCATTTTATCATTTACTATTTTACCGTACATTTCGTATGGGATATTTACTCATTGTAGATAGTTTAATACATATCAATCTTTGAACTCAATAGCAAATCAATTTTCATTATGTAATCTACCACGATCGTCTCTTTCTATTTTAATAGGATTCATAGATACAATACATATATTCTCAAAATGGATCATATCGTATACTCAATTTAATATCATATCTCTAAATATAAAGAAATTATCTTTTGATTTACCTAAATCAATTCAAATTGAATTAAAGTAATCATAGAAAGCTACCCATCCTAAATCCCAACAATTGCCGTATGAGGAAAATTCATAATAATATAGATTGGCTCAAACATTGGCTCAAACATTTGCTCTAACATTTGCTCTAACATTTGCTCGAACATTGTCTATAACATTGGATCAAACATTGTCTATAACATTGGCTCAAACATTTTCTCTAACATTTACTCAAACATTTGCTCTAACATTTGCTCTAACATTGGATCAAACATTTGCTAAAACATTGTCTCTAACATTGGCTCGAACATTGGATCAAACATTTACTCAAACATTTGCTCTAACATTTGCTCTAACATTGGCTCGAACATTGGATCAAACATTGGCTAAAACATTTGCTCTAACATTGTCTCTAACATTGACTCGAACATTGTCTAGTTTTTTATCAGTTTGCGTATTATTTATAAGATTAGCAAAATATTGTAATCCAAGTGGAGAATATAAATATACAATTTCTGGGTTTTTATACCCACATAGACTATACATCATATTTATACCAGCTTCTACTTTTGATTGGTCATATTTAGTTTTGCAATCAAAGAAGTAATTGAGATATTTATCTCTATGTTTTAACATATCTTTTTCTTGTTTTGCTGTTAGTTTTTCTAGCATTTTTATAAATAATATAATAAAACTAATCTATAACTGGTTTTAATCATTCGTTTGTGTATTCCACTTGCTTTCTAAGTTCATAGATTCCATCTGGAATTTTCATAGTCCTTGTATTTGTACCATTATCTACTCAATGGTCTGGATGCAATAGTGTTGTACTCTTTGCAACTAAATATCCAAATACGAATTTACCCTCTTCTAGTTTTTCTACTGGAGTAGTAATATATAATTTACCAGTATTAAATGAATGGTTATTTCATTCATTACCTTTCATAATAATATTACTTTTTGTTTGTTTTAATCACTTAGGGAGTTTGGTTATACCTATAAGTGCCATATCTCAATGTCTTATATTTGTCATAATGGATTATTATCAATTAAAATTGTGTACTGTCTAACGCTTTCAACTCACTTTGGATAGATATTACAAATCAGCCTACTGCTTCAATGATTTTACTTATCCCTTGTGCTTCTGCGTTCTCTTGACGATATATACCATACTTTTCTTCTGCTTCGCTCTTAGCTATATTCTCTGCCTTACCAACTGCCATATCCTCTTGAAGTTTAACGCTTTGTGTACTTCTATGTTCGTTATACTGTGCTTCGTGGACACTTGATAATGTATTGATAGTTTTGTACTTCAAAGATAGAAAATATTTAAGTTGTGAAAGTGTTTTAACATCTTCACGAGTATGTCCAGCTTGTTGGATAATGCTAGTAGCTATATTTTCTAGGTCTTGGTACTTTAGATTTTCTAGTTCTTCCATAAGATATAGTAGTAAGTAAAGAAAGGGGATTACTCCCCTATGACTAAAATGGTAAATTATCTGGTTCACTTGGTGCTTGTGTAGTGAATGGATTTTCTCCAGTAAGCAATGCTTCCATATAGATATTCATTTGCTTATACGCTTCTTGTACTTCTTTATCTATAGCTTCTTTAGGGTCTACTGTCACAGTATATTCTGTTTCTAGTCCCTCTCCTGTTCTACCTACAATAATATCGTATGCAGTAGGATTCCCCCACTTAGGATTGTCAATATATTCTTTGATAGTACCCATAATACTAGATTGAGTAAGTTCAAGAATCTCAATACTGTTTGTTTGATAGTTGAATACTGGGAACGCTCGGAAGTGTTTAACTTTACCATCGGCTTTGATGTCCTTAGGTGCGCTAGGTTTCATATCCATAGCAAATCTTTGTGGCTTGTTGTCTTGATTGAAGTATTCCCAACCAATCAACGCTGATCCTAGAACTCTAAATTTGTTTTGTCCTGCTTTGAATTTCATATATCCACCCTCTGTAGATGGACTTTTGTAGTCTGCTGGTAAAAAGTTGTCGTTTGTCATAGGTATATAATTTAAGTATAAAACTAATTAACTTCTTGCTCTGATATTACATAATCAACAAAGTCACCATCTCCATATTCCTTTCGGTAGTTATAAAAAGGTACAATCTTAGCCTTTTCCATACTTACTCCTCTAGCGAGTAATGTTTTTTGGAGTTGGGTAATCTTTTCATCAAATGTTGGTTTCATAATAGAATAGTAAGAATAAAGAATATACATTGGCAACTGACATACTCCTAAGTTGTTTCTGTCGTTCGTTCCCTTTGTGTATAGAGATAATAGTGATTTTTGTGTCGATTGCAAGACAATCTTACATAAAAGTAAAATATAATATAAGATTGTAGTTATTAAGCTAATTCAAACTTTTGACATTTATTTATATTTATTTATAATTATTTATAATCTGTAATAATGTATCAATCGTTGGTTTTCTCTTGTGCCTGCTAAACAATTGTTCATCAACTCGCTCTTGTCAATGCTTCTTTATTTGGTGCATAGTATAGAATATCTTGTGTTCTGCTTCGTGGTAGGTATTGCAACTACAGCAAGCTCAACTACAGTTCTCCTCATTCCAACGATGGCTATATCGTCAGCGTTCTATCCAGTGAGCGTTATGATCTATCCTATTCTGGCAAGCAGACACTTCCTTAGTTATACATCCGTTATTTTTATCTCTGTTTCTGATCCATTGTGAGAAAACCTGATCTGCTTTATCTATAAGTTTCTTCCATAAGTAGTCGATCTCTTTCTTAGTCATCTTCTCTCAGCTAAGATATTTCTTTAGGAGTTTTCTTGCATTCATTTCTTTAGATTGTTATAGCTAAATCATTGAGTAGCCCTATTCATCTCCATCATAGCAAATTGCACAAGTAAATCAGGTAGCTCCATATCTCCTTTGTCGTAGGCTTCTAGCATAGGGGTATAGAGTTCTTTACACTGGGTGGAGAGCTTACATAAGTTTCTTATCTTTTCTACCTTTGCATCGTTGAAATGTATTTGTTTAGTCATATTCTTTCTTTATCTTATAAAATAATTCCTTTGAGTCTATGTTTTTAGTCCAAAGATAACGCATACGATAGAGCCATTCTGTTAGAATTTCATCTGTAATATGTCTTTGTGGTATATTTAGCAACATTAAGTATTTTGTTATGCTTATTTGCTTTTCATATTCGGTACTAACTGACTTCTTTGTTTTCATCAAATATCGTATAAATGATAAAATTCTACTGGTGATGATGTAAGATGATAATATCAGCATTCTTTACAGTAATATGCTCTTTTAGGTGGTGATTTACTTCTATTTCTTTTTGAGTATTTTTTATGTGGCATATTTATACACTCCCTAGCTCTCTTTTCACTAGGGTATCATATCTTTTCACACATTGTTATTTAGGTAAAAAACTAAATATACGCTTGTCAATCTGTATCAATGTACGTTAATGTTTTTTCTTTTATGTTTGCTCTCCATACTGGCATATCACAAGGTCACGCTATATTCATTCGATCATTTAATATTATTATGTTGTGGTTTGCTATTATTACTTTATGGTCTGTTTTTATATCTCACCAATCTTTATATTTATTAGCTTCTTTTTGAAGGATATCCCAATCAATAATTACAGGATTTTTATTCATCATAATTTTTTCTAAAATATCTCTTATAGATTTTTTATCTATATTTGATTCATAATCTGTATTATATATTGCTATCATAATATTATCTATCAATTTGGTATTATTCATTGGTGCTATATTTTATAAATAAAACTAACAACTAAATGTTTCTGATAGTCAAAATGGTTTTTAACAAAATATACATACAATCTCAATTCATTCTAAACTAGATTCATCAAACTCTCAATTAAAGTCCTCATATTCAAAACTATCCTCACAATCATTTGTCATAGAGCAGTGTGGGCATCTAAACTATATTTAGCATATCGTTGAGCGTGTATTTTAATTAATTTTTCATCTTCTTTCATTCTATCTATTGGTTATATATAAAACTACTTTACTTTATTATGGAATTTAGAGTGGCAATCCTCACAAAGAACTATTAAATCTTTTATCTCCTTTTCCTTATTTCTTAGATTATCGTATGATCTATTATGAACATTTAGCTTTTTTGTAGAACTACATATTTTACATTTATTCCCTGCTTCAGTTTTACATTCAGAACTTAATTTATTTCGATAATCGCTTTTTAGATATTCTTTATAATCTATATAGTTCAATACTTTCTTGGAGAATATATCTCGAGCTTGTAAATGGTCTTTTACTTTAGTTGTAGAGTGTGAAAATCAAAACACAAACCATAATTCATCAATATCCACATCTTTGGTGTAATATATATGGATACTCTTTCATATTCAATTAGCATATCATATTTCTGATAGTGTTCAAAAAGAATCATTGGAATCTAAATAGACAAACATATAATCGCAGTTGTCTATTCACTCTATGTTTCTAAAGAATACATCTCATTTATCATACGATCAATGGTCATCTCAAGATATATCTCAATGTTCTCTTAAATAATATGGTCAAGTATAGTTAAAAAACAACTCTTTTTTTGACTCAGTAGACCATACACAATGACTCTCGTCTAATAATATTTGATTTCTCCAATCAAAGAATCAATAGCTTTCTTCATTATTGTTTTTCTTAATCTTGCCTGCAAAATAAATTGATTTTTTCATAATTATATTGGTAAATAACTAAATACTGTTTACTATTTCAAAGAAATCCTTTTGGTTATGATATTCTCATTCTCGAAAATAGATACTTCATTCGTTTCCTGCATGGCTTCTTCCCATTCTTTGTTTAGCTCTTCTTACTACAAGTTCACATTTCTCATCTATTGTCATTCACTCATCAGCAGGAGTTAATGATGGTCTACGAATATAGAATAGATTATCTGGTTTAATCTGCACATCGCTTGTTCACTTATAGCTTAATAGATTTTTTACACTTGATAGTTTATCTGTATGATGTAATAGCATAATACCTATACCTTTTTGTTTCTTTACATTAAACAATGTTTCAATAACCTCTTGATTATCTGCTATCTCTGAATTAGTTCGTCTAATCTTAATCAAGTTATCTATTATGATATAATCACATCAAGCCATAATTAGTTTATTTATATCTTCTTTCATTCTATCTATTCATATTCCATCACCTCAATATGTATAGAATCTTTTATTTTTATATATTTCTTCTTTGTACTTAGATAGTATCTTATCGTCTTCATCAGTTAATAAGCTCTCATCGAATCTATCCATACCTCAAGGTATCTTCCAAAGATAATATTGGTTCAATATATCTCAGAAATCCATCTCATAAGAAAGAAATCATACAGTATGTCATATATTCATATTATGTAGCATCATAATATATGCAAATGTTGTTTTTCAAGAGTTTGGAGATCCAATCAGAATACTAAAATCGTCTGGCTTAATCTTCCCTATCTCTTGGTTCAATGTATCTACTGGAAATTCTATAGGCATTCAAGATTGGTGTATTTTGTTTATGTTCTTTACTTTCTCAAATTGTTCTAGCTTCTCATTCTCTATATCCTTTACTCTATCTGTAAGCATTCTATCATATTCTTTATTTGCGTATCATACAAAGTCAGTATAATCAAAGTCTTTATTTATAATCAAGTCATTTATATCTTTGTACTTACCAAAGTCAGATAGGTCAATGGTTCATAATTTCTCTATATGTTGCTGTAATCTATATCTTAAACCGTCTCAAGCCACATCTGTATCTGATATTAGTATAATTCTTTTGGGTGATTTCTTTTCAATTATGAATTTAATTACATCAATAGTTTCTGTACTAGAAGCATTAAATACACCAACAACATTATTTGTAAACTGGTATAGAGATAGGAAGTCAAACATACCCTCAACAAGAAATAATATATCACAATTCTTATCTATTTTATCTATGTATATACCAGTAGCCTTTTGTCATTCAATAGTCTTAAATCTATCACTTCAAGTCTTATCTATGAATCTACTTTGTATATTTATTATATCAAAATCTCATTTCTTATTGAATCCACATATCTTACACTTAATAGATTTATTTCATCAACGGACAATATTTTTTATTTTATCATACTTAATACCTCTGGATTCGATATATTTTATCTCATCATCAGAACATACTAATAGTTTGTTAAAATCTAATGTTTGACTTTCTTCCATTTTTCTTAGTAAGTTTATCAAGATAAAACCTCTCTTGTAGTATTTGTATAGCTTCTTCCTTAGAACAGTTAGAATACATCATTATAAACCTCATAGGGAATCAACAGGCTCTTCATTTTCAAGCTAAATCAAATGCTTTATTCTTATTCTCATTAAACCTCCATCAGTTAGTTAGCTTTCATCACTCATACATAGCATATTCATTTCAATATCACATCTTCTTATATTCGATATGATACATATCAATAATATCCTTTATCTTTATATCCGATAGTTTCATAATGGAATCTAAATAGATAAATCAACTCGTTCTCACTTAGCTTTCTCATATAGTTCCTGTGCTTTTGTTCTTTCTATTCATCTCTCATAGATAAGGAATCTTCTGTAGTTTATATCCTTATATTTTAGTTTAGTTCAATCAAGATCAGTAAACTCATTTCATATTATATTTCTCTTATACCATTCATAATGTCATTTATTTTCTGTATCTGGTTCAATATCTTCTTGTATATCTTTCCATCTATTTTCATTTAACCATCATTGAGGTCGTTTGATATACTTTGGTACTGTTCATTCTCTCTTACATTCATTGTAGTATAGTTTAGCTCAATCAATTATAATCTGTGCATCTGTTTTCTTTGTAGCATTATCGAAAGCAATCATAGCTTTATGTTTTCATTTCTTTAATGGATATTCTTTCCAAAACAAATCGAACATATTTATTATTTCTTTAGTTATTTCTTTCTTTCATTCTTGTTTAGTGACCTCCTTGTGACCTCCTTGTGACCTCTGAGAGACCGTTCCTGTTACCTCTGATTGATAAGAGTCATAGTTTTTAACAGTTATCAACCAATAACTTCACACTTTTTCTTGTGACACTTCCTGTGTCCTTTTTAGGTGTTTTATTGCAACAATTATTTGTTTTTTTGTTAGCTTCAAATCATTTGCTACTGTTTCCATAGATGTAGTTGTTCATCATCTAGGTATATTTATTCATCTTCGATTAACTTCTTTATGGTTGGCTATGAGTAATAGATGTAAAAATACACGAAATGTATTTGCATCACTATATCGTCCCCATAGCAACATCTTTCTATGTATTTTTATTCGACCGTCCATAAGTAAAACAAATAATAAACTAAAGAAAAACCCACTCCTATCGCTAGAGGTGGGTTCTGTGTATATCTTAAATCATACAGGTTGGCTCGTGGTGTTATCTCACCAACCCACCACGATTTAAGAGAGATACACTTATGTATTTATACATTTGTTTCTATGTATACCAACATATATACATAAAATGTATCAAAAAGCAAGAGAATTATCAACAATCTTTACTTCTAATAACATCAGATCTTTTAAGTCCTAGTTCTTTTAGCTTAATATCTATATCACTAGCATCAAAGCAAGTAAATAATAACTCTCCTTTCTTTTCTTTTACTCATACCCTACTAGGAACAAGTATAGCTCTATAGACTCTTCGCATTGGTTTAGTCTTTAGCAAATAAAGATGAATTTCTTAATAAATTTTCAACAACCTTTAATTCTTTCAATGCTTCCTTTAGTTGTATTCTTTCTTTGAAATCTAATTTACCTCTGAATTGGATCTGACTTTCTGTTCTTCTAATTTTAAATTGTACATACTTCAAACGGATAGAGATTTGTTTTTTAGTAGCTCAGAACATTGTATATTTTGTTTAGGAGAATAAAAACTATCTAACAGGAATAGCCCTGAATAATAAACAAGCTAAGATACCCCATCACATACCACCACCCATAGCAGTAGCAGTAGCAAAGATAACGAAGTAGATAGCAAATGTTTTCATAGATGAATGGGTTATGGATAAATTTGATAACGCAATGATAGTCAAAAAAAGTAATAAATCAAGAGAATCTTACATAAAAGTAAAATATAGATAAAAGAATATAGGTAATAAGCCAATACTTTCTCTAAACTTTCTACTAGACAAAATCTAAACATATTATATAATACTTTTAGATAAAAGCGAGTAAAAACTCTCACAGTATACGTAGATAGCCAATAGTAAAAGAAAAAGAAAGACAAAAAAAGGGTTGATTGATGATAAAAAAGGAGTATAATAAGAAAAAGATTTAGAATGTAAGCAATAAAAGATGAAAAGAAAATCACAAAGAGAATATAACCAAGAGATAATAGACTTCATAGATCATAATAAAAACCAACCGATCTGGGAAAGCAATAAAGAGAAGATGGAATATATAATGCAAGAGATACAAAGTATAAGAGAGAATGGAGCAGAAAGTTATATAGATAAAATTAGATATGATATGCTATTGAAAATACTAAAGTAAAATATATATATAAGTTATTTACATATAGAAAAGTTTTATATGATCTCAGAAATCCAACAAAGGAATAAAGATTATAAGAGAGCAATGGATATTATCATAGAATTTCTACACCAGTGTAAATATCCAACAGATTCAGAGAATTATTATGGGAAATCATTTTGTACTAAAGATTATACACTACACCACTTCCAATGTTATATAGGCAGAAAGATAGACGATACACATCAGAAAGAGGTTTAATTTATAATAGGTACTATGAAAAAAGAAAAGAAACCAAAGTATACATTAGTATGAGAGTTTAGATGAAAGAATATCTTTATTGAATGAACATTAGCAAATGCTAAGGAGTTCTCAGAGTATATGCAACTATGATTTATGGCTATACAGTTTATAGATGATATGAATCCATCAACAGTAGCAAAGAACATTTTAGATACTAACAAAGACTAATGACAGCTATAGAGAAACTAAAGCACTTAAAGTATATCTTAAATTGGAATCTCAACCTAAAGAGTATGGATATATTACCAACAATAAACGAAGTAATAGCTGATCTAGAAGACTTCTATAAAAATCTATTGAATATAAAATATCAAGATCCTGCAGCACAAGATATTATGGATGAAGTAAAGGAATTAGTATTTGGTAAGACAATATATAATATAGAATATATTAAGAGCTGAAAAATAACACCAGAATCAATAGAAGAACTAAGCAAAGAAAAGACAATAGAAGAACTAAGAAAGGAATATACAGAGAAGTTTAGTAAGAAACCATTTGGATGATGGTACAGAGATGTTTTAATATCTAAGCTAAAATAATGCCAAAAGCAAAGAATCCCCAACTAACAATGAAACAAAAAGATATTTGCTGATGAATACCTAAAGACAGGTAATAAAGTTAAGTCAGCTATGAAAGCTTATCCTAAAGCTACTTATTGAACAGCAGCAGGAATTGGTATAGAAAACGTAAAAAAACCTACAATAGTAGAGTATTTCAAGAATAACTCACAAATTGCAGCTGATACTGTTATGGATTTGGTGAAGTGAAAGAAGATTCCAGCAGCAGTAAAACTTAATGCATGTAAGGATGTTCTTGATCGTGCTGGATATAAACTAGTAGAACAATCAAAGGTAGAACACACAGGATTAGAGAATATAAAATCTATATCAGTAACCATCAACGATGAATGATAAAAGACTGAGAACTACAACTCAAGATAACAAAGAAGCAATGAGAGCTATTACATAGTTTTAATAATCCTCTTATAACAGAGATATTATTTTGATGATGAGCTAGATGATGAAAGACTTGGTGAATAGCTGAGATAATAAATATTACTTGTATCCAGATGCCTTGAATAGTCTGGTTGATATGAAGAAGAGAATGGGATGACCTTAGAAAGACATCTCTTTTGACTATAACAAAAGTATTATCAGCACATTGACTGAAGAAAGATATTGATTATGTGTTGAATATGCAGACTAAAGAGCTTACTTATTCTAATTGAAGTAAGTTATTTTTTGTACCATTAAAAACACAATCAACAGATACAGAATTTAACTGGCTATGATGATATGAGATTACATATGCATTTATAGATGAAGCACAAGAGGTAGAACTAAAAGCTATAAATATTATCAAATCAAGACCAACAGAGAAGATAAAGCAATACAATATAGTTGGTAAGATAATAATGTGATGTAATCCAGATAAATGACATCTATATTCTACATTCATAAGACCAATTAAAGAAGAGATACAAAGTATAAGAGAGAATGGAGCAGAAAGTTATATAGATAAAATTAGATATGATATGCTATTGAAAATACTAAAGTAAAATATATATATAAGTTATTTATCACATATTATTAAATCCTATGTGACAACAGTGAGTAAGGGAACGTATGACATACGAAGAACTACAAGATAAAAGAGCTAGAGTATGTATGGATCTGATGATAGAGTTTAGAGATCAGGTTAAGTTTAGCACCCACTCAGAAGAATGTGAATGTGACCATAGAAAGTTAAGTGATTACAATATGCAACAATTCTGGACACGAGTTCAGAGAAAGAAATGTTTTAAATTATAAATATATATACTTATGAAAAAGATGCAATTTGATAAACTAGTAGCATTAACTATTGATGGTGAAAACGTAACAGTAAATGGAGCAAAGCTAACTATGAAAGATGGTAAACTTATGGAGATAGTAAAGAAAGAGATGCCGTTTATGGAGCATACGGCAATAGCAGACAAGTATGAAAAGAATGCTGATGGTAAGATAGAAAACGAAGCAGATATAGAAGCATATCTAAAAGAGATAGACGAACTCCAAGCTAAGCATATGGATGAGAAAGAAGTACAACTATGGATAGGAGATAAGAATGTATTAGAACTAATAAAAGAATTAGAAGCTAGATAAATTTTTAATCAGTAAAGAATAAATATGGTAGTAGTAAAAAAGAAACAAAGTAAACCAAGAACTAAACTTACTATCAAGCAAGAGAAGTTTGTTAATGAAGTAGTAAAGAGTGGTAATGCTACCCAAGCTGTAAAGAATGTATATAAGAAAACAACAGAATGAAGTGCAAGAGCAATAGGTAGTGAGAACTTAACAAAGCCTAACATAAAGAAAGCTATAGAGGACAGACTCCAAGTTGCTAAGGATATGATCTACGTAATTGCTACAACAGCAGAGAAAGATGATACTAAACTTAGAGCCTGTCAAGATATAGTAGACAGAGTAGAATGAAAAGCCACGCAAAGGATAATCCAAGAGTCTAAGGTAGAGATAGATATAAAGAACGCTACACCTGAAGAACTTTTAGCGTTCATCAAGAAATAAATCTTGACTGTAGATAAAAAAAACTATAATGTGAGCAATAGAATAATCCCCCAAGGAACTCTAAGGCGATTTAATTTCTAAAAGAATCCCTATGAGCAGTCTAGTAAACCTAAGAACAAGAACAAGAACAACCTATATGAAGATAGATCCTAATGCTAATGTACGAGATAATCCTACCTTAGATTTTTTCATAAATGAAGCATATAATAAAGTACAAAGGAAAGGTAATTATCAACGAAAAGAGTGTGAACAACTTACAACATTAGTTATAGATGGATCAGCTATGTATGCTATCCCTGAAGACTTCGTAAGATTAGAGGAGGATGGTATGTTAGTAGGTACTATGGCTATAGGTAAGACAACAAGAAACCAAGTACTAAGACTTACACAGAACACAGGAACACCAACAGCTTATTACATTTATGATGGTAAGATATGATTCTACCCAATAGCAGATGCAGGACTAGAAATCCAGATGATATATAGGAAGAAACTACCAAAGATAACAGATGCACAAGATAGTATACTCCCAAAGGACTATGATGAAGCTATATGTTTGTATGCATCTTATTTGGCTATGTTGTCAGTAGAGAAGCAGGCTAAAGCCAATATGTTGATGATTCAGTTTAATGATTGTATCAACTGATTATTTGGGATGGATATGTATGATGATGAGAGTTTAACATTTAGCTCCCAAAGATGTAATAATTGATAGAGAGATAACGTAATTTACTAAAAAAAGTTTACCGATGATACCTAGAGTTTAATCGGCTTTTACTGTGTGTAGAGTATAAAACAATATGTCCGTAAAACCAATTAGCATTAACAACTTTAAGTGATGATTAAACCTAAGCACATCAAGTGATATAGGAGACAATCAATTTTCTGTTGCAAAGAATATGTTTTACAACCAGAAGTGACAGATACAAACAAGATATGGAATCAAGAAGTTTGGTAGTGCTGTAGGAAGTAATAAGCCTATAACATCCTACTTCTTTTTTCAAAGAGACGATACATTAGAAACACAAGCAATATGTGCTAGTGGTACAGATATATATGTATATGATGAAACAAGCTCAGATCGAACAAGCATCAAATCAAGTTTAAGTGAGTTTGAGAAGAATATAGGACAAGAGACACGAAGAACTAGACGAGATTTTGCAGTCTACAGAAACGCTATCTATCTTACGAATGGTGTAGATAGTTATGCTGGATTGGATGGATTTACTCCTGGATTTCTTACTTGTGGGACAGGTAACTCAACTATAGGAACATGGACAGCTATAACAGATGGAGCTATAACACTTAAGATAGACGGGACTAAGAGAGATATATCAGGGATAAACTTCTCAACAGGAGTAACAACAATGGCTAATGTAGCAACAAAGATCCAGACAGCAATAAGAACAGTAACAAGTAAACTAGAGATAGTGGTGTGGAGTACGGACCATTTCATAATCACATCAGCAAACATAACAAGTATCTCAGAGGTAAGTCTATTGTGGAGTAACGTACCAGAAGGAACAAACTTAGCAACACTTATGGCTGGTACATTCTGATTATGAGCTATAGCAACAGTATCTAAATGGAATGGAACAACATACACAGAATATCCAGACCAACCAAAATATAGATATATAAATATGGTCAGTGATAGATTATATTGAGCTGGTGTTGATAACGCAACAAGTTCTTTATTTTACTCATCTGTAGCTCCAGCTAATTGATCTGTAATAGATACTGATTATTATGTTATATGATGAGATGAGCTTTGAAGAATAAACTGATTGACGTGATTTGGAAATCTAATTTTGGTTATGAAGTCTTGAAATATATATTCAGCAGATTTGACACAAACATCATCATTATGAGAAATAATACCTAAAGCAACTCCAATAGATAGTCAGACAGGATGATACTCAGACAGAACGATAGCAAATGTATGAAATAGTCTAGTATATCTCACTGAGAGAGGTGTAGATACATTACAACAAAGATATACGAGTGCTTGAGCATCTACGATAGAATCAGCGCCATTAGATGAGACAGTTAGAGAACTAACCACCCAGATAGAAGAGAAGCAGTTAAACGCTAATTGTTGATGGTACATAAAGAGATTAGGGAACTATTATTTCACATTTGATACTAACGGAGACAATATCCCAGATACAACTCTAGTATATAACGCTATGGTTAAAGCGTGGACACAATATACATACCCAACAGCTTATGATTATGGATTCTATATCAATTCAAGTGGTGAATATCAATATACATTAGCTAGTGCTAGTAGTGACCAGATGTATGAAATTGAAGCGTGATTTGATGATGATGGTGAACTTATTGCACACGAACTAAAGACAAAGAGTTTTGATTTCGGTGAGCCTGGTACATTCAAGACATATGAGTACATAGATGTAATAGGAGAAAAGAACAAATACTTTGATATACAACTAGATATAGAGGTAGATTGAGTAGTAGTAGGTTGAGGTATGATAACAGACGATATGATTATCGAAACTAAACCAACAGAAACATTGGGTACAAGACCAATAGGAGTAGATAGCTTAACAGGATCAGCTCAAACAGAAGCAGTATATTTATATCAGTTTGTAGCTAGAATCCCTTTGTATACAACAGGTTCAAGTATAAACTTCAAGATGAGTAGTACAGGATGAACGTGGATACTAAACAAAGCTAGAATAGGTGTAGATGGTGAACCAATAGATGTATTTTGATTTGCGAACATAGTTTAATTCTTAATTATAGATAGGATGAGTGATTTATTGACAATACCTTTGCAAGATGATTACCAGACTACCCTCCAATCAACTTGGAGTGGTGGTACAGGTTCAGTAACAGTAAACAGTGTACCTACAGCAACTATGCCTAGTGGTAAGTATTCCTATATCGTAGTTAATCCTGGTGAAAGTAATATGCAGGTAGCAAAGATAGATTGATGGAATAGTGGAGCTAAGACTTTCAATGTAACATCAATAGCTGTAAGGAAAGGTGCAAGTATAGACTATACTACACAAAGCCACGCAGCAGGAGCAGTAGTAAGATTTTCTAACAACTATGCTTTCTGGGAAGATATAATGACAGCAGTAAACAGTAAAGCAGATACTACAGCACTTATAGATAAGTTTGGAAATGTAACAATAACAAACAGTGAGATTAAAGCTACAGGAGATATGACATTAAAGGATGATAATAACCCAGCAATAACACTTAGTCAGTTAGCTAGTGGTAGTGGAGCAGATCAGAAAGTGGCAATCACAAACAACGATACAACAACAGGGACACTAAACGATAAGTTGTTGGTAGGTAGTGGGTTGACTAAGACTGTAGTAAATCCAGGAGCAAGTGAAACTATGAGATTATATCCAGATACAAACATATTGGCTACTAAAACATATGTAGATAACTCTAATTTAGCATTAAAACCACAATATACAATATGATTTGGTGATGGTAGAGATGGTGATGTAACAATAACTACATCAGTAAGTTTATCTTCAGATATGTTTTATAATAATCTAACAGTAACAAGTCCAGGAGTATTAAACCCTAATGGATATAAAATATATGTTAAATGAACACTAAGTGGAAACGGTACAATCCAATTTAATGGTAATAATGGAGGTAATGGTAATACAGCTAGTTCAACTCCTTGAACAGCCTGAACAATAATAAACGCAGGTACATTAAATGCTTGAGTAGCAGGTGTAGCAGGATGATCAGGAACAGGTAATGGTACAGCAGGAGAAGGAACAAATGGGGTAGCATCTAATCCTAGTTATGTAAATATAACAAGTACAGCAGGAGGTAATTGAGCTAATGGGACAATAGGTTTTGGTAATACTGGATGAACATCAGCAATATCTACTCGTTGATCATTTTATAATAGAGTCCTATCAATAGTAGATATACTTTGTTTAATTATAAATCCAGCATCAACAAATAGTTCTTTGACTTGATTACGATGGACTACAACACAATATAAAGTTGCGGCATCTTGAGGAGGTTGAGGAGGTTGAGGAGGAAATATAACTAGTATAGGATGAAGTGGTGGATGAAGTGGATCTTCTGCTGGTATTATATGGATAAGTGCTAACATAGTTAATTTTACTGGTACTATAAACTCTATCGGGGGTACAGGTGGTAATGGATGAAACTGAATAGTTGGACAAAGCTGAAGTGGTTGAGGAGGAGCAGGAGGAAGTGGTGGTATATTATATCTTATTTATCATACATTGACATCTAAAGGTACAGTAAACCTAACAGGATGAACAGGATGAATAGCAGGTACAGTAGGAGTTAATTTATGAACAGCAGGTAATAATTGAACAAACGGAGTAGAAATATTAGTTAATATATAATTTACATTCTAAAATATACTTATGGCAACACCATTGAACAAGCTAAATCCATTAACAGGTAAGTATGAAGCCATAGGTGGCTGAGCATATGTAGAAGCACCAGTTGGGACTACTGTGCCGTCAAACGGTATCATATCTAGTCCTAATACTGGTGATTTATGACTAGAACCTTGATATGCTAGGAAAGCACCAACAGTAGCTACTCCTGGACAACCAGTTATTAGTAAGACTTTTACTAATGATTTAGCTTATGATAATACTAATCCATCAGACTACTTGATGAGATTAAATGCTAGGATGCAAGCTACTGGTAAGAAGCCAACAGAGACAGAACGATATAATATGTATCAAGCACAAGATGCTTTACAGAAACAGTCTATAGTTAGTCCTTTTGATACAACGGCATTACAAGGACAAATAGATACAGCTAGAACAACAGAGAATACTTCTGATGCAGCAGCTTTAGATGCATATAAGAAACAACTAGATGCACAATATACTACAGACTCAGCTAGACTACAATCACAATCTGAAAGACAAAAACAAGCAGAACAGAATATATATAGTTTTGGTGGTGGTGGAAGATGAAGTGCCGCAGCAAGATCTCAGGGTATAATAGAGCAAAATAAAGCTGCAGCAATAAACCAATTAGACCTAGCTAGACAAACAGCTATAGCATTAAAAGATGCAGAACTAAGAGGAGCGGATAGTGCAGAATTACAAGCACTTAATAAACAAATGGAAACATACCAGAAATGAGCTAATGATCGACAAGTAGAAAGTATAAAGAGTACAGCAGCAGCAAATCAAAAGACAGGAGCAAGTTATATAGAGAGTATAAATAACCTAATGACAGCAGCAGAAGCAAGTGGATTAGATATAAACAAAGCAGGTTTCGAGAATGCAGCACTTGCATTGAAAGGAATGGAACCTAAGCAACAGAAAGAGTATCTAGCTACACTTGACCCACAAGAAGCATTATTATTGCAGGGATTGAGTAATGCAGGTACATGAGAAGCAGCTAAAACTATAACAAGAAAAGTAGGTAAGAACGAATATATATTCCAATGGAATCCAAAAACAAACTTATATGATATACCAGTATGAGGTTCAGGTTGAAGTGGTGGAGGTAATTGATGAGCAGGTAGTAGAATTAAATGAACAGTTGAATTAGCAGCCGTATCAGCAATAGATAGAATAAAGACGGCTATGGCAAATAATCCTAACCTACCATTATCATCTGTATTATATTTACCAGATGTAAGTAGAGATTTGAATTTCTTAAAGAGCAATCTTACATTAAATAAATTCTTGGATGTAAAGAAAGCAGGATGAACATTTGGAGCTATGAGTGAGTGAGAATGGAAGATATTAGCAGATTCAGTAGGAAATATATGAGGATTAAATTCTAAAGATACAGTAGATAGATTTCTTAATGATATAGTGTCTAAAGCAGGATGAACATCTAAACCATATACATCTTATGCTGGTGGACAACAAACAACAACTACACCAGTATATGATGCGAAGAAAACATATAAAGCAGGTGATACATTTACCAAAGATGGTAAGACATATAAATTTGATGGTACAAATGCAATACAACAATAATTTAATCCATAACTATACAATATGAAATTCATAGACAAACCAGTACAGCCAGCAGCACAGCCAGTATCAACTGGTATGAAGTTCGTAGACAAATCAGCAATACAGAATGGTATGTTTGACTCTACAGCACCTAGAAATACATTTGGTGAGAAAGTTGTTGGTGCTATGGATTCATTTAATAAATGGGCTGGTGGAAGTGACGTATATAATCAATCATCAGTACAACAGTTTGCAGCTCCTACAGTATGATTGTTTTCTGGATTAGGTAAGGTCGCAGAAAAGACTACAGGATCAGCTATGGATTGGGCAGGTAAGAAACTATTTAATAACTACCAACCTATTGCTTGAAGTACAGAATCAGTTACAAGTAAACTATTGGGTAGTGCTAAACAAGGTTGAGCGTTCCAGGTTTGAGAAATAGTTGGTAAAAATATACCAAGTACATTAGCCACAGCTTGAATTATGTGACCTACAGGTAATCTAGTTCCTAGAATACTTAAATGAGCAGCAGGTGGTGCAGTATCTACTCAAGCAAATACACTATTGACAGAATGAAGATTAGCAACACCACAAGAGACATTGATAGGTGCTGGTATATGAAGTGCATTTGGTTGATTATCTAACGTAGCAAGTAAAAAACAACTAGAAAAATATGTTATGCCAAAGATGACACCATCAGAGGAGGAATTTAGAGCATCACAATGACTTAAAAAATCTAATATATTTGGTAAAATAAGTGTATTACCAACAAAACAAGAAAAAGATATGGCTAAAATAGCACAAACAATATGAATAAATCCAAGTAAAACGGTTGTAAAAAATATAAATAGAGCAAGATCAGCAGAAGATGTAGAAGCAAATAATCTTAGAAAACTAGTAGAAGCAAATCCATTTAATTTTAGTAAGAAGATAGTAAATTCAAATCTTAATAAGATTGAAATACCATTATCTATCAAATGAGATACAGTTATGGAAAACAAGTTCAATAATGTAAAGAAAGCATTTATGGATATATATTGATGACAGCCTAAAAAGAATGCTATAGGATTATTAGATGGTAGAAAAGAGTTTGATACTCTAGTAAAAAGAGAGTTTCCTAATCTATACTCAAGTGAAGCAGATACTCCTATAAAGCTAGCAGTTCAGGCAATAAGAAAAATACCAAATACACTTATAAATGATAAAATATGATGAAATGCAGTAGCAGATAGTCTAAAGAAACAAACAAATATAATGTCAATAATAGAAAATCTATCAAGTAAATCAGAAAAATGAGGTACATCATCAATATCTAGGTTTATACAGAACAATAAAGGAAAACTAGGTGCAGCAGCAGGAGGAATTGGTACATATTTAACTGTTAAAAGCATAATAAAATGACAACAGCAATAATTGTAGTATGTTTTGTAGTAACTTATTTATGTTTTCGTAAACAAGAAGAATAATTTTATTTAACTAGAACAATCCTTATGGGAACTCTAAAAGAACAGGCATTAAAAGAACTAGCTATAAGAAGACTAGAGGAAGACCATAAACCACAGAGAGAAAGTCTATACGAGTATCTTAAATACTACTGGCTAAAAGAAAAGAAGCAGGTATTAGATGAGAACTGGCATATACAGTTAATCTGTGAGAAGCTAGAGAAAGTATATAGTGGTGAGATTAAAAGACTTATCATCAATATACCTCCTAGAAGCCTAAAGACTGAGTCTGTATCTATAGCTTTTCCTGCTTGGTGTTTATGACACGATCCACGAATAAAGTTTATGGAGATTTCATACTCAGCTAGTCTAGCAGAAAAAAATAGTCTTTGATGTAGAAATATGTACTTATCTGATGCTTACTTAAGTGTATTCCCTAGAAGAGTACCATTAAGAGAAGACCAGAACACAAAACAACATCGAGAGACACTAGAATGATGACAAATGTATGCAGCAGGTTCAGGAGGTACGATTATCTGACAATGATGTGATATTATGCTTATTGATGATCCGCTTAGTCCAGAAGATGCTAAATCTGATGTAATAAGAACAGGAGTAAACAATAACTATGAAGAAACATTAAAGAGTAGATTAAACAGCAAAACAGATGGTGCGATAGTGGTAATTATGCAGAGATTACACGATGATGACTTGACTGGGTACTTACTCGAGAAGAAAAGATTGTGAACCTGAGAAGATTGGGAGGAACTAATCATCCCAGCTATTGCAGAGCAAGAAGACGAGTATAGAAAAGTAGGAGATAGTTTCTTTCAAAAGAGATTTCCTATAGAGATACTACACCAAATGAAGACAAGTACACCAGTAGTATTTAGTACACAGTATCAACAGAATCCAGTAAATAAAGATACACAAGAGTTCCACGAGGAATGGTTTAGATATTATAAAGACGATCAACTACCTAAGTGACGTATATTTACTGCTTGTGATCCAGCGTTTAGTAAAAAAGATACAGCAGATAATACATCAATTATGACAGCGTTGTTTAGTGGGATGGATATGTATATTTTAGAATACACATTCTGACACTTTAATCCTGCTGAGCTTATAGATAAGTTAATCTATCATAATAATAAGCGACATCCAGAGAAGATAGGTATTGAAGCATTCCAAGCCCAACAGATGATATGATTTAACCTAAAAGCAGAACTACAAAGGAGATGACAATATGCTAACATAGAGGAGATAAGACAAACAGGAGATAAGGAACTTAAACTAAGAAAACTTATCCCACTCTATAGAAATGGACATATCTATCATAAAACTCAAATGGATGAATTAGAGTTTGAACTTAAAAGATTCCCTAGAGGTAGACACGATGATATAATAGATTCAGAACAGATGCTATATAGTATGTATGAGATAATGCCAAACAATAAAGCGTACATAGAAAATATCACTATCCAATATGATGATATGGGTAGACCAATAATGGTAGGATATGGTGAGGAGGATGATATCTATTAAAATCTTGACTGTAGAATAAAAAAACTATAATGTATTTATTTATAACGATAAGCGGCCATGAAGATAACAACTAGTGATATACAGCAACAAAATGCAGTATTACACGTTAATGATACTCTTAAACAATATAAAGAGCTTCTAGCTCCTTATTATGAGAGACTTTTGGCTGTATATAAAGAGCTAAATACATTTTCATACCCAAAGAAGTCTGATTGGTCTACAACATTCAAAGTAAATAAGATGTATGAGGTATCAAATAAGATAACTCCTAGAATAGTAGCAAGAAATCCTAAATGGATAGTAAGTATTAAACCAGATATAATAAACAAGATGTCTATGGAGATTTGACCTGATGGGAAACCACAAGAACTAGATATAGGGAAACTAGATATGCAAGCTAAAGCTATACAAGATCTATTATCCACTACATTTGATAAATATAACCTTACAGAGCCAGTAAGACTATGGGCTAAGGGTATGGTAAACTTTGGTACATCGTTTGCTAAAGTAGTAACTAAGTATGAAATTTCAAGAAGCATAGAACCAGTAGATAAAGAAGAAAAATATATGGATGATAATGGTGAAGAACAAACAAGAAAAATAACTAAAGAAATTAAAGAGAAAGTAGCTAACGAATATGTAACTATCGAGCCAGTATCTTGGACAGATATGTATTATGATCCTAGATACCAAATGTTCAGAGATATTCCAGCAGTAATTAACGTAAAAGACTGAGTAAGATTAGCGGAGCTTAAAAAGAATGATGATTATGCTAACATAGACAAATTAGAGACAATTAGTAAGCTAGATAGTGCTTCTGATGGTTACAAACAACAAATTCAAGCGATTACAGGACTAACTATCATAGATACTGCAACTGTAGATAAAAACAACCTAAAAATAGCATATTACTATGGACTATATGACCTAAAAAATGATGGAGATGAGAGATTGTATAAAATAGCAGTAGCTAACGAATTAGTATGTGTATGTATAGAAGAAATAACACAAATCCCATTTGAACAGATTAGATGTTTTGAAGATACAGAAACAAATCTAGCGGTAGGTTTCTTAGAAAGTATTATGGGACTACAGCAAGAGCTGAATTACAAAAAGAATAGTGCTAGTGAATATATTAACCACGCACTAAATAGAAGTTATATACGAAGTCCTAATAGTTGAATAAATCCTAAGAAGTTGATAAGCAAACCGAACAATATCATCCCAACAATAACAAGCGCAGAAGAAGCTATTAAAAACCTTATTGAGATACCACAAAGAGAGTTAAATTCTAGTTACTTCCAAGAACAGAACGATTTTGAGAGACAAATACAAGGACTTACATTTACTATTGATACAAATAACTCACAGAATACACAAGGATTGACTAATACTGCAACAGGTATGCGTATTAAGTTCTTTGAGTCTAATAGTGTAATAGAGGAAGTAAGAAAACACCTAGAACAAGGATTAGAAAGACTAGCATATAAATTACTTAACGAGATAGCAGAAAATATCAAAGAAAACCTAACTATCAAACAAATGGATGATACAGGATTCCGAGAGATAAATAAAGAAGCTATAGTAAACTCAATAGAAAAGTACGAGATTAGAATAGAAACAGGATCAAGTTCTTATGACTCAATAGAAGATAGAAGAGATGATGCAATAGCTAAGGGTAATATCTGATTACAATATATGTGAGCAGGAGTACCAGTAGATATGGAGGAATTATTCAAAGATGTTATTGGTTCATTTGAGGGTACGATGCCTGATAAATATATTAAGAAACAGATTCCACAAATGTGATTACCTTGACAAACACCAACTCAATGACATATACCGATGCCAGAGCAAAAAATATGATGAGCAGAAGCACTAACTCAGGGGGTTGCAGGTGGTAGTATACAAGCGTGACAACTTTAAATCTAAAAAACAACTATGCTTATATTCGATTTGCTAAAAGAACAACAATCAAAGAAGAAATATACCGAAGATAAGGATGGGGCGTTTGTAGCGTTTGTAAACCAAAAGAAAGCATTAGACTTCATCAAAGGTACTCAATGATTTCAAGAAATAAGAGAATATCGACAAAGAGTGGTATTAGCTTGTAATGAAAGAATGAGGACCATTAAAGGTGAAGATATAAAAGCAGTTCAAGCAGAACTAAATATAGCAATGCAGTTCTTAACTTTCTTAGACAATATTCTCTTAGAGGAACTGTCAAAAGAAGACTTAGATATTTTAAATTCTTAATCAAAACAAACTATGGAACAAGATGAACTCATCACTCCACAAGGTTCACAAGAACCACAAACATTTAACGTGAAAGTATGAACCGATGTTAACGGTGAATCAATTATGCAGTCTGTATCACAAGACGAATTGGTAAACGGTTATCTAAGACAATCAGACTACACACGTAAGACACAAGAATTGGCAGACGAAAGGAAAGTGTTAGACCAGAAAGACACACAAGCTACATCACAAGGTTTCCAATGAGATACTAATGATGATGAAGCAGTAGATGCTTACCTTATAGGTAAGTGATACGCTAAGGCTGAGGATATTGAAAGACTTGTAGAACAGAAGCTCAAATGAGTAACTAAGTCACAACAAGACGAACAATCAATCCAATTTATTCTAACATCAAATCCAGAACTGAAACAATTTGAGTGACTAATTAGAAAGCTCGCATCAACAGATGATAGAGCGATCGAAGACATTGTAGTATCGTATGGTTTAAGTAACCACGATAAACTATCTAAAGCAAAACAGCGTGATGTTGTTGGTTGAAGCAATAAAATGGAGAGTGGTAAAGCTAAGCCTGTTTCAGAATGGACACCAGCAGAACGAGCTACATTTGAAGCACAAGCTAACAAATCCCAATTTAGATAGATCTTTCTTTATTATTTTATTAAAAAACTATTATGGCTAATTGACTAAGTGCTTCTTTTCCAGAGATCTGGGCAGGAAAACAACAAACAGAATTTTTCAAGCAAAATGTTGCAATGGAAATCTGTAAATTTGAACAAGGTTTAGAAGGTAAAAAGTATGGAGATACTTTGAACAGAACATACTCTAGTATGTCTACTGTGCCTGATGTATACGTAAGAGGAACAGCTATCACTATCCAAGATATTACTGATACAGCTGAACAACTTACAATTAACTCACAATATGCTCAAGGTTTCTACGTAGATGAAATGGACGATCTCCAAAACATCTATTCAGCAGCTCTTGAATATGGTAGAAAAACAGGTGAATACTTGTCTAATCAAGTAGATGCAGAAGTATTGGGTGAAGCTCTTAACGCTGCTTCAACAGTTACTGTTGGAACACTCGCTACTACTAATATCGTTTCAGCTCTTACAGGTGCTAATAAAGCTCTTGCTAAGTTGAATGTTATGTCTAAAGATAAATATGCTGTTATCTCTCCAGAATTTGAAGAAATCTTGGTACAATATGTAGAAAACAAAGCTACAGTTAAGGGAGACCAAGTAGGATTGAATGGTTATATTATGACTTGGATGGGATATGATTTCTACGTATCTAATCAACTTACTTCTACAGTAGAATTGGTATTGGATGCTGATGTTACAGCTAACGATACTATTACTATTGCAGGACAAGTATTTACATTTGTTGCTTCTATTTGAACAACAGCTGGTAATGTATTGGCTGGTGCTAATGCAGCTGCTACAAGAGTTAATCTTGCTGCACTTATTAACGCTCCTGGTACATCTACTTCAACAGGTATTGCTCTTACAGGTGATGCACTTAAACTCTTCAAAGCTAGAATTACTGCAGTTAATAACATTGCTGCTACTAAAGTAGTTGTTAAAGCTAAGGGAGTAGGAGTATTGGATGTTGCTGAATCAATTACAGCTGCAAGTGATGTATTTACAGCTGCTCAACAACTTCAACATAACTTGTTTGGTGTTAAAGGTAATCCTTACCTTATCATCCAAAGAATGCCTAAGGTTTCTGAAAGATTGGTACAAGACAAGATGGGTTCAAATTACTTGAATACTGTATTGTTTGGTTATAAGACATTCAAAGACAATTCATACGCTATGGTTGATGTAACTATCAGATGTGATGCTTACAACGCATAATTAGTGTAAATATAAGATGGAGGGGAGTAATCTCCTCCCTCTGATTATTTTTATTGATTAACCTATTTACCTATGAAATTTGAGTATATTGATATTAACGGTAACAAAGCTCTAACAGAAGATATAGTTAGAGTACCAGAGAACTTTATTAAGATAGACAATATCTATTTTGAAAAAGGAGAAGTATTACCAGTAGAAGTAGTAAAAGAAACAAACAACAAAGAAGTAGAAGAAAGAGCGTTAGTTTATATGAAAGAACAAAAAGTAAGAGGAGCACATCTACTTAAATGAGAAAGATTGATAGCAAAAGCAGTAGAACAAGGTTTTATAATTAACTAACTTAAAAGATGGTAGTAATAGACTCATACAATGAAACTTATGATGCAGTAAGTACAACAGTAGCAACAGGGCAAACAAATAGAGATATGAAAACCAATAACGCTACATTGTTTGCTAATGTAGATAAAGCTAGATTCTGTCGTATAGTAACAGACCAAACAATTACAGACAGCAACAGAAACACCTAGAAAATTCACTAGAACAGAAGAGGGGTTAGTTATTACTAATATCTATGTAACTAACGCTTCAGGTAGTACAGCTAATATGAATATAGAACTTTACTTGTAATATACTATATGGCTCGAGTTAAAGAGAATATACAATGAGGTACTTGGAATAAAGAAACTAATAACTCTTTATTATATTTATTATATAGTGACTATTTATTAGAGTGTATACTGTATGATGAAAGCGATGAAAGTAATTGTATATTAACTTGTGAAGCAACACCAAATAGTCGAACTAACGAAAGTTTAACTGGTGGTAATAATTGGATAAAATAATAAATTTATTTCTTCATTAAATAAGAGATGGCAGCAAAATCAATAAGACAACTAGATCCATCAGTAGCAGAATTAACTGACCTTATTGCTGTCCAGAAACCTGGAGAATCTTTTGCAACTAAAGTTACATTAGACGATGTTTCTAGTCTTATTTCTTGATGACAAGTAAATACCATAGTAGCAGGGACAGGGATTTCTGTTAATTCTGTCAATCCAATAAATCCAGTAGTTACTAACACATCTCCAGACCAAACAGTAAGTATAGCAGCTGGAACTAATATAACTTCTGTTACTGGTACTTATCCTAATTTCACAGTAAATGCAGCAACACAAACAACAGATATAAGTGGTAAAGTAGATAAGAATGCTCCAATAACAGGAGCAACAAAGACTAAAATAACATACGATGCTAAGGGGCTAGTAACAGCTTGAGATGATGTAACTACTGCTGATATTGCTGATAGCTTGAATAAAAGATATGTAACAGATGCACAACTCACAGTATTAGGAAATACAAGTGGTACAAATACAGGTGACGAAACTACAGCAACAATAAAGACAAAATTGAGTATAACTACGCTAAGTGGTAGCAATACAGGAGATGAAACACAAGCTACCATAAAAAGTAAGCTAGGATCAGCAACAACATCTGTAGATGGATACCTAACATCAACAGATTGGAATACATTCAATGGAAAACAAAATGCACTTACTAATCCAGTAACTGGAACAGGAACATTGAATCAAATAGCATACTGGACAGGAACAAACACACAATG
>Ga0302272_1000138_pt1 | contig 36302 bp, 34 predicted proteins | sample III_Bog_N1_2_FD_198772 | JGI IMG/M metagenome (GOLD analysis project Ga0302272, IMG submission 198772) | Peat permafrost microbial communities from Stordalen Mire near Abisko, Sweden - III_Bog_N1_2 | ecosystem: Environmental > Terrestrial > Soil > Wetlands > Peat | place: Sweden: Abisko...
AACAGTCAAAACTGAGCTCAACTGTTACTGATTGTGAGAAAAAAAGAAGGAATTGAGAGAATTTATACTTCAAATGATCGAAGTAACCGCTTTCTTATGGAAAAAGAATAGACTACGGCTAAGAGAAGTAATGTCCATGTGCCGTCTCCCACCGGCAAATCAACCACTGGATCGCCCGGAGGGTCAAAATCGTTAGAAGATGCAGGTGCATTCTGACGTTGCGAGAGAGCGGAGGAACTAAATGGACTGCTAAGCGAAAAAGCAATCATATCCGAAGAACCTACGCCTCCTGTAGAAGAAGCTGTAGTTGCATCGCTTGATTGAGAATTTGAACTTACTTTGGAACTGCTCCCTACACCAATTTGAGCGGAAGATGATGCGGTTGAAGAATAGTTGCTATTGACAGCAGATCCTGCTTGTGATGTGTGTGTGCCGGTAATTATGGATGTTGTGCCCCATATATTAGACTGATCTGCAACCACATCATTTTGTGAAGCACTACTCGCACCGGTACTGCTACTACCTTGAGATAATGAAGAGAATCGATAGGTTTGGCCACCCGAGGACGAAACTCCGGTCTGACCTTTACTCGATTCTCCAAAAAAAAGACTGCGCAAGAATCGCACAAAAGGAGAACTTGGCTGGTCGCCATGATATTGTGCTGCCGACAAAGAGGTTACCGACATTAAGAGAGTTAACATCAATCCTATGATTCTATATGTAAACTCCTTTTTCTTCATTGTTTGCTATCAATGTAAAAAATCGTCTATCTGCTTTTAAATTGAAACAATAAGACAAGTATGGATAGAAATAATATTACGTAGCGCATGTTTATATACGCAACTCTTGAATTTATTTTTAGGCGATTTCTCCGAGAAACCATCCAAAATATGCTGCAAAGATAGCATTTATCAACGAAACAAAATTAAGAAAGCTGTTAAAATACAAATTTTCGGGTAATTTTTATTGTTATTAATACCTTGCAAAGAATATATCACTCATGCAAACAAGTTAAACTCAACTTGATGTAAAGAGATAGCAATGCAAATCTAACTTTAATAAGCTGTTTAACAACAAATTACCCCTATTATTAAGCGAGAGAGTCGCGATAAACAACTCTCTCGAATATGCAAGTCTTTTTTAAAATCTGTAGCGGATACCTAACCCAATGTTTGTAGAACCGTACCCGCTATCGTGGGTGCCAAAATTGAGCATTGGGCGCCAATCGAGCGATACCTGCAACGGGATATCAAAATTATATTCTATACCAATTGTTCCTCCTATACCAATGTTAGTACTATTGAATCCGTTGTTGCTGTAAAACCCAATTCCTGCACCAGGGCCGACATACCATTTCAAACCCTCCGTGATAGGATTAACCCATTGATAGAAGCCGGTTATACTCGTTGTATTCCAGCCCCAACCCAAATTAAATTCCAAACGGTTGACATCACTAAGATTCCGTTGATACGATATTTCCGCTCCATTCGTTAAACGAAGTCCGAGCGCATTGTCTTGTGCTTTCACCATATTGACAGCACATAAAGACACTAAAAGAACGATGAATATTTTCTTCATACCAATTTAAGAAATTAAAATTCAAAACAAAGATACAACAAAAAAGGGCATTAGCGACCTTCAATATACTAACGGTACAATTCGGTATTTATTTTAACAAAGTAGCCTTTTTACAAATTTTGCTTACACATCCTTCATTGATAAAGACACTCTTTTACGTACCTTGTCAACCTCCAGCACCTTCACAGTAACATGCTGATGCAATGATACTACCTCTGCAGGATTGCTCACAAAACGATTGGCCATTTGTGATACATGCAACAGTCCGTTTTCGTGTGTACCAATATCGACAAAAGCTCCGAAATTGGTAATATTGGTAATAATGCCGGGCAAAACCTGACCTTCTTTCAAGTCTTCCATGGTTTTTACTGTAGAATCGAATGCAAACTCCTCCAGTTTCTCACGCGGATCAAGCCCGGGTTTAGCCAATTCGGCTATAATATCGTGAAGAGTGGGCAAACCCACTTTATCAGTCACATAACGTTTCACATCAATGCTTTTGCGCAATGCTTCATTACCAATCAATTCCTTCACGGTGCATTCAGCATCTTTTGCCATTTGCTCCACAATGGAATAACTTTCGGGGTGCACCGCCGAATTGTCCAAAGGATGCTTGGCCCCATCGATGCGTAAAAAACCTGCAGCTTGCTCGAAAGTTTTAGCTCCCATCTTCGGTACTTTCATCAACTCCTTGCGTGAACTGAATGGTCCGTTTGTGGTACGATAATCGACAATGTTTTGTGCCAATTGCGGCCCGCAACCCGAAATATAGGTGAGCAAATATTTACTTGCTGTATTCACCTGCACTCCCACTTTGTTCACACAGTTTTCTACAGTTTGGTCGAGCAAAGTTTTTAGCGCATTTTGATCTACATCGTGCTGATATTGCCCCACTCCAATCGATTTCGGATCTATCTTCACAAGTTCGGAAAGCGGATCCATCAACCGACGTGCAATGGAGACTGCTCCACGCACCGTCACATCTTCATCCGGAAATTCCTCGCGGGCAATTTTGGAAGCAGAATAAACCGAAGCCCCGTTTTCGCTTACCATAAACACTTGCAAGCCATCTTGGGGAATGTAATTCTGAAAGAATTGTTCACTTTCGCGGCCGGCAGTACCATTGCCTATGGCAACCGCCTGAATCTGAAATTGTTTGATCAATTTGCTTATTTTGTCGGCAGCTTTAGTTGTTTCACCTTGAGGTGGATGCGGGTAGATTACATCGTGATGAAGCAACACTCCCTGTTCGTTGAGACATACGATTTTACATCCGGTACGAAAACCCGGATCGACTCCCATCACCCGCTTTTGACCTAGAGGAGCCGACAGCAGTAATTGCTTCAGGTTCTCTGCAAAGACGCGAATCGCCTCTGTATCGGCAAGTTCTTTGCTCGAAGCCGCAAATTCCGTTTCAATGCTTGGCTTTAGCAATCGCTTGTAACTATCAGTCACAGACAACTCCACTTGCTCGGATGCTGCAGTGCGCCCTTTTACAAATAGTTTATCCAAACGCTCAATGCAATTCTCTTCCGGTGGTTGAATGCCTACACGAAGAATCCCTTCGGCCTCGCCTCGCCTCATGGCCAGCAAGCGATGCGATGAGCATCGGCGCAGTGGTTCATCTACCTCAAAATAAGCTCTGTATTTATCTCCTTCTGTCTCTTTTCCCTTTATCACACGCGATGAAATCATTGCTTCGCGTGTAAATATTGCTCTAATGGTATTACGCGCAGCTTCGTGCTCATTTATCCATTCGGCAATAATATCGCGGGCACCTTTAAGAGCATCTTCGGCATCTTCCACTTCTCCCTTTACATAAGGCAATGCTTTGCTTTCCACATCATTATCTACCTGCTTCATCAATAAAATTGCCAAAGGCTCCAGCCCTTTTTCGCGCGCCATTTCGGCACGTGTGCGCCGTTTTGGTTTGAAAGGAAGGTAAATATCTTCGAGCTCGGTCATCGACCAACAGTTTTCGATGCGGCTGCGCAATTCGTCCGTCAGTTTTTCCTGCTCTTCAATAGAAGCGAGCACAGTTTGTTTACGTTTTTGGAGTTCACATAGCTTGTCGTAACGTTCTTTGATGGCAGCAATCTGCACCTCATCAAGCGACCCAGTGCGTTCCTTCCGATAACGGCTGATAAATGGAATGGTGGCACCCTCATCAAGCAAATCCACCGTGTTTTTTACTTGTTGCTCTTGCAACAGTAGCTCCTTAGCTATAATAGAAATCAATGAAAACATATTCAAATTAAATTGAGAAAAATGCATGAATCTCGCTTGGAGATACATTATAAACAAAGTAATACACTAAAAAACAGTACAATTATTCGTCCGAAAAATGCACCAATAATCTACGATAGGCGTTGAAAATCTTTGATTTGGAGACAAAACCCACATACTGCCCATTGTTTACCACAGGTAGATTCCAGGCCTGTGTTTTTTCAAACACATCCATCACCGACTCCATCGAATCGGTGGGTGAAAGTAAGGCAGGGGGCGAAATCATCAGTTGTTTTACTTTAAAACGACCATATAACTCCGAACGAAACATGATATTGCGCACTTCGCTCAATGGCATTACTCCCACTAACTTACCTCTTTTATCTACCACAGGATAAATATTGCGGTTCGATAGAGAAATTACCTTCACCAAATCACCCAAAGTATCATCAGGGCGCACAATGTCCATATCGGTTTCTATCACATTTTCCATTTTGAGCAATGTAAGCACCGCTTTGTCTTTATTGTGCGTAAGTAATTCTCCTTTTTTTGCCAATCGCATGGCGTAAATACTATGAGGTTCAAACACAATGATAGTAAGATAGGCCGTAACCGAAGTCACCATTAGTGTCATAAACAGAGAATAACCACCTGTAAGTTCGGCAATTAGAAAGATAGCTGTGAGTGGAGAGTGCATTACTGCCGACATTACACCAGCCATTCCGGCAAAGGCAAAATTCTCGACCGGCAATTTGAATCCCATAAAATGATTCATCACAAATGCTACCACATAACCCGTAATACAGCCCACAAATAAGCTGGGAGCAAATACTCCCCCAACACCTCCGCCTCCATTTGTAGCAGAACTTGCAATCACTTTGAAAAACACTACGGCAACCAAATAAAGGGCTATTGCCCACCCATCATATCGGAGATTGTAGAATAAACTTTTTTCAAACAAGGCATTTGAATTACCCGAAAGAAGCGCATTAATGGTATCGTAACCTTCTCCATAAAGAGGTGGAAAGAGGAAAATCAAAAGACTCAACAACACACCGCCAAGTGCCAGCTTTTTATAGGGCGACTTAAACTTGCGGAAAATGTCCTCCAATGCATTCATACCCCGTGTAAAGTAGAGCGATACAAAACCACACACAATGCCAAGCACAATAAGATAAGGAATTCTATCGACGGCAAAAGGAGCTGTGACGGTAAAATGAAACATGATTTGATCGCCAAGCAGAAAATAAGTCAGCGAAGCCGCAGTAACCGAGGAAATCATTAGAGGAATAACCGATGCCATGGTCATATCAAGCATCAACACTTCGAGCGTGAAAAGCACTCCGGCAATAGGCGCTTTAAAAATACCGCTGATAGCGCCTGCAGCACCACAACCCACCAAGAGCAAGAGTGTTTTTTGGTTCATTTTAAAGAACTTGCCGAGGTTTGAGCCGATAGCCGAACCGGTTAACACGGCAGGTGCTTCAGCTCCAACCGATCCCCCGAATCCAATGGTGATGGCACTACCTACCAATGAACTCCAGGTATTATGCAGTTTTATGATAGCCTTGCGCTGAGATATTGCATACAGAATCTTTGTGACCCCGTGACCAATATCGTCGCGCACGATAAAGCGTACAAACCAACCGGCAATGGCGATGCCCACAACAGGCAAAATGAGATACCAATAGTTGGCGGTTTCGAGCGAAAAGCGATGTGTGAGCAAAGTTTGAATACTACTAATAGCAGTTTTCAACAAAAAAGCAGCCAATCCTGTAAGTAGGCCAACCGCAAAGCTAAGAAACAACACAAAATGCTGTTCTTTAATGTGTTGCTCGCGCCACATTATCATGTTTAAATACCTGTTCTTTGTGCTCATTTATATTATTTCAAAATTTCATGCGTTCCAAATATTTCATGCGTCTGTGTAAGTATCCTCCTTACTTACTATTTCGTAATTACCACATTTTGATAAGGATAAGGAATTTCTATTCCTTCTTTGTCAAAGCGTTCTTTGATGGATTTCAGCAAATCGCACTTCAACACAAAAGCATTACCGCTTGTTCCTGCCCAAGCCCAGGCTCTGAGTTGAACTGAAGAAGCTCCCAATGCCAACACACGCACTATTACCTGAGGTTCGCCGGCTGCAATTTGAGCTTCGGTACGGTAATCTATCAAAAGGGGATGTTTCATCGCTTCTTCCCTCATCAATTGCATTGCCTTATCTATATCTGCACTGTAGCCAATGCTCACCTCCACAAAGGCACAAACCTGCTGATCGATAAAATTGGCATTAATGATGGTGCTTGAATTTATGGTTGTGTTGGGCACAATAATACTTCTATTTTCGGGATCGCGGATAATGGTGTGTCGCAATGTAATATCTTCCACAGTTCCACGGTTTGAATCGGGCAATATAATCATATCGCCCACCCTGAAAGGCTTAAAGAGAATAATGAAAATACCGCTAATAATGTTTGCCACAGGCTGTTGTGCAGCAAAACCTATGGCAGCAGTCAAAATAGCAGCACCTGCCAACATTGCCGAACCAATGCGTTTAAGCTCGGGTATCTTATTGAACAAAAATAAAGTACCCGCTACAATTACGAAAAAACTAATGGTATTTTTCAAAAAACTGTAGTTTGTCGGATCCATTTTCATCTTGCTGGCTGCACGCTGAAATCCGCGTTTGAGCATCCAGGAGGAGAGTTTTACTGCAAAAAAAGTAACGACAATGGCACCGCCAATCCAAATCGCCTCTTCCATCCAATTCATTGTTCCGTGTCCCATATCTATACAATTTCTAATTCATAATTTATAAAATACACACCATAATTCGCTTTTAGTTTTTCTCCGTATATTTGAACTTCAAAAATACAACAAAAAAATGAGCCCATTGACCATTTTGGCAAAATATTACGATACCGACAGCCGCTTATATGCTATTTTATTAAATCATAGCCAATCGGTAACAAAAAAAGCGGTGGAAATTTCTCTCAATCATCCTGAATTGAAAGCCGACACGGAGTTTATTGCGGAGGCTGCAATGCTGCACGACATTGGCATTTTTCTCACTAATGCTCCCTCAATTGAGTGTTATGGAACCCATCAGTATATTGAGCACGGCTACCTTGGCGCCGATATTTTGCGCACCGAAGGATTGCCTCGCCATGCATTAGTCTGCGAACGGCACACCGGCACCGGTCTTAGTCTGGAGTACATCGAGAAAAACAATCTGCCATTGCCTCATCGCGACTTGCAACCTGTAAGCATTGAAGAACAGATAATCTGCTATGCCGATAAATTTTTCTCGAAATCTAAAGAAAATAAGGAATTATCCTTAGAGGATGTGCGTGTAAACCTGCTGAAGTTCGGCCATGAGGTATTGGCTCGCTTCGATCAGTGGACTCGCTTGTTTCTTGCCCTTATATTGTTGAACTTATAGGCAAATCCAAAGCTCATCAGCTCTTTGAACTGTATTTTTGCCCGCTGGCTGCCCGTCTGTATCACCGAAGTATCGTATCTCGGATGAATGGTGGCACGCATGGACAGGTAGCGATTGAACATAAAGTTGAAACTTGTTTCCCAGTCAACTTCTATTTTGTTGTAATTGGTGTAAAACGAGAAACGGGAAGCGACATCAATATCGCCCGACAATTTTTTGGTATATTCCACTTTGACCAGACTACCAAACTCTTGCAATGATTTCTTGCCCGGTGTCACGCCAAAATTCTTGATATTATAATTCAATGTGTCGGAAAAATGAATGTATTTAAACGAAAGTGGCGTTACCAACACCGATAGTTCTTTCTTATACTTATAGTCCATACCCAGCCCAAGGTCGAGACGGAAAGGAGATAAAAAACCGTTGACTTTTGTCCGCGAGTTGAGTGCCGAATAAGATGTCAACGAGTAAGTTGTAAATTCGCCTGAAATACTGTAATACCAATTTTCAAAAGCTTTTACCCCGAATTTACTGCTCAGTCGTATCTGATTTTCAGTCACCGAATGATGCCGAACCGTATCGGCACTTTCACTCTGCAAACCCATTTTTATGGAGAGATTGTTATCAAACTGAATGCTTTTTTGATCGTCATAGTTAGCATTCTCTTCGAGCACAAACAAGGCAGCCAAATTATTCTTTCCACCCTGATACCAGTTTGACGAAGTGTAATTTTGCGATAATTGACCTAAAACCGTTCCTTTGGTTGACCATGGAGCTTTTTCTATTCCAATCACAGTCATTGCTTTAGGCTTAGTGGGTTCAAATTTACGCTTCAATATTAAATCACGACGACCGGGTGTGGCAAGATAATGAGGGGTAAATGACTGTGGATCGGGTAAATTCCAAACGTGAGTACGAATATGGCTCGGATTAGCCACAATCAGTTGTTCCTTCTGCCATGCACGCAAACTATCGAGATAATTCACGATGAAAAATTGTGGCGAAAAATAGCTTTCTGAGCACTTGTCATAAAACACATATTGCTTATGCATTTGCGCAATCAAAGGCGCTTCCGGTGGATTAAAATTCAATTTTAATCCGGTAAAAATCAGATCCATAAACAATGGATTACTTACAAAATACGAACGGTCGGGCAAACATTTATGGTAAATATTACCGGAAAGGATACTGTCAATAATGGTGCGTCCATTTTGTAACGACACGAGAGCGATAGAGTCAATATTGACATGCAACGTTTCCTGTTGCGAATTACCCCTGATTTCGAGCAGTTGTTGCCCGTAACCAATACCGGTAAAGCTTGCAAACAAGGCAAAAAGTACAAATTTCTTCATTATCATTTCAATCGACTTTCAAGACTGCAAAAGTACACATTATTGCTCAGGCGCAGGAAGCTTTTTATTAAAAGATGCTTGTTTTTGAGATTTTGTGACGTAGTTTTATTTATTTTGATTTATTTTGCACCCTCATGTTGACAACAAACTTTATATGCGTAAAAAAAACCTTCTACTTTGCCTCTTACTGAGTTGTTACTCGGTAATGAATGCACAACAATTTAATGATTATTTCACCGATAAAGCCTGTCGTGTGGACTTTCATTTTTGTGGTAATGCCCATCAAACAGCCGTTTTTTTGGACAATGTCAAACAAGAACCCTTTTGGGGCGGACGCCGCAACCATCTTGGCAACGATTTAAATCTGGGAGATTACCGCTTTCGCCTGCTCGACAGCCTCAGCCACACGGTAATCTATATTGATGGTTTTGATGCGCTTTATCGCGAATGGCAATCCACTCCCGAAGCCTCCATTACCCGCAAAAGTTTTGAGCAATCGCTCCAGTTTCCTTTTCCCCAAAAAGAGGCGATTCTTTTGATTGAAAAACGGGTAAACTATGACCAATGGCAAGAGCTCTTCCGCTTTGCACTCAATCCCGAAGACAAATTAATTGAACGCCGAATGCCTCATCAGGTGCCGGTAAAGACCATTTGCAAATCAGTAGCACCGGAACATGCCATCGACATTGCAGTAATAGCCGAAGGATATACCGCTGGCGAACAGGATAAATTTTACAGGGATGCACAACGATTGGCTGACAACTTGTTTACACACCAGCCTTTTGCCTCTTACAAAAACCGTATCAATATCTACGCCATTGCGGCTCCTTCTGAAGATTCGGGAGTCTCCATTCCGCAAGATTCGGTGTGGAAAAACACCGCTGTCGGGTCTCACTTCTACACCTTTTACGAACCCCGTTATCTGACAACTCTCAATACAAAAAAAGTACGCGATTTGGCCGCATTGGTGCCCTACGATGCCATCTATATTTTAGCAAATACTGCCACCTACGGCGGAGGCGGCATTTACAATTTCTATGCACTGACAGCCGCCGACAACAAACTGTCCACACCTGTAACCGTGCACGAATTCGGTCACTCTTTTGCAGGGTTGGCCGACGAATATTTCTATGAAAAACAAGATGTGCTATCGGCTATTTACGACATCAAACAAGAACCCTGGGAACCCAACATTACTTCGTTGGTGTATTTTGACCAAAAATGGAAAGCCATTTTATCGAAAGACACGCCCGTTCCAACACCACCAACCGACCAATACAAAACTTCAACAGGCGTTTTTGAAGGAGGTGGCTATCTCGCCAAAGGCATGTATCGCTCCTCGTTCGACTGCCGGATGCGCACCAATACTGCACCTGCTTTTTGTCCCGTTTGTCGTCAGGCTGTAGAACGGATGATTAAATTCCTGACCGAGTAATGTCCTCATCGACAGTGCTTGTAGCTCCTCTCAACTGGGGATTGGGTCATGCCACCCGATGCGCACCCATTATCCACCGACTACTCAACGAGGGTCAGCGGGTAGTGATTGCTGCTGATGGCGATGCCCTGAAATGGCTGCAAAGCGAGTTTCCTGACTTGGATTTCATTACACTGCCAGGATTAAAAATCCGCTATTCTACCTCGAAAACTCAGGTAGGTGCCATGCTATGGCAAATTCCATTTTTTATCAAAGGAATAATCAGAGAACATCAGGCACTGAAAAAAATTATCCGACACGAAGGCATCTCACAAGTAATTTCCGACAACCGATTCGGCTTGTGGAGCAAACGGGTAAAATCCGTTTATATCACTCATCAATTGATGATTAAAGCGCCTGCCAAATGGATGGAACCCATTTTATGGTACCTTCACCGATGTATCATCCGCCGCTATGACGAGTGCTGGATTCCTGACATTGAAGGCGAAGGAAATCTTTCGGGCGATTTATCGCATAAATATCCGTTACCCCGTAATGCCCGTTTTATTGGTTGGCTTTCACGTTTTTCCACACACGATACTGCAATTGTTTCCAAGCATTATCAAAATCTCGGCATCATATCAGGACCCGAACCTCAACGCACGCTATTTGAACAACAACTTATTGAGCAATTTCGCAATTGCTCTGAAAATACATTGATAATTAGAGGAAAACCTGAAAGCGACAATGCGATTCATTCGGTTCACAACATCGACCTTGTGTCGCACCTGTCAACAGCCGAAATGCAGGCTTATATTCTTGATACGCCTTCCATCATTTGTCGCTCAGGCTATTCGACGTTGATGGACTTAAAAGTGCTCGGAAAAACAGCAACCTTAATTCCCACGCCGGGACAAACCGAGCAGGAATATTTGGCAACGTTGCATCACTCTTAATCCCTTATTTTTGTTACCTTTGCCCATCAAAATTGTTTCATTATGCGACATGTCTATGCTCAAATTACGGAAGCTGCCAAGCAAAACCGAAAGCTTTTTATCGTGTTGATTGACCCGGATAAATGTGCCGGCAAGGAACAAATAACTGCATTCGCCACCCTACTCACTAAAGCTGCACCCGACTTTATATTTGTGGGCGGCAGTCATACCACTGAGTCAATTGCGCAGACTATCAAAGATTTGAAAGCCAATTGCAACATACCTTTGGTGCTCTTTCCAGGCAATGCATTACAATTTACACCCGAAGCTGATGCGTTGCTTTTTTTGTCGCTTCTTTCGGGACGCAACTCCGATTTTCTAATCGGACAACATGTAATTATTGCTCCTGCCGTGAAAAAATCATGTATCGAAACAATTTCCACAGGATATATTTTAGTAGAAAGCGACCATGCCACAGCCGTTGAATATATAAGCAATACCCGCCCCATTCCACGCAAAAATCCTCAATTGGCGGCGACCACTGCCATTGCAGGAGAACTGCTTGGTAGCCAGATGATTTACTTAGAAGCTGGTAGCGGTGCATACCCTCCTGTCCCGTCTGAAATGATTTCACAGGTGAAACAATCTATCACCATTCCGTTAATAGTTGGTGGAGGTTTGCGCAATAAAGTCGATATTTTAGTTGCTTTACGCGCCGGAGCTGATGCCATCGTGGTGGGAAATGTGCTGGAAACTTCCCCTGAATTAATGATTGAGTTTGCAGAAACGGTGCATCAATTTTAAAAACTCATTATTTATAAATCTAATTTTCAAACAGATACAAAATAGGGAAAGAAACAGTGTCCAAATTTGATTTGTCAGCTTGGCAGTTACAGAAAAAGACGCTATCTTTGCATCCGCTTTTTGCAAATCGCTTGAAGCCCTGATTTAGTAGCTCAGCTGGTAGAGCACATCCCTTTTAAGGATGGGGTCCTGGGTTCGAATCCCAGCTAAATCACCTCTTTTCAAGAAAAAATCCTGATTCCAAAATCTCGATTTAGTAGCTCAGCTGGTAGAGCACATCCCTTTTAAGGATGGGGTCCTGGGTTCGAATCCCAGCTAAATCACCTCTTTTACACAACAAAACCCTTGCAAAATAAATGTTTGCAAGGGTTTTGTTTTTCTATGATTCTCAATAAACTGTGTCTGATTCCCCACCCCAGACAGGTAAAGAATTTCTCTTGATTAGTGTATTTCAAACAATTGTTCTTTGCTTTTGCGTACTTTTTTGGCATTTGCCAGATAATCGTTTGCTGCATCGCGATATCCGAGTGCAAGTATCGTGACAGCACTCAGATTTTGCGCGGTCAAGTCCAAAACCTTATCCAGTGCCTCTATGCTGAAGCCTTCCATGGGGGTTGCATCCACTTGTTCGTCGGCAGCAGCCACTATTCCCACGCCGAAGGCGATATAAGCCTGACGGGCAGCCCACGCATAGTTTTGAGCATCCTGCCCGTTTACAACACCGGCAAACATTGCTTTGAAGCCATCCAACGACTCAAGTGATACCTGACGCGTGTCGGCAATCAGTTGAATATATTCGTCCACCTGCGATGCCGGAATCTTAGTATTGGCAGCAAACACAAGTATATGCGAGCCCTCTTTTATTTGAGGTTGTTGGCAGGCTTCGTTGAAAATTTTTTCACGTAGTGCCGTATTTTCTATTACAATTACTTTGAAAGGTTGCAAACCCATTGACGTGGGAGCCAGACGTATCGCCTCCAAAATATTATCGATTTTTGACTGTGGCACTTTGGCGCCGTTCATTCTTTTTGTGGCATAACGCCATTGAAGGTTGTTTAATAAACTCATAATGAGATAGTTTTAATTTTATTTTTTAATAAGCTGCCGTGAAACGTTGACGCGACAACTGATGATTCTCAGCCTCATCGGCAATAACAACAGCCAGGTCTTCGACCGAAAGCACACATTTTCCCTGTGTATCGAATACAGGATTATCTTTCCCCAGACGATATTTGCCGGTACGTCCGGTAGTAATGCCCGGATGCATCTCAATGGCGGGACTAAAGAACGTCCAATCTAATACTCTCTCTTTCTTCAACGTATTCAAATAATCGCGTGCAGCAGTAGCTCCGGGCTTAATTTGAGGTGGAAAATCGGCACCATCCACTAATTGCTTTCCATCAATTTCGAGACTACCGGCACCACCGATAACCAAATAGCGTGTTACACCCGATTGTTTCACCGCCTCTTGAATCGCCGCTGATCCTTTCAGGAAATCATCATAAATATTAGGATTTGTCCACCCTGCATTATATGCACTTATGACAAGTTCGTTGCCTTTCAACACTTTGGCCAAGGCGGAAACGTTGAACACATCCACTCCGGCAACTTTCAGAAGGTTACTTTTGTCGGTTACCTTGTCCACATTACGCACAATGGCCGTAACCTCATGATTACGGGCGATAAGTTCAGTCAACAGATGTGACCCGACAAAGCCAGAGGCTCCTATCAATGCTATCTTCATAAATCAATATTTTTTTGTTGAATAAATAGAATATACTTATTTGTAATAAATATTGCTACAGTTATAATCAAAACAAATTATACAAATTGCTTGGCAAACTCCGCCAGAGTCTTGGTACGCAATTGTTCCAAAAGGGCATCTTCGCCCATCAGAAATATTTTTTCCAACTCTCGGTTTATCTGTCTCCCAATGGGGCATTGAGGATTAGGATCGTTCGGCTTATTTCCCAGAATATTCTGTGATCTAACACACAGATAAACATCGGCCAAATTGATTTCTTCCGGTCGTTTTGCCAATGAAGTCCCACCGCTCTTACCCTCTTTGGTGGTAATAAAACCAAATTTACTTAAGTTAGAAAGCTCTTTTCGCACGGTTACAGGATTAATATTGATGCTTCCGGCTATAAAGTCGGAACAAAGGCGTTCTTCCTTTGCTTTTGATAAAAGCGCAAGAATATGAATCGAAGTAGCAAAGCGTTTATTGTTCATTCTGTAACTTATATTATTACAGTACAAAGATAGAATATTGAATTGCCCATGTCAAGAGCATTAAAGAAAAATAACAGTTAACCTTTTTCGTGGAACTGACAAATAAGTGCGTAGAGCGTATCGCGCAGTTGTAGCAATCGGTCTTGGGTAAGCTGGTCGCTCACCACCTCTGAAAAAAGTTTTCCAGGAATGGATGCTGCCTCTTCACGCAACTGCATTCCCTTCTCAGTCAAAGAGATCAAAACCTTCCGTTCGTCCGCCACATCTCGCCGACGCGACAATAATTGCTGCTTCTCCATGCGCTTCAACAGCGGAGTTAACGTATTGGTATTGAGTATCAGTTTTTCTGATATGTCATTCACTGTCAATCCGTTATTTTCCCACAAAACCATCAACACAAGGTACTGTGGATAAGTAATCCCCAGCTTATCAAGATGAGGCTGATACTCGCGTGTCACCAACCGTGATGCCGCGTATAAGGGAAAGCAGATTTGGTTTTCGAGTTTGAGTTGCGCGTAATCCATTATCGTAAATTTTCAGAGGTAAGTGCTTATTGAATTTTTGCTAGCAATTTTTCGATGTCTTTCTCCAATTTTTCGGGCTTGGTGACCGGTGCAAATCTCTTAACAGGTGTACCGTCCGCATCAATCAAAAACTTGGTGAAATTCCACTTTACTTTTTTATTGAACAGGCCTTTCAGCGTGTTGGTTAGATACTTAAAAATAGGATGTGCTCTGTCTCCGTTCACATCTACTTTGGCAAACATTGGAAACGTGACACCATAATTGATATGGCAAACTTCGGAGATTTGTTCTTCCGAACCCGGCTCCTGATTGGCAAATTGATTACAGGGAAAACCAAGTATCACAAGCCCTTGTTCTTGATATTTTTGGTATAGTTTTTCAAGCCCTTCGTACTGTGGTGTCAAACCACATTTACTTGCTGTGTTTACCACCAATACTACTTTCCCTTTGTATGTATTCATTAAAATTTCTTTCCCTTTGAGTGAAATTGCACTCAATTGATAAAATGAAGATTCCATGATTTTATTATTGTTTTATTTGTATCGCCTATGATTATATCATTTGCGATACAAATAAAAGGACAAACAGAGGCAAATGCAATTAATTTTAGTTTTATTGGCGAATTATCAGAGAAATTTTAGCTCCAGTTGTTCTCCATTTACCGGCATCCGATTAAATCCGTACCTTTACCACTTAATAAAATTAATGCATGGAAATATATTTAGCACCTCTTCAAGGACTCACCGATTGGATTTTCAGAGAATCATTTAGTCAGCATATTGGTCAATTCGACAAAACATTTGCCCCGTTTATACGAGTGCAGCAAGGGGAGTTTTATCGTCCAAACCAGTGCAATGATATTTTGCCGGTGCACAACACTTTTCAAAAACCCGTCCCTCAATTTTTGGGAAACGATGTGGCTTCGTTCCAGCGTTTTGAAGCGCTTTGCCACGAACACCAATACACGGAGGCGAATCTCAATATGGGGTGCCCTTTTCCGATGATGACCGGCAGGCGCTTGGGAGCCGGACTTTTGACACATCCTGATGAAATAGCAGCTCTATTGGAAGGAATTTTTGCCGTTACACAACTGAAAATCTCCGTTAAATGCCGGTTGGGACAAGAGAGTGCCGCTGAATTTGAACCGTTAATTCCGATTTTCAATCAATTTCCATTGGAAGAAATTATCATTCATCCCCGTTTGGGGAAACAACAATATAAGGGAGAAATCGATATCGATGCTTTTGTCCGTTATGCACCACAGTTGAAATATCCTGTATGCTATAATGGTGATTTACTGACCATTGCCGACATAGAAAATATTCAGGTTGTAGCTCCGCAAATAAATCGAATAATGATTGGCAGAGGCATTCTTCAAAATCCTTTTTTATTGTCCGAAATAAGAAAACAGACACTCACGAAAAGTGAAAAGAGAGAGATGCTCTGCAAGTTTCACCTGTCAATTATCGAATATTGCAAACAAAAATATTCGGGCAATTTACATGTAATCAAACATTTGGAAGAACTTTGGGAGTATCACTCAAAAGGATTCAATGACGGAAGGAAGATATACAAACAAATAAAGAAAAGCAAAACGTTGACTAATTACGAAACGGCTATTTTCAAGGCCATCAATGATTGGGATAATTAAGAGTTAACTTCCAACTCCAACTTAATAACACAAACGGCTGTCTCTAAATAAATTAGAGAAAGCCGCTTGTTTGTTTATTATTTATATGTGTTTTAATTTATCGCTGCACACTTGGCTTTCAGCCAACTCTTTTCAGCGTCAGTGAGGTGCGGACTTACACGACTATACACCATTTGATGATAATCGTTTAGCCATACTTTTTCACCTGCGGTCAATAATGACGGTTCCAAAACTTTGGTATCGAAAGGAAACAATGTCAGAGTTTCAAATTGATAAAACTGTCCGAATTCAGTCTTCTCTGCTTCGACCACAGCCACCAGATTCTCGCAACGAATGCCATGTTTTCCGGCACGGTAAAGTCCCGGTTCGTTAGAGATAACCATTCCGGGTACCAGTTGTGTGGGGTTTTCATCCATCCGAATACTTTGCGGACCTTCGTGCACACAAAGGAAGTGCCCTACCCCATGACCGGTTCCATGTCCGTAATTCCAGCAATTATCCCACAAAGCCTTCCGTGCCAAAATATCGAGTTGTGAACCGCGCGTTCCCATCGGAAACTTCGCCATTCCAAGAGAAATATGACCTTTCAGCACCAATGTGAAATCGGTTCTTTCCTCATCTGTTAAAGCACCCAAAGCCACAGTGCGGGTTATATCGGTAGTTCCGTCAAGATATTGTCCGCCCGAATCGAGCAACAAAAGACCTTCCGGACTCAATGTAGAAACGCTTTCGGGTGTGGCCGAATAATGCACAATAGCCCCATGTTCTTTGTATCCGGCAATCGTTCCAAAACTTTCGCCGATAAAAAGCGACTGTTCTGCTCTTAATTCACGCAAATGATCGGCTATACTGATTTCAGTCAGAGTTTTCGATGCCACGTGATCTTCGAGCCACATAAAGAAACGAGTCAACGCCACTCCATCTTTAATCATCGCTTCACGGGTGCCATCCAGTTCTGTCTGATTTTTAATGCTCTTTTGATAAAATATCGGCGATTGGGCTGCCACTACACGGCAATGGGCGGGAATATCCTGATAGAGAGCAAAATTAGTCTTGGCTTTATCAATCAGCACCGTAACATTGAGATGCAGCGTAGCCACGTACTCAAATACAGCATTGTACGGAGCCACCGAAATGCCTTCGTCCGATAGCAGATCTGCTACATTGAGCGACACTTTTGAAGGATTCACAAACAATGTGGCTTTATCTTTATCAATAGAACCGAAAGCAATCGCTACAGGGTTGTATTCCACATCGGAACAACGGATATTGAACACCCATGCAATTTCGTCCAACGCAGTAAATAGATACGTATCAGCTCCTTTCTTAGCCATTTCCTGGCGGATTGCAGCAATTTTTTCTTTGGCGCTTTTGCCTGAATACTGGGGCGAATACACAAAAACTGGAGCATCTGGCAATGCCGGTCTGTCATTCCAAAGTGATTTTATTAAATCCACATCGGCCACTAATGACAAGCCTTTGTCCTTTAACTCATTTTGTAGATTAACAACCGAGTTGACAGAAAAAAGGAGTGGATTAATCCCCACTTTGCTTCCCGATGGCAACACTTTGCCCAACCATTCGGTGATAGAAGGCGTATCAGGCAAACCTTCTTTAAATAAATCGATGCCCGAACCGGATAATTGTTGTTCGGCTTGCAAAAAATAACGCGAATCTGTCCACAACCCAGCTTGCGAACTTGTAACTACCACTGTTCCTGCAGAACCCGTGAAACCGGAAATCCATTGACGTTCTTTCCAATAATCGGCTACATACTCACTGGCATGAGGATCGGTACTGGGAATAATAGTTGCTGTAACTCCCTGAGAAGCCATTAGTTGGCGCAATGCAGATAATCGGGATATAATAATTGACATGGCAAAATAAATTTGGATAAAAGTTTTCTGAATTGCAAAAGTACGTTTTTTCTTGATAAAGCGGTTTATTTATATGATTTTTACCAAAATTTATTACCTTTGCCCTCTCGTTCCTTTTAGAAGTATAAAAATTGAATTGATTTATGGAACGATGCTTTTTACCAAAATCTACTTGAATTTTGTCAGTTATGAGAAAAATTTTAATTTTACTCTTAGCTCTTATCTCTCTGTGCGTAAAAGTGCAAGCCGCTTTTACCATTATACAGAACAGGGGAGAAAGAGATATTTGGATATATAATGGACAAAGCTCTGCCACAAACAGAATTTCAACATCCATATTATCAGGCAACAATCTGCCCGAGAGCGATTTCTCACAAAAGCTCAGAAGTATTTCACAGACAGGAACTACAAACAATGCCATTTCGGATACTGACATAAAATATTCCACCTATTTTGTCATTGGAAGAAATGATTCCAAATATATGTTAACCCGGTCGATTGCGACAAACTGCGGGGCATCACTATCTAAAAAGTTCCAGCTTTTTTCACAACGGTTTTACATATTTCTTCACAAGTTTTCGGCATTAAATGCAAATGGCATAGCTTTATTTATATCCGACGAAATAAATTCGACGGTTATTGCCTGCAATAATCCTATGTTCTCTCCGATTATAAAAACAGAAAATTCATATACAGATATTTCTCGCTTAAGCACTAAGAACACCTCATACTCGTTTCATACTAAAAAAAACTATGTTTGACGACAATTATTATATGAAACAGGCTTTGTCCGAAGCCAAAAAAGCACGTGAGAAAGGAGAGATTCCAATCGGAGCGGTTGTGGTATGTCAAAATCAAATTGTGGCGCGTGCCGGAAATCAAACCGAAACATTGAACGATGTGACTGCTCATGCCGAAATGTTAGCCATTACTGCGGCTGCCAGCACTCTCGGGGGTAAATACCTAACAGAGTGCACATTATACGTAACTATAGAACCCTGTCTTATGTGCGCCGGAGCATTATCATGGGCTCAAATTGGCAAAGTGGTATATGGAGCTCCCGATCATAAACGGGGATTCCACACATTCGCCAATAATGCTCTCCATCCAAAAACTATTCTTGAAAAAGGGGTGATGGAAGCTGAGTGCTGTGAACTGGTGACTAAGTTTTTTCAACATAAGCGTGCAAAAAAATAAATCCAAATAAAAAATCATCATGTATCTATTTCAAATATTTTTAATGTTCAACCCACTAAAAAATCTACTGCCGTGAAACGTTATGCGATTATAGTTGCCGGAGGAAACGGAGAAAGAATGAATGCAGATGTACCCAAACAATTCTTGGAATTAAGAGGGAAACCTCTCTTAATGCACACGCTCAATGTCTTTTTTCGTTACGACTCCCATATTGAGTTTGTGGTCGTCTTGCCATCAGAACATATTACTTTATGGAAAAATTTATGTGTTCAGCATCAGTTTAAGATTCGCCACATAGTTGTCGAAGGTGGAAAAACGCGTTTTGCATCAGTCAAAAATGCATTAGCCACTATCAAGGAAAAATGCATTATTGCCGTGCATGATGGAGTGCGCCCTTTGGTAAATGAGGACACATTGCATCGTTGCTTTACCACAGCCGAAAATATGGGTACCGCAATACCTATTCAAAATGTGGTCGATAGCTTACGACAAATGAGTTCTTCCGGAAATCAATCGGTTGACAGAACCCGTTTTTTAATCGTGCAGACGCCGCAGGTGTTTCAGTCGTCCATTTTACAAATTGCCTACAATCAAACCTACGAAAACAAATTCACAGATGACGCCACAGTGGTTGAATCGTTAGGCATTGGGCTAAATTTGGTAGAAGGTAATCGTGACAATATTAAAATAACAACACCACCCGATTTGAAAATTGCCGAAGTTTTACTATCTTGCGTTTAAATAAGTGATATTCGGCAAACCTGTGGCAAAAAGTCCACTTTGTACAATTTAATGATAAACCTTGCGTCAAGCGAACTAAAGTTCTTAACCGGTGTTGGTCCCAAACGAGCTGAGATGCTCAACAAAGAACTTGATATCTTCTCCTTTGAAGATCTGCTCTACTATTTTCCATATAAATATGTGGACAGGAGTCGCTTCTATACCATTCGCGAACTGCAAAGCGACAGTGCTTATGTGCAACTCAAAGGTAAAATCAACCGATTTGAGACAGCAGGTGAAGGACGCAATCAACGATTAACTGGAGTTTTTTCAGACGGCACAGGCTCAATAGAATTGGTTTGGTTCAAAGGAATAAAGTATGTAAAAGACCAATACAAAATCAATACCGAATACATTGTTTTCGGTAAACCGTCACTTTTCAACGGACGAATCAATATTGCTCATCCCGAAATAGAAATAGCCGACAGCTCCGAAGAGCGTCAGAAAATTGTGTTGCAGGGCTTTTACAACACAACAGAGAAAATGAAAACTAATTTTCTGAATTCCAAGGCAATTCAGAAAATTATATACAATCTTATCTCCTCTTTTACCGGGCGAATTCCCGAAACTCTGCCCGAATATTTAATTCAGCAATTTAAACTACTGCCTCTACACGAAGCACTTGTCAATATTCACTTTCCGACAAGCACTCAGCAACTTGCCAAAGCCCGTCAACGACTCAAATTTGAAGAGCTTTTCTACATTCAACTGGCATTATTGCGCATCTCCAAACTACGCAGCCAGCAAAGCAAAGGGTATCGGTTTGTGCATGTAGGCGACCATTTCAATCAGTTCTACTCGCAATTTCTGACCTTCGAACTAACCAATGCCCAAAAACGTGTTATCAAAGAGATTCGTGCCGATGTGGGAAGCGGGCATCAGATGAACCGACTTCTGCAAGGAGATGTGGGAAGCGGTAAAACTCTGGTGGCACTTATGGTGATGCTTCTTGCCATCGACAATGGTTATCAGGCATGTATAATGGCTCCTACCGAAATTTTAGCTCAGCAACACTTCGAAACCATCTCCTCTTTTCTTGCCGACATGGATTTACAAGTTGCGCTACTTACCGGTTCTACCCGAAAATCAGACCGTGTTATTCTCCACGAACACCTGCAATCGGGAGAAATAAATATCCTAATCGGCACCCATGCACTACTTGAAGATAACGTACTGTTTGCTAATCTCGGGTTGGTGGTAATTGACGAGCAGCACCGATTCGGAGTGGCACAACGCGCCAAACTTTGGTCAAAAAACGAACAGTCACCTCACATTCTGGTAATGACTGCTACTCCGATACCCCGCACACTTGCCATGACCATCTATGGCGACCTTGATGTATCGGTTATCGACGAATTACCTCCGGGACGAAAACCGATAGAGACTTATCACTATTACGAAAACAGACGCAACTCGATCTATCGTTTTGTCAAAAAAGAGGTGGAAGCCGGACGGCAAATTTACATTGTCTATCCATTGATTGAAGAATCGGAAAAAATGGACTTTCAAAATCTTACCGAAGGGTTTAGTCAATTGTCGGAAGTTTTCCCCGAATACAAACTTAGTATGGTGCATGGCAAACTAAAATCGGCAGAAAAAGAGAAAGCGATGCAACTGTTTATCGCCGGAGAAACTCAAATAATGGTAGCAACTACTGTGATCGAAGTAGGCGTAAATGTGCCCAATGCCTCAGTAATGATTATCGAAAGTGCTCAACGTTTTGGGTTGTCGCAATTGCATCAATTACGTGGGAGAGTGGGCAGAGGTGCCGAGCAATCATTCTGTATCCTACTCACACCCTTTGAATTAGGCAAGGAAACGCGTAAAAGGATGGAAATATTGACCCGCACCAATGATGGCTTCGAAATTGCCGAAGCCGATCTTAAGATGCGAGGCCCCGGAGATATAGAAGGAACACAGCAAAGCGGACTACCTTTCAACCTGAGAATAGCCGACTTAGCACGTGATGGGCAGATGCTACAATTTGCCCGAAATGCCGCCAACGACATACTCGATCACGACCCGCTATTACAACATCCCAATCACTTAATTTTAGCCAAACAATTACAAAAAATGCAAAAAGAGGCTACGGACTGGAAAAAAATCAGCTAAAAGTGGTTTTAAAAGTTTGGTAGTATCATTTTTTATTTGTTACTTTGGCATATAAATAGCGAAATAGCCCCTAAAATGACCATGGAGAGAACACTTATAATACTGAAACCCAGCGCGATAGAAAGAGGGTTGATTGGCGAAGTTGTCTCCCGTTTTGAGAAAAAAGGATTGTTTTTTGTCGGAATGAAGATGATGCAACTCAACGACCTATTGCTGGATCAGCATTATGCACACCTGGCCGACAAACCATTTTTTCCTCCAATCAAAGCCTCGATGAAGAGGACACCGGTAGTGGTAGGCTGCTTAGAGGGCAAAGACAGTGTACGGGTAGTACGACAACTGGCAGGAGTCACAAATGGACGTGATGCTGCACCCGGTACTATTCGCGGAGATTATAGCATGAGCGTTCTTGAAAATATTATTCATGCCTACGATTCTGTTGAAAACGCCCAAACGGAAATTAACCGTTTTTTTACACCAGAAGAAATATTCACGTATGAGTTGGTAACGCATCCTGTTTTGTATGCTCCCGACGAAATACTCTAACCAATAACACCAACAAGAATGAAAAAAGTAATTTTATTCACCCTTGTGTGGCTATTCACTTGCGGTTTGGCAACCGACATCTCTGCAAAAAAGAGAGTGAAAGTTAAACGCACATATCACCGGGAAATCGCCGCAGTCGATGACGTTCAGAATCAAATCAATGCACTGAACTCATTGATGCAACAAAAAATGCAACAAGAAGAAGATCCGTATGCTACCGAAGAAGATTCGGAAGTACCGGCAAACGGTGTATATGAAAGCTGGACTAACAGTCGTATAAATCCTTATATGACACCTATTTCCAAGCTTCCTGATTCGGTGAGAATTAATCTTTCACAATATGTACCTCCTGTAACTTCATTTATCACGTCTCACTTTGGGATGCGTCGCTACCGTTTTCACTATGGTACTGACCTGAAATTGAACGTAGGCGATCCTGTACATTGTGCATTCAACGGCAAAGTACGTATCACCGGTTACGAAGGAAAAGGTTATGGTAACTATGTAGTTGTGCGTCACGACAACGGACTGGAAACAGTATATGGCCACTTATCGAAAATATCGGTTCATGAAAACCAAGCACTTAAAGCAGGTGACGAAATTGGATTGGGTGGCAGCACCGGTCGCTCCACAGGCCCACACCTTCACTTTGAAACCCGTTATTTGGGGAATGCTATCAACCCTGAAAAATTGTTTGACTTTGCATATCACATGCCACTTAACGACCAGTACGTGATTACAAGAAATCACTCTTTCGATTACCAACATGTTGCTCAGGCATCTCACTCTTCAGCTTATAAGAAATATATTGCCAAAGCATCTAAATCTAAAAAACATCGCAGACGCTAAAAAGTCTGATGATGGATACAAAAAAAATCACCTCAAAAGGGTGATTTTTTTATTTTAAATAAACCGAGACTGTTCCGCCAATTAAGCAAGACTACATTCTTCCTGCCCGAATTACGCCTTTAACGCCTTCAAGTTTCTTTATTAATTGAGACAACTGAGTGGTGTCGCTTACCATGACCGTGATAGTGCCATCGAACATACCATCGTGTGAGTTGACGGAAATAGAACGCATCTGCACCTTATTTTCTTTCGAAATAACAGAAGTAATATTGCTCACAATTCCGATATCGTCTTTGCCTACAATTTGCAAGGTTGCCAAATCGTATTTACCCGACTTGCCTGCCCATTTTACCTCGATGATGCGATAGTCAAATCGACCTTTGAGTTGAGAGGCGTTGGGGCAATCGTCGCGGTGAATTTTGATACCGCCTGTAACCGACACAAAGCCGAAAACATTATCTCCAAATATTGGGTTGCAGCATTTAGCCAGGGAATATTGCACGTTTTTCACGTTATCGCCAATCACCAGCACATCATCTTCTGATGTGATTTTTTCTAAATCGGTTTGCTTAGAAAAATTTTCCACGCTGCGCAGTGCAGCCACGTCGGGCGATTCTTCATGTTTTGCCAGTTCCTGCAACTCATCACAAAGAGTTATTACATCCAATCGCTCATACGAAATAGCCTGATAAAATTCGGACACAAATTTATATCCGTGTTTACGTGCCAACTTCATTATCTGAGCCTCATCGAACTCAATTTTGCGGTTCTTCATGCGCCGTTGCAACGACTCACGTCCCAAATCGGCAGCCTTATTCTCCTCTTCTTTGAGCGACTGTTTTATTTTAGTACGCGCCTTTGAAGTAACGGCAATTTTCAACCAGTCGCGTTTCGGAGTTTGGTTGGATGAAGTTAAAATCTCCACCTGATCGCCATTCAGCAATACATATTTGAGTGGCACATTGCGTCCACCAACCTTTGCTCCCACACAGCGACAACCAAGCCCAGAGTGGATAGCAAACGCAAAATCGAGCACCGTAGCCCCTTTTTTCAATTTATGCAAATCACCGTTAGGAGTGAACACAAACACATCATCGTCGTAGAGATTGAGTTTGAAGTCATCCATTACATCGGCGTTGTTAGTTTCAGGATTTTCGAGAATGTTTCGCAGGTTTTTCAACCATTCATCCATCCCTCCCGAATCGCTTTTAATGCCTTTGTATTTCCAGTGAGCTGCCACCCCTTTTTCGGCAATTTCATCCATTCGCCGCGTACGGATTTGCACTTCAACCCACTTGCCTTCATGGCCCATTACCGTGATGTGCAACGACTCGTATCCATTCGATTTGGGAATAGACAACCAGTCGCGCAACCGCTTAGGGTTGGGCATATACATATCGGTGACAATAGAATAGGCTTGCCAACACTCTGATTTCTCTTTTTCAAATGGAGTATTGAGCACCACGCGAATAGCAAACAGGTCGTATATATTCTCAAACGGCGTGTTTTGCTTTTTCATTTTATTCCAAATCGAATGTATCGACTTGGTACGCCCCTTTATTTCAAAATCGAATCCCGCTTCCTCCAATCGTTTCTTCACAGGGGCAATAAACGATTCGATATAATGTTCGCGTGAACGCTTCGTCTCGTTGAGTTTGTGCGCAATATCGCGATAAGTATCGGGTGCAGAAAATTTGAGAGACAGATCCTCCAATTCGGTTTTGATAGCATACAAACCCATGCGGTGAGCCAACGGAGCATAGAGCGTAGAAGCTTCGTGAGCTACTTTCCGACAGCTCTCCTCGTCTTGCTCTTTAAGACTGCGCATGGTGTCAAGACGGTCAGCTATCATGATAAGGATAACCCGTACATCTTCGGCAAAAGTCAATAAGAGTTGGCGGAAGTTCTCCGTCTCGATGGCACTATTGCGTTCATATAATTCGTGTGCACGGGTAAGTCCATGTACAATAACCGAAACCGATTTGCCAAATTGCTTTTCAATCGATTCCATTGTTTCTGTTCCCGAAATCAAACTATCGTACAAAATAGTAGCCAAAATAGCTGAACGACCCTGTCCGAACTCATTGACCAACACCTGCGCCATTCGTAAGTGTTTTATCACTCGTTGGGTAGGCATCGGATCACCTTTTTCCAGCATCCGTGCAATAGAATTGTACATCCATTTCCGTGACATTTTAATGTCGTCTTTGGACAAAATATTATCCACGGCATGCAACATATCGCGATAATTACGCGATACTTCAAGTCTTTCTTTTTCGGCAATTAGGGAGGATGATACCATAGGAGAAACAAATATATTGACCTGTTTTTTCAAACAAGGTTATAACCAATAGGAATCAGTGATAGAAGCTACTATTCACTGCGATTAAAAAGATAGTTATTTGCCTGACGAGCAGGGGTTAAAAAAATATCGTTGATATTGACATGAGCCGGTCGGGTTACTATATATTCCACCGCATCGGCAATATCTTCGGCATTCAACGGAGTCAACCCACTATAGACAGCATCTGCTTTAGCCTTATCACCATGATAACGCACCATCGCAAATTCGGTTTCGGCAGCTCCAGGTGAAACAGAACTTACCTTGATATTATGTTTAAGTAAATCGAGCCGCATCCCTTTGGTAATGGCATTTACCGCATGTTTGGTGCCGCAATATACATTTCCGTTGGGATATACTTCTATGCCGGCAATTGACGACAGGTTGATGATATGTCCCGATTGGGCGGCTACCATCAACGGAGTGATGAAACGACTGATATAGAGCAAGCCTTTCACGTTGGTATCCACCATTTTATCCCAGTCATCCAGATCGCATTCATTAAACGGAGAAGCTCCTGAAGCCAGTCCTGCATTGTTGACTAAAAGGTCTATTTTCTTCCATTCGGGAGGTAAATCTTCCACTGCCAATCGACAAGCATCCTTGTCGCGCACATCAAAACAAAGTGGCAACACATTGACAGAATAATGATTACGTATATTTTCTGCCAACTCATCCAGCCGTTCCTTACGGCGACCAGTGATAATGACATTGTAACCCAACTTTGCCAAACGCAAGGCAATTGCTTTTCCAAATCCGGATGTGGTACCGGTTATAAATGCTATTTTCATGAGTTCTATATCGTAAATAAATTATGTTTCAAAACATCAAAAATCAAACTTTATTTCTAATTATCAATTAAATACCGGCCAATAACAAAGATAGTACTTCTTAGCCTCTTTGGTTAATACCTGGAGGTTGAACATATCGGAGGCTTCAGTAATATCTTTTACTTCACCATTATTATACTTAATCTGAATTCCATCTTCATCCGGGCTATACACCTCATTTGCAACTTCTTCTACAGCCCAAAAGAAATTCGCATCGTGTTCGCAAATATCAAAATGTTGTTGATATTGCGCATTCAACTCTTTACATTCTTGTTTAGAAAGTGGCTCTTGCAGAATTTTTATTTTAAATAATCGTCTGTTTATAAACCCATTGCTTAAAGTTGACAACACTTTATCTGGATACGTCATCCACACCTTGAGTGCGGAAATAATATCGCTATCATCGAGCAGGGCATATTGCTCCAACACCTCTGGACGAGACAAAAAATCATCTTTCGAAATGGAGTTGTACAAAAAGAAGTGCAAAGCCGGCGAAGCAAACAGCTCCTGACCTTCTAACGCCAGTTCTTTGGCACGTGTCAGGGTGTGGATAAGCAATCGTTCGGCAGCTACCGACGTTTTATGCAGATAGACCTGCCAATACATCAACCGGCGTGCCATCAAAAACTTTTCAATGGAATAAATTCCTTTTTCCTGCACCACCAGGCGACCTTTATACAAATCCAACATCTTGATTATACGATCCGAACCGATATTTCCTTCAGTGACTCCTGAATAGAAGCTATCGCGACGCAAATAATCAAGTCTGTCCACATCCAACTGACCTGCAACAAGTTGATGAAGGAAATGTTGTGGATGTTGTCCCAAAAATATTTTTATTGCATTGTCCAAATGTCCATCCACTTCGCTATTAATCTTTTGCATCATCAACAACGAAATCTCCTCATGCGAAATGCCGCCCACCAAACTATTTTCGAGCACATGCGAAAATGGTGCATGTCCCACATCATGTAAAAGAATAGCCGCAAGTGCCCCTTCGCCGTCCTCCCTACTTATGTCGTAACCTAAGGAGCGCAACTGATTGACCGCCTCGCTCATCAGATACATAGCACCCAACGAATGCTGAAACCGTGTATGCTGTGTGCCCGGATAGACAAACGATGAAAGACCCAATTGTTTAATGCGCGTAAGGCGCTGCACAAAAGGATGTTGTATTAAGTCATACAAAAATTCGGTGGGAATGGTTATAAAACCAAACACCGGATCATTGATTATTTTGCGTTTATTTCTCATTTATAAAGGAGAGTTTTCACTACATTTTAATTTGAATCAGAAATTTTGAAGGTCATTGGCAGAATATACTTAACTCGTACCAACCGTCCATCATTTTTCCCAGGATTCCATTTTGACATTATTTTGATAATTCTCAATACTTCTTTGTCAAATTCCGGGCATAAACTTCTTATAATATGAATATCCGACAAAGTCCCATCTTTTTCAACAATAAACTGAACTACTACGCTTCCTTGTACATTTCTAAAAGACTCACTACCGGGATATTTAAAGTTTTTTGCAAGATAAGTAGATATATCTTCCTGATATGAAGGCATCTCTTGAGCTACAGAAAATACCGAAGCTGTATCTTCTGAATTTTCGCCAATTCCCCTTTGAGCATATAAAGCTACTCCCTGCGGCAACTTTGAGGAGAATGAAAGTAAAGCAAAAGTCAACAATATCAACAGTATAAAACCTCCTTTTCTCATATCAACATAATAAAAAGTGAATTCACTATATTTTATATTGTTTCTCTAGATGCCACATACGTTCTCCATTTTTCGAGCAATAGTTGCATATCTTCCGGCATCTCGCTATCAAAATAGAGTTCTTCTCCGGTTGATGGATGCACAAAGCCTAGCGTTTTGGCATGAAGCGCCTGTCGGGGACAAATATCAAAACAATTTTGGACAAACTGCTTATATTTAGCAAATTGAGTGCCTCTCAAAATCTCGTGCCCCCCATATCGTTTATCGTTAAAAAGCGGATGTCCAATATATTTCATGTGCGCCCTGATTTGGTGCGTACGCCCCGTTTCGAGACGGCATTCTACTAATGTAACATACCCCAAACGCTCCAAAACCCGATAATGAGTTACTGCGGTTTTCCCATAATCTCCATTAGGGAACACTGTCATCATCTGCCTATCCTTCAAACTTCGTCCTATATTTCCTTCAATTGTACCTTCGTCTGCTTCGGGTTGTCCCCACACCAACGCCCGATAGAGCCGCTTAGTTGTCTTATTAAAAAACTGAGCCCCAAGTTTAGTTTTGGCAATTTCGGTTTTGGCAATTACTAAAAGGCCGGAAGTATCTTTGTCGATGCGATGCACCAAACCAACCCGCTGATCGTTGGGATCGAAATTTGGAGTATCTTTTAGATAATAGGCCAATGCATTGACCAAAGTGCCGTCGTAGTTTCCATGCCCGGGGTGTACAACCATTCCTGCAGGTTTGTTGACCAACAACAAATCAGCATCTTCATACACAATGTTTAATGGAATGTTTTCGGGAATAATTTCCACGTCACGAGGAGGATATGCCATCACAATGGCTACCACATCGAGGGGTTTCACACGGTAGTTCGATTTTACAGGCGTGCCGTTGACCAGAATAAATCCACCGGCGGCAGCCTCCTGAATACGATTGCGCGAAGCATTTTGAATCCTGTCAACCAGGAACTTATCTATGCGCAACAAGGTTTGGCCTTTGTCGGCTACAAACCGAAAGTGCTCAAAAAGTTCCTGACCGAGAATCTCGTCTAAATCGTCCAATTCCTCTTGCTCGTCTTCATTTTCATTGATCATAGCTTCGGATGTTGGCTGTATGTTATCAGAAGAATTTTTCAATGTCTTCTTTCTTTTTCTTTTTTTCTTCTTTCTTCGGAGGTGCAGGAGCAGCCGCCGATTCGTCGGCAGATGCCTTCCCTTTTTCCTTTGTCAGCCATATCGTAATCGCCTTACCTGACGGTACAGAATCGTTTGCTGCCGGCGATTGCTTATAGACTATATAGTTTGCTTTATCCTGCTCGTTGGCAGGTTCCACATCAAAGTTTGTGGCTCCGATAGTCAACATGTGGCTATTGATGAGCATTGTGGCCTGTTCAAGACCCATTGACATCAAGTCAGGCATCAGTTGACTGCCATCATCTTCGGTTGTAGAGCGTCCCACCACTAAAGTAACTAAACTTCCTGATGGAATTTTTTGTCCAGGAGCCAATACCTGGCCCTTATATTTAATATCTCTCACTAAATCACTGTATTCCGAAGGTACATATTCCACATTATCAACTTTAATACCCATGCTTTCGAGCAATGACTGTGCGTGGCGCAATGAGAGATCTCTCACATCGGGCAATGCAATACCCGGAGGTAATTTAGCATTAATTATAAGATAAATACTCCGGTACGATTTGATTTTTGAACCTCCAATGGGCGATTGTTCCATAACCACACCCGGATCCTTGTCGGGTTTATACACGGAGTCAATAACCTGATATTGCATTCCTCTATTATCTAGCAGTTTACCTGCATCTTCCAGTTTCAGACCACATAAACTTGGCACTGTTTCAGCCTCACCATGATGGGTATAAAAACTCAATAAGAAAAGAACCAATAACAGTAAACTTACAAAAATAATTGCCGAATAGAACAGGTTTTTCAGTATCAAACTGCCTTTGAGAAAACTCATAAATTGAGAAAAGTGCTTCTTATCCATAGTGTTAGGAAAGTGTATATATTATAGTACAAAAGTAGCTATTTTTCCGTTATGAACTTCATATTAAAACCGTTTTCTTCATACCTTGTATAAAACCATTATCGACAAAGACACATTTATTGGATAAACAACTGCATATCTGATATTTATAAGCAACAACCCACAGGTTGAATTATATGCTATAAATCACTAAAATACCACAACAATTGTTGTATACAACTAATATTCAACCATTTATTGATATTTTTTATAGAAAATCGATTCTGTATTCCAATTAATGTGCCTATCTTTGCGGGCTTTATTATTGCAATTTTAATACTCACAGGTGTATCTCTGCTTTGTTGTACAGAATAAAGAACAGGTATTTATCCGAAAGTGTTAATACAATATAAAAACAGGGCAAATTTTATCCTAAATGCAACGAATGAGACGGTCACGGCATCTTAAAATGAGGTGTCATGCATCTTTTAGAAACAAATTTAAGAAGGAAAATATTCTACGGATCATTTTCTTACCTTTGCAAAAATTTTGACGAATGGAATTTACCGCACAACAAATTGCTGATTTCTTACATGGAGAAGTGGTTGGCAACCCTGATATTAAAGTAAATAACGTTTCTAAAATTGAAGAAAGTAATTCCGGCACGTTGACTTTTTTATCAAATCCCAAATACACACACTACATTTATACCAGCAAAGCTGACATCATTCTTGTAAATAATGATTTTGTCCCCGAGCATCCAATTTCTGCCACACTTATAAAGGTAGAAAACGCCTACCAATCATTGGCATCCTTACTTCAATTGGTGGATAGTTTCAAAAAAAACAAAACCGGCATCGAACCTCTTTCATATGTATCGGCCTCTGCCACAATTGGTAAAGACCCATATATTGGTGCATTCAGCTATATTGGCGATAATGTGTGCCTCGGTAAAAATGTAAAAATATATCCGCAAAGTTTTATTGGCGATAATGTCACCCTTGGCGATAACGTGATAGTATATTCAGGAGCTAAAATATATGCCGACAGCATTATAGGAAATCGTTGCGTCATCCATTCGGGAGCCGTAATTGGTGCCGATGGATTCGGATTTGCTCCTATGCCTGACGGGAGCTACAATAAAATACCCCAAATTGGCAATGTAACTTTAGAAGACGATGTGGAAATTGGAGCCAATACTACCATTGACAAGGCTACGATGGGATCAACCATAATTCGCAAAGGAGTGAAGCTCGACAATCTTATTATGATTGCACACAACGTCGAAATAGGCTCAAACACCGTAATGGCAGCTCAAAGCGGCATTGCAGGTTCCACAAAAATCGGTGAGAACTGTATGTTTGGCGGGCAAGTAGGCATTGCCGGCCACCTACGCGTGGAGCAAAACGTAAAACTCACCGCTCAGGCAGGAGTTGGAAGCAATCTTTCAAAAGACACCGTATATATGGGTGCCCCGGCTATTCCCATGATGCAATTCAATAAAGCGTATGTCTATTTCAGAAAATTACCCGAACTTGCACGCACAATTGATGCTTTGCAAAAAGAGTTAGACCAACTACGCAGCCAAATTAACAGAAAAGAAGACTAACAAACACCAAAAAATGCCAAAGCAAAGAACGTTAAAAAGCTCATTTTCTCTTCAGGGGAAAGGCCTTCACACGGGAGTAGATATTCAATTGACATTTCTGCCAGCACCCGAAAACCACGGATGTATTATCAAACGTATTGATTTAAACAACCAACCTACTATTCCGGCTTTAGCCGAATATGTAACACAAACCACACGAGGCACTGTACTGACATGCAATGAGGCGCAAGTGAGCACTATTGAGCATGCAATGGCAGCCTTGTTCGCTTCGGGCATAGACAATTGCCTGATGGAGGTAAACGCCCCTGAATTTCCTATTCTCGATGGGAGTGCAAAACCATTTGTCGAAGCAATTCAATCGGTTGGGATTATTGAACAAGAAGCCGAAAAAGACTATTTTGTAGTAAAGAAGAAAATAGAATATAACGACCCTGCCACTCATTCTTCTATCGTTATCTTACCCGACGATCATTTCAGCATTCAAACTTTGATTGGTTTCAAATCATCGATTCTTCACAATCAATATGCAGTTCTCAACCATTTGGATGATTTTGCTGCTGAAATTTCTTCTTGTCGCACCTTCGTATTTGTCAGAGAATTAGAGCAGTTGCTTAAAATGAATCTGATAAAAGGTGGTGATTTAGAAAATGCCCTTGTTATCTATGACGAACCTATAGCACAAGCCGAATTAGATCGCATTGCCGACCTGCTCAACCATCCTCATAAGAAAGTGGAAGAACTGGGTTATCTGTCAGCTCTTCAATTTGATAACGAAGCTGCGCGTCATAAGTTGCTGGATGTAATGGGCGATTTAGCATTGATAGGTAAACCTATTAAAGGTAAAGTAATTGCCACCCGTCCCGGTCACAAAATCAACACCGCCTTAGCCAAGGTTATCCGTAAAGATATAAAGCGTCAGGAAGCACCGATACCTTTCTACGACCCAAATCAGATTCCGGTACTCGACACCAATCAAATTAAACAATTGCTTCCCCACCGCTGGCCTTTCCTGATGGTAGATAAGATTCTCGAAATCAGCCAATCGACAGTTATCGGATTGAAAAACGTTACTGCTAATGAAACTTTTTTCAATGGACACTTTCCAAACGAACCTGTAATGCCGGGAGTTTTATTAGTAGAAGCAATGGCTCAAACCGGTGGTATTTTGGTTCTCCATCAAATAGAAGATCCTGAACACTATTCCACCTATTTCATGAAGATTGACAATGTCAAATTTCGTCAAAAGGTAGTTCCGGGTGACACTGTAATATTTCGTTTGGAGCTAATGACCCCTATCCGCCGAAATTGTGCAACAATGAAGGGATTTGCATTTGTGGGTGATAAAATTGTGGCCGAAGCCGAATTTATGGCTCAAATTGTCAAGAATAAATAACTGAAAACCAACTAAATACTTCATCGCTATGAAACAGCCTTTAGCCTACATACATCCTGAAGCAAAAATTGCCTCAAATGTGGTGATTGAACCGTTTGTCACTATTGATAAAAACGTGGTGATCGGAGAAGGAACCCATATCGGGTCTAATGTGACCATCATGGAAGGCGCACGTATCGGTAAAAATTGCAATATATTTCCCGGAGCTGTAATCAGTGCAATACCTCAGGATTTGAAGTTCAAGGGAGAAGATACTATTGCCATTATTGGTGACAATACTACACTCCGCGAATGCGTAACGATAAACAGAGGAACTATTGCGAAAGGAGCAACCACTATTGGCGATAACTGCTTGATTATGGCCTATTGCCATGTGGCTCACGACTGCATTGTTGGAAACAATGTTATCATGTCAAATGTAACACAATTAGCCGGCGAAGTCGTCATTGGAGATTGGGCTGTGATTGGTGGTGGCACCATGATACATCAATTTACACATGTTGGCCCTCACGTAATGATACAAGGCGGAAGCAAGGTGAACAAAGACGTTCCTCCATTTGTGAAAGCAGCACGAGAACCAATTTCATATTGTGGTATAAACTCGGTGGGACTACGCCGCAGAGGTTTTAACAATGAGCAAATCCGCGACATACAAGAAATCTACCGTTATATCTATCTAGCCGGAATGAATACCAGCGTAGCTGTAGAACATATTGAAGCCGAAATGCCTGCCACAAAAGAGCGCGACGAGATTCTCCTCTTTGTGCGCAACTCACCCCGTGGTATTATGAAGGGATATTTCGAGTAAAATTTATTTCTAAAGAGCTTTAAAAACGAAGAGCCGTTCCTAATTATTGGAACGGCTCTTCGTTTTTTATTAAGTAAGCAATCTGATTACTCAGCAGCTTTTTCTTCTTTAACTTCGGTAACTTCAGCAACCGGTGCAGCAGCTGCAACAGGAGCAGCAGCAACTTCAGCAACTTTTTTGCCGGCACGACGGGTACGTACTGCCTTTTTTGCTGTGGTTGTTTTCAACAAGTTTTCGTTGTAGTCAACCAACTCAATAATACACATTTCGGCAGCATCTCCCAAACGGAAACCTGTTTTCAAAATGCGGGTATAACCACCCGGACGTGTTGCAATTTTTTGAGCTATATCACGAAATAATTCGGTAACAGTTTCTTTACTTTGTAAGTGAGAAAATACCGTTCTGCGTGAATGTGTATTATCATCTTTAGCCTTTGTCAACAAAGGTTCGATATATACTCTTAATGCTTTTGCTTTTGCAAGGGTAGTTGCAATGCGTTTGTGCTTGATGAGCGAACAAGCCATATTAGCCAACATAGCTTTTCTGTGCGACGAAGTACGGCCTAAGTGATTGAATTTCTTATTGTGTCTCATTTTCTATTACTCTTTATCTAATTTATACTTAGTCAAATCCATACCGAACGACAGATGCAATGTTTCTAATTTTTCATCCAACTCATTCAAGGATTTCTTTCCAAAATTACGGAATTTCAACAAGTCATTACGGTTGAATGAGCACAACTGACCTAAGGTTTCTACATCGGCTGCTTTTAAGCAGTTCAATGCACGTACCGAAAGGTCTAAATCAACCATTTTGGTTTTCAACAATTGACGCATACGCAATGCTTCTTCGTCAAATTCTTCATCCACGCTCTCTTCTGTCGATTCCAATGAGATTTTTTCATCAGAAAACAACATAAAATGTTGAATAAGAATTTTTGCCGATTCACGCAATGCATCTTTAGGATTAATTGATCCGTCAGTTGAAATTTCAAGGACGAGTTTTTCATAATCCGTCTTTTGCTCTACACGGAAGTTTTCGATAGCATATTTTACATTCACAATAGGTGTAAAAATAGCATCGATAGGAATTACATCCACTTCAGTTCCTGCAACTTTATTTTCTTCTGCCGGTACATAACCACGACCTTTGTTGATTGTCAAATCAATTTGCAAAGTATAACTAGGATCGATACGACAGATTAGTAAATCAGGATTAAGCACAACAAAACCGGTCAGATAACGACCAATATCGCCAGCCTTAAAGGAATCCTTTCCTGACACTACTATGCTTACCTTTTCGTTTTCTACATCATCCACGCAACGTTTGAAACGTACCTTTTTGAGGTTAAGGATAATGTTTGTAACATCTTCCAAGACTCCGGGAACCGTAGAGAATTCGTGCTCAACTCCATCTATTTTGATAGAAGTGATGGCGAACCCTTCCAGTGAAGAGAGAAGGATACGACGCAACGCATTGCCGATGGTGATACCGAAACCGGGTTCAAGAGGACGAAATTCGAAGACGCCCTTTTGTGCTTCCGATTCAAGCATAATGACCTTATCGGGTTTTTGGAATGCTAAAATAGACATGGATAAACGTATTATTTTGAATACAATTCGACGATTAATTGTTCCTTGATGTTTTCAGGAATATCAGCTCGTTCCGGAATGTGAAGGAATTTGCCGGACATTGTAGTCCTTTCCCACTCCATCCAGGGGTATTTGCTATGATTGAACCCATTCAAGGCTTCGTTGATCACCAGCATTGATTTGTCTTTTTCACGAACTGCAATAATTTGACCGGGCTTAACCTGATAAGACGCGATATTTACTACAGAACCATCAACAACAATGTGGCGGTGACTTACCAATTGACGGGCACCTGAACGTGTAGGAGCAAGTCCTAAGCGAAATACTACATTGTCTAAACGACATTCGAGCAATTGCAATAGAATCTCTCCTGTAATACCTTTTGCACGTTGTGCTTTTTCAAACAACAAACGGAATTGGCGTTCCAACACTCCGTAAGTGTATTTTGCTTTTTGTTTTTCACGAAGCTGAATACCATATTCAGAGGTCTTTTTGTG
>Ga0302272_1000142_pt1 | contig 35944 bp, 22 predicted proteins | sample III_Bog_N1_2_FD_198772 | JGI IMG/M metagenome (GOLD analysis project Ga0302272, IMG submission 198772) | Peat permafrost microbial communities from Stordalen Mire near Abisko, Sweden - III_Bog_N1_2 | ecosystem: Environmental > Terrestrial > Soil > Wetlands > Peat | place: Sweden: Abisko...
GAAACCGGGTTTGATCGATCATCAGGATGATGCGGGTGGATATGAAGATTACCCTGCCGAAACCCGCCCTGCTGATTTTGATACTGACCATGACGGACTACCCGACTGGTGGGAGATATTGCACGGAACAAATCCTAATTCTGCAGCCGGAGATTTTTCGGATGCAAATGCTGACCCTGATGGAGACGGTTATACCGCATTGGAAGATTATCTGGAATGGATGTCGGTACCTCACTACAATATGCAGCCCAATACGAGCAACAATATTGTCCTTACTGATTTTACAAAAGGGTACGTGAATCCGACATACAGTTGCAATCAACCGGGCAACTTTAATTTGGCTTTTGACGCTTTTAAAGTAATTGTTACACCAAATTCTGCTTCATTAGGCATCAATTATATTGATATAAAAGCAACCGATTCCGAAGGTTCTACTTTTATCCGTAGAATTGGGATTTATGTATCATCATCCGTGTCGGGTATAAAGTCACCATCGGTAATTAAGATATTTAAGTGTTCCCCTAATCCCGTAAAGGATTTGTTAACACTCTCTTTTGAGTCGGAACAAACTGCATCAGCCTCGGTGGTAGTGCGCGATGTAGCGGGAAAAACAATATTGACAAAACAAATAGAGGCAATGGCAGGAAGCAATAGTTTATCAATAAATGTGACACAGTTTCCTGCAGCAGCTTATTTTGTTACACTGACAATAGCAGATTCAAAGCAAACATTTAAGATTGTGAAAGAGTAGTTTGGAAGAAGATTGTATAATAGGTATATTTTTTAATTTATTAGAAACAAATTAGTTACAGATGAAAAAAATTATTTTTACTGTTTCGCTTTTCGTGGCACTGGCTTCAATGCAAACTGCAAAAGCGCAATATCCAAAGGTGCCTGTTGATGTTCAAAAAGCGTCAGATGCTATGCTGAAAGAGGCAGAGCGTCGTTCAGACAGCGTATGGCAAATTGCTTTGCCAATTATCCAAAATGAAGCAAAACATGGAAAACCCTATATCCCATGGGCTGCTCGTCCTACTGACTTACCACAAGCTGAAATTCCTGCATTTCCCGGGGCAATGGGTGGCGGAGAATATTCATTTGGCGGTCGTGGCGGAAAAGTGATAACCGTAACCAGCCTTGCTGATAGCGGCCCCGGTACTTTGCGCGAAGCTTGTGAGACAGGTGGTGCGCGTATTATAGTGTTTAATGTCGCCGGTATTATTCAACTGAAAACACCACTTATTATTCGTGCTCCTTATATCACTATTGCAGGACAAACAGCTCCGGGTGATGGCGTATGTATTGCCGGTGAAACTGTATGGGCAAATACTCACGATGTGGTAGTGCGTCACATGCGTTTCCGTCGTGGACAAACCGATGTAGGTCGTCGTGACGATAGTTTTGGAGGCAATCCTATCGGTAATATTATGATTGACCATTGTACCTGTATGTGGGGTTTGGATGAAAGTATTTCATTCTATCGCCACATGTTCGATCCGGGAGCTGGTATTAAAGAAGAAAAACTTCCTACGGTAAACGTTACAATTCAAAACACCATTTCGGCACAAACACTCGATACTTACAACCATTCATTTGGTAGTACTTTGGGTGGCGAAAACTGTTCATTTATGCGTAACCTGTGGGCCGATAATGCCGGTCGTAATCCGTCAATCGGATGGAATGGCGTTTTCAACTTTGTGAACAATGTGGTTTACAACTGGAATCACCGTTCTACTGATGGCGGCGATTATACAGCACTGTATAATATTATCAACAACTATTACAAACCGGGTCCTGTTACTACTACAAAGGGCAATGTGGGTCACCGTATACTGAAACCGGAATCGGGGCGTGCGAAACTTGGTTATCAGGTATTCGGGCGTGTATATGCAAACGGCAACATTATGGAAGGATATCCTGAAATAACAAAGGACAACTGGGCCGGAGGTATTCAGGTGGAAGAACAACCGGATACGAAAGGTTACACTGAAACTATGAAATGGGACAAACCATTCCCTATGCCACAGTTTCCGATTATGTCGGCACAGGAAGCCTACGATTTTGTACTCGATAATGTAGGTGCTACCCTGCCTACACGCGATATTGTAGATCAACGTATTATAAAACAAGTACGTACGGGTGAAGTTTACTATGATAAAAATGCGGACAAACGTGATTATTATCAATTCGAACATCGTAAATTGCCTAAAGATTCTTACAAACAAGGTATTATCACCGACATTAGTCAGGTAGGTGGCTATCCCGAATACAAAGGGAAAGCCTATAAAGACAGCGATGGTGACGGAATGCCCGATGCATGGGAAATCAAATACGGGTTGAACCCAAATGATCCTTCGGATGCTAACAAAGACCTGAACGGTGATGGTTATACAAACATTGAAAAATACATCAATGGTATTGACCCCACCAAAAAGGTGGACTGGAAAGATGCAAAAAACAACCACGATACGCTACAAGGCAAAAAAGGCTTAATGTAAATATAGAATATACAGTAGCCTGTAAAAAAATTGCAGGCTACTGTATTATTTTTTAGATAATTAGAATTGATAACTGAGTTTGAGAAATAGATTATTAACTAACCAAAATTTATTCGTATGAAAAGAAAAGTTTTTACTCTTGGAATTTTCCTGTTCTTCTTATTAGGAATAGGAAGTAATGTGTATGGACAAGCAGCCGGAGACTATGTGTTTACGGGTGTAACAGATGCGAGTTGGAATACTTTGGCGAACTGGAGTATTTCTGATGGTGCTGGGGGTTATACAGGAACGGCAACTCAATTGCCAATCAAGGACAATAATGTATATGTTCCATCCGGAAAATCAATCACCGCAAATGCGGCATTTTCTCAGAGTGCAACAGCACCAATAGGCACAACAAGTGTAACGTTGACCGCAGCGAACTCCGGAATTTTTGTTGGAATGACAGTTACCGGAACAGGTATTGCTGCAGGAACATACGTGGCTGCAATTTCAGGTACAAGTTTGACCCTCTCGACAGCCACAAATGCAGCTGTAACCACTTCAAGTTCTCTGTCGTTTACTTCAAGTTGCAAAAATCTTGTTGTGAATGGATCTTTTACCACTACCGGTCAGTTAAATTGCTACGGAGATATTACGGTGAATACCGCAGGTACATTTACAATAGGTACTAATACTTATTGTACCAATATTTATAACTATGGTACTTTTAATGCCACCTCACAATATAACAGTACGAAATCACTTTATCCCGGTTTTATTGGAACAGCTCCAGGAGCAGGGGATTATGTAATTGTAAACGATGGTACATTTGGAGGAACCGGACCTTCGTCAACAATCGGGACTGGCACTCCGGCTGTCGGTAGCGGTATTCGTATTTATTATAGCGAACAGTGTACAAGTTTTACTATCCGTCCATCTTCTTCAAGTGTTACCACTTATGCTTTTAATATAGGTGGAATAATGCCAAATTATAGTGCGACTACATCTACCCCATCAAATCAGGTTTTTACCCTTAACCTTAATGAAACGATGTCGTTATTATTTAATAACGGTTATAGTTTATCATTACAACAAGGCAATCAAACCAGTGCAACCAGAACATGTAACATACCTCATGGTGTAACTGTATATTCAGGTGGCAGATTCCATGCAAATGCTAATATTCCAACACAATTGAATCAGGGAGATTTTATATACAATATATATGGGACATTAGATTTGGGGACATATTTATATGCCAGTTCCGCTGTTGCTGCTGACTTTGACTTATGTCTGACTTCATACCCTAACAATACCAGTACACTCACATTTAATTTGGGAGATGGCACATCTGCAAATGCAGGCACTTTAATTATTGGTAGCAATATGAAAATAATCAAACAAAAATCGCAAAACATAAACATCAAATTTAATGATTATTCTAGTGTGAAATATGTTAATAGTTACGCAAGCAATAGTTCTACAACTATAATCCCTTCTTATATTTTCTCCAATGGTGGAGAACCTGCTTTTTATTTATTTCCTGATAATTATTATGATCTTACTATCAATAGTTCAAATAGTAGTATTATTCTGCCGATTAAACCAACTGTACGGCATTCTCAGACGAATAGTTCTCCAAATGCTTACGGTTCAAGCGGAGCAAGAACTTATGCATCTTCTCCAACACTTTATACATCCACCTACCCTGCCGGTTCTGTAATTAATACTGGTTCTGGTTATTATTACGTTCCATATGTTTTAACTTACGTTACAACACCATATAGTTCTGGAGTTCCAACAATTTATGTCAATGGAGATTCTATCATAAAATATATCAAAGCAGGACAAACTATTAATGGCGTATTTACAGGATCGGGAATCATCGTATCAACAACAACAGTTTCTTCGTCTGATGTAAGTTCGAAAGCAGTCACTTTGTCGCAAAATACAAATGCAGCTTATACAGCAGGTTGTGCAGTCTTATTTACAACAACGACTGCGTCTGCAGCTACAGCTTGGCCAACGCCTTCAACATTTTCTGATCTTAAAACCTCAGTGTATAACCCAGTTTTTGATGGCACGCAACCACTCATCTACTTGGGTTCCTATTCTGATTTCTCAACCCCGACTACCCCAGTTGCTTTAGTAAACAACGAAAGCAATGCTATTATTTATGTGAATGACAACAAACAATTGATGATAAAAAATGCAAATGAGGGTGATGACGTAGCAGTATATACCGTAAGCGGTATCAAAGTGGCTTCGGCAGTGATAACCGATGGTGGCGCTACAATTAATTTGACCCAAGGTATTTATATGGTAAAAGTAGGTGCTAAAGTCACTAAAGTTTTAGTCAAATAGCTGGAGGAATTAACTAATAATCACAATTTCCGTTCTCCCCTTCAGTATGACTGGGAGAACGGATTATAAGTATCTTTAATTACTTAAAATTTTTACACATGAAACGAAAAAATTTACTTTTTGGATGGTTCCTGTTTGTGCTTTTGGCCATAGGGACAAATATTTATGCTCAAACACCCGCTGCCGGTGATTTTGTTTTCAACTCTAATATTGGAGCATGGGGTACCGCATCAAACTGGAATATTGCCAATGGCGATGGCACAACTTCACCGCAGCCAACAACAACTCCGACAATTCCAACTTATAATGACAATGTATGGATTCCAGTTGGAGATAGCGTATATATTGCTGCTACAACCTATTGCAAAAATGTGTATGTAAATGGAACATTATATACCAATAGTGCATTGGGCGTAAATGGAAACATTACTGTAAATAGTACTGGAGTATTTAGTTTGAACAGCAATGTATTCTGCAAAAATGTATATAACTATGGAAAATTTTGGAACGCAAAATCAGGATACAATTCTACCAAATATCTTTGTATAGGTTATTCTAATGCTGGAAGTACTGCTACTAATGTTGCCAGTATTGATAGCTGTACGATCGTAAACGATGGGATATTCGGTTGGTACAGATCTGCTTCTGTTTCCGGTTCCAATGGATGTGGTTTTTTTGTTGAATATAGCAACCAGGCAAAAGCCGTAAACATTACACATTCTGCCGGTGTAACATCCGGTTATATATTTACTGTTAATGGACTTTTTCCAGCTTTGAACCCATCAGGGGCTGCAGCTTCGACCGCTGCTACTCAAAATCTAAACTTATATATTAATGAATCAATGGCTGTTGTTGCCTCAGCTTCACCTCTGGAATTTTCACTTCAGAATGGTGATACTTTCACTGGATACAACAGAACCTGTACCATCGCTGCAAATGACACAGTATTTGTAGCTGGATATTTTCATGCGAAAGCGGCTGCACCAGGCGCTTCTCAGGGAGTAATGACCTATAATATCTACGGTTGTTTGGATATGGCATCATGCTCTCGTGGAAGAAATGAATTTGATTTATATACAAGTGCAAGTTCACCTTCCGCAACCGTAAATGTAAAAAGCGGTGGAACTCTCACGTTGGGATTATTAACTACTTTGAGTGCATCTGCTACAACCGGACAAACCTGTGCAATTAATCTTGATCCAAATTCTATAGTTAAATTAGGCTATACAACGGCGAATTCATCCATAGCTTTAACAAATGCCACTCTACCTACAATTCCAAATTTAGTAGTAGCAACAGGCACTAAAAATTTTGCGTTAGGTTCTGCGCTTACTGTTACCAATTTAACGTTAACCTCCGGAAATCTCTCTTTAGGGAACAATAATTTAACGGCAACCTCTATTTCAGGAGGTTCGGCTTCCAGCTATATACTAACCGGAGGGACAGGAAAATTGAATTTAACACCTGCTGCAACTACAGCAACCTTATTCCCGATGGGAACAGCTACAGGCTACGCTCCGGCTACATTAACAACCGACATATCAACCCCTGTTAGTGCTTCCGTTAGTACAACTTCGGGTGCCATTTCGGGAAATGTAACAAATGCTAATGAATGGACATTGACACCAACAACTACCGTAAATGCAACTGTAGCCCTGGCTCCTACATCAGCTTTATATGGTGGTACACCGAAATTTTTTAACGGTAGTACAAGCGGAACATATACATCTACTACATCGGCAACTTTAACCGGTGGAGTGTATTCTGCTTCAGGAGTCAGTCTCGGCACATCAGCTACTTACCTGTCAACAGGTAGTGTAACGCCAACATTATTGGTAAGTGCAACCTCTTTGAGCGATTTATCATATAGCACTACAACTCCTCAAACATTTACAGTTAGCGGAAGTAATCTTGGAGGCAACATTACAATTACAGCGCCTACCGGTTTTGTTATCTCTTCCGATGGCACAACCTTCAGTTCGTCGCTAATACTTACACCTATCAATTATGCAGTAGCTACTACGACAATCTATGCAAGGTTGACAGCGGGTCTATCGGCTAATCCTACTGCAGCAAACATTACGGTTGCAACATCGGGTGTAACTACTGCTAATGTAGCCGTAACCGGGACAGTAACAACTACTCCTACAATTACGGTTGCCGGAACGCTTACAAGCTTTTCGTATGCTGCAGGTAGTGGCCCTTCTGTGGGTCAGACAATTAATGTTTCAGGAGCTAATCTGACAACTGATATTACTTTAACTGCACCCGCAGATTATGAGATTTCGTTGGATAATACCACATATGCTGCCTCTTTAACATTATCACAAACCAGTGGCACTGTTACTACAACGCCAATTTATGTGCGCTTGAAAGCGGGTTTGGTTGCTGCCTCCTACAGTGAGTCGGTAACACTTACTTCTATCTTTGCTACAACAAAGACACAAGCTGTTACAGGAACAGTTACAACCCCTACTATTACTTTAGGAAGTTCAACCCTAACAGTAACATCCTATATTTATACCAACGGTCCGGTTGCTACATCAAACACATTTACGGTTGCCGGCACCTATCTCGGTGATGTTATTACTGTAACAGCACCCGTAGACTATGAAATTTCAACTACAAATGGAGGTACTTACGGAAGTATTTTGACGCTAACACCTGCAAGTGGCATAGTAGCGTCAACCACTCTTTATGTTCGTTTGAAAGCAGGATTAGCTGTAGGTAGTTACAGTGAGTCTATTTCGGTTACTTCTACTTCGGCTATCACTAAAACTATAGCTCTGACCGGAACAGTGACTGTTCCTACCATTGCTATAATTGGCACTACATTAAGTGGGTTCTCTAATATCACCGGTAATGGATCTCCTGTACAAAAGACATTTATTGTAAGTGGAACGAATCTGTTGAGCATTATTACAGTGATGGCACCTGGCGATTATGAAATCTCGAAAGATGGCATCACTTTTAGTACTACTTTAACCTATACTCCCACAAGTAATACAGTAGGTGCTTCCACTATTTATGCACGTTTGATAGCAACTACAGCCAAAGGGATTTACAACGAAACGATAACGGCATCTGCTACTTCTGCTACTTCACAATTGGTAGCGGTAAGCGGTGCGGTTTATACTCCAACTGTCACATTAGGTTCCACATCATTAAGTGGGTTTAGTTATATAGTAGGAAACGGACCATCATCCGCTCAAACCTTTACTGTAAGCGGAACAGACTTAGCAAGTAGTATCACTTTGACAGCCCCTACTGACTATGAACTTTCGACAGATGGCACCACTTTCAGTACATCTTTAACCTTGACACGATCTACAAGTACAGTAGTAAACTCAACAATAATCTATGTACGTTTGAAAGCGGGTTTATCGGCTGCTGATTATAACAGTGAAACGATAACGATAACGGCTACTTCTGTCTCTGCGCAAACGGTAACATTGAGTGGAACTGTCATAGTTGCAACAGACATTAATACGGCTAATACCAGCAATTTACTTGTATATTCCGAAGGGAAACAAGTTTTTGTTAAAAATGCCAATGTAGGCGATATTGTTTCTGTTTACGGAATTAGCGGTAATATTGTTGCTTCTTCTGTTGTTACGAGCGATATAACTACCCTTTCATTGACTCAAGGTATCTATGTGGTAAAAGTAGGTGCTAAAGTCACTAAAGTTTTAATCAAATAACACGATAATAATATTATTTTTATAGTGGTTTATTTATAGTTTTTGAACGGATTACAGGACTGGCGACAGTCCTGTAATTTGTTTTATGCTGACTCACAACTAACTAAAATTGAATTTTATGATTAAAATATTGAAACTATACTTGTTGATTTTTGCAATTGCCACAACGGCTTCAGCGCAAACCAACGAAGGGGCATACATTAAGACACTTACCGACAGAGCAGAAAAAATTGTAAAAACTTTGTCGATTTCCGATACTGCTGCTTTTAGGCGAGTAACCGGAATTATGGTTAATCAGTATAAGAGCTTAGGGAAAATTCATGATGGACGTGATGCAGCTATAAAAGCAGCCAAGGCAAAAGCGGGTCAAGATAAAGGCGCAGCACAACTTGCCGAAACAACACTCCAAAACGAAGCTAATGCGCAACTCTATAACCTGCATTGTGAATTTATCGGAGCACTCTCGGGCAATCTTACCGAAAAACAAATTGAACAGGTAAAAGACGGTATGACCTTCGGAGTGTTGCCCCTTACCTATAAGGCGTATCAGGAAATGATACCGACGCTTAAGGCTGACGAAAAAAGGCAAATATATGTGTGGTTGGCTGAAGCACGCGAACACGCCATGGATGCGCAGTCGTCAAATAAAAAGCACGAATGGTTTGGCAAATACAAAGGCCGCATCAACAATTATCTTTCCAAACAAGGCTACGATAGCCAAAAAGAACGTCAGGGTTGGGAAGATCGTACGAAAAAAGCCACTACGGGCACCACTAAATGAGAGGAATAGAATCAACTTATGCTCTACAAGTTTCCAAATATAAAAACAACCTCAACCAAAGAAATATTTCCTTCAATTTGATGTGAGGAACTTACTTATTTTTCAATGAACGATCACAAAATTTCCATCCGTTTTGCGGTATTTGGCCTTCTGTTATTTTTGGTAGGAGGAAATGCTTTTGCACAGAAAAAAGCTACTCAGCCGCAACTTCCCCTTACCCAAACGAAACAAGGGTTTGTGTATGGAGCCGATAGTTTGGGTAACCGAATTCCTGATTTTTCTTATAGCGGCTTCATGGCCGGAGAGCAGGCAATTCCAAGTGTTCCTGTCAGAGTGGTTGTCCCTGCTAAAGCGGGGGATGCAACGGCACGTATTCAGGCAGCTATCGATTATGTATCGGCGATGAAGCCCGACAATTCGGGTATCAGGGGAGCGGTGCTGCTGCTTTCGGGAAACTTCGAAGTAGAAGGACAACTTATCATCCGTACTTCGGGTGTGGTACTGCGTGGTAGCGGCATCGGCGAAAACGGTACAAAGTTGATAGCTGCCGGAAAAGACCGTCGCACCTTGATTCGCGTGGCAGGCAAAAACGATTGCACCAAAAGCAGCGCATTAACCGTGGCCGACAGTTATGTGCCGGTCAACGCCATGAAGTTTTCGCTCAAAAGCGGTAGCTCTTTGAAGGTGGGCGACAGGATGATGATTCGTCGTCCGATTACCCAAAAGTGGATCGAAGCCTTAGGTATGGTCACCTTTGGCGGCGGAGTGTCGGCCTTGGGCTGGAAACCCGGCGACAGGGATATTTATTGGGATAGAACCGTGGTTTCTATTGTCGGCAATGAAATTACTATTGATGCACCACTCACCACAGCCTTAGACGCTAACTACGGTGGAGGAGAGGTGATACCCTATAACTGGCCGGGACGTATTTCGCAGGTGGGCATTGAAAACATGCAGTGTATTTCGGAGTACGATACCGCCAACTCTAAAGACGAAGCGCACGCCTGGATGGCCATTACACTCGAAAACATGATGGATGGCTGGGTGCGCCAAATCTCCTTCTCTCATTTTGCCGGTTCGGCGGTGATGGCACTCGAAACATCGCGCCGCATCACGGTCGAAGATTGCATCTCTCTGCAACCTGTCTCCGAAATGGGCGGCCAACGGCGCTACACCTTCTTCAATGCCGGGCAACAATCGCTCTTTCAACGACTTTATGCCGAAAACGGTAATCACGATTTCGGTACAGGGCTTAGCGCGGCAGGTCCTAACGCCTTTGTACAATGTCAGTCGGTGCTTCCTTACAGCTTTAGCGGTGCCATCAACAGTTGGACATCGGGTCTTTTGTTTGATATTGTGAACGTGGACGGAAATAACCTCCGCTTTTCCAATCGCTTACAAGACAACCGTGGAACGGGATGGAGCGCGGCCAATAGTGTGTTCTATCAATGTTCGGCAGCGTTGATCGATTGCCCCAAACCGCCCACGGCTCAAAACTGGGCACTGGGTTGCTGGTCACAATTTGCCGGCGACGGCGGTTGGTACGATGCCAATAACCAGATAAACCCCCGCAGTCTTTATTATGGACAGTTGGCACAACGTCTCGGCAAATCGGTTGAAGACATCCGTGCCACTTTATTGCCTGTGGAGGGCGATCCCAATAGCAGTCCTCCAATCAATGTGGCATTGGAAATGACAAAATTGGCTCAAAGACCCGCACCCACTCTTTTGGCCTGGATAAAAGAGGCTGCAACCCGCAACCCCATTATTACCGAAGGCAAAGGAGCAAAATCGATAGACGAAATAACCCTTGCTGCACCAACAAAAACAGAAGTACTGCCCACGCACATTATTAATGGAAAATTGGTACATGGAGACCTCTTGCTGTTTGGTAATTCGCAAGAAGTTCCTTGGTGGAACGGGAGCGTGCTTCCTAATTTCCTGACCGAAGCAAAAGCTCATATCACCCGTTTTGTACCCGGACGTACCGGTACCGGCCTAACCGACGATGTAAACGAAGTAGTAGAGTGGATGAAAAAAAGTAATTTTGTGGCGCTCGATCATCATTACGGGTTGTGGACCGATCGTCGTCGCGATGACCACGAACGCATCCGCCGCATGGATGGTGATGTGTGGCCACCGTTCTACGAGCAGGCTTTTGCCCGGTCGGGACAAGGAACTGCGTGGGACGGTCTCAGTAAATACGATTTAACCAAGTACAACGACTGGTACTGGCGCAGGCTGAAGCAGTTTGCCGACCTTGCCGACCAAAACGGGTTGGTGCTGTTGCACGAGAACTTCTTTCAGCACAATATCATCGAAGCCGGAGCACACTGGGTGGATTGTCCGTGGCGTACGGCCAACAATATTAATAACACGGGCTTTCCCGAACCGGTAAATTTTGCGGGCGATAAACGGCTTTTCTTTGCCGAAATGTTTTACGACACCACCAACGTGGTGCGCAAGGAACTATTCAGAAAATATATCCGCAAATGTTTGGAAAACTTTGCCAACAATACCGGTGTGATTCAACTTACCAGTGCCGAATATACGGGGCCGCTGCACTTTATGCAATTTTGGCTCGATGTAATTGCCCAATATGAAAAGGAGACAGGCCGCCATCCGCTTATTGCCCTGAGTGCCACCAAAGATGTGCAAGATGCAATACTTAACGACCCAAAACGGGCATCAGTGGTCGATTTTATTGATATACGTTACTGGTTTTATCGCGATAACGGCTCCGCGTATGCACCACTTGGCGGCCAAAACCTTGCTCCGCGCCAACATGCACGATTAACCAAACCCGGGAAGACATCATTCGAACAAGTATATAGGGCAGTGAGCGAATACCGCACAAAATATTCGCAAAAAGCGGTGCTTTATTATTCCGATAATTATCCTGCCTACGGTTGGGCGGTGCTGATGGCCGGCGGCTCGCTGCCAAATTTGCCTGCAGGCATTGATAAAGGATTCCTGAAAGATGCAGCGCAGATGAATGTGATTGCTTCCACCAACGGAAATCAATATGTACTCGGCAATCCCAACAAAGGCTATATTGTGTATACGAAAAACGGTGACATTTCGCTCGACCTGAGCAAAAGCAACAAAACATTTATGGCAAAATGGATAACACCTTCTACCGGAGTAAGCACAAAAGGAGAGATGATAAAAGGAGGTAAAGAGTTATCACTCAAAGCACCTCAAAACGGTGCGATGGTGCTGTGGTTAACTGTAAAATAAAAGTATCAAAAATCGAGATTAAGAAACAAAAGGAGATAAAGATATTTTTAGTGAGACGTTATTACTTCGTGAAAAACAATTAATTGCAAACACCGTAGGTGTTAACTGTGAATAACCCCCAGTGGAGTGAAACGTAACTGGGGGATTACGATAACAAGAAGCTTTCAACCCCGAAGCGGGTTGACCTAAATCATGTTTTAATATGCTACACAACACAACAATAACAATTTAGCTGTTTGGTGAACTCTTCCAGAGTTTGAAAATTCATACTCATTCAATTTCCCCCAGTTTCGCAAGCTTACTGGGGGTTATGCACAGGAAACTCTTACAGAGTTTTAATTTGGAAGGCATAGGATTTAAGGCAATCAGAAAGATTAATTGTTTCAATATAGTTGAGATTTAAAAATATTCAAATTACTAATGACCGAACGTATTCAACAACTTATAAGCATTGCCACACAACTTCGGCGCGATGTGGTCAATACGGTGTATGCTGCCAAAGATGGGCATCCGGGCGCCTGTATGTCGGCTGCCGATATTGTAGCTGCGCTCTATTTCGATACAATGCACATTCATCCTGACGACAAAGATTGGATGGGGCGCGACCGTTTTATCTTATCCAAAGGTCATGCATGTCCTATTCTGTATGCCGCGCTCGCACGTCGGGGCTATTTTCCGCCGGCGGAACTAAAAACCCTTCGTTCGTTGGGTTCACGGTTGCAAGGCCATCCGGTAATGGGTAAAACTCCGGGAGTGGATGCCACTTCGGGTTCATTGGGACACGGACTGTCGCAAGGTTGCGGCCTTGCTCTCACTGCGCGTCGTCGCGGTGACAATAGTCTCACTTTTGTGCTTACCGGCGATGGCGAAATAGAAGAAGGCATTGTGTGGGAAGCGGCCATGACTATTCCTAAATTCAAGTTGAGCAACCTTATTGCAATTGTCGATAATAACGAGATGCAAAGCGGCGGTCATGTCAATGAGGTTGGAGGCCTTTATCCGCTGCGCGAAAAGTGGGAAGCTTTTGGTTGGTATGTGGTAGAAATTGACGGACACGATATGGCACAAATTGTCACCACATTGGAAAATGCCGCCGTAAGAGGACGTACACCGATAGACGAAAGCGCCAATATGACCGTTACATCGTTGCAACCGACACCACAACCCGGGCAACCGGTGGTTATCATTGCCCATACCGTAAAAGGGAAAGGGGTGCCATATATGGAGGGTGATAACTCGTGGCACAAGCGGGTACCCACCGACGAAGAATATCAAATAGCCATGTCAATTTTGGGAGGGAAAGACCTTGAATAAGATAGAAAGTACCCGTGTAGGTTTCATGCAGGGATTAGACGCCATTGCAGAAACAGATGACCGCATTATCATGGTGTGTGCCGACAGCCTGAAAGCGATGCGTGCCGAGAGTTTTTTTGAAAAATATCCTGATCGCCTTGTCGATGTGGGTATTGCAGAGCAGAATGCAGCCGCTACGGCAGCAGGATTGGCCATTGGAGGTCTGATACCCTATTTTGCCACTTATGCCGGATTCATTACCATGCGTGCCTGCGAACAAGTTCGTACCTTTATTGCCTATCCGGGGCTGAATGTGAAACTGGTAGGAATAAACGGAGGTATTGCCGCCGGCGAACGCGAAGGAGTAACACACCAGTTTTTTGAAGATATTGGTATTTTACGTACCATTCCCAATATGACCATCTTGGTTCCTGCCGATGCAGGACAAGCCCGTCAGGCAGCTATTGCAGCGGCTTCTATATCAGGTCCTGTTTATATTCGCTTGGGTAGTGGTCGCGATCCGGTAATATTCGACCATGATACCCCTTTTGTTCTCGGAAAAATCAACATCCTTCATCAAAACGGGAATGATATTGCGCTCTTTGGAAACGGCATTATGCTTCTGCGACTGATGGAGGCTTCGGCATTGCTTGCTCAGCGGGGTATTGGCGTAACACTTGTGGAGGTACACACCGTAAAACCGTTGGATACGGAAGGAGTTGCTGCAGTTTTGAAAAATTGCGGAGCAGCTGTGGTGGCCGAAGACCACAACATTATTGGGGGACTGGGAAGCGCGATTATGGAAGCTGCGGCAGAGCATGTTCCTGTGCCCATTGCCCGCATTGGTCTGCGCGATGTGTTCCCAAGCTCGGGTACTCCCGATGCACTGCTCGACTATTACGGGATGAGCGTGAACGACATTGTGGAAGCAGCACTTAATGTGATTGCCCGAAAATAAGAATAATATGACTCTTGGAAATAAGTAAATCTGACAGCGGTTTGAAACCCTGTCAGCATGTAATAAATTAATAAGGATAAATTATAAAACGTACAAAAGATATGTTGACCTTGTCAGATGCCTATAAAAATGGGGTTACCTCATCGCCTATCCGACGCATTATGGAGATGGCGAGCCGCGCAAATTTAGTAAAAATGGGACTAAATCCCGACAATGTGATTTCTTTTGCCGGTGGATGGGTAAACCACGAAGCGCCCGAAGAGCTGCGTCAGGAATATGTGGAGATTGCTCAGGATCGCGATACATTCCACAAAACAGGCGGTTACAGCGATTCGGATGGCAGCCCTGAGCTGAAACAAGCCCTGCTTGATTTTAATTCGCAACTCTACGGGATAGAATCGTCTACCGCAGAGAATCTTATTATTGGTCAAAGTTCCACGCAACTAACCTTCTCATTATTCAAAATATTACTCAATCCCGAAGATAAAATTCTCCTGTTCGATCCCGCGTATGCCAACTACCCGGAGCAGATTCAAACGTGCATGAACAGCCAGAACATTGTCTATTTTCCCATTTTCGATGCAGAGAAATGGGAGTTTGTGGCGGATGAAAATGCCTTGATAAACGATTTTGAACAATTTCTGGAGCGAGAACGGCCCAAACTGATTCTCTTCTCAAGTCCTGATAACCCTACGGGGATGATACTTCCCGACCTGTTTGTAAAGAAAATGATGGATGCGGCGCTCAAGTATGATTGCTATGTGGCCATTGATTTTGCCTACTATACCTTTCTGTATGGGAAAGCGCTTCCCGAATATTTTTTTTACTCTCACCAGCAATATCCCAACCTGATTAAGATATTTTCCAACTCAAAGTGGTGCCGTGGATTAGGTCGCCGGCTGGGCTGGATAGAAGCCAATTCAACCATCGTCCAAACGTTGAAAGTAGTACAACAAAGCCTGATTCTTTGTCCCGATACGCTCCATCAGATGGCACTTACCAATTACATTAATAAAGGATTGAAAGACGGTTCGATAAGCGAATACATTAAGCGCATCAACGATGACTATGAAAGCGCCTCCAAATTCTTGTGCTATTGCATTGAAAAATATCTTTCTTCGCGCTTTACGGTACCCGAAGGCGGGTTATATTCGGTGGTAGATGTAGGAATGGATGGAGATGCGTTTGTAGCAGAAATGCTGAAAAAGACGGGTGTGGTCTTTGTTCCCGGAGGCGGATTTGGAGGCTCATTGAAAAATGGAATTCGTATCTCGTTTGGCCCCTTGGTTTACGATAAAAAGAAAATTGAAGAAGGCTTTATACGCGTTTCGGAAGTCTATAAGAAGATTAAATGATATTCCATTTTCTCATCTTCTGATTTCTGCATTCTCAAATCTCTAAATTAGATTTATTATGATAAAAGTATTTGCCGTTCATACAGCCACCGCGCTAATTGAACCCCTCACTGCACTTTTTAAAGAACATTTACCGGATGTAAAGCTCAACCATATTGCCGACGATAGCCTTATTCAGGAGGTGATTGCGAATGGCAAAGTAACCCCGATGGTAAAAAAACGGATGCTCAGCTACTATTATGCGGCTGTGGATGCCGGTGCCGATTACATCTTCAATACCTGTTCATCGGTAGGCAATGTGGCCGACAATGCCAATCTTTTTCTCCCGATTCCCGTCATTCGGATTGATGAACAAATGGCGCTGAAAGCGATTGAACTTTCTGATAAAATAGGTGTGATAGCCACTTTGCCCACAACGTTGGGACCCACAGCGAACCTGCTGAAGAAAATTGCTGCCGAAAAAGGCAAATCCATAACCATTGTAGAATGCCTTGCCGAAGGCGCTTTTGAATCTATGATGTCAGGAGATCGCGACAAACACGATGTGTTAATTCTGGAAGCTTCTAAGAAATTAGCGTCACAGGTGGATGTAATTGTATTGGCACAAGGATCGATGGCACGCATGGAACAGCAGTTGGCAAAGGAGAGCGGCAAGATAATCCTGTCAAGTCCATTGTTGGGAGTTCTTGGGTTGAAAGAGCTCATTAAGAGTAGATAAGCCACTAAATGGTGAGATGTAATATGAAAAATCACAACTGAGTACTGTGTTCGATGTACTGAGTATTAAAACAGAATACCTTGAAAAAACGCAATTTAGTTCTTATACTTCTGGTTGTCATTGGTATAGTTACTTTTCTTGATCGCATCAATATCAGTGTTGCCGGATCAAGTATCATGCATGATTTGGGTTTGAGCAAGAAACAATGGGGCTGGGTATTGAGTTCCTTTATTTTTTCCTACGGCTTACTTCAAATTCCTCTTGGCTTGTGGGGCGATAAAAAGGGTCAACGAAAAGTATTGGCTGTCATTGTGTTGTGGTGGTCGGTTTTTACCGGACTTACAGGAATGGGAGGCGGTTTTATTTCTCTTTTATTAATCAGATTTGCGTTTGGTGTTGGCGAGGCGGGTGCTTATCCTTGCATGACAGGCGCCATTGGACGATGGTTTCCGAAGTTGGAGAATGCAAAAGCTCAGGGATTTATTTGGGCGGCAAGTCGGGTTGGGGGAGCGCTTACGCCATTTATTGTGATACCGGTCATCATGCATTTCGGTTGGCGAATGGCTTTTTACATACTGGGTTCGGTCGGATTTTTATGGGTGATTGTATGGTACTTCTGGTACAAAGACGATCCCGTTACGATGAAGGGAATTCAACAAAGTGAGTTGGCTGAAATCAAAGATAATCATGTCGCAAAGGAGAAAGTGAAGATTCCCTGGAAACAGATTTTGCGCAACAAACAATTTTGGCTGATACTCTCTATGTATTGGTTTTATGCGTGGGCCAGCTGGTTTTTCTTTTCATGGTTTCCCACGTTTATGGAGCAGGGGCGCGGCTTTGCAAAGAGCGAACTTACCTACGTGGTGGCGGTACCGTTCTTAATGAGTGTGATAGGAAATATTACGGGCGGTATTTTGAGCGATAAGTTTTCGAAGAAATACGGATTAAAATTCGGACGACGGTTATTGGGTGTAAGCGGCCTTGCACTTTCTGCCGTGTTCATGTTTCTGGCTGCATTTATACCCGGTAAAATACAGGTATTTATCTTTCTTTCCTTATGCTTTGGGGTTATTGATTTAATGTTGCCAAGTGCCTGGGCAATTTGCCTCGATATTGGCAAAAAATACGCCGGAGCAATTTCCGGAGCAATGAATACAGCCGGAAATATCGGGGGTTTTATCTGTGCTTCCACCTTTGGGTATGTGGTTGAAGCCACCGGAAATTACAATTTGCCATTATTCATCATTGCCGGCATGTTGGTGATAAGCGCGGTAATTTTCTCATTTATCGATGCCTCTAAACCACTGGCTCAGGAATAGTGACAAATGATGCTATTTCATTGAAATATAAACTATTGATTTCAAAAACAAGATACAAATGAAAAAAATATTGATCTCTTTACTGTGTTTAATTTCACTTTTACCGTGCTTACAAGCGCAAGATGTGTATCTATTTGCCACTTTTCGCGAACCGCAGCAAGATGGGCTTTTTCTGGCAAGCAGCAAAGACGGGTATCACTGGGAAAGTCTGGGTGGTCCTTACAATACGCCGGGTGTGGGAGCCGATAAGATAATGAGAGATCCATCTATCATTCAGGGTCCCGACGGAACGTTTCACATGGTGTGGACTTGCAGTTGGAGCCACGACAAAGGTTTTGGCTATGCCAGTTCCAAAGATTTAATTCACTGGACACCCTCGCAATACATTGAGGTAATGAAAGATGAGCCTGCTACGGTAAACACATGGGCACCGGAGCTTTTTTATGACGATATGAAAAAAGAGTTTATCATTCTATGGGCATCCACCATCCCTTTTCGTTTTGAAAAAGGGCAGGAAGCAGAGGACAACAATCACCGGGTGTATTACACCACCACGAAGGATTTTGTCAAATTTTCTCCCACAAAACTCTTTCTCGACCCCAAGTTTAGTGTGATTGATTGCGTGATTCTAAAACGCGCCAAGAAAGATTATGTGCTGATTCTCAAGGATAATACCCGACCCGAACGCAACATCAAGGTGGCTTTCGGTAAATCGCCTCTCGGGCCATTCACTAAACCGTCGGCGGCATTCACTCCCCATTTTACCGAAGGCCCCACAGTGACCAAAGTGGGTAATGATTATCTTGTTTATTTCGAATATTATAAAGACAAAAAATACGGGGCAATGAAAACCCGCGATTTCAAAACCTTTACCGATTTGACTGATTCGGTGACATTGCCAAAAGGACACAAGCATGGGACAATTTTTAAGGTATCGGCTAAATTCTATAACGCGCTGCTCACACAAACTAAATCTCACTAATGATTAACCCGATGAAAAAATTCACGCATTATCAAATTATGAATCTGAAAAGCAGATGTATTGAAAATTTAAATGGAAAGCAGCTTTTACTCTTTTTCATCACCTTGTTTTCGGCAATCACACTTCAAGCTCAACTACCTGCTTTTCCGGGTGCCGAAGGTTGGGGAATGTATGCCAAAGGAGGTCGTGGTGGAGTGGTGTTGGCGGTTACTAATCTCAACGACAATGGTCCCGGAAGTTTTAGAGCAGCAGTGATGAATCCAAATCCCCGTATCGTCATTTTTCAGGTTTCCGGCACAATTGAATTGAAATCTAAATTAGTTATCACAGCTCCCTATTTGACAATTGCCGGACAAACAGCTCCCGGAGACGGTATTTGCCTCAAAAATTTCCCATTGGATTTGGCGAATAGTCACGACATTATTATACGTTCCATTCGTGTTCGACCGGGTATTGGCTCCGGCTTAATCGGCTCCGAAATTGACGGTGTCGAAGTGAGAGAATCTTCCAATGTGATTTTCGACCATTGTTCGGTAAGTTGGTCGAATGACGAGGGAATGAACAATTGGCACAAAACCAGCAATATCACCTTTCAGTGGTGCCTGATGAGCGAGCCGCTTAATAAGTCGGTGCACGAAAAGGGGTCACACGGCTATTGTGCAAGTATTGGAGGATATAAAGCTTCATTCCATCACAATATTTTGGCTAACGGAGCAGGCCGAAACCCGAGCATCGGGGGAAATAATCAGAACGTGACTGTTTTTTTAGATGTGCGTAACTGTGTAATATCCAACTGGGGACATCGTTCGTGCGACGGTAAACCATTGTCAATTAATTTAGTAAATAATTACTTTAAACCCGGTCCTGCTACAAACGAAGACGTAAAACGACGGATTGCCCGTATTGATAATGCCGAAAAAATGGGTTTCACCACGCTCTGGTACATTGAGGGAAATAAAGTGGAGGGTTATCCCGAAATATCGACTGACAACTGGAAGGGAGGAGTTGATTTTGAAGAGAACTGTTCGGCGGCACGCAACAGGGCAATGATTCCTTTCGAATCGATACCCGTCAAAACCCAGTCGGCTGATGAGGCTTACCTGTTGGTGCTGAAAAATGCCGGAGCAACTGCTCCCAAACGCGATATACAAGACGAACGGATTATAAATCAAATCAAGACCAACAGCTTCAAGTTCGGCACTAACGGTATTATTGATAATGTGGAGCAAGTAGGCGGTTATCCGGTACTCAAAAGCACAGCTCCACTCAAAGACAGTGACGGCGATGGTATCCCCGACGAATGGGAAATTGCACATCGGCTCAATCCGAACGATCGGTCGGATGCAACAAAAAGCGATTTGGCGAATGGATACACTCATATTGAAGAGTATATTAATAGCCTGATAGTGAGCCTTTATTAAACTAAAAAATCAACGGAATTTAACATCTTTTGTCATGATGAGAAAAATTTGTTTTATCGTACTGTGCGCTTTTTCAATGGCTATTGCTGCACAAGATGGCGTTTACTATACCGGCAAAACCCTATCGAATGTCGATTATCACCACGGGCAATTAGCTCCGGCAATTGGTGTGCACAATATACAGGTGCTGCGGGTAAACCGTGAGCATCCGGGAAATAATGAAGCTGCCGGCTGGACTTACAACCATCAGCCGATGCTTTGTTACTGGAATAACCAGTTTTACATGGAGTATCTGTCCGACCCCGTGAGCGAACATGTACCTCCCGGACGCACGCTATTGCTGACCTCAAAAGACGGCTATAACTGGACAAATCCGGTGGTTATTTTCCCCGAATACAAAGTGCCCGATGGAACTACAAAACCCGATTATCCCGGTGTGGCCAAAGACCTCTATGCCGTGATGCACCAACGCATGGGCTTTTATGTTTCAAAGACAAAACGTCTGTTGGCATTGGGTTTCTACGGCTTCACACTCGACGCCAAAGATGACCCCAACGATGGCAACGGCATTGGCCGTGCGGTGCGCGAAATATTGCCAAATGGCAAGTTCGGTGCCATCTATTTTATCCGGTACAATCATGCGTTCAACGAGAGCAATACCACGTATCCGTTTTACACCAAAAGCAAAGACAAAGGCTTTGTGGAGGCTTGCAACGAGCTGTTAGCCAATCCGTTGATGATGCAGCAATGGAATGAAGAGGCAGACCGCAATGACCCGTTGATTCCAATTCAAAAAGATTATAAAGCCTTCAATTTCTATCATTTACCCGATGGACTGGTGGTGGGTTTGTGGAAATTTGCATTGACAACCATCAGTGCGGATGAGGGGAAAACATGGCCGAAAATGCCACAGCGAGGCAAAGGTTTTGTAAACAGCAATGCTAAAATATGGGGACAACGCACCTCCGACGGACGTTACGCCACGGTCTATAATCCTTCGGAATATCGTTGGCCACTGGCAATTTCCACAAGTGATGACGGGCTGGAATATAAAGACTTACTGTTGGTGCATGGTGATATCACTCCAATGCGCTATGGCGGAAATTATAAATCAAACGGACCGCAATACGTGCGTGGCATCCTCGAAGGTAACGGCACTCCGCCCGATGGTAATTTGTGGGTGACCTACAGCATGAACAAAGAAGACCTGTGGATTTCGCGCATTCCGGTGCCGGTTACAGGCAAAGCCACGGCACAAGCCAATGACGATTTCAATCGTTTTAATTCCATTCAGGAATTGACGAAATGGAATATTTACAGCCCGTTGCAAGCGCCGGTAAGTATCGAAAAACGAGCTGACGGCACACGTTGGCTGTCGCTTAAAGACAGTGATCCATTTGATTTTGCCAAAGTGGAACGTGTGGTTCCTGAATCAAAAAAGCTGAGTGCCGAATTTACGGTGGTTCCCGATCAAAGTACTACAGGTCAATTGAATATTGAATTTCAAAATGCAAAAGGTGAAGCTTGTATCCGCCTCACTTTCGACAAAGACGGGGTGTTCAAATCGAAAAGCGGTGCGCGTTATTCCACCATTGCCAAGTACAAAGCCGGCGAAACGTATCGTGTAAAAGTGAATCTGGATGTGACTACCCGCAGCTATATGATGAATGTGAACGGAAAAGAGATTGCCACCCGCATTTTCTTCAATCCGGTGGAATCGGTTTCGCGCATTGTGTTCCGCACCGGTGAGTTGCCCATTGAACCGACTCCCAACACCGAGGCTGACCGTTATACCGACTTGCCTCACGCCGGAGATGCTGACCCTGTAGCCGCATTTTATATTCAAAATTTCAAGACAACAGGCTTGGATGAAGACGCTCAATCTGCTGTGTTGAAAGCTGATGATTTCAAACATTATGTGGACAATTTCAATACCATGGAGGATGAGAATATTGCGCAGGCTATTCCCAATGCTGAGTCGTGGAATTGGATGAAAAAGAACATTCCGCTTTTTGAATGTCCCCAAAAAAACATGGAGGAGATGTTCTATTTTCGTTGGTGGACGTTGCGCAAGCACATCAAACAGACACCAACAGGTTATGCATTCACCGAGTTTTTGGTGAGCAGAAATTATGCTGATAAATACAACCTGATTAGCAGTGCGTTGGGACATCATATCTACGAAGCCCGATGGTTGCGCGACCCGAAATATCTCAACGATTACCTTCATGTATGGTATCGTGGTAACGAGGGCAAGCCGATGAGCAAACTCCGCAAGTTCAGCAGTTGGACGGCTGATGCATTGTATCACAAATATTTAGCGGATGGCAATAAAGATTATCTACTCGATATGTTCCCCGATTTGCAAACCGACTATTCAGCTTGGGAGGGTGACCACCGTTTAGCGAGCGGACTCTACTGGCAAGGCGATGTGCAGGATGGAATGGAAGAGACCATCAGTGGCGGACGAAAGAAACAGTATGCCCGTCCTACCATCAATAGTTACATGTATGGCAATGCAATGGCTTTGGCAGATATTGCCGCGTTGAAAGGCGATAATGCATTGAAGAGTAAATATTTACTGAAAGCAGACACATTGAAAAAATTGATTCAAACTCAACTTTGGAACAAAGACAGTCTCTTTTTTGAAACTTTGCGCGAGCCGGGCAAACTGGCACAAGCGCGCGAAGCAGTTGGATTTTTGCCCTGGTATTTCAATTTGCCTGACAAGGGTTACGAAGTTGCATGGAAGCAACTTACAAACCCGAAAGGCTTTTCGGCACCCTTTGGTTTGACCACTGCCGAGCGTCGTCATCCCGAGTTCCGAACACGTGGCGTGGGCAAATGCGAGTGGGATGGAGCCGTGTGGCCTTTTGCCACTTCGCAAACACTGACGGCTATGGCTAATCTGCTGAACAACTATTCGCAAAATGCAGTAAGCGACAGTGTATATTTCTCATTACTAAATCAATACGTGGAGAGTATGCACTATCGCAGTCGTCCGTATGTGGGCGAATACCTGGACGAAGTCACCGGCTATTGGCTCAAAGGTGATCAGGAACGAAGCCGCTATTACAACCACTCCACATTTAACGATTTAATTATTACCGGGCTTGTGGGTCTTCGTCCACGTGCTGACGAAACCATAGAAATTAATCCGTTAATCCCTGAAAAACAGTGGGATTGGTTCTGTCTCGACAATGTACCTTACCATGGTAAAAATCTTACCATAGTGTGGGATAAAACCGGAGGCAAATACAATCTGGGCAAAGGATTCATGCTGTTTGTGAATGGAGAGAAAGTGGCTACTTCAGCAACCTTGAAACGGATAGTTTACAAGCAATAATTATGTGCTTAGAGAAATAAATTTCCTCGGCATGGAAATAATTTTTCTACGCATCCGAATTTTGACGATAAGTTTAGGCTTTTTGTGCCATTCTGCAACCAATTTTTTCTTCAAGGAAACACATTTGATTTTAAGAGAAAAGACATCAACAAATTGAATGATTGACATGCGAAATAAAATAACTTACATTTCATTGCTGCTGATAGCATTAATGCTGCCACTTTCCTTGCTTGCCATCACAGTGACCAAAATCACTTGCGAAATGGCAATTAATCCATTGTCTGTAAACACTACAACACCTCGTTTCGGATGGCAGTTAAGTTCGGCAATCAATGGAGATAAACAAACGGCATACGAATTGGAAGTAAAAGCCGAAGGAGATCAGCGGATTTTGTGGAAGAGCGGGAAGATACAATCGGATGCCAGTCAACTTGTTGCTTATAATGGTTCGTCATCGTTGGTGAAAGGGAAACAATACGAGTGGAAAGTGCGTGTGTGGGATGCCAAAGGCAAACCATCGGTCTGGAGTATGGCAGCACATTTTTCGATTGCACCCGATGCCTCTTTTCTCGATGCTAAATGGATAGGAGCTGTTACCAAAGCGAACGCGCATCTACCTATCGGGCAGAGTTTTCACGTGCCTTCAAAGAAAAAAAATCAGGATATGCTCAATGCCATCGACAGTATGGCGTTACGCAGTATTCTGTTGCGCAAGTCGTTTGAAAATAGCGCCCCAGTTCGCAAGGCAATCGTATATGTAAGCGGATTAGGCCATTATCAGCTTTCTATTAATGGAAAGAAAGTGGGAGACAGTGAGTTTGCCCCATTGTGGAGCGATTATCGTAAAACAGTGTATTACAACACCTTTGATGTTTCTGGCCGGCTTCAAAAAGGTGAAAATGTGATTGGTGTTATTCTCGGCAACGGCTTTTACAATACCGTGAGCACCCGTTATGCAAAGTTGTGGCGTTCGTTCGGGCCGCCTACTCTTTTCTTCAAAATGGAGATAGAATATGCCGACGGTTCTACCAAGACTATTTGCTCGGATGAAAGTTGGAAATACATGCCGGGGTCTATCACGTTCAACGATATTTTCGGAGGCGAAAGTTACAATGCCACTTTGGAGCAAACCGGATGGGAAACGCCGTCATTTAAGGATGGTAAGTGGCGAAAAGTGGTGCTGCAAGAGGCTCCCGAAGGGCAGTTGACAGCGCAGTCGGCACCTCCGGTTAAAATCAACAAACAATTTGGAATCAAAGAGGTAAAACACTTGTCCGACAGCGTGTATGTGTTGGATATGGGACAAAATCTATCCGGTTTCCCCTCCATTACAATAAAAGGCAAACGGGGACAAACCGTGAAACTGAGGGTGGCCGAAATGGTTGATAAAGATGGACATATCAACCAAAAACGCACCGGAAGTCCTTATTATTTTGAATATACATTAAAAAGAGACGGCGAAGAGCAGTGGCAGCCATTGTTCAGTTATTACGGCTATCAATATATCCAGGTAGAAGGTGCCGATGTGCTTAAAACTGCGGCTGGCAGTAAGTTGCCGCTTATTACCGATATTAAATCAAATTTCATCTATTCGACAGCTGCTGAAGTCGGCTCGTTTGAATGTTCCAACGAAATCTTCACGCGCACCCATTGGTTGATTAACAATGCCATCAAAAGCAATTTTCAGGCAGTGCTTACCGATTGCCCTCACCGTGAGAAACTTGGCTGGATTGAAGAGATGCACCTGAACGGTCCCGGATTGATGTTTAATTACGATATGTCTACTGTGTTTCCGAAACTGCTGGCCGACATGAGCGATGCTCAGCATTCCGCAGGGCTAGTGCCAAGCATTTGTCCTGAATATGTGGAGTTTGGCGACGATTTTTCCGATTCGCCCGAGTGGGGTTGTGCCTCCATAGTGGTACCGTGGATGTATTATGAATATTACGGAGATGACTCAATGATAAAGCGTTACTATAAGATGATGACGAAATATCTCGATTTTCTGGGAACGCGTGCTACCGGGCATATTCTGTCGCATGGTTTAGGCGATTGGTACGATTATGGTGTAAAACCGGCGGGTTATTCGCAAAATAGTTCCATTGCGATTTCGGCCACCTCGCATTACTATTTGTCGGCTTTGTGGGTCGAGAAGGCGGCTAAAATGCTGGGGATGGATAAGGATACGCTCAAATACGGGCAATTGATTCGCAATATTAAAACGGCTTATAATCAACGCTTTTTCAATAAAGCTACCAAACAATACGACATTGGCAGCCAGTTTGCCAACGCTGTTTCTATTTATCTCGATTTGGTGGAACCTCAATACAAGCAGGCGGTAATCAATAACTTAGTGGCCGACATCCGTTATCACGGTACACGCCTCACCACCGGCGACATAGGCAATCGTTATCTTTTTCAGGTATTAGCCAACAACGGATTGAACGATTTGATGTACGAAATGCAAAACCATTATGATGCGCCGGGCTATGGTTTTCAGCTCAAATATGGGCTTACCACGCTTACCGAGCAGTGGGATCCTCGCAAGGGTAACTCGTTGAATCATTTTATGATGGGTCAAATTGAAGAGTGGTTTTTCTGCACACTGGCCGGAATTAATCCTGATGAGAAGCAGCCCGGCTTCAAACATTTTATAATAAAACCCACTCCTGCAGGCGATTTGACATCGGTGAAGGCTTCCACACAATCGTTGTATGGAAAAATTGAAGTGGAGTGGCACAAAACAGGAAGTCAGTTTGATCTGAATATCACAATTCCGGTAAATAGCTCGGCCACAGCGGTATTACCCGGCCAATTCTCTTCTGTAATGGTCAACAAGAAAGCGGTTAAAGTTGAGAATAACCGTTTTGAGGTGGAATCGGGCTACTATAATATTGTGGCAAATAAATAAGCAACACATAATTGTAAAAACGGATTGAGGCAATGAAACTAAACGTGAGTTTGAAAATTAGAATACAAGCATTGCTATTTATTTTGGTACTATCTAGTTCTGCAATTTATGGACAGATGACACAGGAAAACGACAAAATTTATAATTTTGTTGATAAAATGCCTGTGTATTCTAAAGGTGAAAAGGGACTTACGAATTATTTCAATAAAGAGTTAATCCCTATAATCAGCAATTGTTTAAAACGAGATAGCGATTTGATAGCAAGTTTACATATTGTTTTGACAATTGATAAAAAGGGGAAGGTGATAGATGCAATATTTCCCAGACCAAACTTGAGTGATAAATGTAGAAGTGAGTTGAAAAAGAAACTTTTGACAATGACAGGCTGGAAATCAGGCCAACTAAATCATAAAGTAGTTTGCACTCATTATTTTTGGCCAATTAGTTGTCTAAAATGGCAATGATAAGTTCTTGACAATAAATTAACTATAAAACAAATCAATAAAAATGATTTCTAAAAAATTTTCGGGCGTGGTGGTTCCCATGATAACCCCGGTGAAAAACGATTTAACCATTGACACAGAAGCTGTAGCCCGTATCATGCACTCGTTTTCGCTAAATGGCATTCATCCCCTGGTGCTTGGCACTACCGGCGAATCAAGCTCCGTGGGAGAAAAGGAGAGCCTCCGTTTTGTAGAAGCGGCGGTCGCTTCAAAAGGCGAAGGACAATGTGTCTATGCCGGTTTGGTGGGCAATCAGGTGGCGAACTTAATCGAACGTGGTAACCAATATATCGAACTGGGAGCCGATGCGGTGGTGGCAACGCTTCCCTCGTATTATATTCTTACTCCCGCTCAGATAATAGTCTTTTACACCGCGCTTGCCGACAACGTTAAAGGGCCTGTGATTCTGTACAATATTAAAGCAACCACCCAAATGTCAATTCCGTTAGAAGTGGTCGATGTGTTGAGTAACCATCCTAATATCTGGGGATTAAAGGACTCGGAACGCGACGAAGAGCGGATGAAACAGTGCATTGCAACCTATAAAAGTCGTGCCGATTTTTCCTATTTTTGCGGCTGGGGCGCGCAAAGTGCCGGGAGTCTGGCTTTGGGTGCCGATGGCATCGTACCCAGCACCGGGAACATTGTCCCTGAGTTATATAAACAGCTGATGGATGCTGCGAAAAAAGGCGATTTTGAAATGGCGCAAAAATTTCAGGAGCAAACGGATGTTGTGGCCACCCTCTATCAGAAAGGCCGAACATTAGGCGAATCGCTGGCTGCACTGAAGGTGATGATGCATCACAAAGGAATATGTGGCACCACCATGATGCCGCCATTGACTGAGCTTTCGGCAGAAGAAAGCCGGCAGATTATTACATTGATGACTTCCCTCGATCCCTCCAATAGAGGGGAGATTTAATCTGAATTTGAGGAAGTGCAACATTAAACATTGTTGAATTCAAAGGTAATTGTATCCTTTTTTTTGCAACAACTAATTCTGACCGATTCCCCCGACCCCTCCTTTGGAGGGGTCGGGGGAGGTTTATATTATAAAATTATGAACGAAAACCCTATTCATTGGATTGACGCAGTTATTATTGCAGTTTCTGTGGTGTTTACAATCGGTGCCGGGCTCTATTTTGCAAGGCGACAGAAGACTTCCGACCGTTATTTTTCCGGGAGCAAAACCATTCCGGCATGGGCTATCGGCATGTCGATTTTTGCCACTTTGCTCAGCAGTGTTACTTTTCTGGCCTACCCGGCAGCAGCTTTCAAATCGAACTGGATATTGCTGGTTCAGGGCCTTATGGTACCCATTGTACTGGTGGGAGTTATCTGGATTATTGTCCCGTTGTTCAGAAGAGTGATTCGCCTTAGTACCTACGAATATTTTGAGCGCCGTTTCGGACGTTTTGCACGCATGTATAGCTCTGTGGCGTTTATGTTGACCCACTTTTCAAAAATGGGAACAGTGCTTTATTTAGTGACTCTCGCGCTATGCAGTTTTACTCATCTTCCGGTACTTACGGTGATGTTGTGCCTTAGTCTTGCCATCATTACTCTCACCATGTTGGGCGGAATGGAGGCAGTGATTTGGATGGATGTCATACAGGGGTTTCTGCTTATAAGCGGTGGCTTGCTCTGTCTCGGAATTTTACTGTTTAAACCTGCTATTGGACCTATCAATACACTCAGTCAGGCATTTGCAATGGGGAAAATAGACTTGGGGCCATTCGATTTCAGTCTGGCAAAGCTCACATTTTGGGTAATGGTCATCAACGGTGCATTTTATGCACTTCAAAAATACGGCACCGACCAAACCATTGTACAACGTTACTTAGCCGCAAAATCGGATAAAGATGCCAAAAAAGCAGCCTACATCGGCGTATTTGCAAGCGTGGCGGTATGGACATTATTTATGTTGATTGGTTCGTTGTTGTTTGTGTTTTACAAAACCGGTACTGCGCATTTGCCTGCCAATATTTCGGCCGACAAGGTGTTTCCTTATTTCATAAGCACCCAATTGCCGGCAGGTGCGGTAGGTTTGGTGCTCGCGGCGTTGGTGGCTGCGGCATTGGCAAGTCTGCAATCCGACCTCAATTGTATGTCGGCCATTGGCGTGGAAGATTATTATCAACGCATTAAACCAAATTGCACTGATAAACAACGCCTTAGTATGGGGCGAATATTAGTGTGTGTGGCAGGGCTAATTATGATCACAGTGGCGTATCTTTACGTCACGTGGGAAGGCGAAGGCGTGCTGGGAGTGGTATTTGGGCTGTATGCTATTTTTTCGGCAGGTATCGTGGGTATTTTTTTGTTGGGAATCCTCTCACGCAGAGCCAATTGGCAAGGATTGTATATTGGCATTGCGGCATGTGTCATTTTCACTGCGTATGCGGTGTTGACAACCACAAAAATAGGCAACCATTTGATTTTAGACTTAGGAAAATTCAATTTTCCGCATCATAAATATATGTTAGGCGTTTACAGTCATATTATTGTGCTGATTGTAGGCTATGTGGCCAGCCTTTTCTTTAAGGCCGAGCCGGTGGACGAGAACCTGACAATTTACGGATATTTTAAACAAGTAAAAGAATGAGGACAGTACTGTTGCAGCAACCTCGTAAAATTGTCTTTGGCGAGGATTGTTTACGCGATCTTTCGGATGATGCGTTGATTAACGATGCCGGAAGAATCCTTTTTTTAGTGGCATTACCCGTATTGCCTGCTATGGAAGAGACTTTTTTGGCTCTTAAAGCAAAGAACAAACAGATCGAAGTAATTGAATACGGATTTCCGGGCGAACCTTCTTTTGGTTTGTTTGACAAGCTTTTAGTGCAATCTTCGGCGTTCAAACCCGATTGTGTGGTAGGCGTAGGCGGAGGTAGCGTGTTGGATTGTGCCAAGTTGTTGGCTGCCCTCACCGGTGCCGCTCAAAATGCCAAAGAGGTAGTGGGAATCAATATTTTGAAAGGTCGAAAAACAGGGGTAATCTGCATCCCGACTACTTCGGGTACAGGGAGCGAAGTTTCTCCCAATGCCATTTTGCTCGATGAGGATACCAACGATAAAAAAGGCATTATCAGTCCGGCATTGGTTCCCGATGCCTGTTATATTGACCCTACGCTAACCGTCAGTTTGCCGCGCAAGTTTACCGCCGAAACCGGCATTGATGCCTTGTGCCATTGCATCGAAGCCTACACCAATAAATTTGCCCATCCGGCAGTCGATTTATATGCGTTGAAAGGCATTGAGTTGATTGCCAATAATTTGTTGAAAACCTGCGAAGATGGCGATGATATGGAAGCACGTGCAGCTTTGTCGCTTGGCTCTATGTATGGTGGATTGTGTTTGGGTCCGGTCAATACATGTGCCGTACATGCCTTATCGTACGGTTTGGGTGGTAAGATGCACATTTCGCATGGACTGGCCAATGCCATTTTATTGCCCGAAGTGATGTTGTTCAATCTGCCTTCGGTATGCGAAAAATCGGCAAAAATAGCCCTCGCAATGGGTGTAACAGCTCAGGCTTCCGATGAGGAAACCGCTAAAGCCGGCATCGAAGCCATTCGTGCATTGTCAACAGCTTGCGGCATTCCACAGTGCCTTACCGAGATTGGAATTACAAAAGAAGTGTTGCCCGAACTGGCCGATATTGCCATGAATGTAACGCGACTGTTGAATAACAATCCAAGAGTAGTGACAAAGGCAGATGCCATTGAGATATATACGAAATTAATGTAATACCTCCCCCGACCCCTCCGAAGGAGGGGCGAAAAATCGGACAGCATAATAATCAATCTCAAAATTCCCCAGATTGCCCCCCTCTCCTTCGGAGAGGGCTGGGGTGAGGTTCAAAACTACTTTAAGATAATGAAACCAACTGATACAAAGCAGACTATATCCCCCTCCTTAGGAGGGGTTAGGGGAGGTCTCCCAATTATAGGAATCAGCATGGGTGATCCGGCAGGAATTGGCCCCGAAATATGTGTGAAAGCATTGATGAAAAATGAGGTGTACGCATCGTGCAATCCTTTGGTAGTAGGCGATGCGGCGGTGATGAAGCTGGCAGTTAAATTGCTCGGCTTGTCGTTGAATATTCATGCAATAAAGTCCGTTTCCGAAGCCATTTTTCAACAGGGCACCATTGATGTATTCGACCTTGCCAATGTGAACATGAGCGAATTGCAACCCGGTGTGGTGAGTGCCATGGCGGGAAATGCGGCTTTTGAGGCTGTGCGCAAAGTTATTGACCTGGCATTGGCAGGAGAAATAGAGGCTACAGTCACAGCTCCCATCAACAAGGAGTCGATTCATAAAGCGGGACACCATTTTTCGGGACATACCGAAATTTACGCGCATTTTACCAATACTTCGAAATATGCCATGTTGCTCGCCGATGAAAACCTGCGGGTGATTCATGCCACCACACATGTTTCGCTTCGCAAAGCATGCGACTTGTGCACCAAAGCACGTGTACTCGAAGTTATTCAGTTGTTGAACGATGCGTGTGTGCAATTTGGCATTGACAATCCGCGTATTGCAGTGGCCGGACTCAATCCGCATGCAGGTGAAAACGGTCTGTTTGGAGACGAAGAGATAAAAGAGATAATCCCGGCTATTGAAGAAGCTAAATCACTGGGCTTTAATGTAGAAGGGCCTGTTCCTCCCGATACTATGTTTGTGAAGGCGGTGCAGGGGAAATTTGACGGTTGCGTGGCCATGTATCACGATCAGGGTCATATTCCCTTCAAACTCGAAGGCTTTCAGTGGGACAACGAAAAGCAGACAATGAAAAGCGTGAAAGGTGTAAACATTACCCTTGGATTACCCATTATCCGCACTTCGGTGGATCATGGCACGGCCTTTGAAATTGCCGGAAAAGGGATTGCTTCGCCCGATGCGATGTTAGTTTCGATAGATTATGCCATCAAAATGGCGCAAAACAAACGCAAATGATAACCATTATTGCCGACGACCTGACCGGGGCTGCCGAAGTAGCAGGTGTATGCCTTCGCTATGGATTGAGAACAGCTTTTGGAGTAAATGCGCTTCCAAACGAACAGGCTGAGGCATGGGTAATCGCAACCGACAGTCGCTCAATGACTGAAAAAGATGCCCGTGAATTGCATCAGCATCTTGCCGAAGAGTTGAAAGCGGCCGGTCGCAAGTCAGTGTTCAAGAAAACCGATTCGGTACTTCGCGGTCATGTGATTGCCGAATTATCGGGATTAATGGATGTGTACGGCATCAACAAGGTATTGTTACAGCCTTCAAATCCGGCAGTTGGAAGATGTGTGAAAGCAGGGAAATATCTCATTGACAGCATTCCTCTTCACGAAACTTCTTTTGCCACCGATCCCGACTTTCCGGCCAAAAATGCATCAGTAAATCTTTTGCTTCAATCGCGAAGTATGCAGCTCTACCGAAAGCGTACCGATTTTTCTATCTATACAAAATTGCCGGTTTCTGACAGAAGTTTAGGGATTTACATTCCTGATTGTGAGACGAAAAATGATTTAAAAAACGACTTATCAACCCTAGGTGATGAGTGGATTTATGCCGGGAGTGCCGCATTTTTTGCCGCTTATCTCGAAGAAAAAATAGAATTAAAAGTACAAGCACCCACTGAAAAAATTAATCCATTTCACGATAACTTTCTGATGGTGTGTGGTAGCGCTCATGCCCAAAGCCGCAAATTTATAGAAGAGACAATCTGCAAGGGTGGACGCGTTGCCGAACTTCCCGCCGCATTTTTGACTGCCAACGTAGATGAGGTTGCGTTAACGAATTGGGTAGATGAACAAATAAATGTGTGGCAAGAGGATAATAGTTTGATTTTGAAGTTATCATCCGATAAAATCACATTCCCGAATAGTGCTACAGTACTCAAGAATCGACTTGCTAAGATAGTGAATCGCTTGCTGCAACATCCCACAAAAGAGTTGATGATTGAAGGTGGCGCAACCGCGTATGCCATTTTGATAAAACAAGGCTGGTCAACACTGGTGCCGTTGCAGGAGCTGTCACCAGGAGTAGTAAGAATGGCGGTTTCGCAATATCCCGGTCTTTTTCTGACGCTTAAACCGGGAAGCTATAAATGGCCTGAAAATGGGATTTTAAATTAAAAAACTATCATAATGAAAAGAATTATTTTATTGGTGTTCAGCCTGATGGCAATTTCCGGAGCTTTTGCTCAAACATCCGACAACTCGTATGCGCGTCCTTTGGCGGATGTGTTGAAAGATGTGGAAAAACAGTTCAATATTACCTTCAAGTACGACAAGAAGCTGATTGACGGCAAGGTATTGCCTTATGCCGACTGGCGCATTCGGACATGGAGTTTGGAGAAAACTTTGCAGGCCATTCTCTCTCCGTTCGATTATAAATACGTGATGGACAATGGAAAATACAAGATAAAAACATATGAATATTCGCGTACAACCGACGAAGAAGGCAAAGATTTTCTCGATTATCTGAAAACGCTCTACTCCGATAAAACGGGATGGGAGAAGCGCAAAGCAGAGTTGAAATCGTGTATGCGTGAGGCTCTTCGCTTGCCGCAACTTATTCCCAATAAGCCCGACTCAAAGATAATACTTACCCCAAAACGCAAGTACGATGGCTACACAGTCGAGAATTTTGCCATCGAAACCTTGCCAGGTATTTACGTGTGCGGGTCTTTCTATAAACCTTTGAATGTAAAAGGAAAATGTCCGGTGATGCTTAATCCGAACGGTCATTTCGACAAAGGTCGTTACCGCGATGACCAACAAAAACGCTGTGCCATGCAAGCACGCATGGGCATCATTTCCGCCGATTGGGATATTTTTGCCTGGGGAGAAAGCATGTTGCAGTTCGACAATAAGTTGCATCAACTGAGTGCTGCTCAAAGCATTCAAACCTTGAATACCATCAGGGTGCTCGACTATTTGTTGACTCTGAAAGAGGCCGATCCTACACGGGTAGGCATTACAGGTGGCTCGGGTGGTGGTAGTATGACCATGATGATTGCCGCTATCGATGACCGCATTACGCTCAGTATTCCGGTGGTGATGCTCTCTTCTCATTTTTCGGGGGGCTGTCCCTGCGAAAGTGGCATGCCCACGCATCTTTGTGGAAATCACACCAATAATGCCGAGGTGGCTGCCATGTTTGCACCACGTCCTCAACTAGCTTTGACCGATGGACAAGACTGGAGCAGCACTGTTCCTACGCTCGAATATCCGTTTCTGCAACGCACTTACGGCTTCTATGGAGCTGAAAATAAGGTAAAAAATGTGCATTTCCCTGCCGAAGGGCACGACTATGGATTCTCCAAACGTAAGGCAATGTACGAATTTACAGCAGAGAATTTTGGTTTGGATATCAATAAGTTGAAGAATAAAGCCGGCGATTTTGATGAAAGCAAAGTGACACTCGAAGAAGAGTGGCAGATGTATGCTTTCGGGCGCAAAGGCGAAAATCTTCCTGCCAATGCCATCAAAGGAAAAGAAGCGTTGATGGAAGTGTTGAAGAAAATTGGATGGTAGTTACTGCGGGACAAGCGATTTCCTAATCGCTTGAATAACATATTTTAATACCGAAACGATTGATGAATAAAAAGGTTTCTCAAGCGACAAGAATGTCGCTTTTCCCCTGAGGTTATATGTCCCGTAAGTTATCAATTATATAAAAGTCAATAATATGGAAAAGAAGGAATATCATCGGGTAAATTTACCTCATTATCAGCAACTTGGGCAATCTTATTTTGTTACTTGGTCTCTGAAGGATGCTATTCCTGCTAAAGCCTTAAAAGATTATTCAGAACAACTTGCCTCGCTGCGGCTTCATATTGAAACGAGCAAAAGGGATAATAACAGCCTCCTCTTCGCAGAGTTGAATTCTGCGTATTATATTTTGAGAAAGAAGATGATGAAAGCTTATGAAGACCTTTTACATCTGAATAATAAAACTATAGTTGATCTCTCTTCTACTGATAATTTTAAAATTGTGATTGATGCATTGATTTTTTGGCAAGATAAAAAACTTCGGAATTATGCTATTTGTGTGATGACTAACCATGTGCATTGGGTCTTTGAAATATTCGAAAAAGACAATAATGGAAAAGCTGTTTATTTGGAAGATATTATGAAATCTATAAAACAATTTTCAGCCACTGAAATTAATAAACTGTCTGGTAATCAAGGAAGTTTATGTCATAAGGAGAGTTGGGATACAACAATAAGAGATAATCGTCACTTATATGAAGCCATAGAATATACAAAAAACAATCCCGTAAAAGCTGGTTTAGTTACTGATTGGAGGGCTTGGGAAGGGACTGTTATTTTTGACTAAAGGAGTAAGATTTTTATGGGTACAAGTGATTGAATAAAAAACCCTAATACAGGATAGATTAATGATTAAGAGGTTCTGCAAGCGACAGGGATGTCGCTTGTCACCTGAATGTCTCTTGTATTAAGAATGACCTATTTTAAAAATATTTTAATTTTAAATAAATGAAAACACGACTTTTTTATGTTGTCGCATTCTTAGTGAGTTCTGTAGGAACGCTCTTTTCTGCCGA
>Ga0302272_1000144_pt1 | contig 35814 bp, 25 predicted proteins | sample III_Bog_N1_2_FD_198772 | JGI IMG/M metagenome (GOLD analysis project Ga0302272, IMG submission 198772) | Peat permafrost microbial communities from Stordalen Mire near Abisko, Sweden - III_Bog_N1_2 | ecosystem: Environmental > Terrestrial > Soil > Wetlands > Peat | place: Sweden: Abisko...
TTTAAGTACATTGAACTTGACCCGTTATATTCTGTCAATTTCAGTGACAGTCCGAAGACCTTTCATTTATATAAAGATATAAAAAAACTATCCGAACAGTTTAAAGATATCGAACCTGATTTTGAACAGAAGATGGTGAAATACCTTAAAAAATCGGGTAGTTTATTTGATGATACTGTGGATTTGGTGATAAAGAATAATTTTGATTCCGTATTTTCCTATCTGACCACCTTGATACGGGTTAATCCAAAACATCTGGATGTATTACTCCTTAGTTTCTGGAAACAAGTCAAACGGAGTTTCTCATCAAAAGAAGCTCAACAAATAGTATCATTAGTAGCCTTTTTCTTGGGTCGAACACCTTTCGACACCATGGCAGTATATACGCTTCTTTCGTACACCGAATTTAAGCATGATGGATATTTTAATGTGGAAGGTGGCATGTATAAAATAGTGGAAGGAATCCAGGCAGAGTTAGAAAAAGAGAATGTCAAAATAAGCTATAATACAGAAATTGTTGACTATGTAAATGAGAAAAATAAACTTGATTATTTTGTCGATCAAAAAGGTGTAAAATGGTCGGCAGATATCTATTTAGTGAATGCAGATGCAGCTGTTTTCAGGAGCAAAGTCTTTCAACGTAAAAAATACTCTGTTAAGAAAATGGATAAGATGAACTGGACTATGGGCTATTTGACAATTTATCTGGGTGTGAAATGTAAATTACCTCAGGTGAATCATCATAATTATTATTTAGGTTCTAATTTTGAAGAGTATGGAAATAATGTATCGCAGAATCCCGATTCATTACAAAAACCTTATTATTATGTAAATGTAGTTTCCAAGCTTAACACAGAATGTGCTCCAGCGGGTTGTGAGAGTCTGTTTTTTGTATGTCCGGTACCTAATTTGCTTTTTAAACCATCCTGGGAAGATAAAGATCAAATAGTAAACAGTATCCTTGCCGATTTTTCAAAAAGAATAAACAAAGACATTATTCCGGAAATCATTTCAAAAACAGTTTATACCCCGCTCGACTGGGAGAGTCAGATCAATCTTCACAGGGGGAGTGGATTGGGTTTATCCCATACTATGCTTCAGATTGGGGCTTTCAGGCCGGCAAATTTTGATGAGAAATATAAGAATGTATTTTATGTCGGTGCATCCACAATACCCGGTGCAGGATTGCCTATGGCCATTATCAGCTCAAAGTTGGCTTTTCAACGGATTGGTAAATATGCGAAATCACTTAAATGATTCGAACCATTTTTATTTTTTACCGTTATAATTCTTATCTTCACTCAAATTTTCTACATTTGTATAAACTATATAACTGAATTATGCAACCTGAATACGAACACATTATACAAATTCTTGCTTCATTGGCAGCAGGAGCTATCCTTGGATTAGAACGGGAATATCACAGCAAGCCGGCGGGATTCAGAACTATGATTCTTATTTGTGTCAGTTCATGCTTATTTAGTATTCTATCGACGACGATGCCAAGTGGCGACCGGATTGCATCGAATATAATTACGGGTATTGGATTTATAGGAGCAGGTGTGGTGTTTAAAGAAGGAGCAACAGTACGTGGTATAACTTCTGCCGCAATTATTTGGATGGCAGCCGCTATTGGGATGTGCATTGGATTTCAGCATTATTTATTGGCCGCATTTGTAGTGTTTTTAGTATTGCTGGTCATGATTGCACTCTTCAAATTTGAAAAAGTATTCGATACGCTGTATCAGAGGAAGGTTTATGAAATTCATTTTATTTCTGTCGACTATTCTATTGAAGCTTTAGAAAAAGAAATGAAGGGTCTTGAAATCCATTTTGTAAGAAATAGAATCGGGAAACAAAACAATGTAGTAAATGTAGAGTACAATGTTGTTGTTTCTCCCCAAAAAAACCGGGAGAAAATTGATAATTTCCTGATCAACAACACCCATATTAAGGGATTTGAAGTGTAAGATAAATTTAAAGAACGAATTTTATGGCAAATAAAGATAAATTGAACTATGATGATTTCAAGATTAGCGAAGGAGCAAAATTTAGATTGTCAGATTTTCCCACCGAAATAAAGAAGAAGGATATTAACAAAGAGCTGGGTGAGGTACTGATACAAAAAGAAGTTGACGAATTAGCCTCGTTACAGGATATTTTATACGCCGATAAACAACATGCTGTTTTAATTATCATTCAGGCCATGGATGCAGCAGGAAAGGATGGCACCATCAAACACATTATGTCGGGTGTAAATCCCGAAGGTGTCCGGGTTACAAGTTTTAAATCACCCTCAGCAACCGAGCTTGATCATGATTACTTTTGGCGTCATTATCTTGCCCTTCCTGCCAGAGGAGAAATAGGTATTTTCAACCGTTCGCATTATGAAAATGTTTTGATAACAAAAGTACATCCTGAATTTATTTTGAATGAAAAACATGTTGGTATCAGCACGATTGATGATATTGATAAAGAATTCTGGCAAAGAAGATACAAACAGATATGCCGTTTTGAAAAAAACCTGATTGAAAATGATACGACGATCCTTAAATTTTTCTTGCATGTTTCAAAAGAGGAACAAAAAAAACGTTTTCTGGATAGAATAGATGATCCTACAAAAAACTGGAAATTTTCGAATGCAGACCTGAAAGAAAGAGCCTTTTGGGATGACTATCAGTCGGCTTACGAAGATGCAATCCGTAATACCAGCACAAAAGATGCTCCCTGGTTCGTTATTCCGGCTGATGAAAAGTGGTTTTCCCGCTATCTGGTAGGTGAAATTATTTGTACAGAGCTTAAAAAACTGAATCTGTCCTATCCTAAAATATCTGATATTGAAAGAGAGTCCTTATTGAAAGCTAAGGATTCACTAATGAAAGAATAATCATTTATTATAAATGTGACAAAATACTCTGTCTACATTAAACAGAAAACTAAATTAATTCAATAATTTTAATTGTATGAAAATTACTTATAACCGAACCATTTACACAATTTGTGTGTTATTGTTTTTGTCTGTAAGTTCATGCCATAGAATAACTTCAAAGAATGATATCAAAGGAATAACTGATGCAGACAAGTATTATTCGGAACTGTCGGCACAAAAAGGACGTAATGCCGCATTTTTAGCCATGTTTGATTCGACAGGTGTAACTTTGGCAACGCACATGCCACCCATTGAAGGATTCAAAGCAATCAGGGAATTATTATTAAGTAAAAGCGATTCATCTTTTACATTGACCTGGGAACCCAGGTTTGCAAAAGTGGCCAATTCAGGCGAATTGGGATATAGTTACGGCATTTACAAGCTGGTTGATAAAGCAACAAAAAAACTCTCAGAAGGAACCTATACAACCATTTGGCTTAAAAATGCACACGGTCAATGGAAAGCAGTGCTGGATACCGGAAATGAAGGTCTTAAATGATATACGATCCGTTAAAAACAGGATCAGTTTTATAAAAACAAATGATATATCATCAACTATCATACTTTATGAATAAAAAACGTCTTTTTAATCTCACAGCAGGCATTCTGTTGAGTTGTATGGGAACAATTTCCGCTATCACTCAAAATGATACCTTACCAAACAAACTGAAATCCGATTCGGTTAGAACAGGAAAAGCATTGTATGAAAATAATTGTGTCCGGTGTCATAAATTAAAAAATCCGGCGAAATATACGCAGGCTCAATGGCCTGGTCTGGTAAATAAAATGCAAAAGCGGTCGAAAATAACAGATGAACAAAAAACACTGATTCTTACCTATCTGGCAACAGAAGCAAAGAAAGAAAAATGAACCTGTAACCTATAACTAGTAGAACTCAATAAAGAAAACCGGTTCTAACTATTTACTTTTAATTTTTTGGTTGAAAACTGGATTTTATTGATCAGGAGGAATAAATAAACAGACCTTATTAATAAAAATCAAATAAAAATACGATTTAAATTTGTATATTCAAATTATAGTCGTAGATTTGCAACGTTTTCAAAAACAAATGCTGTCCTGCATTTGCATAACAATCAAAAAATAACATTCACAACAACAACGTTTTTTTCCGAAAGGAAAATCTCCCTTAAACGTTTATCCATCACTTTATGAGTAATTACACCATTCTACAATTGAATGCGAAAGAACTGTCCGAATTGAAGGACGTCGCAACTGAATTAGGTCTTAAAGTTTCTAATTCAGCGAAAAAAGAAACATTGGTTTATGATATTCTGGACCAACAAGCCGTTGTCAATGCACAACGAAAAACAATATCCAACGAAAATCTGGAAATTGACCGCAAAAAACGGTTACGTGTTCCAATCAAAAAAACAGCAGAGCAGAAATTGTTTGCAAACCAACAAAATGCTCAAAAGCCCTTAGAAAATCAGGCTCCCAAGGTTACATCAAAAGTAGCTCCTAAGGTTGTTCCTGAAAAAGGACCTGTAATTGTTAAACAAGCAGAGCCAATTCGTCCGGAAGTTAAACCTGTTGACACAGTACCGGTTGATGTTGCTACATCATCTACAACTAAACCGGCAGCAAAAAAACCAAATAAACCAAAACAATCCAAAGCCAGTAAGCCTGTTATCGTTAAACCGGTCATAGAAAAAACTGAAGTTGCTGAAAAAGAAGCAGTCACTACTGCTGTTCCGGCACCAGCTCCAACACCCACAAAGGTTTTTGTTCTGGAAGACAGGTCATCTGAAAATGACACAAGCAGTGAAGAATCGTTATTTATACCTGAAACAGATCAAGAACAAACAGAAGGAAATTCGGAACATGTAAAAACCGTTCAGGAGAGTTCTGAAAACAGACCTGCCAAAATCAACGCACCTATCAACAACGGAAATAACGGCAACAACAATACGAATATAAACCGTAACAAGTTTAATCAACGTCCGGATAAAGCTGAAAAGCAATTCGATTTTGATGGTATTCTTGAAGGAACCGGAACATTGGAAATGATGGCAGATGGTTATGGATTTCTTCGGTCGGCTGATTATAATTATTTGGCTTCACCCGATGATATTTATGTCTCTCAATCACAGATAAAACTGTTCGGATTGAAAACAGGAGATACCGTTAAAGGTGCTATTCGTCCCCCAAAAGAAGGAGAAAAATATTTCCCACTTATAAAAGTAGCTCAGATCAATGGCCGTTCACCGGAATATGTGCGTGATCGTGTTCCGTTTGAACACCTTACTCCTCTTTTCCCGGATGTAAAGTTTAATCTTTGCAGTGGTAAAAACGATACTTTATCAACACGTATTGTTGATTTATTTTGCCCGATTGGTAAAGGACAACGTGGATTAATTGTAGCCCAACCCAAAACAGGTAAAACCGTTTTATTAAAAGATATTGCAAACGCCATCGCAGCCAATCACCCGGAAGTCTATATGATCGTTCTGTTGATCGATGAACGTCCGGAAGAAGTAACCGATATGGCTCGTAGTGTCCGTGCCGAAGTAGTATCATCTACTTTTGACGAACCGGCAGAACGTCATGTAAAAGTGGCCAGCATGGTTCATGAAAAAGCGAAACGAATGGTCGAATGTGGTCAGGATGTGGTTATATTGCTTGACTCTATCACGCGTCTTGCCCGTGCCTATAACACTGTTTCACCTGCTTCCGGTAAGATTCTGTCCGGTGGTGTTGATGCAAATGCATTGCACAAGCCAAAACGTTTCTTCGGAGCAGCTCGTAACATCGAGAATGGCGGAAGTCTGACTATTATTGCTACTGCATTAACCGAAACCGGTTCAAAAATGGATGAAGTAATCTTTGAAGAATTTAAAGGTACCGGTAACATGGAACTTCAATTGGATCGTAAACTATCCAATAAACGTGTTTTCCCGGCTGTTGATATTATGGCTTCCAGTACCCGTCGTGATGACTTATTGCTTGATCAGGATACGTTAAACCGTATGTGGATCCTACGTCGTCACCTGGCTGATATGAATTCGATGGAAGCTATGGAATTCCTTAAAGACCGTATGGAACGTACTGAAAACAATGATGAGTTTCTGGTATCTATGAATGCGTAGTTGACCCGACTTTAATTTGATGTCACAAGCTTCATTTTGAAGTTTGTAGAAAGTAATATATTAAACCGTCAGAGTAATCTGGCGGTTTTTTTTTGAAGAAAAGACATTCTGAGTTGGAAAATTCGTATTATAAAAAGAATAAATATATTAATTAAATTATTTGTGCTACATTTGCAGGCTATTAAATATTAAAATAAATAATTATCTATGAACCAAAGGCTAAAAATTAATTTATTTATTCCCTTCTTTGTATTGGCTTTGATTACTTCCTGTGTAAAAAATGAAGTTACCAGTATTACTATGAGTAAGTTGACAATGGAAATAAACATTGCTCAAACCGATTCATTAATTGCAACCATTCAGGTAACAGGTGATATCAATAAATTTCCGATAATCTGGACATCCAGTAATCAAAATGTAGTGACCGTCATTAAAGGTAAAATTCAGGGGGTTTCAACCGGAAAGGCAACCATAACAGCTAAATCGGGTGATTTGACTGCAGTATGTGAAGTAAATGTAACCAATGAACTTTATCCGGTACTAAATGCGGGATTGTTAATTTATAAAGGTGAAACAAAAAATACGGGTATATCAAAAATGTTTGAAGTCGGTCTGGCCGGTCCTACTGACACAATATATCTTTTCGTAAATACCTCATATTCTGCAAAAACAAGTTTACCAATCGGGGAATATAAATTATTAACTACCTTGAACTATTACTCGGATTTAGTGCCTTTTACAATTCTTCCGGGAATATTAGATAGTGGAAAACAATATAACTCCTGGCATATCGGGATTTTTCAAAGTCCAATAACTACGGGAACATTAAAAGTCACTGATATAACCAACAGTTTATATACCATTGAAGTGGATTTAGGGGATGGATATGGAAATAATATTTATGGAAGTTATGTGGGAAAATTAAAATATTATGACGAATCATCTTCAAGTGTTGCTCCTTCAATAAATATTCAATCAAAAAAAAGTGGGCTTAAATTCAAATAATATCTAACTCATTTGAAAATAAAGGATTAATAAATAAATTCTATTATAAGTATTCAAAAAATAAGCATTCTCCTGTTGGAATGCTTTTTTTATGCACAAAAGTGAGCATTTCATGCAGGTTTTTTACTACTTTAGGAAAAAAGCACTATCTTTGCCCCGAAATTTTTATAATTCATTTTAGTAACCCACTTTTATAATTGACTCATTTCAATTCGTAATATTCAAATTAGTTGAATTTTAAACGAGGCAATTATTATTCTGGTGTAAAACAATTAAAATCATAAACATGAAATTATTAGAAGGAAAAGTGGCGATCGTAACCGGAGCTGCACGTGGCATTGGGAAAGCAATTGCCCTTAAACTTGCGAGTGAAGGAGCTAATATCGCATTTACCGATTTAAACATCGACGAAAATGCCCTGGCAACACAAAGTGAAATTGAAGCTCTTGGAGTTAAAGCCAAAGGATACGCTTCGAATGCAGCCAATTTTGATGAAACTCACACAGTTGTGAGTGAAATTCAAAAAGAATTCGGTCATATAGATATTCTGGTAAACAATGCCGGTATCACCAAAGATGGTTTAATGATGCGTATGAGTGAAGGACAATGGGATGCCGTCATTAATGTAAACCTGAAATCGGCATTTAATTTTATCCATGCCGTTACTCCGATCATGATGAAACAAAGAAACGGGAGCATTATTAATATGAGCTCTGTTGTTGGTGTTTCGGGAAATGCAGGTCAGGCAAACTATTCAGCTTCGAAAGCAGGGATGATCGGTTTAGCTAAATCGGTTGCCAAAGAGTTAGGTTCAAGAGGTATTCGTGCCAATGCGATTGCACCCGGATTTATTGAAACAGAAATGACTCATGCCCTTAGTGATGAACAACGTGCAAAATGGAACGAATCAATTCCGTTGAGACGTGGTGGTAGTCCTGACGAAGTGGCTAAAGTAACTTTATTCCTTGCTTCCGACCTATCCAGTTATGTAAGTGGACAGGTTATCAATGTTTGCGGAGGAATGAATACTTAATCCAATTACAATTTAAACAGATCCTATTTACAATTTAAACGCTCCAGATAATAATGGGGCGTTTTTTGATAGAATAGTTGTATTGAATTTATTTTAAAATTTGAAGATAAATAATTAATTTCGCAAATTAATTTCAACATTCATAGAATTTAAAACATGACAAAATCTCAGATCATTTTTTATGAAACTCTTACCGAAGAGAGAAAATATATCCTATGCATTGCTGCATTGAAAGCTTTTTCAATCTCGATATATGATATGGGTGTTATAGCACAACCAACGCACAATTTAAATCAAAAGCAAATTAAAACCTGTTTAGATGAGGCTGTCAGATACAAACTATTCGTTCAAAGTGAATATATGCGAAATAATTGGGAAGTTTCTGAAGAATTCATGTTTTATATTTATCCTAAACTGACCGATTTTAAATATGAATGGAGTAAAATTTATAATACGTATAATTTTTACAGTCCTTTGCAAATGAAATATTTAAGGAACTGTCTGTATTCAATACTTCACAATCAAAAAGAATATTATAAGGAGGAATCGTATCTTATTTCAAATTATCCGGATATTGCTGTAACATTCTATTCGAAATTCATAGAAAAAAAAGAATATGAAGCCTTTATTCATATAATCAGTATCGATTTTCTCAGTGAAATAGTAAACAAAAAAATTGAATTCCAGTTACTTGAATTACTACCATTTTCAGAATTGAAGGAAAAAACAGATAAAATAAAATCACTGGTTTTACCGTTAAACGGATTAGCATTGCCAACTGTAGATGAACACATAAATTTATTTAAAGGAAATATTGAAAAAGCAATTGAATTAAATAATAATGAGATGTCATTATTTAACTTTGTTGCAATTGGAAAATTAATTCAGAATGATCCTGAAACTGCTTTAATAGATTTTGAAAAAGATTTGAAAATTCAACGTACTATTTACAAAGAATTTCAAATCCCTATCATGCCACATTTTGCAATTTACTATTTGACAACTTTATTCTGTGTAAACCCGGAAAAATCGTCACCAATTATAAAAAAAATAGCAAAATCTTTTGAGAGAAAAAACATAACATCATTTGAAGAAATTTTTAAATCAGTCATCTATTACTCTCTGAATGATAAATTAAAATTGGCAAGTCATATTAAACAGATTAACAACATAATAAAATCCGGTAATTTTGATTTATTGACCCTGACCAGTATTTTGGTTTTATATTTAACTGATAATAAACCAGGCAATTCATTAATTATCAATATTCAACAAACGATACAAAAAGCTTACAATTCAGGATATATAATATTAGCTTATGAAGCGGCTTATGCTTTAAAGACGTGGACAAACAATAGTCAATCGATTGCTTTGTACAATGAAATAGCTCAACAACTTTCCTATCAACCTGTTATTTCTAAAATAGCCCGCCAGGAAGAATGGGAAAAATCGCTTAATCTATTATTGGGATTGGGATTAATTAAAAAATCGGGTAAGAATAAAGACAATACAGAAAGTACTTCGAGGGTTGTTTATTATTTTAACTATAGAAACAGATTTATTCAGCCTGTATTGCAAACGCGCCAGATAAAAGGTTGGTCAAAAGGTCGAAATATCGCCATGAAAAGTTTTTTTGAAGGAAAAACAAAGGAAATGAGCGATCAGGACAATCGGATTTCGAAAACCATTAAACATTATAACGACTACTATTCTGATAATTATGAATTTACCGAAAAAGTATATCATGAGCTGATAGGTCATCCTTATGTTTTTTTAGATGGAACTGATGATACTCCTGTGGAATTAATTGCTGCTCAACCGGTTATACAGGTTGAGAAAACTGCAAAAGGATATTCGCTTTCAACTGATATAGAAGATATTTCTGATAAAATAATTTTAGTGAAAGAGACGAATACCCGTTTTAAAATATATGATTTAAGTGCACAACAACTCCAGATACTCCAAATTATTTTACAACAGAAAATTGTAGTTCCCGAGACAGGTAAAGAAAAGCTCATTCAACTTTTGGGTGGTTTCAGTGCGCATATGACAGTGCATTCTGACTTGTTGGTTTCATTAAGCGATCGTGTAAACGTGAAAGAAGTGGACGCCGATACCCGAATCCGTGTACAACTACTGCCATTGGGTGAAGGATTAAAAGCTGAATTATTCAGCAAACCATTTGGCAGTTTTCCACCCTATTGTAAACCAGGTAAAGGAGGTAAAGTACTGATTGCAAATGATAATGGAAATCAGCTTCAGGTAAAACGTAATTTGAAGCAGGAAACAGAATATGCTGATACCTTACTTAGTGATATTCAAACCCTGGATAGTTTGACTATCTCGGATGATTTGATTTCTTTTGAAGATCCGTTGGATTCGCTCTCAATGTTGGATATACTCTCTAAACATCAGGATACATGTGTTGTAGAATGGCCGGAAGGTGAACGATTCAGGATTAAAGGATCAGTCGGTTTTAAAAATCTGAGTCTGCGTTTGAAAAGTAATGCCAACTGGTTTGATCTGCAAGGAGAACTGAAAGTGGATGAAAAAACGGTAATTACCTTACAACAATTACTTGCACTTACAGAAAAAGGACATGATAAATTCATTGAATTGAGTCCCGGTGAATTTCTGGCATTGAGCAATGACTTGAAAAAACAACTGGATGAATTACGAATTTTTACCACAAATAATAAATCAGGTGTTCAACTAAATAAATTTGCTTCAGTTGCTTTAGAGGGATTTTTTGATCAGATTGAAAATATAAAAACAGATAAATCATGGAAGGAATTCCGTGCAAGAGTTGACAATGTAAAAGAACATGAATATGAAATTCCCACAGCTTTACAGGCTGATCTTCGTCCCTATCAGGAAGATGGTTCCCGATGGATGGCAAGGTTGGCTGAATGGGAAGGAGGTGCTTGTCTGGCAGATGATATGGGTTTGGGTAAGACTATTCAAACCCTTGCAATTTTACTCCAACGTGCAAAGGTCGGTCCGGCACTGGTGATTTGTCCGGTTTCAGTAATTGGCAACTGGATCAATGAAACAGAGCGTTTTGCTCCGACTTTAAATGTCAAAACCTTAAATAACGTCAATCGTGAACAGACTTTGAACAGTCTTGGAACGAGTGATCTACTAATTACTTCCTATGGGTTGCTACAAACTGAAGAAAAAATTTTCAGTGAAAAAACATTTGCCACTGTAGTCCTGGATGAAGCACATACTATAAAAAATTATGCAACGAAAACATCCAAGGCTTCGATGCAGTTGAAAGCTTCATTCAGAATAGCTCTTACCGGTACCCCATTGCAAAATCATTTGGGTGAAATATGGAATTTATTTAATTTTGTCAATCCCGGGTTACTTGGTAATCTGCAACATTTTACAGATACTTTTATAAAACCGGACACTGAGTATGCACGTAAACATTTGAAGAAACTAATTCTGCCGTTTATACTTCGCAGGACAAAATCGGCCGTTTTAGATGAACTTCCTCCAAAAACAGAAATTATAAAGAAAGTACAGTTGAGTGATGAAGAGATGGCATTTTATGAAGCATTACGTCGTCAGGCCATTCAGAATATTGAAGAAGATAAAAATACAGGAACGAACCATTTCCAGGTATTGGCAGAAATAACAAAGCTTCGACAAGCAAGTTGTAATCCATTATTAGTAGATCCAACCATCAATATTGGATCTTCAAAACAAACAGTATTTCTGGAAATAGTAGAAGAACTGATAATGAATAAACATCGTGCTTTAGTGTTCAGTCAGTTTGTAACGCATCTTGCTATTATGCGTAAAGCTTTAGATGCCAAAGGAATAAAATATCAATATTTAGATGGTTCAACATCGCAGGCAGAACGTGAAAAAAGTGTAAAAAGATTTCAAAGTGGAGAAGGTGATTTATTTCTTATCAGTCTGAAAGCGGGTGGACTGGGGTTGAATCTTACTGCTGCCGATTATGTGATTCATCTCGATCCATGGTGGAATCCTGCAATTGAAGATCAGGCTTCTGATCGTGCACATCGAATTGGACAAAATCGTCCTGTTACTATTTATCGTCTTGTTGCAGAAAATACAATTGAGGAAAAAATAATTTTACTTCACAATACCAAGCGCAATTTAGCGGAATCATTGCTCGAAGGCAGTGATCAATCGGCACGAATGTCAATCAATGAATTAGTACTACTGATAAAAGAACGGGATTAAATGAATTTTCAGGGCATTAAATTCACGACTTCGTTTATCCGATTAAATGCTCCAGATAATTTTGGAGCGTTTTTTGTAATTAATAACGATGTCTAATAAATTGGGAAAGGACTCGTTTTTAACACTAAAAATTACTATCTTTGTCAGTCTTTTTCAGAAAAACTGACATATCAAGCAAAAACACATTAAGACAAAAAAATAAATAAAAGAATATATGGGATTTAATGATTTCTTAGGAAAATTATTGGGGAGTAAAGGTCAGCGTGACTTGAAAGAAATAACCCCTTTTGTAGATAAAATAAAGGCTGTTTACGAAGGAATTGTAACACTTTCGAATGATGAGTTACGTGCCCGGACAGAAACCCTTAAAACAAGAATTCAGGAATATGTATCTGTTGATGTGGCTCGTATCGCCGAGCTGAAAGCAAATATTGAAGAAACTGAAATTGACTTGCGTGAGAAAATTTATGCTGAAATCGATAAACTTGAAAAAGATATAACTTCAAAGTACGAAGAGATATTGGATGAAATATTACCCGAAGCTTTCAGTATCATGAAAGATACAGCACGTCGACTGACTGAAAACTCAGAGGTGATTGTAACAGCAAATGATTTCGACCGTGAACTGGCAGCCAATCATGATTTTGTAACTATTCAGGGTGATCAGGCACACTATAAAAATCAATGGACAGCCGGTGGTACTCTTATTAAGTGGGAGATGGTTCATTACGATGTTCAATTATTTGGTGGTGTAGTACTTCATAAAGGTAAAATCTCTGAAATGGGTACCGGTGAAGGAAAAACACTGGTTGCCACACTTCCGGTATTCCTGAATGCATTAACACGTAATGGAGTGCATTTGGTTACAGTCAATGATTACTTATCGAAACGTGACTCCGAGTGGATGGGTCCACTCTATATGTTTCATGGCCTGACAGTAGATTGTATTGATAAACACAAACCGAATTCGGAAGAACGTCGTCAGGCTTATTTAGCCGATATTACTTTCGGAACCAACAATGAATTTGGTTTTGACTACCTTCGTGACAACATGGCAACAGCACCCTTGGATCTTGTTCAACGCAAGCACAATTATGCCATTGTGGATGAAGTCGATTCCGTATTGATTGATGATGCCCGTACACCTTTAATCATATCGGGTCCTGTACCAAAAGGAGAAGATCAGTTATTTGAAGAATTACGTCCGAAAGTAGAGCGATTGGTAAATACTCAAAAAATACTGGTTACAAAATACCTGGCGGATGCTAAGACTCTGATTAAATCAGAAAATGAAAAAGAACGTGAAGAAGGTGCTTTAGCTTTATTCCGTTCGTTTAAAGGAATGCCTAAAAACAAACCTTTGATTAAGTATTTAAGTGAACAGGGTATAAAAGCACTTTTACTCAAGACAGAAGAGTTTTACATGCAGGAGAACAACAGGAATATGTATGTTGCCACCGACCCACTCTACTTTGTCATTGATGAAAAAAACAATACGATTGAACTCACCGATAAAGGTATCGATTTAATTACTGACAATACCGATGATGCACAATTCTTCGTATTACCGGATGTAGGAAGTGAAATCGCCGACTTAGAGAAAGACAAAACCATTACTACAGATGAAAAACAGTCTCAAAAAGATGATATCCTTCAGGCCTACTCCATTAAATCAGAACGCGTTCATACGATAAATCAATTACTGAAAGCATACACACTTTTTGAAAAAGATGTGGAGTATGTCGTGATGGAAAATAAAGTAAAGATTGTAGACGAACAAACCGGACGTATCATGGACGGTCGTCGTTATTCAGACGGTTTACATCAAGCTATTGAAGCAAAGGAAAATGTGACCATCGAAGCAGCTACGCAAACATTTGCTACAATCACCTTACAGAATTATTTCCGTATGTACCACAAACTGTCAGGGATGACCGGTACTGCCGAAACTGAAGCCGGTGAGCTTTGGGATATCTATAAACTGGATGTTGTGGTGATTCCTACCAATCGTCCTATCCAACGCCATGATATGGAAGACCGCGTTTATAAAACAAAACGTGAAAAATATACAGCCGTAATTGAAGAAATTGACAGATTGGTTGCTGCAGGACGTCCTGTTCTGGTTGGTACAACTTCTGTAGAGATCTCAGAATTACTAAGCCGAATGCTTAATGGTCGAAAGATCAAACACAATGTACTGAATGCCAAGTTACATCAACGTGAAGCTGAGATAGTAGCAGCAGCCGGTCAAAGTGGAACAGTTACTATTGCAACCAATATGGCTGGTCGTGGTACTGATATTAAACTGACTGCCGAAGTGAAAGCGGCTGGTGGTTTAGCAATTATAGGTACAGAACGTCACGAAAGCCGACGTGTCGACAGACAGTTACGTGGACGTGCCGGTCGTCAGGGTGATCCGGGTTCATCTATTTTTTACGTATCACTGGAAGATGATTTAATGCGTTTATTCGGTTCAGAACGTATTTCGGGAATCATGGACAGACTTGGATTTGAGGAAGGTGAAATGATTGAACATTCAATGATTTCGAAATCTATCGAACGTGCCCAAAAGAAAGTCGAAGAAAATAACTTCGGTATTCGTAAACGGTTACTTGAATATGATGATGTCATGAATTCTCAGCGTGAAGTCGTGTATTCTAAACGTCGTCATGCTCTTATGGGAGAACGTATTGGAGTAGATATTACCAATATGATTTATGATACTGCTGATAATTCAGTGGAAAATGCACGGAATGCAAGTGACTATGAGCAACTGGAAGTCGATTTGCTGAAAGTATTTGCCATGGATGTTCCCTTTAAGGAAGAAGATTTTCATTCAACAAAAATAAATACTTTATGTGACCAGGTAGCTGATTCAGCACTGAGTACATTTAAACGAAAAATGGATAAACTGGCATCCATAGCTTATCCGGTCATCAAACAAGTCTACGAAGAAAAGGGACAACAGTACGAAAGTATTTTGATTCCTGTTTCCGATGGAAAGAGAGTATTCAATATTACTGCTCATTTGGAAACCGCTTATAAATCGGAAGCCCGGGAAGTCGTTAAGGCATTTGAAAAACAAACTTTATTGTTTGTGATCGATGATGAATGGAAAGAACATTTACGTCAGTTAGACGAATTGCGTAATTCGGTACAAAATGCAAGTTACGAACAAAAAGATCCGTTATTGATTTACAAACTCGAATCATTCGGTTTATTTAAAGAAATGATTGATACGATCAACCGCAAGGTACTGGCTATATTGATGCGTGGCCAGATCCCAATGCGTGAACCGGAACAGGTTCGTGAAGCCCGACCAAGTCAACGTATGGATTTAAGTAAATACAAAACACAAAAAGATGAAGTTGGTGATGGAAGCAGCAGTAGTAGTAACAGCAATGATCCAACCAAACAGGATACCCGTGAATTACAACATCACGAACCAATCCGTGTTGAAAAGAAAGTAGGACGAAACGATCCATGCCCTTGTGGTAGTGGTAAGAAATATAAGAATTGCCACGGAGCTTCAATAAATGCATAATTATTGACAGGAACACTCTAATCAGGTTCTGATTTTAACTCATTATCAACATAACACAATTTACTTAATCATTCATAACTGTATGCTGTTAAATTTTATAACCTGGAATGTTGATCCTGTATTTTTACATCTTGGACCACTAACCATTCGTTGGTACGGAATCCTTTGGGCTGCAGGCATCTGGTTTACATTATTAATAGTTCAACGTCTGTTCAAACATGAGAAGTTGCCTGAAGCCTGGTTGGATAAATTGTTTTTATACACGGTTATAGGAGCGATTTTAGGTGCAAGACTGGGTCATTGCTTCTTTTATGAATGGCAGTTGTTACCCGAACCAGTAAAATTCCTTGGGATTACATTCGATTATGGAAATCATTATCTCTCACATCCCTGGGAATTACTCTATATCTGGCGGGGAGGACTGGCAAGTCACGGAGGAGCTATCGGGATATTGATTGCGATGTATTTTTTCAATAAAAATGTATCTAAAAAAGGGTATGTCTGGATTTTCGACCGTTTGGTGATTGGCGTTGCTATTTGTGGTGCCTGCATACGGTTGGGAAATCTGATGAACTCCGAAATATATGGCAGTCCCACCTCTCTCCCATGGGGCTTTCTTTTTGTTCGTGCAGGAGAAACGCAACCCATGCATCCGACACAAATCTATGAAATTCTTTATTGTCTGATCACGTTTGTTATCGTGTGGTGGATGTATTGGAAAAAAGAAGCATATAAAAAGAACGGGTTGATATTTGGAGTCTTTCTGATCGGTATTTTTGGTTCCCGTTTTGCACTGGAATTCATTAAGAACAATCAGGAAGTATTTGAATCAAATTTATCACTGAATATGGGGCAAATACTTAGTCTACCTTTTATTATCTGGGGGATATGGTTGATTGTCAGAAGTTCAAAAAGTACTGTACCAAAGGTCTCATAGGACATGAAAATTTTACCGATCATAATATTAATATTATTGTTCAGTAATAAAACGGTTGCTCAATCCGATTCGCTGAAAGTAATTGATTCTACATCGGTAACCAGTTATGAGATTCAGAAAAAGTGGTTTGATTCACACTATGTCCGTGAAAGCATAGTTCCTTTGAGTCTGGCATTGGGAAGTGTAGCTATTATAAGCATTCCGGGTTTGAAAGTAAGTCTTCAAAAACCACTTAAATGGAATTATAATTCAACGACTACCGGAATTAATGGTAATCTGTTTGAAGATCAGATACGGTATGTTCCTGCTATTGCTGCTTATGCGATCAGTTTTTGTGGTATAAAATCGGAACACCGGTTTATTGACAGGTCTGTAATTTTAGCAGTATCCTATATTGCAAGTGATTTTGTAGTTTATAATGGTAAAATGCTGACAAAATCACGTCGTCCTCCGGGACCTATCTATACCAGTATCCGGGATATTTATTCCCTCCCTTCACAACATACAGCAATGGCTTTTGTGGCAGCAACTTTTCTGGATCATGAACTGGGATATATCAGTCCCTGGATTTCAATTGGTGGATATGCTGCCGCTTCCTGGGTTGGAATTGCCAGGGTAGCCAATAATTATCACTGGACCAGTGATGTTCTTATGGGGGCAGCTGTCGGCATATTCATGACAAACGCCACTTATTGGGCTTATGATGGAGTTATGAAGCTCATTCCAAAAAGACTGGTCTTTTCTCCATTTATTAATTCACAACAAACAGGAATATATTTTTGTTATAAATTATAATTTCATTGAGCCCCGGAAGTACCCTTAACAGGTTAAACATTAAATTATTTTCAGGGTTATAACGGTCAACTAAATATGAATAAAATAAAAACAAATGAAGATTTTACGAAGGTAAAACCTTATAACCAGGAAGAGGAAAAAACAGCACAACTTGCCAGGATGTTTAATACAATTTCTGAAAAATATGATAAATTCAATGATATCATGTCCTGGGGGATGGCTAGGGTATGGCGAAAGAACTCATTATTGACTCTCAAGAAATTCAATCCTAAAAGAATACTTGACATTGCAGCCGGTACAGCCGATATGTGCATTAAATCATATCAGTATTTAAATCCGGATCATGTAACGGGTGTAGATATTTCAGACCGAATGCTTGATATGGGACGTATAAAAGTCTCGAAAGCTCATTTAACTGATAAAATAGAATTACAGGTTCAGGATTGTTGTAACTTGTCATTTGCTGATGGATCGTATGATGCAGCTACTATTGCATTTGGAATACGTAATTTTGAAAAGTTGAATCAAAGTCTGAGTGAAATTTATAGAGTATTGAAGCCCGGAGGACATTTGCTGATTCTGGAAATGAATGAACCACAAAAAGGATTGTTATTTAAAGGCTATAAACTTTATACAAAAATATTTGTTCGGTTGACAGCTAAATATTTATCGAATGATAAAGTAGCCTATGATTACCTGACTGCTTCCATGCATGCTTTTCCAAACGGTGAAAGACTAATTGAAATTCTTACAGCGAATGGTTTCAAGTTAAATATTTACCGGAAATTTACATTTGGTGTTTGCAGTATGTATCTGGTTGAAAAATAATAAAAAAAAACAGCAGGTATATTTTAATACCTGCTGTTTTTTTTTCTATTTGATAAGTTCTATTCTATTCTATTTTATTCAATTTCCTTTTCCTCTTAGCAGATTAATATCTCCTTTTAATTTATATACTTTCTTATCCGATCCTGTTGCCTTGATCACATAGAAATAAGGTCCGGGAGTTGCTTTCTTTCCATTGATATTACCATCCCATCCCTTAGTCGGGTCATTCCAGTAATAAACCTGCCTTCCCCACCGGTTATATACCCAGCATTGAAAAGTGAGCAGCGATTTGTAAGCAATGCGGAATTCGTCATTCCAAGTATCTCCATTCGGTGTAAATACATTCGGAACATAAATCTCTGATTCGGTTACAATGACTGTCACTGAATCGGAATACGAGCAGGTTGCATCACTTACTCTGAGTTTCACTTTATAAGTGCCCATTTCTGTAAATGTATACCGGTGATCTTTATCTGTACGGTTGATTATCAATTTCCCCTCTTTTAAAATTTCCCAGTTGTAAAATTGAGTAGTAGGTTCATTCGCATTACTCAGAAACTGAACATCAATGGGAGCAGAAAAATTTATTGTTTTATTTGCTACTGGATAATCGCCTTCGTTGTTATGACCTACACCCTGATCACGGGAAGTAACATTGGTAGTCATATGACTTATTACGGCATAGGTCAGATACAGGGAACTTGACACACTATCCATGTTAATACCAAGGGCAGTAGCATACTGATCACCGTACAGTGTAAAAACGGTGTTACAATAGGGTACCGGTACTGAAATTTGTGTCGCCGGAGTTTTAAAGGGCAAAGTGGTGGTATCCCGCGGAACCCATGCAGTGCTTTCCCATCTTAATTGTTTGTATTTTACCGAAAAATTCCTTTCCAGGTCATACGAAGTACCTGCAAGCGATTTATAACTCATGGTCGGAATCGTAAAAAAGAGAGTCACATCCTTGCATTGAGAGGTTGAATTAACTTCCGGTTCAATGCTGACAGGCTTATATAGTTGATGATCAATGACCCAGATTGTATCTTTTCGTACGCCATCTACATCAATAACATACCCGGTCGCATTATCAGGATATAATGTAGGATAAATAGGATTTGAATTTGAACCTGCATCTGCATATTTATAAAACCTGACATTTGTCCCAGTATAAGTAATCGAACTATTTAATTTTAAATCATCAAAGATTATAACTGTTATAGAATCTTTACCAATTTTTTTCCCTAATAATAAGTGATTTCCAGTTATAGAAAGTTGTGAAAATGCTACAACGGCACTTAAACTCAGACAAAATAACAAAATAATTTTTCTCATGGAGGGTAAAAGTTTGCTGGTAATTTTTTTACGTATGCAAATGTACATCTTTCTTATCAATAACAAAAAAAAGTCTGAATTATTACTCTGACTTGCCTGATAAAATTTATTTTTAGTACTTTTGCATTATTGCTAAAAATCAATTAGCTCCCAACAATGAAATGAAAAAGCAACTATTCGGTTTTATACTTGCAGGATTTTTTCTGATTTCTCTTTCAATTATTGCACAGAAAAATAACTATCCTGTTACAACTATTCATGGCAAAGAATATTATCAATATACTGTACAACAAAGTGAGGGATTACTATCTATAGGCAGAAAGTTTAATGTTTCGGCCGATGAAATAACAAAAGCCAGTCCTGAAGTGAAAGACGGCTTGAAAATCGGGCAACAGATCCTTATCCCGATAAAAAATAAATCTGGAAAGCAGGCATTCATCAAACCGACTCCTTCATCTGACTTTATACTATACAAAGTAGATAAAAAACAAACCCTGTTCAGTATCTGCCGAAAATTCAATGTCAGTGAAGAAGATATTCTTAAATACAATCCTCGAATTAAAAAAGGATTAAAAATGGGAACCGTATTACTGATTCCGAAACCTGTAAAAGAGAATAAGAATAAAGAAGCGGATAAACCGGTTCCTGTTCTTACATCCAAAACAACACTGGCAGATCAAACCATTAAAAAACAAAAGTTTACTACTCATAAAGTTCTGCAGGATGAAACTTTATTTTCCATCAGCCGACGTTACAAAGTTGATATAACAGATATTATAAAATTAAATTCGGATGCTGAAAAGCGACTGGTAGTTGGCTCTGATTTAAAGATACCCAATGTTGTTTTTTTAAAATCAAAAGAAGTAAAAAAGGAGAATCAGCCCTCTGATTCAAATTTAGCTAAGACTAAAAATAAAATTGCAGAAAAAATAAATCAACCTAAATATGCTGATCATAAACCTCTTAAAATAGCTTTCCTATTACCTCTTATGGTTGATCAGGTAAGAAAAGATCCAAACGATATACGGTTTGTTAATTTTTATGAGGGCTCACTCTTGGCAATCAATGAAGCTAAAAAAAGAGGGCAATCCTTTGAAATTTATACTTTTGATACAGAGAATTCCGAAGACAGGATAAATGAAATTTTGAACAATGCTGACTTGAAATCGGTTGATTTAATAATAGGGCCGGCATTTAGTAATCTGGTACCTTTTGTTGAGAATTTTGCAAAAGACAATAAAATTAATACACTGATTCCTTTTACTTCTAAAATACCGGATATTGACTCAAATCCCTACCTCTTTCAGTTTAACCCGGGACAGGACACAGAATTAGATTTCCTATCAGACCTGATTATTGGGAAATATAAAAATACCCACATAGTATTTGCAGAAATTCAGGATATTAGTTTAACTGATGAAGGTAAACTTAGAGTTGAATCCCTGCAAAAAATATTGAAAAAATCACACAGAAGTTTTGCAAATATTGATTTGTCTAATCCTGATAACGTAAACTTCAGTACCGTATTGAAAAAAGGAGAAAAGAATCTGGTCATTTTTAATACAGATAAATACTCCAATGTGAGTCCATTTATCAATTCATTAACTACTAAGTCAACTTTGTTTGACATTGTTTTATTTGAACAATACAACTGGAGAAACCAAACAGATAAATCAATTCACACGCTGTATATCTCTCCGTTTATAACTAAATTTAATCCTTCAGCGATAACTGAATTTAATCATCAATATGATCAATATTTTGGAAGAGATATTCCGAATGAGTCGCCTCGGTATGATTTACTCGGATATGATTTGACAAATTACTTTATTTCCCTGATATCCAATTCGGGAAGTAAATTTGGCAATAAGATCAATTCCGGTAATTTTGAAAAAGGTATTCAGTCAGATCCATTATTTGAAAGAAGTTCCAATAATTCAGGTTATATAAATCAACGTGTTTATTTAGGAGAAGACAAGGCTAAATAATCCTTTGAAATAACATACTATGCGAAAACTTTGTATCTCATTTCTAATAGCAATTTCGATTACTCTTTCAGCTCAGTCAAGGTTGGATAAACCTGAAATGTATATAGGTGCTAATGTAGGAGTTACTGAATCGATGATCATGTTTAATCCGGCAGTCAACCAGGGATTTCTAATGGGTTTTAACGGCGGGTTTGTTTTCAGATACATTGCTGAGAAAAACGTAGGCATGCAGGCTGAATTGAATTTTTCACAGCGTGGTTGGAAAGAATCTACCGGACTGTATTCACGACAATTAAATTATATTGAACTTCCATTCCTGACCCATATCTATGTGGGGAAAAAAAACCGTGTTTTTTTTAATCTCGGACCTAAAATCAGTTATTTGATTTCAGAAAGAGTATTGGTAAACAGTTCTGCAGTGTCTTCAGATCTTCAGCACTTTACACCCATTCAACATCCTTTCGATTATGGCCTATGCACAGGCTTGGGGCTGCTTTTTAATATCAATGGAAAAATCTTTCAACTGGATACAAGAGCTAATTATAGCCTGAGCAATGTTTTTGACGATCAAAAGAAGGATTTCTATGCCAACTCCAACAACTTTAATTTATCTGTCAACCTGGCCTTGCTGTTTCAGGTAAAATAAATTCCCATCCCTTGGTTTCATTTCAGATTTAAGATCAATTATAGAAGTTTTATTGATTAATCGTATAAAAACTTCTGAATATAGTCATGCAATCCCTGCCTGATATACATTGTCATGTCCCTAAAGTTCATGTGTTCATTTTTAATTTATTTTGATATTAGGTTAATTTTTAATAAAGTGTTATAAAACCTTTCGGGTACTGTTTTATATCCGTAAAATAAACACTAATTTTGGTCGACCAATTAATAGTTGTCTAACTATTTAAAAATGAATAAAATTCAAACTAACATAAAATACAAGAATGAAAACAAACTATGAAATCAGGTATGCTTCACATCCTGATGATGCAAAAAAGTATGATACTGCCCGCTTACGAAAAGAACATTTAATTGAAAAAATCTTTACTGTAAACGAAGTAAATATGGTTTATACTCTTTATGACCGTTTAATTGTTGGAGGAGCAATGCCGGTTAATGAAGTGCTGACTCTTGAAACAATAGATCCCCTGAAGTCTGATTTTTTCCTTTCACGACGTGAGTTCGGAACTTTTAACGTGGGGGGTGCCGGAATAGTAACCGTCGATGGAGTAGTCATTGAATTAGGTTTTAAAGAAGCTCTTTATCTGGGTTCGGGTGATCGTTGTGTTACATTTGAAAGTGTAGATGCAGCTATACCTGCCAAATTTTATTTTAACTCTGCTCCTGCCCATAAGACATTTCCTGATAAGAAAGTAACTAAAAAAGAAGCTGTCGTAGCCGAAATGGGTTCATTGGAAGGTGCCAATCATCGCAATATCAATAAAATGCTGGTTTGCCAGGTATTGGAGACCTGTCAGTTGCAAATGGGAATGACTGAATTAGCACCGGGTAGCGTTTGGAATACCATGCCGGCACATACTCACAGCCGTCGGATGGAAGCTTATTTCTACTTTGAAGTTCCCGAAGGACAGGCCGTGTGTCATTTTATGGGCGAACCAACCGAAACACGTCATATCTGGATGAAGGGTGACGAAGCGGTTATTTCACCCGAATGGTCGATTCACTCAGCTGCTGCTACCAGCAATTACACATTTATCTGGGGAATGGCAGGAGAAAACCTGGACTACAGTGATCAGAATTTCTTCAAAAATACAGAACTAAGATAGTTCATAGTAGGTAGTTGGTAGTCGGTAGTTAATATCCAGCGAACAAATACTTTGAAAATAAAAACTACCTGAAAGTAAATAATATTTTTCAATCTCATAAAGATAAATATATGGGGTGGAGTAAATTATAAAAGTCAATTCAAAAACAAACAATAACCATTTAACAATATAAGAATATGAATCAATTTGATTTAGCAGGTAAAATTGCTCTTGTTACAGGGGCAGCTTATGGCATTGGATTTTCAATTGCAACCGGTTTTGCTAAGGCAGGTGCAACCATCGTTTTTAATGATATCAACCAAGATTTAGTGAACAAAGGCATTGCAGCCTATGTAGCCGAAGGAATTAAAGCCCACGGATATATTGCGGATGTGACCAATGAAGATCAGATTAATCACCTGGTAGCCCAAATTGAAAAAGAAGTCGGTGTTATCGATATTTTGGTAAACAATGCCGGTATTATAAAACGAATTCCAATGATAGACATGACTGCTGCTGAATTCCGCCAGGTCATTGATATCGATTTAAATGGTCCGTTTATTGTGTCCAAAGCAGTTATTCCCGGTATGATCAAAAAAGGACATGGTAAAATTATCAATATCTGTTCGATGATGAGCGAATTGGGACGTGAAACTGTCTCTGCCTACGCAGCTGCTAAAGGGGGGTTGAAAATGCTCACCCGAAATATTGCAGCCGAATACGGTGAATTCAACATTCAGTGCAATGGCCTGGGACCAGGATATATAGAAACTCCACAAACTGCACCGTTACGTGTAAAAGGAAATGCTTTCAATGATTTTATCATAGCTAAGACTCCGGCTGCCCGTTGGGGTAAAACAGAAGACTTACAAGGTCCTGCTGTTTTCCTTGCTTCGGACGCTTCAAATTTTGTGAATGGCCATGTTTTGTATGTAGATGGTGGAATACTCGCATCTATTGGCAAACAACCGGAATAATTTACTATTTATTCATTTACTATTTACTATTTTAAGATGAGAAGGACAGTATTTTCAATATTAGCTTCCCTCCTATTCGTTTCTATTGCTTTTGCCCAACACACTATTGTTGTAGCTAACAGTACCGGAATTGACAGAAAAGGCGAAATGGTTGAAGTGAAGGTATCAACGATGAAAGTTTCGTTTGCTGCAAAGTCGTATGTACTGAAAAACAAACAAAACAAAGAAATTGCTTATCAGTTGATTTACAACGGGAATAAAAGCCCTGAGACGTTGATCTTTCAGGCAGATGTCAAAGCAAAGTCTTCATCGGTTTATTCGTTGACTACTGGTAAACCATCTGTGTTGAAAGCAAAAACCTTTGCCCGATTCGTACCTGAGCGTAAGGATGATTTTGCCTGGGAAAACGATATAGCAGCGTACCGAATGTATGGTCCTGCCCTGGCAAATGAAAATCCGAGCAATGGTGTTGATTTTTGGGGTAAATGTACCAACGAACTGATTGTGGATGAATTTTATAACGGCGATCTTAAAAAAGGAATATCCTATCATGTGGATCATGGGCATGGCCTTGACTTTTATAAAGTAGGTCATACTTTGGGTTGTGGAGGCATTGCACCCTATTCAGGCAATAAACTGTGGGTGGGTGATCATTTCAGTAGTTATAAAGTGATTGAATCAGGTCCGCTACGTTCTGTTTTTACATTGATCTATGACTCCGTCAGAGTAGGGAATGTGTTTTATAAGGAAACGCTTACTATTACTACCAATGCAGGTTCCATGCTTAATAAAGGTGTTGTGAAATTCACCGGACCATCCCAAAAGATGGAACTGGCAGCCGGCATTTATTTGCATGACGAAAAAGGGGTAATAAAACTAAATGCGGTTCATGGTACTTCCGGATATGCAGAAGACGCGGTATCGGACGCTAAAGTGCCTTCAGGACGTAATTATGTGGGTATATATATTCCAGGTAAAGTAAATAAAGTATTTAAAGATGCCGACCATGCACTCATTACCGGTTCTTACAATGCAGGAGAAACTTTTACTTATTATTTCGGCGGTGGCTGGAGCAAATGGATGTTTCCTACAGATAACGACTGGTTCAAGGCATTGGCTCAATTTAGTGCAGCATCTAAGAATCCATTGAAAGTTACAGTGAAATAATCATTTCAGATTTAATACAACAAATCCCTTTTTTCATTTGAAAGCGGGGATTTTTGTTGTTACCTCAATCGTTATTTATTTTGCTGTTCACTTACAAATTGTACATGTAAAAAAGAATTAGTTTTTTTCATACACTTAAAATGCTTAATTTTGCAGCCGTTTCATTCCAAAGATAAATAGTAAATTGTAAATGATTAAATTGTAAATAACATAATGATTTTACTCCATATAGAAACTTCTACCAACGTTTGTTCTGTAGCTTTAAGTGAAGATGCCAACTGTTTGTTTTCAACCTCAAATGCCGAAGGCATGAATCATGCTGCTTTATTAAGCGTGTTTATTGCCGAAGCCCTGGAAGTGCTTAAATCGACTGATAAAAAGCTTGACGCTGTAGCAGTCAGTAGCGGACCGGGATCGTATACAGGCCTACGAATAGGTGTATCAACGGCTAAAGGATTGTGTTACGGATACGGTATCCCGTTAATCTCGCTGAGCACGCTGGAAATACTGACCGTACAGGCATTGAATTTAGTACCTGACAAAGAAAATGTCTTGTTTTGTCCAATGATAGATGCCCGAAGGATGGAAGTATATGCTGCCTTTTATAATGGGGACGGATTTATTCAACGTGAGATTTCTGCCGATATTATTACTTCAGATTCATATGCCGAACTACTTGCTAAACAGCCTGTTTATTTCTTTGGTAACGGCTCTGATAAATTGAAAACCACCCTCACCCATCCCAATGCACGGTTTATCGATCACCTTGTTCCGCTGGCAATAAATATGATTGGATTTGCCGAGAAAGCATTTGCAGAAAAACATTTTGTGGATACCGCCTATTTCGAACCATTCTATCTGAAAGAATTCCATACCACTGCACCGAAATTACACCTGACCCCTAAAGACGCTGTGTAAAAAGAAAATTTAGTAAGTTAAGTACAAGTTACAACTGATTAAATCCCAAAGCTGAAATGAAAAAGGGATAGTTGTAATTTGTACATATATCGCCACTATTCTATAATAAAAAAGGGTTGTTGTAATCTTCACTTGTGCCGCCCCAAGCCCCTGAAGGGGATGTGAAGAGTGGGATACTTGAGTTTATTATATTTCAGTAAAGTTATTAGAAAAAGAAACTCGCGTTTAATTTAATTAAGAAGACTAGATTAACTTCACATTCCCGTTAACTTATGGACTTTGTGCCACTTATATTTGAGACGCTTTATTATCCCTCTTTTATGATTTTGAACCTCAGTAATCCCACTCTTTACATCTCCGTTAGCTAGCTGACTTGGGGTGGTATTTATTGAGACGGTTTATAAGCAGAAAAGCCTTGAATATTTTAAATTCTCTTTAATAAGGTTAATCTCGCGTGGGTCGTACTTTCTAATAAGTCCCCCATGATCAGAAATCGAACAATAAGTTAGATAACTTTAAAGTGCTGAATAAGACTATTTTTTATTGCCTGATTAGCAATACTTTTCAAAGAGTTATATTGTAGGTTGACAAATATAGATAAGGTTTTATTCTTTAAAAACCTTATTTTCAAGTATTAAACCTCAGTAGAAAACCGATCACTCACCAACCCAACCTTATTTACCTTATTTAATAAATAGGTGAACATTCAATTCGTAAGTAATTTATTCAACTTTATTTGTTTTTAAACAGCCTCTTTAGGAATCGGAGGTCACAATTCAAATTCCTGTCCGGCTTTCGGTATTAACTGTCTCACTCCCCAAGCTGAAATGATAAAGGGATAGTTGTAATTTGTACATGTATCGCCACTATTCTATAATAAAAAAGGGTTGTTGTAATCTTCACTTGTACCGCCCCGAGCCCCTGAAGGGGATGTGAAGAGTGGGATACTTGAGTTTATTATATTTCAGTAAAGTTATTAGAAAAAGAAACTCGCGTTTAATTTAATTAAGAAGACTAGATTAACTTCACATCCCAGTTAATATATTGATATTGTGACACTTATATTTGAGACGCTTTATTATCCCTCTTTTATGATTTTGAACCTCAGTAATCCCACTCTTTACATCTCCGTTAGCTAACTGACTTGGGGTGGTATTTATTGAGACGGTTTATAAGCGAAAAGCCTTGAATATTTTAAATTCTCTTTAATAAGGTTAATCTCGCATGTGTCGTACTTTCTAATAAGTCCCCCACGATAAGAAATCGAATAATCAGTTAGATAACTTTGAAGTGCTGAATAAGACTATTTTCTATTGCCTGATTAGCAATGCTTTGCAAAGAGTTATATTGTAGGTTGACAAACATAAATAAGGTTTTATTCTTTAAAAACCTTATTTTCAAGTATTAAACCTCAGTAGAAAACCGATCACTCACCAACCCAACCTTATTTACCTTATTTAATAAATAGGTGAACATTCAATTCGTAAGTAATTTATTCAACTTTATTTGTTTTTAAACAGCCTCTTTAGGGAACGGGGTCACAATTCAAATTCCTGTCCGGCTACCGGTATTTCAATATCATGAAACCCATCTTCCTTTAATCCTTCGGCATAAATTTTCTGGACTGCATATTCACCATGTACTAAAAAAGTTTTTTTGATTTCAGCTTTATTCTGGCAACTCAGAAATTCTTTCATCTCTTTATAATCCCCGTGACCTGAAAAGGCTTCTATCTTGGCAATTGTAGCATTTACTTCGTGCATCTCTCCGAAAATAGAAATATACTTCAATCCCGGTTCCTGGATACGTGCTCCCAGTGAACTTGGTGTACAATACCCCACAATCAGAATAGTGTTTCTCCAGTTAGATACATTGTTGGCAACATGGTGCTTAACCCTGCCGGCTTCCAACATACCCGAGGAGGATATGATGATACAGGGTTGGTGATAATCGTTCAGCGCTTTCGACTCGTCCACATTTTTTATATAGTGCAGTGAGTTGAATCCAAATGGATCGGGATCTGTTTTTAGTACCTGCTTCACATCTTCATTCATACATTCAGGATGGAGCCTGAATATATCAGTTGCATTAACCGATAACGGACTGTCCACAAAGACATCTATCTTAGGCAACCGGCCATCATTGTATAAATTATTCAGTACAAAAACAATTTCCTGGGTACGTCCGATAGAAAAAGAAGGGATAATCAGTTTTCCGGCTTTGGTGACACAGGTATCCAATACAATTTTCAATAAATCATCTTCTGTATCTTTATCTGCCGGATGCAACCGGTCGCCGTATGTCGATTCGGTAATCAGGTAATCGCATTGAGGAAAAGCAGTTGGCGGGTTAATGATTCGGTTATGCGGACGTCCAATATCACCGGTATAGGCGAGGTGTACTTTTTTACCGTTCTCCAGTAATTCCAGGTTTACCACTGCACTACCCAGCATGTGTCCTGTATTGGTGAATTTTACATTGATCTTATCGTTTATATAAAATCTGCGGTCGAATTCTACGCTGATAAAGAGTTCCATACATTTTTCAGTATCGATCTCATCATAGATCGGTTCTACCGGTTTAAGACCTTGTTTCTCACGCTTCTTATTGAACCATTTGTTATCCAGTTCCTGAATATGGCCGCTATCCGCCAACATAATGGCACACAGGTCACGTGTGGCACTGGTACAAATCACCGAACCCCTGAACCCAAGTTTATAGATATACGGTATCAGCCCCGAATGATCGATATGGGCATGGCTCAATATCAGATAGTCAATGGTAGCCGGATCGAACATCAGGTTTCGGTTCATGCTGTCGGTTTCAAGACCTTTTCCCTGAAACATACCACAATCGAGCAGAATACGTTTTCCTTCGTTTGTGGTAATGAGATGTTTGCTTCCGGTTACTTCGCGGGCGGCTCCTATAAATTTGATTTTCATGATACAATGATTAAGATATTTACTATTTATTCATTTACTATTTACTATTTAAGAAAATTAAGATATTTACTATTTATTCATCCGTCAAAAGCCGGACAAGTTTTACAATTTTCTCCTTGAATTCTCATTTAATTAAAAAAGAGTTTCACAGTCCGGAATGAATATAATCATCCTTTCCATTCCTTAAATAGTAAATTGTAAATGAATAAATAGTAAATGAATTGGGTTTCCAAAACTACACATTCAATTTCACAATTCCAATTATTCCGTTAAATATTTATCCACTATCACAACCAGATTCTAGTTTTGCATAATTTTCCAATATTATTGTATCTTTATACGCTCAAACGACTTACCATTCTACTTATTCGTGTAATTTGAATGTAAATAATCCTAATTTTGCCATCTCTGCATTGCAAAATGGAAATAAAGTATTAATTTTGTATACTAATAAATGCATATGGAGGCGTTTTACAAAACACATACTTATTTAGTTGAACATGTACAGTCACCTGTCAGGCGAATGTTGATGGACGAAATTGACTGGTCACACCGGTTGATTGGAATAAAAGGTAGTCGTGGTGTTGGTAAAACAACTTTTTTACTTCAGTATGCTAAAGAACATTTCGGTACCGACCGGAGTTGTTTGTATGTAAACTTCAATAATCTTTACTTCACCGAACATACCCTGGTTGAATTTGCTGCCGAGTTTTGCGCTCAGGGTGGCACAACGCTGTTGCTTGATCAAACTTTTAAATACGAAAACTGGTCGAAAGAACTGCGTGAATGTTATGACACCTTCCCCGGACTGCACATTGTTTTTTCAGGGTCGTCGGTCATGAGATTGATAGAAGAAAATGTCGACCTGCAGGATGTTGTTGCTTCCTATAATTTACGGGGGTTTTCATTCCGTGAATTTTTAAATTTAGAAGCCGGCACTGCTTTTCCATCCTATTCGCTGGATGACATTATCAACCATCACGAAGAAATTGCAAAGGCAATTTGTTCAACTGTTCACCCGCATGATTTTTTTCAGGATTATCTGCATCACGGGTATTATCCGTTCTTTCTGGAGGACCGTAATTTCTCGGAGACCCTCATTAAGACAATGAACATGATGCTGGAAGTGGACATCCTGCTTATCAAGCAAATTGAACTGAAATATCTTTCTAAAATCCGCAGGTTGCTTTTTTTAATTATGAACAATGCTCCTGCTGCCCCCAATGTCAGTCAACTGAGTAATGAGATTGGCGTATCCCGGGCAACGGTGATGAACTATATTAAGTACCTGAAAGATGCTCGCCTGTTGAACATGCTGTATGCCGATGGGGATGAATATCCAAAAAAGCCGAATCTGGTGTATGTACATAATACAAATCTGATGTACACCATCAATTCAGGAAATGTGGATAAGTTGGCTGAACAAAAAACTTTCTTTTATAATGCCCTGCACGCCTTTCATAAAGTGAATGTATGCAAGTATCATTTGGACTTTTGTATTGATCAGCAATATCATTTTAAATGTGAGAATAAGCCTGAAACAGGGAAACACTATTCAAAAGTAATCTATGCAGCCGATAATATCGAAATAGGGAATAAAAATGTAATTCCTTTGTGGTTGTTTGGGTTTTTGTATTGAGAGAAGAACCCCCGACCCATAAAGGGGAGGAAGAAAAGAGAATAAAAGAAAGAACCCCCAACCCCTAAAGGGGGGTAAGAAAAGAAAGAAAGGGTGTCCTGGTTGAAGAACCGGATAATAGAAACAATTACTAAGATGAAACAAACTTAGTTCCCCTTTAGGGGCTAGGGGTTCTCTCTATTCCCCTTTAGGGGCTTAGGGTTCCTCTCTTATCCCCCTTTAGGGGTTAGGGGTAATTAGAATAAAAAAAATCAATTATAAATTAATTATTAACAAAATGGCTAAATCTAAAAAATTTTTAACCTGTGATGGTAACCAGGCTGCTGCACATATCTCGTATATGTTCACCGAAGTAGCTGCTATTTATCCAATCACACCATCCACTACAATGGCAGAGTATGTAGATGAATGGGCTTCAACAGGTCGTAAAAACATTTTCGGAGAAAAAGTACAAGTTCAGGAAATGCAATCGGAAGCCGGTGCAGCTGCAGCGATGCACGGTGCACTTCAGGCTGGTGCATTGACTTCAACGTATACAGCTTCGCAGGGTTTGTTGCTTATGATTCCGAATATGTATAAGGTAGCCGGAGAGTTACTCCCCGGTGTTTATCACGTATCGGCTCGTGCATTGGCCTCTCACGCACTTTCTATCTTTGGTGATCACCAGGATGTAATGGCAGTACGTCAGGTTGGTTGTGCAATGTTTGCTACCGGATCGGTACAGGAAGTTATGGATATGTCGGCTGTTGCTCATTTGGCATCTATCAAAACCCGTGTTCCTTTTGTACACTTCTTCGATGGTTTCCGTACCTCACACGAAATTCAAAAAATAGAACAAATTGATCAGGAAGATCTTTTCCCATTGCTTGATCAGGTAGCCTTAAAAGCTTTCCGTGACCGTGCATTGAGTACCGAGCATCCTGTTGCCCGTGGTACTGCTCAAAATCCTGATATATATTTCCAGGCTCGTGAAGCCAGCAACCCATTCTACGATGCAATTCCTGATGTAGTTGAAGACTATTTGAATAAACTGGCTGTCATAACCGGTCGCCCTCATGGTCTATTCGATTATTACGGAGCTCCTGATGCTGATCGTGTTGTTATTGCCATGGGTTCTTCTACCGAAGCTATCAAAGAAGGTATCGATTACCTGATTGCTAAAGGCGAAAAAATCGGATTGGTATCTGTTCACTTATATCGTCCGTTCTCTGCGAAACATTTCTTATCGGTATTGCCTAAGACTGCAAAACGTATTTGCGTGTTGGATCGTACCAAAGAACCGGGTGCAGGTGGCGAACCATTGTATCTGGATGTAAAAGATGTATTGTACGGAACTCCAAATCAACCATTGGTTGTAGGCGGACGTTACGGTCTGTCGTCGAAAGACTTCACTCCTGCTCAGGTGCTTGCTGTGTATGAAAACTTAGCTTTACCGGAACCCCGCAATCACTTTACCGTAGGTATTGTTGATGATGTTACCTTTACTTCTCTTCCATTAAAAGAAGAAATTGCTTTGGGTGGTGCCGGAACTATTGAAGCTAAATTTTATGGTTTAGGTGCTGATGGTACTGTAGGTGCTAACAAAAACTCGATAAAAATTATTGGTGATAACACCGACAAGTATTGTCAGGCTTATTTTGCTTATGATTCTAAAAAATCAGGCGGATTTACCTGTTCGCACTTACGTTTTGGTGCAACTCCTATCCGTTCTACTTATTTGGTAACAACTCCCGATTTCGTGGCTTGTCACGTACAGGCTTACCTGAAGTTGTATGATGTGACCAAAGGGTTGAAGAAAAACGGAACTTTCCTGTTGAATACCATTTGGAATAAAGAGGAAGTGCTGAGCAATTTACCTGTTAAGGTGAAAAAATACCTGGCGATTAATAAAATCAACCTGTATATCATTGATGCTTCAAGCATTGCTCAGGAAATTGGTCTTGGTAATCGTACCAATACGATTCTTCAGTCGGCATTTTTCAAAATAACCAATGTCGTACCTTACGAACTGGCTGTTGAGAAAATGAAATATGCGATCAACAAATCGTATGGCAAAAAAGGTGAAAGCATTGTAAACAAAAACTACGCAGCTGTTGATCGTGGTGGTGAATACTCTAAAGTGGAAATTCCTGCTGAATGGGCTACCCTGGTTGACGAAAATGAAGCTAAAACCGATATCGTACCTACCTTTATCAGGGATGTCGTTCGTCCGATCAATGCACAGGCCGGTGATGATCTTCCTGTATCAGCTTTCAAAGGACGTGAAGACGGAACCTGGGAACAAGGAACTTCTAAATACGAAAAACGTGGTGTTGCATCGCATGTACCGGTTTGGAATTCTTCAAACTGTATTCAGTGTAACCAGTGTGCTTATGTTTGCCCTCACGCTGCTATCCGTCCGTTTGTACTGGACGAAGCCGAACAGGCAAAAGCTCCTTTCAAAGATACGTTGAAAGCCAATGGTAAAGCATTTGCAGGCATGGCATTCCGTATTCAGGTTGATGTACTCGACTGTATGGGTTGTAATAACTGTGTGGATGTTTGTCCGGGTAATAAAGGCGAAAAAGCTTTGTCACTGGTTCATATCGAATCACAATATCCAAATCAGGATAACTGGGATTTCTGTTCTACAGAAGTGAAAACCAAACAAAACCTGATCGATGTAAAGGCTAACGTGAAAAACTCACAATTGGCTACTCCATTGTTCGAGTTCTCGGGTGCTTGTGCCGGTTGTGGTGAAACTCCCTATGTAAAACTGGTAACACAGCTGTTCGGTGAACGTCAAATGGTGGCGAATGCTACCGGTTGTAGTTCAATCTATTCAAACTCTGCTCCTTCTACTCCATATACTACCAATGACGAAGGTCACGGTCCTGCATGGGCGAACTCGTTGTTCGAAGACAATGCTGAATTCGGCTTGGGTATGGTGTTTGCTACCGATAACATGCGCGAACGCCTGGTTCGTTTGTTTAACGAAGCTCAATCGGATGATTCTATCTCTGCCGAATTGAAAGGCTTGTTTACAGAATGGATCGATAATCGTGAAGTAACTGATAAAACTATTGAACTGGAAGCTAAAATTACCCCATTGGTAAAAGCATCTGACAGTGCACTGGCAAAACAGATTGTTGAGCTGACTCAATATATCATCAAAAAATCACAATGGATTATTGGTGGTGACGGATGGGCATATGATATTGGTTTTGGTGGTCTGGATCACGTTATGGCTTCGGGCAAAAACGTAAATATCCTGGTACTGGATACTGAAATCTATTCGAATACAGGTGGACAAGCTTCTAAATCAACTCCAATTGGTGCTGTTGCTAAATTTGCCGCTGCCGGTAAACGGGTTCGTAAAAAAGACCTTGGTATGATGGCTGCTACTTACGGGTATGTATACGTTGCTCAGATTGCCATGGGTGCCAATCAGGCTCAGACAATCAAAGCCCTGCGTGAAGCGGAAGCTTTTGATGGCCCATCGATTGTTATTGCTTATTCTCCTTGTATCAGCCACGGCTTACTTGCCGGAATGGGCAAAGCACAGGATGAACAAAAACGTGCCGTTGAATGTGGTTACTGGCATTTGTATCGTTTCAATCCTGAATTGGAAGCTGAAGGAAAGAACCCAATGATTCTTGATTCAAAAGAACCAGTATGGGATAAATTCCAGGACTTCCTCAAAGGTGAAGTACGCTACACTTCGTTGATGAAACAATTTCCTGCAGAAGCTCAGGAACTATTCGTTGCTGCCCAGACCAATGCCAAATGGCGTTATGATGGCTACAAACGGATGGCGGATCGTGTGTTCGAAGTCAATTTGTAATTTTCAAATCCGTTAGCTAACGGAATGGAAAATTAATTACTATAAAAAGACTGCTCAGAAATGAGTGGTCTTTTTTTTTTGCTAAATTTTCAATGGAATAAATTCTATGGCTATGATATTGCAAATTTCCACGGAATAAATTCCATATTACAATATCGTTCGTTTTATTTCCATGGAATAAATTCCATATTACAATATCGTTCGTTTTAATTACCACGGAATAAATTCCATATTACAATATCGGTCGTTTTAATTACCACGGAATAAATTCCATATTACAATATCGGTCGATCCTACGGATCTTATTAATACAGGAAGCCAATGCCGTAGGCATGACCGATATTGTTGCGCAGGGTTTTAACCCTGGGTGATGGAAAAACATTGCAGCGCAGGGTTTTAACCCTGGAAGATGAAAAACATTGCAGCGCAGAGTTTTACCCTGGGAGATGAAAATCATTGCAGCACAGTGTTTTAACCCTGGAATTTAAAGGGAAATCATTTAAACCCTGGAAATTTAAAAAGATCTTTGTAGTGCGGGGTTTTAATCCTTTAAATTAATTATGTCGTTGTTTGACAGGGTTATAACTCTTAAAACTTAAAACTACAAACTTCTCAAACTCTTCAAACGCGAAACACGGAACGCGAAACGCAAAACACGGAACGCTGAACGCGAAACGCGAAACGTTCCTACCCTACCCTCACGATTTTCCCCGTTCCGGCATATTTCACCCCCGAGATGATATTCCCGGACCCTGATTTTCCGAACTCAATGCCAACACACAGAAGCAGGGTCACTTCGTCGGGTATCGGGTATTCCTCACGCGGACACTCCAGGGTAATGTTCATAGCCGGTTGCATGC
>Ga0302272_1000147_pt1 | contig 34176 bp, 27 predicted proteins | sample III_Bog_N1_2_FD_198772 | JGI IMG/M metagenome (GOLD analysis project Ga0302272, IMG submission 198772) | Peat permafrost microbial communities from Stordalen Mire near Abisko, Sweden - III_Bog_N1_2 | ecosystem: Environmental > Terrestrial > Soil > Wetlands > Peat | place: Sweden: Abisko...
GCGCCATAGGAATATGGATCAACGGACGCTTCGCATCTTTCAACTGAGCATCATCAATGAACGCATCGGTCGCTCCGAAGTCCACCGTTTCACTCATGATCTGCTTCACACCACCACCAGAACCGATGGATTGATAATTCACTTTCACACTGCGTTGCTTGTAATACTCACCGAACATTTTTGAATACAGTGGGTATGGAAAGGTAGCTCCCGCACCAAGAATTTCTTCTTGAGCGCTAGCTCCTGTATAGGCTGCGAGGCCAATCATGAGGCCTGCAAGTATCTTATTCATGTTGTTTCTCCTTAGAGGGTTTGGTTACTTATCGTGTACATGGCGGTGGATTCTTCCCTTAGCCATGTAGATTACATCTTCTGCAATATTGGTTGCATGGTCGCCCACGCGTTCTAAATTTCTTGAGACGGAAAGATAACGGAGATACACACCGACCTTACTGGGGTCTGCTTTAATGCGTTCTTCGACCAATCCATACATTCCGCGATGCAACTCATCAACGATATCATCGCCATCGCAAACCTCAACCGCTAAGCGATCATCAAGATTCACTAATGAATCGAGACTGCGGCGGAATAAGTCGCGAACCTTATCGGCCATGGTGCGAAAGTCAAAGCCATGCCGCGTATCGTCTTGATGGACTTTCAAAAACGCAACTGTTTCCGCAATGTTCACAGCCATGTCTCCAATGCGCTCAAGATCTGCATTGATTTTCATCACCGCAATAAGCAAGCGCAAGTCAATTGCCACGGGCTGATGCAGGGCAAGAACTTTGAGGCATTCCTCTTCAATCTCCACCTCTTTTTGGTCGATGCGATCATCCTGTGAAATCACGGTATTTGCTAAGCCATCATCGAATTCTTCTACCGCCCGTATCGCATAGAAAAGTTGTTCTTCGACCATGGTTCCAAGCCGCAATAATTGTGACTTGATTCCTTCCATTTCTTTATGAAAATGTACTGCCATTTTTTACCCCCGCCTCAGCCGAAGCGTCCAGTGATATAGTCTTCGGTTTGCTTCTCGTGAGGGCACGTAAACACATCTGCAGTCTTGCCCAACTCAATCAAATGACCTTCGTAAAAGAAGGCTGTAAAATCTGAAACTCGCGATGCTTGTTGCATGTTATGAGTCACAATCACAATCGTATAGTTTGTACGTAATTCAAGAATCAAATCTTCGACAGCCGATGTTGAGCGAGGATCCAAAGCCGATGCCGGCTCATCCATCAAGATCACTTGTGGGTCAACAGCAAGTGCTCGCGCAATGCAAAGACGTTGTTGCTGCCCACCCGAAAGGCTTAGTGCGCTTTGGCCTAAGCGATCTTTCACTTCATCCCAGAGGGCTGCTTTGCGAAGACTTTGTTCAACAATTTCATCGAGCTTACTGCGATCGCGAACGCCGTGAATGCGAGGACCATAACCCACATTCTCATAAATAGATTTTGGAAAAGGATTCGAACGTTGAAACACCATGCCGACTCTACGGCGAAGTTCTACAAGGTCAAACCCAGGCGCATAAATATTTTCACCACGCACCAGCACTTCACCTTGCACGCGAGAATTCTCAATGAGATCATTCATGCGATTCAAGGTGCGCAAGAAGGTGGACTTGCCGCAACCCGAAGGACCAATCAGTGCAGTCACCTGCCGTTCAGGAATGTCCATGTTAATGCCATGCAAGGCTTCGGATGCACCATAAAAAAAGCGCAAGTCTTTCACACTCACCTCGACGGTACTTTGCGTCAGGTGGCTCGTCTCACTAATTTCCATCGTTGCCAACATCGAATCTCCTTTGACACAACAAAGGTATGATTCCGAGGTTAGCAGGACATTTAGCTTTGGTTAGGAAACGGTTAGAGCCGCAGGAACGGTCAAAGTAAATGTGCTACCGACCCCGACATCGCTTTCCACTTGGATTTTTCCATGGTGCAAAAGTGCAATATGCTTAGCGATCGCAAGGCCAAGGCCTGTTCCGCCAAGATTACGGCTGCGAGCCTTATCGACTCGATAGAAGCGTTCAAAGATGCGTGGCAAATGTCGGCGCTCAATTCCAAAGCCTTGATCCTTCACCAAGATCCGAACCTCAGCACCTGCAATAGCAATCACTTCAACGATCTTACCATCTTCGCTGTATTTGCAAGCATTGCTCACCAAGTTCACCAAGGCTTGTTCGAGTAAGCCCGGATTACCTTGTACGACAATTCCGGGATCAACCTTAGAGATAATTTTGACCTGTTTTTTCTGCGCAATAGGCTCAACGAATTGCACAACACTATCGACTAAGTCTGCAAGTTCAATGGGCTGGAATTCTGCTTCAAAAGAGCGCGCATCTTGTTCTATGCGAGAAAGCGTCAACAGATCATCCACAATGGAATTTAAGCGATCTGCGTGGCGAGCCACAATATCTAAGAAGCGCAAGGCGTCTGGATCACTTGCCACTGGCATCTCTTGCAACGTCTCGACGTATCCCTTGATTGAGGTGATCGGAGTCTTGAGTTCATGCGACACATTGGCCACAAAGTCAGAACGCATATCTTCGAGTTTGCGAATGCGAGTAACATCGTTCAAAACAAGCAAAACACCAATGTCATTTCCTTGGATGTCGAGAAGCACAGAACCGCGCACCATAAGGGTTCGCGCGCCATCACTCTCGACAAGCGTGATGTCACGAGTTAGCGAATGATTGCCTGCGCCAAATTCGCGTAACATGGAATCAAGCTCTGAATTACGAACTACTTCTAAAAGTTTGCGCCCCACCACCGTTCGGTCTTTAAGCCCCAGTAAATTTTCGAATGCATGATTTGAGCGCAATATTGTAGAGGTATGATCAAGAGCGACAACACCTTCCACCAACGACGACAGAATCGCCTCAGTTTCGTTACGCTGCAAGGCAAGCCGGCGCATACGATCATCGAGTTGAGCAGCCATACGATTCATTGAGTCCGCGAGAGAATGCAATTCTTGTAAGGAAGATACGGGCAATTTGCGATCAAAATTTCCTTCTGCAAAGCGCTCTGCGCCTGCACGCAATGCATTGATCGGAGCCACCACGCGTTTGCTCACTAGGTATGCAAGCACTGCACCAAGCAAGATCGCAAGAGCCACCGCTTCTGCCCACTTGCGGTAGACTTGTACCACTTCTTCTTCTATGCCATGGATCGGCGTAGATGCTCGTAGAATCTGGGTCTGCGAGCCCAGTTGCACTTTGCGGGCAACATAGAGCATGGTTTTAGAGACGGTTGCACTGTAGCGAGTTGCAACCCCTTGACCATCATGCAAAGCATCTTGAACCTCGGGTCTGTCCAAATGATTTTGCATTACATCAGCTGCAGTGTCACTATCAAAAAGCACGCGACCACTCAAATCCATGAGAGTTACGCGTACCTGCATCGCATGGCGAAACAGATGGAACTCCTGAGTCAGCAAAGAATCATGTGCAGGGCCTTCGGCAAGACTCTGCAACCTTCCATTAGTAAAATCTAATGATTGTTCTAAGTGATGAACCCATGCGGATCGATACACTCCTTGCAATGCATTGAGTGTATACCAACCAAGCCCAAGTAAAAGAACAAGAGCTAGAACAAAGTTGGAAAGGAAAAGGGCGGAAAATAAACTGCGATTGGGTTTCATCTTTCAAATCCTTATTCAGCGAAACGGTAACCAACTCCGCGCACAGTTTCGACAGCCTTGCCACGTGCACCTAGCTTGCGTCGAAGACTTAGCACCATGACATCGACACTGCGGTCTGTGACTGGGTAATTTTCACCATGCACAGCTTTCACAATTTGCGAGCGCGTATACACCCAACCAGGGTGAGTTGCCAAAAAATTCAACAGCGAAAACTCAGAGCTCGTCAAATCGACGCACACCCCATCAACGGAAACCTCGTGGCGACGTTCATCGATCTGGATCCCTTGTGTTTCAACAGTTTGCGCAGGCTCTTGTGACATTGCATCGCGACGTAAACGCGACAAAGCACGGCGAACACGAGCAATGAGTACAGGGAGGCTAAAAGGCTTTACGATATAATCATCAGCGCCCATTTCAAGCCCTGCAATGATATCCTGTTCACTCCCACGAGCCGTTACCATCAGCACAGGGTATTCCACGCGTTCAATGGTTTTTAATTGCCTGCAAACCTCAAGTCCATTGATACCAGGAAGCATCAAGTCAAGCAGCACTAAGTCGGGCGCCTGTGAGCGAATGCCCGCCAAAGCGTCTTCGCCACTAAAAAATGACCTTACGGAATAACCCTCGCGACGTAAATGGTGCTCCAAAAGTTCACGAATATCGGCTTCATCTTCAACAACAATAATCTGGCTTCCTGACATGGTATCCCTATGGACAAAATGACTCTGTTGAGTAAAGGATAATTTATCTTTCGAGGTAACCCACTCGGGAAACGAAATACATCTGAAACAAAGCGGAACAATTCCATGAAAAGATTGGCATATGCACTCCTAGTTTTTGGATTTTCAAATCTGCTTGCATTGGACTTTGATCTTAGTGGAAAGGCTTTTTTGCCAAAGAACCCAACGCTTGCGCCGCTACGAGCAGGCCAGCCCATCGTTTCTCGCACCGACACAAGCCTTCCAAGCGATGTAATCGTATTGCGAAAACAAATTGCTGCAGGCAAGTACGCAATGTTTCAGGGGCGCTTACAGAAAGATGCAAAAGCATCCATGCGTGGGTTCCGTTCTGCGAAAAGCGATGCGTGGAACCAATTATTACACGCGAAGTTTTTCTCAAAACCACCGACAAACGATTTACCCGAAGTAGATGAAATCTATTGGGATGCCGGCCTTCTTTTATCCACAATTGTGGCCGATACCCTTTATGCGCAAACGAATCAAGGCACTGAGATCCTAGTTGCAACCCACGCTGAGCCGGTAAATTTGCAAGTATCTACCGATCCTATTCGGGCTACTGTTTCCATTAATGGAACAGTCCAAGGGTCAACTCCTGCTGATATTCATTGGCTTGGTGGGCATTGGTTCCTTGTTCGTATCGATAAGTTTGGTTACCAATCTTGGGAAGATATTATTGAAGCCGATGCAAATGGCTACGCGAGTATTAAAGTAACCCTGACTCCAAGACCCTCATTCCAAGATGGAGCTCATGCAGACTCATTGAGCCTGAATGCACACGGCAGTATGGACTACCAAGCCGTTGCAAGAATTCTTTCACAGGTGCTTTCTAGTTCTTTTACACGAGAAAATCAAGAATTATCCCTTTGGCTGAGCGACTATTTAGATACGCTTCGCAATCGTCAATATGTGGAATTTATCCCTCCGCAGAATTTAGCCCTCAAAGAATATAACGCGTCCAAGAATGGCTTACCGGTTCGATTCTGGTATGGTGAAAATGACTTTGATTTTGGCTTTGAAGGGTTCATTCCTTGCTCTCGCGAAGAGGCCACAGTGCTTAAGGATATGCTTGCTGGAAGTCAAAAGAGCGCAAGCCTTAAGGATTCAGAACGGTCGCGCCGCGCCTCTTGGCCATCTGCTCCAGCCAGCGCAAAGCTCGATGGATTTGTTCGCTTGATCTATCGGAATTGGGCAACCGAGGCTCGTAGCAATTCTCGCACAGTGCATCGCTATCTGGCTTTGGATGGACTTGAACTCGTGTTCCCAGACCGCACCATCCCTATCGTGGGGAACTTCCTACCTGCATCTTATATCAAGTCGTCCAAAGAGTGGAAGGAATATTTAAAAGCTTCCGCAGCCTTTGCGACAAAGCCATCTAGCAAAGGCCAATGAATTATCGCGATATTTTTGAATCCTTGCGGATCAAAGTCTAGTTTGATGTATGCGTGGAGTTAAACCGATAATTCCCAATATAAAAGCGAGTCTCACCCTTATTTCGTGAACTTCCAAATGGCAATTTCTTGGTCTTTGCCATTAAGCGTATAGCGCCAAAGAATCTTCTGCACAGCAAGCCCCGCGGTCTCAATGTGCTGAGCAACCAAAGGGCGACTGGGGCGCATAGGATCCGCAAAATAGCCGACTCCGCCTAAGGCAAGATGGTTGCGAACAAACTCACAAGCAAGGTCTACGAGCGGGTATTCATAAAATAGATCGGCACCCAAGACTAAGCGCGGAGCCTTATGTAGACTTGGGCTACGCATATCCATCGCAAAGACATACCGATCTTTATGCTGCAACTGCTTCGCGGCAAAACGACATGCAGATGGAACCAAGTCTGTATGCAGCACACAGCCCAGAAAACCTTGAAGTAACTGGGCAAAAACGCCGCAGCCACAACCAATCTCAAGGGCTCCATCAATTTCAATATGATTCTGTTGCAGGTAATCAAACAACCCATAGCTTGAAGGCCATGCCTCTAGCCAAAAAGGGAAAAAAGCTTCATCTTCATCATGTTCTTCCCAACTCGCTTGCATTGCGGATTCAGGATCTGCAGGAACAACAACATTCATTTGTCGACCTGAAACATCTACTATTATGCTTTTTTCAGATAGTTGCATCACCTTGAAATCCTTGCCGCAGAATATTTACCCAGCAATAAGTCACTGGAATTCTGGATTAACAGTCAGCACAATATTGATACCCTGCAGGCCATGGAAGCCAATTTGAAAGCGCGTAAGAAACTGTTCGGGCATACGCACGCGAATTCCAAAGCCCCAAGAATTGTGCAGATTTTTCATCTGTGGACTAGTCCAAGTATCACCAAACAAAGCATACTCGTTAAACACAACACCATCTACATACTCAACAATGGGCCAACGATATTCCGCACTAAACGCATAATAATTTTTGTCGAAGAAACTTTGTGTGTAGCCACGCAATGGTGTATTTGAATTGATTTCACCAAAGCTTGAGAAAGGAGCTCCACCTGACTCTACCTCGTACATTTGCCTAAAGCGAAATTGGAACGCAATCACTTTACGCTCCAACAATGTTTCACGCAACTGCTCTGGACTCAGTAAAGTCATAGCATCTTTCATGGACATATTTTCAATGTAACGCTGATTCGCTCGGCTCTCATCGCGCGATAGTGAATACTGCTTTTGCCCTATCAAGAAATAGTTCTGATACACGGCAGAAAACGTATAGTAATTATGATTCAGATCATTTCCCAATTCCGATGGCTCATTTGAATTCTTGTAATGCGATACAGGGACATAATTCCAATTTAAGCGCAGAAACTGACCATCGGTGGGAGCATGCGTGTTCTCGCGATTGTTGTAAACCAGTTGTACGCCCATGGGGAATTCCCAATAATGCTGATACATGCCTCGTTCATATCGATCAAAGGAAAGTAAAGAATCGCCGCCACTTGTAAGTGAAGGCAATACAGGGACATCTGAAGCTGTTGGCAAATTAAAACGTTGGTGCACAAGGGCAAACGAATACCCCAAACTCCACTTCCCAAACAAAGGATTCCCTAAGCCAAATTCACAGCTCCAACTTGAATCCGAATATACGTATTCATTGTTCTTGAACTGAACGACTGTGAATAAATTATCACTATCCTCTTTATAGCGAAATCCAGCATATGCACTCAATGTTGTTCCCGCAATTTTATTGAAGGAATAGCGAGTGCGTGCGTCCCAATCAGCGTTGATGTACTCATTGTAAATTGCAAAAAAATTGTCATTCAAACTATCAGAAAATAAACCCTGTTGACGGTAAGCAAAGCCAATTGAGTTGCCGGTGGTGCCTGTTTGCAACTTAAAGGTTGGGTATACCATGATTTGATTGCGATCACCAAACGTGATCAAATTAAGCCCGCGCTCAATCACTCGTCGATCAAAGATGTAGTGAACCGGTGGAATCAATGGATACATAAGCGCATTAAACGTTGGCTGCACAACCTTTTCGAAAGGCCAAGCAACCACCCCCACCAGAGCCGTGCGATACTTAGCGATTAAATGAACAGAATCCTGACTGCTCGAAGACGATTCAGCAAAACTAGATGAAACGGATTTTTCTTTTCCCGAAGAAACAGACAAAGATGAGATGGAACGAGAAGGTACCAAAGCATGGGTATTCAAACAAAAAGCGAGTAGGAAAAAAACAAGAGAAACCCGCATGAATGGATTTAATCCACAATTCATCGGTGTCTCGGCTGCATTCCTGAGTTCATGAGGTGGCATTAGGCCTGGAAAATTACATAAATTGAGGCAATGCTCTTTTCCTTTGTGGTACGCGGAGTCCGAGCCCTGCAACGTTTTCCTCGGCTTGTGATCGCCATTGATGTGATTACTTGCCTTTTGTTGCTGTGGCCAGTGTTCCACATGGAATGGAAACTATCCTCCATTGATTTACTTCCCCACAATATCCCGAGTCGCGTAGCTGCAGAGAAAGTAGAGCAAAAATTTGGCGGGTTCGGATTTCTAACAATCGTCGTTCACTCTCCAGATTCTGTTGCAAATGATCGAGTAATTTCGGATTTGGCTCACGACTTAGAGGGCAAAAGTCTCGTTAATTTTACCGAGTTCAAAACTGAATCTGAATTCTATCGTAAACACCAATTCCTGTACATTCGCCTTGCTGATTTGCAAGCGATTCGAGATAGAATTAATGATCGCATTACCTCGATAAAAGCAAAGCGAAATCCATTCATTGTGAGCCTCGATTCTGGTTTTGCAACATCGATAGATACGAGTTCGCTGAACCTTGCTGACCTTGAGCGAAAGTATATGCAATCGCTGCGCCCCAATATTGGCAACGCTGATGGCACAATCCGCATCCTCTATGTTTACCCTAGCTATCCATTATCAGAACTCAATCAGAACCGAGCCTTAGTCAACACAGTACGGCAACTTGTCGAAAAGCACCAGCTGCACAGCAAAGTGCAAGTCGATTTTGCTGGCAAAGTTTTTGAGAACGCGACATCGGGTGGAATTCTATTGCGCGAGATTTATCGCATTGCTTGGCTCTCTGCGGGAATCATGCTACTGTTGCTTATCCTATGGTTTTTTAGACACCCACAAGCACCCTTAATTGCCGCCGTTCCACTTGGATTTTCTTTGATCTGGACCTTTGGATTCAATGCAATTGTCTATGGGCATATGAACTTTTACACATTGGCTTTAGGCCTGATCATTCCTGGACTTGCAGCCAATCATCTAACCCATTTCTTAAGCCACTATGCAGACGAGCGTAAGCGCGGACTAGGGCCAGCCCTCGCTATCGAAAGTACAATCCTTGGTACGGGTCCAGCAATTACAGTTGTTTCCTTGGCTAGCGCGATAGCATTCTTTTCTCTCTTGCTCATTCCCTTAGAAGGCCTGCGCCAGTTTGGACTCGTGGGTGGATTTGGTGTGCTGTTCAATTGGGCTTCTGTTGTTCTTTTTCTTCCCATCTTGCTTAGCATTTTACAGCGCAAACACACCTTCCGCGTTTATGGAACCCACAAACCTCGCATCGACCAAGAAAAGCCTCAACCCTTCCGCTGTTGGACTCGCATTATTCTTCCGCTCATTATCGTTACCGCAATTCTTGGAAGCCATGGATTCTTTCCTGACTTTGAATACATTTTTTCGCACGTGGAAAATCAGAAGCCTTCTCAAAGGGCAAATGATCTACTACACGATGCTGGGATCCCTTCGCAAGAGCCCGCAGTTGTGCTCACACGAAATGAAAGTGAGTCCCATCAATTACTGCAGAAGTTGCGCAGTAAATCGGCAGCAGATTCAACCAGCACTATTCTACGTGTAATGAATTTTGCAAGTCTACTTCCCCCTGATCAAGAAGTAAAGCTTTCGCTGTTGCGAGAGATCCATGGCCTGCTAACTCCAGAGATTCTTGCTGCCCTCAAGGGTGAAGATTCAATCAACGTTGCCAAGGTTATGCAAAACTGGAATGACACTCTGCTTACCGTAAATGATCTTCCGCAAAGTTATCGCCGTAAATTCATCGGCAGAGATTCGTCGTTTGGTCAGTTCAATTTTATTTTCCCATCGATCAATACAGATGACGGACATGAATGCAGGCGCTTTGCCAATGAAGTTCGCAACATTCAAATTAACGACAGTACAGTTCTCCACGCAACGAGCACCGCAATCCTCAGAGCAGATATGCTGGACTTAAGCCTCCCTTGGATGGGGCGTTCAATCTTCTGTGCAATTGTGGGAATTCTTTTGGTGGTTTTGCTTTTTGTGCGCCGACTCTATCGACTGGCAATCGTTATTCTACCTCCGCTGATTGGCTTCTTATGGTTTCTTTCTGCACTCAAGTTACTCGACATTCCTCTGAATGCATTTTCAGCGCAAATATTCCCAATGCTCATTGGCATCTCGATTTCTGGATCGCTCCATCTTTGGTTTCAGTACAGCGAAAAATCTACGGGCTCATTAGGTGCAATCATGCGACACGTGGGTCCTACAGTGATTATTGCAAGTGGAAATGTGATGGTCTGTTTCTCTGGTTTGCTTTTTTCTTCTCACCCTGGATTTCGCTCCATGGGACTTGTCGCAGTGATCGGCCTATTTTGTCTTCTGGTTTCATACCTGACAGTGTTCCCTTTGCTGGTCGGATGGCTCGACTGGCTTCGCTACCGGAACTCGTCCAATAATTGATATGAAGGATCAACAATGAAAGTTCTTGCTTCTCGTGCGCTTAACCTTGCGCCCTCTATGACGGTGGCCATTGATACCAAAGCAAAAGAAATGATCGCACAAGGTTTTGATGTAGTTGCACTTGGCGCAGGAGAGCCAGACTTTGAGACTCCAGAAAATATAAAGGAAGCCGCGATCCGTTCGATTCAAGAAGGCAAAACGCGCTACACCTCCCCAGCTGGAATTCTCGCGGTAAAAGAAGCTGTCGTGCGGAAATTTTCGAGAGAGAATGGCCTTAGTTACGCACCCTCTCAAATTGTAATTTCCAGCGGCGCAAAGCATTGTGTATTCAATGCACTGCTAGCCTTAGTAGAACCCGGTGATGAAGTGATTATTCCTGCACCTTATTGGGTTACATACCCAGAATTGGTGCGGTTTCTGGGTGGAGTTCCGGTGATTATTAACGCAGACCTTGATGCTGATTTTCGCATTACTCCAGCTCAGCTCGAAGCCGCAATTACTCCACGAACAAAATTGCTGATTTTAAATAGCCCTTGCAATCCTTCGGGAGCCGTTTACCCCCGCGAGACTTTACAGCAATTGGCAAAGATTGTTGTTGAACACGATCTGTATTGCATCACCGATGAAATCTACGAGCATATTATTTATTCTGGACATCATGTATCAATTGCAAGTCTGGGACAAGAAATTTATAACCGAAGTATTCTCATCAACGGAGTGTCAAAGTCCTATGCAATGACTGGCTGGCGTATTGGATACCTTGCCGCTCCACAAAACATTGCAAGCGCGATCGCCAAGATCCAAGGCCAATCAACGCACCATCCCGCAAACGTATCTCAATGGGCTGCGCTTGAGGCATTAGACCGTGGCGAACTCTTTTACACACAAATGCGCAAAGCGTTTACCGAGCGTCGCAATTATTTTTCCCAAGCCTTGCAAGAGATTCCAGGCCTTGAAATGAATACTCCCAATGGAGCGTTCTATGCATTTCCAAAAGCAGAATCTTTCTATGGCAAGAAAACACCACAGGGAGTGGTCATCAAGAACTCAATGGATCTCTGCGCATGGCTTCTCGACTCTGAGCGCCTAGCGATTGTTCCTGGCGCTGCTTTTGGTATGGATGGCTACATCAGATTATCCTATGCGACGTCCATGGATACATTGCGTGAAGCGATAAAGCGCCTGCGTGCAGGGCTAGCGGCATTATCTTGAAATTGAATCTCGTTATGCCTTGTACTTTTCTGCGTTAGAAGCCACGCGAAAAGACTTGCTCTGCATAGCATCAAGCCGCTCAGCAATCCATACCTTAATGAGAGATTGCCTAGTGATCCCTAAACGATCCGCTTCTCGATCTAACGCACCCACAGCCCACGTGGGAAAGTCCACGTTGATCCGTTGAGGAGCGAGGCCTGGACGCGTTGCCGTGGTGAGATCCAAATGATCAAGAATCGTCCCACCGGCATCAAAGCTTTCATCAAATGTTTTCGCGGAATGCTTATTTGTCATAGTACAGCTCCTCTTCTTCTTTGCGCGACCTTCGGACGGATATGATTCGAATCCGATTGGCTCGCGTTGTAAATATCGCAGTCCAACAAGTTGTGCTTAACCGACCAATCAAAGCCCAGCGCGGTTCGTCCAACACAAACTTTGCTCGGATCTCCAATCGATCCTCATCAACCCATAATTCTTGGGCTTGTACAAAGTCAATTCCATGCTTTTGCATGTTGGATTTGCTTTTCGCAGAGTCGAATTCAAATTCCATATCTTTAATATACCTTTTTTATACTAATTTATTTTGGAGAGGAAATAAGCTAAAAAAACCAACCTTTCAGATGATTCGACGCTTCAGCCCGCTTTTTCGTATTCCAATCCACTCATTTCGTCCAACAGCCAATTAATTTGCGCGAGGATTAATAACTTTGCAAAAAAAAACGGAGAACCTATGAAGATCGCAAATAACCACGTCGTGAGCATCCATTACACCCTAAAGAACGATGCCGGCGAGACTATCGACTCCTCTGCCGGACGCGAACCTCTTGAGTACATCCAAGGCAAGGGTATGATTGTTCCGGGCTTAGAGAAGGCAATGCTCGACAAAGCTGTTGGCGAAAAATTCTCTGTTAATGTTCTTGCAAGCGAAGGCTACGGCGAGCGCAATGAAGATATGATCGAGGAAATTCCTTTAGAAGCTTTCCAAGGCGTTGAAAAAGTCGAAGCAGGCATGTCTTTCTTTGCGCAGGGGCCACATGGTCAAATGGTAGTGACCATCAAAGCTGTCAACGACAAGTTTGCCACTGTTGATGGCAATCACGAACTTGCAGGCCAAAACCTGAATTTTGAAATCGAAGTCACCGATGTTCGCGAAGCCACTGCTGAAGAGCTCGAAGAAGGCTTGGATCAAGGTGGCTGCTGCGGTGGCCACGGTGGCTGCGGTTGCCACGAAGGTAGCGAAGATGAACATGAATGCTGCAGCGACGAAGGAAACCATCCTTGCGGCGACGACTGCAAGTGTAAGTAAGCTCAACCGATTTGTTTATGAGAGCTACGTGGAAACACGTGGCTCATTTTTTTGCGCTTAATTATCTATTCTGACCTTGCGCCCTAAGAGATCAAAGAGCCGAAGATGCTCAAGATCAGCAACAGGTAGTTTGTGTGTTAATGAACGAGTTAAAACCGGAGCAGTGATGGTTAAAGACCCATTCAAAAAAGTAAGCGAATAGTTTTTCGCGCTTGCTTGAGGGGTGATGGAATAGGTGCCCGCACTTGTGCCCGATTCACGCGTGGCTGCCAAGCCTTTGAGAACAATTGAATCTTCATCATTCACAAAGCCCGCAAACGTGAACGTGTACTGAGGCTCTGCATCTCCAACTGCGATGGTGGTATCTAGCACGCCGATTGTGAGGGGCGCTTTGGCTACACGTACGATCTGTTGTACAATTTCTGAATCCGAATTCATTGCAGAAAGCACAACCGTTCCAGAGCCTTTGATTGTGAAGGTGCTATCGCTGATAGAGAACACAGAATCCGTTGAAGCCTTGATTGCCAAGGGTTTGCCAGAATAATGCTGAGCATAAGTGAACGGTTTGTCGCCGTACGTGTGTAAGGTATCTGCAGCAAAGGCAAGAGCGAACGGTTGAACAATAATCCGATCCACAACGCGGTTACCCCACAAGGTATCTCCAATAGATGCACGCACCTCACCCACCCTATACTTGATCGCGATGGTGTCCCCAGCCTTTCTGGTATAAGGGAAATTCAAGATCGTAGCAGAGTCTGTAGAACCCGCTCCAGCACTCATTGAGTCGACGCGAAAGATGAGATTTTTTTGACTTGTTTCACCATCATAATCTTGAGCAAGCAGCCTTGACATCGAGAAATAATGTGCTGAGTAAAGAGTGTCTGTAAATGCAAAAGGAGCGTTGTCTAGCCCGCGCAAGTACGGGTAGGTTTGCCCTTCGTAAATGGCCCACGTGTTCGTGAAGTCCCAGGTGCCTCCGGCGTTTACTGCGAAGCTTGCTGCAGATTTCATTTGCTGTGTATTGAGCGGAGTGCTTGACAAATCAGCAATGCTGGGCGTTGTCGCACCGCTCTGTGATTGTTTTGTCAGATCTGAATTGTAGAACGAAGCATGGACAGAACCTTTGTTCACACCAACAAGACTGCCTGGCGTTCCATACTCATTATTCACGACTCCTGCCGAGTAAGAAGAATCGATGGATCCAAAGTTTTGCCCAATGAGTCCACCGATGTTCAGTGAATCATATTGAAAAACATTACCGGTTGAATAGGAAGAACTAATTCCACCGCGCGCAAGACATCCAATCAGTCCACCCGCACCGTATTTCGTTTCAGTCATGGGTGGAGTTGCGTGGCCGATCACTTTGCCCGAGGCATAATTCGAGTGAAGCGTATCTGTAGTGGAATCTAATCCAACAAGACCACCAGCAATTCTATTACCTGTTGTTGAATCCGTAGAAAATGAGTAATCAATTTTTCCCAATAAGTTGTAGCCAACTAAACCACCAGCTGTATCTGCATTTACGCTACCAAACGAATACGAAGCGCGAATCGTTCCTCCACTATTCAAACCAACCAAGCCGCCCACAACACGAGAACTCAAAATGTCGGAGTGTGAGAACGAAGAATCGATCAAATTCGTATTCACACCAACCAAACCACCAAGATTCGATGAACCAAAAACAGAGCCCTTTGCATAGGAGGCATGAACAATGCCCGCGTTGAATCCGACAAGACCGCCAGCAGTATCACTTGCAGAGGCGCTTCCAATATGGTAGCAACGAGTGATTACACCTTGATTTGCCCCAACTAAGCCTCCCACAATCTCACCACCACTGGCAGATCCGAGCGTATAACTATTTGAAATCGAGTCCGCATTGAAGCCCACCAAGCCACCAGAATAGCGATATGTACCCACGCCTCCCTTTGCATAGGAGTTCCGAATGGGTGCTCTGCTATAACCAACTAAGCCACCAGCATAGCTGCCGTATGCAACGCTATTCCCTGTGGCATTACATGAATCCACCAAATCATTGTTGTATCCCACTAGACCACCTGCATAGTCACTGGTTGCTATTACAACACCAGATGCATGCGAGTTTTTAATTGGCTGAAGGGACACACCAACTAAGCCACCGACATAACTGCTGCCATTAACATTTCCCGAGGCATATGATGAATCAATTTGAGCTCCGCTGTAGCCAACTAATCCGCCAACATTATTATTTGCAGAAACATTTCCTGTTGCATATGACGCATAAATTGAAGAGTAAGATGTAGATCCAACCAAACCACCCACACTGCCGTATGTTCCTGTCACAGATCCCGTTGCAAAGCAATAGGAAATTTTTCCCCACGAATGATCTCCAACAAGGCCACCAACAACCCAAGTACCATTGACGCTGTCTGTGGAATATGAGCTGGCAATACTCCCTTGATTCATTCCAACTAAACCACCAGTGTCGCCATTCGTTCCAACGATTTTTCCTTCGGATGAAGCATTTGTAATTGTTCCCCCATTATATCCAACAAGACCTGCAACGTCCTGCGATCCAGTAACCCATCCGATTGCTTTTACAGAGTCAATGGTTCCAGAATTGAAACCCACCAAACCGCCTTCATAACTGGCAGTTCCAATCACAGAGTCCTGTGCTGCGCAAACTCGAATCACACCTGAATTAAATCCTGCTAAGCCTCCAAGAATACTGCTTCCATGGATCGTGTCAATTGCGTACGATTGTGTAATTGTCCCGCCTAAATTGATTCCAACTAAGCCCCCAAGCGAGTCTCCGCCATTAATCATTCCTTGCGCATGAGACCCATTGATTCCACCACCCATATTCAAACCCACCAAACCACCCACGCCCTTACTCCCAGATTCTTGACCGACCGCATTAGACGAGTCAATTAATCCAACATTTTCACCCACCAAGCCACCAATATATTGTCCAGCACTAACGTTACCCGATGCATAAGAGTCACGCACCAAATTCGTATTATAGCCCACGAGGCCACCTACTTTTGTGCTGCCACTAACTGAATTTGTTCCCGTATGTTTGCATTGAAGAACGACGGAAGTATTTTGGCCAACAAGGCCACCGACAATGGAATCACCAGTTGCATAAGCTGTTGAGTAGCTTGAAATAATTGTATCCGTACTTAATCCAACAAGGCCACCAATTTGATAATTGCCCGAAGCTCCACCTGTCGAATAAGAATTTCGAATGAACGCAAAGCTATACCCCGCAAGGCCTCCGGCTCCGTTGGTGATCACTGTGGCTTGCCCTGTTGCATAAGAAGAGTCCAGAGTCCCTTCCAGTAGACCAGCAAGACCGCCGGCATAGGATTTTGCTTTCGCATTTCCACTGGCATGGCTTTTTGAAATTGACCCATTAGGGGCTGCACCAACTAAACCACCCGCGTAACTTGAATCGGCAGATGCTTTTCCCGATGCCCACGAATTCAGGATCGTTCCGTCGTTGGCTCCCACTAATCCACCCACACTCCCCAATCCAACAACATTTTGATCCGCGGATGAATTTTCAATGGATCCATCGTTGAGCCCTACAAGACCACCGTAAGAAATACTCGTTCCATGAACATAAACGCTCGATGTTGCGGAGACAATAGCCCCATTGTTGTACCCAACGAGACCTCCAACGGTACTTCCTGTCGCTGTGATGGTTCCCTGCACTTTGCACGCATTGATTGTTCCGCCAAGATTCACACCGACAAGGCCACCAAGATCATTTTGCCCTGTAAGGATAAGGCCTACAATGTTTACGTTATCGATTAACGCAGAGGAACTAAACATCGCAAATAAACCACCATCGCTACTTGCTTCGCGATGCATTTCAAGATTCGAAATCGTGTGCCCATGCCCATGAAAAGTTCCGGCAAAAATCGAGTCCTGACCAATGGGAATAAACCCTACGCCACTGTTCTCTCCACTTGAAGCTGAAGCGTTTATATCGGCTGTGAGGTCAAATGTGGCATGCCGTGAACAAGCATTCACCTGCTCCAAGTCCGCATAACTAGAGATCTGGTACACGTTATTCACGAGACTAAGCGGACAGTCCGCAAATGCAGAAACTGTTGCAAAAAAGATGGCGACCAGAATGAGGCGTGAATTTAGATGCAAAGAACTCCTCCAGACAAGTCTAATATAGGTAGAAAGAAGGTCATGGCTTCTTAAATAAGCGTCATATTCTTTTCGCAAATCGTTATAGACCAAAGTATGCACCCATACCTCTTATTGTAGACTTTGACGCAACGGCTGCAATGATTAGACAACAGAACAACCTCATCTTCTCGACTGCCTTTGGCGTACAACTGATTTCCGCATTCACGCGCATTCCTTTGCGAACATTTTGCGCAGAATGCTAGGAAATACAAGGCTTCACAGTCATTGCTACGTTTTGCGTCATTGCTACGTTTTCGCGTCATCGCTACGTTTCCGCGTCATCGCTATGTTTTCGCGTCATCGCTATGTTTTCGCGTCATCGCTATGTTTTCGCGTCATCGCTATGTTTTCGCGTCATCGCTATGTTTTCGCGTCATCGCTATGTTTTCGCGTCATTGCGGCTTGGCCGCAATCTCATTTTTCCTATCTCACAAAAAAAGCCGCCTACACACTAGCAGACAATGAACGCATGAGAATGCAAATACAGTAGCTATAAGGCTTTTTGTCGCACCCAAGGTCATTGGTTCCTGTTGAGCTTGCGTTCACCGATAACAATTCATGAATGCTCTTCGCTCCCTACTCCTAGGTACATTTGAAATATCACGAACTTCGACATCACGTGCTTAGCCTAGGATTATTGAATGAGTATTCATTTATTGCAAACACCGCGTTTGGGTTTTTGTGTTGCTCTCATCGCGTGCATTAGCATTCTTGCTTGCACATCTACTCCCACTAGCCACAATGCGAAACGCACTACCATAACTAATTCCTCCATTGGCCCTGCACAAGGCTTTAATGCAGATCGGCCATGCTTTGTTAGCGAGCATAACGGAGCCTACAGTCAACCTTGGGGTGCTGCAGGGTTCTCATGGCCGCAAATGCTTTTCTGGCAAGGAAATGCGGAGCTCGCAGCGAAATACAACGACATGATCGGTGCTGCTGATGGTACAGAATCCGATGGCCGCGCACCTCTTTTAGGGACTGTCGCATGGGGATTTGACCTTACTGCGGCAACGGGTGGCGGCAATGGCATCGAAGACCGCAGCACATGGGATGGCTATAAACAATATGCAGCATGGCTTGAACCACGCAAGCAAGATTATTGGGCATTAAACGACAGCGGAACAATCGCTTACCCTGGTCAAGGCTATGTGTCTTTCATGATGCCCATGAAACATGAAGATCTCGATTCCGGCATGGACACCAACGCAACCTTTGGAGACTGGGCGGGCAAGCGTCTCGGACTCTTGGCGAATTACATTCATTGCCGCGGAGCATACGCTGCCGACTTCTTTATCGGCGTAGCCTTTGGCACAGACTATCACCCACGCATTTTGCAATCCTTCGAGCAATGGACGGCACAGATCGGAAAGCCCGTAGTGCTTCCCAACACCGACATTCCTGGCAAAGTCGCGTACATAAGTCAGAACTCTCCAAGCCTTTGGTACGATTTCAAATCGCTCAAGCATTCCACCTTTTTCGCAGCCATAGGCAAAGTACTTCTCGATTCCGGAAAGGTACCCATGGTAGGTGGGCAAATTAGCTCGGACCCTGCACTTGGGCGCTACTGGGGCAACGATCTACGGCTTATGGCGCAAACCTTGCCAGCTAAATACTGGTCGTTTATGGTCGAAGTGGAATCCGCAGGCGATCGCGACACGCCTCCCGAATGGACTGGCGCCATGAGCATTGGGTCTAACGCAAGTCTTGCTCCCGACATTTCTATTGGCATTATGCTCGATGCACAAATCAGTGATTTCTGGAATGCGAACGCTCGTGCAGGCCATGATAAAAATTGGGGCTTAAAATATTTGAAGCACGTGTGGCTAAGTTCAAATTGGACACACGTTGCCAATACAGATGGATCTGTTCGGCGAGCTGCGCAAGCAGATATGCGTTCATTCTGGGATGCTGGTACCGTGGACTCGCTTGTATGGCAAACCATTCTCGCACATATTCCACGCCACCCTTTTGGCCCTGCGCTCTACTATTCCTATGCGATTGAAAAAAGCTTTGAGGCACCACCTCCACCCAACACAGATACGCCCAACTACTACTACCTACTAGTCAAGCTTACTCGCGATCTGGGAGTATCTCAGCCAATTACTACCAGACCATTGGTGATGCAGGGAGTCAATATTGGCTACTGGGTTAGCGATACTGCCGTTTCAAACTTGACCGCAGCAAATAAGCCAACGGCATGGATTGTCTACGAGTCTAGTCGCTTGCCCTCCAATGAGCGCAACGCTCTCGAAGCAATCGCGCCGGTGATCGATCCAGAGCAAAACCCCGCAATGCTTGATTCTATTGGCCCCGTGCGCGTTAAAGGGCTCGGTCTAAATTGCCTCGCATTCATTGATCAAAACGGTAGCGCCGTGGTGATGATTACCAACAATAGCGCAAGCTCAAGCAAAGGCACCGTGCTTTTCAATCATGTCGAAAATGGAAGTTTTATCGCAAATGGATTAATTGGAACCGCCGATCAGAAGCTTGCGATCCAAAAAAATGTGGGGCAATTTTCCATCAGCGTACCTGGCCGCGAAACCTTTGTCTACGAGATGCCAGGACTCAAGTGGGTTGGGCATTAATCGGCTAGGTATTCGTGTAAAGGCGCTCTGCTTGAATCAATTCCCACACGCCTGCAGGCAATTCTTTGCTTGCCTCTGGGTCGTTCCACAACCTAGACCGCAGTAGGTGACTCGCATCGACGCCGGGCTCCACTAAAAGCCGCTCATGTGCATCGCAGAAGTTGAATAATTGTCGATATTTTTTGTCAATAAAATCATGCACGGAGGGTTGCACACAGTCGATGCGCGGGTACACAATCAAAGAAAATTCTTGCAATAGCTGCTCGCCATTATGGTTCGAGCCATTGAACGTGGTTGCATCACGCCATTCAGGAATAAAGGGAACCGTATCAGCACCAATTAGCAAGCGAAATTCATGCTGAGGATAATGCAGAACAAGAGCCTGTAAAAGAAAATATGAGCCACGATACTCACCCATTTTCAATTCAAAGTCGCAGGGAATTATGTGGTTAGACTGCGACACCATTGCGACACTCAGCATCTGCAAACGCAAGGCAGCACTGGTGCGAGGGTGCTTGTCCCATCGATCCGGTGAAGGTAACATCCAAACCTGTTCGCAATAGCCAAAATCTAGCGCGGCCTGCGCCATCCGCAAATGATCGCGATGCACAGGGTCAAAAGCTCCACCAAAGATTGCAATGACCATAATAACACTCACGCTTGATATTAGAAAGGCCGCGAACCCTTTGTTTCCAATGGATCCGCGGCCAAATCTTTTTTCTTATGGGCCCACCTGGGCTTGAACCAGGGACCAACAGATTATGAGTCCGTTGCTCTAACCAACTGAGCTATAGGCCCGATTGGCCAAATCTAGTTTTTCAACGCCAAATAGGAAGACACGGAGTTCTCCCAAGGGTACCGAAAAGCGTAAGCATTGGTCACCAAGCGATCCCAGTTTTTCCGTTCATTCGTATAAAAATCTAGGCCCAGCCTAAGGCTACGCAGCATTTGATCAGGCCAAGGATCTTGCACCAAGAACGCATTTGCGCACTCCAAATTATCCCCAACAAATGAGCATAAAAGTTCAGCACAACCAATATCCTCACCTGCAACCATCAAAGTCCCATTCGCCATCGCTTTGAAAACTAGCGAAGCCGAAGGCTCTTCTGTGTTGGAAAGGAAAAGCAAATCAGAGGCTGCTAAGGCCTTTTGCTGTACCAAAATTCCAGAGCCAAAATGCACCACAGCCATACGCCCAGGATTTTGATGGGCTAATGCATGAAAGTATTCTTGCTCTGAAAAAGTATCGGGGATTCCTACAAGCAATTGCAAGGGAAGATGGAACAAATCGGTAAGAATGGTGAACAAGGTCTCAGCGGTTCGCATGGTCTCTTTGTCTAGATGGCAATACACCAAAAAGTGATCACCAACTTCAAGCCCAACTTCTTTTTGCAACTGTGTCTTCAATGCTTTTTTCGCTTCGATCACACTCGCTTCTGGAATTGAACACCACTGGCTATAATCTATTCCATGCTGAACTCCAATGAGTTTTCCTTCATTTCGCTCCAAGAATCCTCGAATGCCTCCGGCAAGATCTCGATCTAAAACTTGCCTACGATAACCCTCAGAAGCGAACGCGACCTTGTCTGCATAAAGAATTCCAGCTTTTAATAGACTTACCTTTCCCCAGAATTCAAATCCATCCATATTAAAATCAAGACGATCTAAGCCCACGCGCTCAATATCTTGTTCCAGAAAATGAAAGTCATACTCCAAATTATGAATCGTCAATACAACGCGTGATTTTCCAAAAACATCGGCATAGGCCTTACGCGCATATGCGCCAGCAAGGGCGCCACCCCATTCATGGCAATGAATCAAATCGGGAACAAATCCGGTTTCAGCAGCATGCAGTAAAGCGCCTGAAACGAGCAACGAGAAGCGATAGTGGTTATCCCAATATGGAATCTGATCTGGATCGCTATAATGCCCTGATCGATTAAAATAACCGGAGTGCTTAATATGAAAGAACGGAGAGTTTTCGGCTCGGACAACCTGAAAAGCCTCTCCACGCACTCGCTCCTGCCCTGCAAATATATCGACGCACGGATCATTCTCGCGTTGATCGCACTCGAAAAATGGCGAATACACGCGAACTTCTGCGCCTTTCCCTATATATGCTCTTACGGAGCCATTGACGGTATCCGCCAAACTCGTGGTCACCGGCCACACTCCAGCTTCTGGAGAGATCACCAAGACTCTCATTTGGACTCCATAAAAATGTTACGCTGTTTCATTGTGTTTTATTAAATTGAGTTTAACCGCAAACCATTATACCCAACCGCACTGAAAAAATCAACGGGGGAAACATGAAAATGACAATGAAGTGGCTAGTATTACCTCTCGCAGCATCTATACTCCTTCTAGGTTGCAAATCTAAGCAACAAAAGATCGGAGATGAAGCTTTAGCAGCAGGAAAGCTGACCAATGCGATCACTTTCTATGCCAAGGCAGAACAAAATGGAGATACCTCTGCCGAGCTCTACCATAACTTTGCACTCGCCTATCTTCGCCAGTCTGTGTTAACAGCAAAGAAAGACCCAATGAGCAATGTGGTCTACAGCTATCTCGAACAAGTCGACAAGTATCTGGCAAACTGTACAGACCCCAAGATCATGGAAGAATACGCCACCACCGTCGCATCCTTGGGCGCAGCTCAAGCATTGACCGATGGGGACTACGAGTTCATTCTTCGTGGTTTTGGCAACTTGAAGAAGGCAGAAGAAATCTCTGCCAAGAATGGCAAGGTTGGAGCCGCTGCCATTCAGGGCTTCCGCGACCAAGCTGAAAAGAAATACATTGGCAACGTTCTGAAGAACGCATCAAGCATCGAAAACGGTGTTGCCAAGGAATACGAACTTCTCTCTGCGGAAGTTGTTTCTCCAAATAATGTCGAATTGCGCAAGGCACTCAACGAAGTTCGCAAAAAGAATCGCGGTGACTTCTTGATCTTTGAAGCCGCTGGCGTTGAAAGCCCATCGCGTTGGGTGAACAAGTACAACTACGTTCTCGCATTCCCTTCTATGACCTTGAGCCCAACTGGCGCAAAGGGTGAGCTACAAGTCTGGAATTCTACTGGCAACAATAGTGAACTCGATGGCAATACCTTCAAGATGGTTTCTGTCGATGGTAAAGAAGTTGTCGTGAATAAGGGTGTAACAGGTTGGTGCTCTGGTCCAAACGCACTAAAGCCAACCAAGGAAAAGTTTGTTGACGGCAAGGGCAAGTCACTTTCCGAAGGCACCTGCTCCGTGCAAGTTTCGTTCACCTACCCACAGGGCTTTGTTGCTGACTATGTGGAATACAAAGACAAGTTCGGCATTGGCCGCAAGTATTTCGGTCAATAAGAAATCATTGATTAATGATATTAGACCTCGGATTTTCCGAGGTCTTTTTTTGCACACAGAGTGTTTGAAAATTTCGAGCTAAACCTTTGCGACCAGCACGATCAAGAGCGGTTCCCTTAAGCTTTGCACGCAAGCCATTTCCTGGTTGTAATAGATGATCCCATTCATTCATCGTCGTTGGCCAGAAAGGCGTGGTAGTTTCTGCAAGCGTTCTTGCATTCCAAGGACAAACGACTTGGCAAATATCACAACCAAAGATCCAACCAGAAAGGTTCTGAGATTCCTGATCCGAAAATTCGCCACGCTTTTCAATGGTCAAATAGCTTGTGCATTTGCGTGCATCTACGGAACGCTCGTCAGTGATTGCTGCGCTTGGGCAAGCATCAATGCAACGACGACATGTACCACAAAATTCTTGCCTTGGCGTGTGTAGACTCGGCTTGATAACCTCTCGGTTGCAAAGAAATCCGCCGATCACAAAAGCGCTACCATGCTTACGATGCAGAAGTAGACTATTCTTTCCGATCCAACCGAGCCCAGCTAACACAGCTAATTCGCGTTCCATCACAGGAAAGGCATCCACAAAGCCTTGCACTTCAAGAGTTGGATCGGCCACTATTAATTGATTAACGACATCTTTAATCCATATACTAAGCGTTCGATGATAATCTTCGCCTTGTGCGAAAGCCGCAATGTTCACTTCGGCAGAATCATCAAGTTTGCGCAAAGGCTGTGGATAGCTCCACAAAAACAAAACAGCGCTTTGCGCACAAGACCGAACCGTTCTTGGATGGATGCGCAGTTCTAGCGTGTCTGCAAGCCATTGCATATCAGCATGGAAGCCTTCGGCAATGGACTTTCGCAAACGCTCAGCCCCAGGCATAATATCGGGGAGATTGAGGGCTGCCCAATCCAACACACGAGGCTCTTGTGCGACCCAAGCCTCGATCTGTGAAATCATATCATGCAAGCTTTACAGCCAACTCTAAAGCATCGCGCAGACTCTGCTCGTTTGCTTTGCCTTGCCAAGCAATATCAAAGCCCGTGCCATGATCCACCGATGTCCTTAACACTGGCAAACCCAGTGTGGTATTGACCCCACCCAGTTTGCGCTTTTCACCTAGGTTGAAGAACAGCGTTTTGGTGACAACGTGTCCTTGATCGTGATACATAGCAATCACGCCATCAAAACGCCCTGCACGCAATTGAGGAAATACCACATCACCAGGCAGTGGCCCTTCTGCAGAAACGCCTTTCTTCTGAAGTAATTTTATGGCTGGAATAATTTCTTCAATTTCTTCGCGACCAAATAATCCACCTTCGCCGGCATGTGGATTCAAGCCTGCAACGCCAAGGCGCGGCTTCTTAATACCTCGGTATTTTTGCAAAAATGCGTTCAAGAGCAAACCAACCTTCTCGATGCGTTTACGCTGCACTCGATCCACGGCTTCACGCAAAGACACATGCGTTGATACATGCGCACACACCCAATCGCCATGCACCAAAGCAAGCACCGGCTGCGGATCACCACACATATCACCGATATATTCCGTATGACCTTGGAATCCTGGAATCGTCATCTCAACCGATTCTTTGCAAAGAGGCGCAGTCACAATACCCACCGCTTCGCCCTTCTGTACTAGTTGAACAGCACGATGCACCCAGCCGATGGAAGCAGCGCCCGCAGTCTTGTCTACCTTACCTGGCTGCACATTTCCAAGAAACTCGATCCCTGCGGTGTACACCGGAATTGCTTTGGGCCAAACAGCTGAAGCGTTCTTGAGCGAAGAAATTTCGACCAACATTTTCTTGGTGCACAACAAATCTTGAGCTTGACGCAACACCTCGGGATCGCCCAGAATCACAGGGATAAAACCCGGTGCGAGGGTGAGCTTGCGCGAAAGTAGCTGCAAGCAAATTTCAGGGCCAACACCATTAGGATCGCCCATGGTGATCAACAGAATTTTTTCACGCATTATTTTCTCCGGGTTCCATTTACAAAAACGTCTTGCACACGAGTTTCGGGTGCTAAGATCCAAGACCAATTTGAGTCTTCAACATTTGAGCCATCAAAATCCGCAGGAGCTTGTAGCACAATAAAATCAGCTCGGGCCTTTTTCCTTAGAACGCCAAGGAATCCCAGCGGATCAAGAACCTCGCCAGGAACGCGTGTCACCATCGCCAACAGCGACTCTACCGCAAAAGGATGCTTGCCACGAAATTCGCGCAACTGATCCCACAAGCTAAGCGAATCCGCAGATGCTAAGCTATCAGTGCCTATGCAAAGTTTAACGCCATGCTCCACACATGCTTGCACATTCAAATCAGGATGCCCAAACCAGCGGGCACTTTGCGGGCAATGCACAAGCCCCAAGCCTTGCTCTGCAAGCCAAGCCAGCTCGCCTGTATGCAAGGCATTGCCGTGTACAATCACATTCGCAGCAGGTAAATCAAGCCATCGCAACACTTGCGATCCACCACCAATGGGCTCTTTAAATGAATGTGCAGCATACACAGCATCAATCCAAGGTCTATACTCACCGCCTGCGAAAGCATATAGATCCTGCTCTCCCTGGCTTTCGGAAAGATGCATTGTGAACGGTTGCTCATGTTGTTTGCAAAATTTTGCAATCGCATTCATTAGCTCAGGCGCACATGAGAAAGGCGCATGGGCACTTAACCCTCTGCAGCCAAAGCTTGCAGGCAAAGGAAGCTCTTGGCAGGCATTGTTGAAACGCTCAAGCCCAATTGCGGGATCGAGCGCGATCAATTCCAGCATCGCATATAAACGCAAAGGGCTTGTTTCTACCTGGTGCCAATTGGCTTTGCGGTTACCCACATCGAGCACAGTGGTTGTGCCCGTTGCAAGCATTTCTGCAAGGCCTAAGCGAACCGATTCTTCGTAATCTTCTTGCTGCCACGCCTGCGTGAGGGACTTTAAGACAGAAACCCACGCAGGAAACGACACGTTTTGCGGAAGAAGTCCGCGCAGCTTTGTGAGTTCAAGATGCGCGTGCAAATTAATGAGTCCAGGCATCACCAATAAAGCGTTATCAACAGGAGCAACCGATTGAATCGAAGTGATTTTGCCTGCACTCCACGAAAGCTCCACATCGCGTTTGAAGCTTGTGCCATCGAAGATCCAAGAAAATTGTGCGCTCGACATTGCGCGTCCTTATGGAATAAACCCAGCGCCAATAATCACAGAGTCCGCAAGCGCGGGATCCGTTACAATTACACGCGAATCCAGATTATACACCAACCAATGATCAAGCGAGGTGCCACCAAATTCAACAGTCTTTGTAGTCAATGAATCGGAGACAACCCAAGGGATTCCACAACGCGCAACGCTTGCAGAAGGCACAAATAATTCTCGTTTAAAAATTAATGAACCACCGGTTGAGTATAGGGAGAAATATTTTACGGTATCACGATTCAACACAGAACAATGCGGAATAGATTCTACGTAGAAAGAACTCATGATCCAATTGGTATCAGGCTTAGTTCGGTAGGTAACCGCAACGGTGGTATCCGTTACCCAATTTGCAGCAGCGCAAAGTTGTAGATGTGTTGAGTCATTAATACAGCGTGTGCGAAGGCTGGCAGAGCCTGTGTCCCCTAGCACGGTGTAATAGTCTGTCGTGTCTGGTTCGGTAGCACAGTTATCACGCACCTTTGTGCAAGTCTTCGTATACATGCGCCAAACATCGTTGACCGGAGTTGCAGAACGCACAACCCTCACCACATAAGGCCCTGAGCCTGTTACACGAGGAAGCAAATGCGGTTTCCAAAACAAAGAATCTAAGGTAAAGGAGAACACCGAATCACGATTCTTTCCATCAATAATCCATATTGAATCTTTCACTGCACCAAAGCGATGCAAACTATCGTTAAAGTTTGACGAGAACGGAATCGTAGTAGAAGTATCGACCATCAAAGAGTCCACAGCACCAAAGACTCGGAACAAACTCAGATTTGCCCAACCACTTTCGGGAGCAATTTTAATGATCGTGTCACCCCCCAAAGGAGATGCAGGGCAAGCAATATTTGGGTTCGAGGTTAGCGAAAGATCAAACATGAGATTCAGCGTAGAATCGTGAGAATTTTGAATTTTCTGAATCGTCTTTAAGTAGCAACTAGAGACCGTCCATAAAGAATCAAGACGCACCAACAATGTATCGTGAAGCGCATGCACCCTGCGACCAGAATCGAGAACGGCATCTAAATAGAAGCCCTTGCCTGTGTATACATCTCCACTATTCCAAGCAGGCATTGTGCCTTCATTATTTTCAGAACACGCAGTGAACAACAATCCACAGAGGACAAGGAGATATGCAATTATGGATGGTGATTTTTTCATTCAAAAAGGCTCTGTTGGAATGTAGCAAAGAGGGAATCATTCGCTGGGTGCGACTCCTTGCGAAATTCTTCCCAACGAATAAAACGCCCATTACGTAATAATTGAAAAACGAGTTCTGCAGTATCGCGTGCAGATAGTTTGCCCACAGGCTGCCCTTGTTCTACCTTGGTTCCAGGCTTGATTCCGTCAGCAATTGCAGCGAGTCCCATAGAGCGAGTCATCTCATTATTTGGATGTACAATCTCGACAAGTCCGCCAAGTTTTGAATCCATTTCTGCTCGCGTTACCACACCAGGAAGCACCGCCACCACGGGAGATTCACCAATACCGCGAAAAAGATCGTGCGTCAATAAATGTTCACGCCCCGTGAAATCAAAGTCAGCATCGATAGAAACGGCTGCACCTTGTAAAGGTTCCATGGGACATTCTTCTAGCCATTCGCAATGAGTATCAGCATTGATATACACATAGCCCGACTCATAAGGATATTTCAGAATAGAGACTACGCCTAATGAATCACGGAAGCGCGCAAGCAAGGGAAGGCTTTCGGCAGAATCTCGGAATACAATGTCTAACACTCCCGATGCAAAAACACCGCCGCCACGAATCTCAACCAAGGTTCGAATCAATGTCACACATAGAGAATCGTTGTAAAGTGATAGCACAGTGCGCAATCGCTCTGCGTTTTGGATGCGCCACGATTCCTGCAAATATCCTTGTCGTAAGCGAAAGCTTTTCCCACCAGCAAACGACAACTGTTCCTTGCGAGTCAAGCCACTAGGAACTCCAGAATCGGATCTCTGCACCCATTCTTCCCAAGTCCTTTGTACTGTGGGAAAAACAACCTGCATAGACGATTTTAGGTGTGACCAATGAGAATGTGAATAAACGACAATCGCGATCAATAAAGCGATGCGAAACAACGGGATCTTTCGTGGACCAGTTGGGGGCGGAGGTGATCGCCGAGGTTTATAGTCCCCGGGCATCATGGGAATGAGCCTATTTTAACAGAATCCAGGATACAACCCCACCGATAATAACAAAGGCACCGATGATGAATCCGATCAAGGTTCCGTGCCCTTTTTTTGCTTCAACGATAGGAGCATCAAAGGCACCAGGAAGCCCTTTCAGATCTGTTTCTTCAGCAGTATCATCTGTCATCAATGTTGAGTTGAAGCTTTGGGTAAACTTATGTGTACGCTTCTGTGGTGGATCCGAGTGAGGCTCATTCGTTTCAACAGGTGCCGAGCTCGCAGGGTGCTCATAGACTGAAGCATGAACAACAGGCGCAGGTTGCAAGGTTGCAGCCATAAGCTCGGGCTCAACACGAAATACCTTGACATAGCGATCTACACCAGCTTGTTGTAACGATTTTACCGCAAGCTCATCGGCCGCTAGAATGCCCAACGTTCCAGAACGAGAGGATAGTTTTTGATGAACCATCGAGAAAGCATTAAAAGCGTCACTGTACAAAAAGTCTAAGTTACCTAGGTCGACCACAATATCGTTCGAACCTTTGTCAAACAACAGTAATGCTTCTTTTTTGAATTGTTCTGCGTCGAAAGCACCGATTGGATTTCGCGGTGCCTCCAGAACGTCGAACTTTCCGACTTCACGGTAGTTGGATAAACCGCCCATTTAGCCTCACAACACATTGAATTTCTTTGAAAAAATATACTCAAACGACATCATTCTTCCCACGCTTTTCCTGAGCTTTCTTCAGGGGACGAGGGTGTCGTGGGTACAGGAGCTGAAGAACCTTGCTTTGTTTTTTGATTCGCATCATTCTCTGTCGGCGGAGATTCTTGTGGTTTTATGACCGTTGATGCTGGCTGCGCAGGCTTTTCAGGCTTTACATTCTTTGCCCAAGGATGGATCTCGATACTCACACGATGAATACCAGAAAGCACAGGATGCCGTTGAAATGCGTAGTCGATGGAAAGCCAACCAAAGAGTTCAAGGCCACCTCCAACCGTCCATGAATCCCACTCCCGTAAGGATTGCCAGCCGCCACGGATCGATCCACCCCAATCCCATTTCATCTCTGCACCCACAGCTCCTTCGCGAAACCAACTGAGCGGAGCATCATAAAAGCGGCTTCCACCTAGGCTAAGCGCTTTCGTCGATGCTGCTGTTGTGTCATCTAAATAAGACTGATCAATGGATAGCCAATTGTTGCTGCGTTGAAACATTCCCGGAGATTGGTAACCGATGCTGAGTGATCCATAAAAATATTGGAGTGCTGTATGATATCCAGTGGCAATGTATGCCTCTGCTGGGGAATACTCAAGTTCACCCGATTGCCAATGAGCTGCAGAAGATGTGATTCCCTCGATTTTGGATGAAAGAAACCATGATGAAACAGGGCGGAATCGAACTTCGGCGTCGCCCCTGAACCCATAGCCTGTTTGGTCAAGTTCGCGATACAAGAAATGCAATGCACCCGCAACATCGATATGATAACGAAACGCATGGGCAAAGAGAACAGACATGGTGTAATCTGCAATAGATAGGGTGCGCCATTGTCCATCGGTAGGTAAAGTATCTCCGGCTTTAATCCAAGGAATGCCATCGGCTCCGTAACGCATTAATACTATTCCCAAACGAGAATTCGAATCGATGGAAGTCACACCAGCAATAGCATCAAGCCTTGTTGATTCATAATGAGCCGTATGGGACACACCAAATTCGGTGGTTGATTTGTCAAGCATCCCTACCGGGTTGAGCCCAGCTCCCAGAACGCTTGCAGGCATTGCAAGAGCAGCATCGCCCATGGCTGCGGTCTGTGCAGAAGGACTCAAGAACAAGGTTAAATTAGCCCCCGCAACCTCATCTATAGCCCAAAGTTTTGAATGCATGCTTAGCACAAGAACACAAAGAGCCAAGAGGACTTGCCTACTTGGACTTGATTCACAAAGAAATTTCAAGCTATTTTGATTCACAGCGTTCCCTGCAAGATACCTATTTCCATGGTTTACGACCAATGCCAATTGATGCTCCCAAGAATTTGCGACGAATAGTTGCACCTGGTGATTCTCTACCAATAGATGCGCCCCAGGATTCTCTAATCTGGGCTGCAAAATTATTTCTGCGGCATCTTTCGGTGCAAAAAAAATATTCGCCCCGCACCACTGCAAGCTACCAGCATATACTTCGAGAGCTCGATGAGTTTTTGCAAGGCAAGAAAACCGTTACCGAAATTCAATTTCAAGATCTGCGCACATGGCTATGGAACTTACGTTCACAAAGGAAATTGGCGGTTGCTTCGGTTGCACAATACATTGCCTGCCTAAAAAGTTTTGGAAAATTCTTGGTGAAAACCAATGTGTGGCCCCATAATCTTGCAGATGAAATCACTTCGGTGAAAAAACCGCAGCGACTTGTGCATTTTTTATCGGAGCGCGAATTAGACACCAAGAATATTCCCGAGCCTGAACCCAATGATGAGAAGGCTTTGCGAGCACGAGTGCTGCTTGAACTTTTATATGGATCGGGCATTCGACTTTCAGAATGTGCAGACGCTCGGTGGACCGACGTGGACTTCAAAGCACGCCTTGCTCGTGTGACTGGCAAAGGAAATAAAACACGAATTATCCCGCTTACGCAAACATCGTTGGAATGGCTTGAACGTTACCGCACATGCCTTGCGGAACGAGGAGTTGCCTCGCAGCCCACCGATGCAATCTTTCGCAATCCACAAGGGAAAAAATTATCGACTCGCAGTATCGAAAATGATATTCATGAAATATTGAGAATGATGGGCTGGGAAGGCAAAGCCTCGCCACACGTTCTGCGACATAGCTTCGCGACCCACTTGCTCGACCAAGGCGCCGACTTATTGGCGGTAAAAGAAATGCTTGGTCACTCTTCGTTATCGACAACACAAGTCTATACGCACGTTTCACCCGAGCGCCTTAAAGCTGCATTTGCAAAAGCGCATCCGCACGGTGGAGCAGAGGATTAGCGAACTCTACAACGCAAACGATCTGTACAAAGTGAAATTAAAATTCCATTCTGAAGCGTCGCCAATTCCAAGCTGTGGTGCAATCGTCCAACCATTGCCTGAATATGAACCACGGAGATATTTTATCGCATGAGTCTGTGATAAATCCGTAAGGTGAGAACCAAGCGCAACACTGTAATTTTTGCCGATAGTAAGCGCTTCGATAAAAGTCAAACCAGTACGCACAGAAAAGGCTGGCGATCCAAAGCGGATATAGTCATAGCCCATTCCTGGAGCGCTCAAGATCATACCCAAGCGGCGACCGCTCGAATCTGGAGAATGAAGGCTTGAGCTGATGGTTTGGGGAAAGGCAAGACCAAAACCAAAATATCTCCATTCGACGGCAAAGTTTGGCGTAACAAAAGCATAATAACCACTCCCGCCAGTGGCGACATCTGCATTTACACTTGACCAACGATCATTCCAATAGCTTGCTGCAATTCCAACTCGATAGTAATTGTAATAGTTGTTTTGCGAGGTCCAGTCTAGGCTTGCCACCCCACCGGTAAGAACGTGCTTGAAGTAATAAACCTGTGCAGGGCCATCGCAGCCACCCGTTTCAATTTTTGTCTGAATTCCTTGGTACTGATAGCCAAGGCCGACACGAACATAGCGCCCCGAATCTGAGCGAGGTTCATGCAAAGCCCGAAATGTCGCAGAGTCTTCGCTAGGGGAACGAGACAATCCCACATCTTGTCTCACCGCAAAGAAATTTTCTTGCGTGGTATTGACATCGCCTGTACGCACAAGCTTTTGATGGGTTGAATCAACTTCATAGAAGACTTGCTTCTGGGTAAAACTTACGGTGTCTACGGAGGAGTTTGTTGAGGTTGAATCGAGTTGCGCAAAAACTCTTGAAGCAAAAGGAAGACTTGCGAGCACAAGCAGGGCAATGGTTGCAGGGCGACACACACCATCGAACCAACGCGGCATTGCATAGAACTGGTGAACAAGACGCATGAGCAATGACGGAAGAACCGAAGCAAAAGCGACCAGTGTGATCGTTATTGCTAGCAAATCCAGAATCAAAGGAATTCGATTGTGGATAGGAAGTAGCAACAAATAAGCTACAGCAACAGAGATACTTTGCTTGGTTAGGCTTGGCTCCACAATTACAGAATCAACCTGAGATGGTTTGCGATTCCAGACATATCCCATAATAAAGAGAGGAAGAGCTAGTCCAAGCAAAGCCCATTGCAAATAACTTAGAGGCCCCCAAGAGAATACGCTCCACCACACATTGGTCATGTCGCGTACAAATTCAATGCCCACTCGTTGCACCAAATACGCGCCTAAAAATATGGGCAAAATTGCATTGAGATTACGCATCTTTTTGCGCATAAAAAACATGGTCACAAGCGCAATTAGCAAAAAGAGAATTTCATAAAGTTGTGTGGGGTGAACACCTAAGGAATGCGATGCTTCCATAGGCAAAAGCCCCAGAGCCTTATGCAAGAAGGTTGCCGGATACCCATTGGGATAATGCACAGCCCAGGGCAAATCACAACGACTGCCAAAGCAACACCCCGTAAGAAAACAACCCACTCGACCAATCATAATGCAAAGCGCAAAAAGCATTGCAAAAACATGCCCCATCGCCATCCTAACTTGGAGCACGCGCCGTTGAATTTCAAGGAGAGCAAAGCCACCAAGAACAGCTCCCAGAACGCTTGGCACTAATGCAGCACCTACGGCAAAACCCACCGTCCATGCGAGCAATAAATGCAAGCAGCGACGCCACTCGCCCACGGTTTTCAGCAACGCAAAATACAAGGCAACATGAAGCACAATCAGATTCATGCGCCCAAGCGGAGTCCACAAAGACCAGTCAGTGCCAAAAAGATGAAAATGAGCGAGATCGGGTATGAACATAAAACCCCTCAGCCAACAATGTAAACATTGTATGGTGTGTTCTGCAATATGGGCATGATGTTAGACACGCATGATTGGGAAGCAACTTCCTCTTTTTTGTGAAGCCCTTTTTTCTAGTTTAACGCTATGAATATCAGCATCATTCTCGCACACCCATACTCACAAAGTTTCAACCACGGCCTTGCCCAAGCATTACGCAACACGCTTACTGCTGCAGGGCATTCCGTTCGCTATCATGACTTACAGGCCGAGCATTTTGACCCAGTAATGACGATAGAAGAGCTTGGCACAGACCTGAGCAAAGATCCGCAAGTCATTCAGCATCAACATGAATTAAAGACATGCGATGGAATTATTGTGATCCATCCAAATTGGTGGGGACAACCGCCTGCGATTTTAAAAGGATGGATTGACCGCGTGCTGCGCCAAGGTATGGCCTATACGTTCGGACTTTTGCCCAATGGGAAGCATGGGCCTAAGGGCTTGTTGCCTGTGCAAACTTTACTCGTGTTTACCACCTCGAATACACCTAACGAGGTTGAGCAAAATGTGCTGAACAATCCACTACAATCCATTTGGACCCAATATGTTGCTGGTTTTTGTTGCTTCCCCAACGTGGAAAGAGCCAACTTCAGCGTAGTGGCGGCGAGCACTCTTAAACAACGTCAAGGTTGGATTGAAGAAGCCAAGCAGGCTGCGTTACGATTGTTCCCTGCAAAGAAGTAGTTGTAGCGATTTATTATGGATATAT
>Ga0302272_1000148_pt1 | contig 33861 bp, 32 predicted proteins | sample III_Bog_N1_2_FD_198772 | JGI IMG/M metagenome (GOLD analysis project Ga0302272, IMG submission 198772) | Peat permafrost microbial communities from Stordalen Mire near Abisko, Sweden - III_Bog_N1_2 | ecosystem: Environmental > Terrestrial > Soil > Wetlands > Peat | place: Sweden: Abisko...
TAAAAAATAATTGCCAACACTGATGCTGGCAGCTAAAAATGTGTCAATATAAAAATGTATCAATTTAATCTTGAAATCATAGTTTTGATACTCATCTGTGTGTGTCAAAGTAACCTAAAATATTAATCCTTCACACAACGCACTGATAAACCATTCTGCATATTTAAGTCATTGCGGTATATGTCACTGATATTGTAACCCATGTCCCTTTCCCATGCACAAGATGTATCATTCGGAGTAGCACTCCACCATCCTCCGTTGGAACCAATGCACCGAAACATTTCGTCTAAGCATCCGCTCGGAAGGGCAGAAAATCCACTTTCATTGTTTGATTTCCAGTTCGGACTATTCCAAAGCGAAGATATTTCTTTTAGTTTACGTCCTGCAATTTCATCTCCTCCTAACTCATCTGTTAGTATTGTCCATTCTTCGTCACTTGGAATATGCCAACCTTCAGGAGCTAAACCTCTTTTATCTCCTACGGCAAACCAATTATATAATTTTCCATATTGCATATCATAACCCTGATTATTTTCATAATTACACCAAGCTCCAGTTTTCAAATTTCTCCATTCTTCATTTTCTGTAACATTTGGAATCAAATTGCCATTTCGATATCTATTCACTTTTAAATTTTCTGCCATCCAGATTTGATTTCCAATCCGTACGGTAATATATGTATTTCCATCAATATCGGTAACAGCATTTTCATCTGCAAATTTTGCTAATCCAATTGCATGCATCCATAAAAATAAAATTTGTTCAACAATATCCTCATTTAAGAAAGCTTCTTCAACAAGCTTTTTTTGGATTATACGAATTTCTATAGAAGTATGAGTTGTTTTATTGGATTGAATCGCTGTTAATAGAATAGGCACATGTTCTCTTATAGAGAGTAAAAGCAAACTTTGCATTTTAATATTATTTACAAAACGATTCGAAATTAGCTCAATGAGGTTCTGCTCATTATGCAATATTTCATGTCCATTTTCTTTTAAGATTATTTTGAGTATTAATTTTGCGCTGTTTAGCTCAATTTGCTGATTATATAATTGAAATAAATTGGTTTGGCAAAATGGACATTTAATAAATAATTCATAACAAGCTGGAGTCCATTCTTCATTACAGTTAGAACATTTCATAGATTAAACTTATAGAGTTGTTGTTTTTACTTTTACTATTTTTTACTCACACACTTTGATATTCATTTCTAATAGCTTAGGCGAGTATTAGCGTTCGTTTTCTTTAAAAGTCGAAATGATTTGCTTTCATTAGATTCATCAAGTCCAATAACATTTCTTTTTCAAATATTGTCTCTTTCGGTGTTATTCCAACCGAAAACTCAACTAAATGTCTAAATACCCAATGTTTTATTTTATCATCGTTAATGTTATATTTCTCGACAAACTCTAAAAATGAAGCATTCATTATTTCCCACGTTTGAATTTCTCTTTCTGGTATAAAGTCTAATTCGTAGTTAAAAACGCTGTTTTTAAATGAAATATTCGTGAACTTTCCGATTCCTAAATAAATATTCTTTGCTCTAACAAGTAATGGTTTTGATAATTTACTCTGAGTTTTTGTTTGCTTCTTTAATTGATTACTTTCAACTATTTTCGTTTCTGAGTTTTTAATCAACTCTATAAACATCAAATACCCTTTTAAGTCTTGTATAATTTCTGGACGAACTATTTCACAGATTTTCAATGCAATTTTCCCTGTAGTTAGTTTAGAAGTATTTAAAGCAAATTTGTCAGCTAAATATAAAGAGTATTCTTTCACCCTTTCTTTTGTTATATTATGCCAGATTGGTAAAATCGTTTTCTTCCCATTTTCTTCTTTTGTAATGAGAGACCGATACTCATAATCAGTCCATTTGTTGTTTAGAAAATTTTCAGAGATTATTATGATTCCAAAGTTAGACTTCGAAAGTCCATAATCAATAGATTGAATTAAACTATCTCCAAGTTTTAAAGTGAACTCGTCATACCATACTTTTAATTTCAAAAGCATAAGTTTCTCAACAAGTTCTCTGACAAAACTATCTTTATCTTCACTTGAATGTGAAATAAATACATCCCACTCTTTTTCCATATTACTCTACAATAGTTCTATTCTCATGTCATTTAGCAAATCAGTATATTCTTTAGTCAGTTCGGTACTTCTATTTATTAGTTTTGCCGAAAACTCGTCTTTGGGTTCATCTTGTTCATGTTCTAACCAAACTCCTAAATCGAAAATCAATTCCCCAATTCGATTAATTCTATTTGTTTCTAATGAGTTAAAAAGATTGACACATGGGGATATTATTGAATGAAACTCTAGCTTTAATTTTAGATATTTATTGTCATCAATCAGCTTTCCATCATCTATGCTTACATGCGAGATTCTAAGGAATAAAGCATTAATATCTTTAAATGACTGATATTTTATATGTTGGTTAGCTAAGTCCTTTTGAAACTGTAGAGCTTTTTCGTTTCTGTTATTTTCAAATTCCGATACTTTTAAAGTCAAATAGGTCAAAACTAAAACATTTGCTATAGCAATTATAGGGTTTAGTATTCCGCCAAAGTAACTACCAAACTCACTCCAGTTTGCTCCTGAGTCAGAAAAGTCTTGATTGTAAAACTTTGCCATAAAAATTCCTACTGGAATTAAAGCTAATATTAACAGACCTATTGCTATACCAATTACACTTTTGTTAATTTTATTCATTCTTTATTTTTTAAAATTGCCGTTAACATCCGAGACTATGGGCATTGGCGGTTTGCGGGAGCGTTCTCTGTCGCCCAGCGACAAAGTGAATGCTGAAGCAAAACCTACCAATTGCACGTCAGTAAGCCAATAAACAGGCGTGTGTTATGTGGCTTTAATTTCTTTCAATTCAAATTTTCCATTTTCTATCTTGTCAGTATATCTAAGATTTTCTACTTTCACTTCATTACCTTTTTTAGTGACAGAACATTCAAGGACAGCAATTAATTCTAAGTTTTCGTTAGCTGTTTCAGGTTTTAATGCTAGACAAAGACCATTATAATCTGCTCGTACACTAGGATAAATAACACCATCTAAATGTTTGATAATTTCTTCTGTAAACATGGAAGTTATCAAATAATCGTATTCTCCTCCAATGTCAGATTTTGCGAATTCAGATGATAGAAAAGATTGTAACAGCAATGCATCTTCTTTTTTGTCTTTATTGTTTTCTAAAAACAAATGGTAGTCTTTAGTCATCTTTTGAAAGAATCTAATTTTATTGTTTTCTATTTCTGGATTTATAATAGATACTAAAGAAGTCTTATTTTTCACTCTCCATTTTCCAAATACAATTATTTCTTCCCCATCTGGAGAATTTGCATCTCTTAATAAATCACTTGTTTCACAAGCCCCAATTATACGCTCTGATTTTAGTTCATCCTCGCCGTCAATCTCTGGGATTACGGCTCCATAAAACATTGTCTGTTTTGGTGTGCTAGCTCTTTGATATGTTTTATTGTATTCCTCTGGAGTAAAAAGATAATTGTTCCACTGAGGTTAAATTTTCTCCTTTTTTTATTCGTCTTGCCCTGTGAATTATTTTCCCATTATCAAAATCTGTAATTGCGACAGGTAATGCTCCAATTTTAGATATAACCTCTTCAATTTCTTTTATTGGAGTCGTTTTTAAGTCCAACATTTTAAAAGCTTCTATTATTTTTTTCATGTAATGAATAGTTTGTTTTTCCTTTTTTAATGCCACATAATAACTAAAACTATGGTTATTTGGCGGTATACGGGAGCAACACCTTATAAATGCCAATCAGCCAGTCAATGAACATCGGCGTGTGTTAAAGGTAGTCCTTTTCTTTTTTAATTTCTCTATGCGTAAATATATCAATAGACTTTCCGTTTTCATTTAAAGACATGATTCTACATGATTTGTCAGCGGGATTCTCAACTAAAGAAATTTCATCTATGGATTCGATTTTTTGTACAATTTCACAGCAGATTTGTCCCATATAAGCATAACCCTGTATATGCTCACAACAATCAATTGGTTCATTACAAATTGAACATGTTGATTTTGATACTACACACCCCATACTTGCATAATGCATTTTTGGGAATAGTGTTATTTCATATAAATGCAACCTTTGCGAATATCCATTCAAATAGTCTCCGTTTATTGGGTGATTTCTAATCGCTAAAACGATTTCTCTTTGAGCCTCAATTAAAGCTTGCCATGCATTATCTGGGTTATCTTCTTTTAAATTTATAAGCATCAATAATTCATTTTTTACAGCATTAGTCGTTAATTCAAGACATAGGAGGAGGTTTGATTTTGTATTGTTCTTTTCATTTATTGCCTCTTTCTTTTTTAACTCAATATCTATGAGCAGATTGACTAATTCTTTAACCTGTTCTTGTTGAAACTCATTTCCCCTTACAAATATTGCTGTATTCTGTGCTTTAGATAAAATTGCATTATATTTCTCAACGAAGGATTTTAATTCAGGATATGGAAAGTTACTCATCTTTAAGTGTTTTTATTATATTATTAAGCTCATTAATACCGTCCACACCACCTTCGTAGGTAATACTTTTGTACGATTTTTTAGGAGTCGTCTCTACCACGATTTCAATTCTTACTTTTTTTTCTCCAAATGTCCCCTTAAAATAATCAGTTATATAATTAGAAAGTATATTTAAGCCTACAGAAACAAGACTAGAGTTGTCTGACAATAAAGAATATCCAATGAAAATTAATGGTGCGTAAAAGTCAATTGATTTTCTTTGTCTATAACTTGAATTTGGATTATCAAGCATATTTACTTCAACACCATTTAACTTTAAATACTTTTTAATGGGAATTGCAGTCTCAGTAAAAATAAAATCCATTGAAGATTTTGCATCTTCTATATTTTCAGGTAAAATGCAAAAATCTCCACTAAGTTTGATATTTAGTTGGTCGAGTTTTTCTTCAAGATTGATAAATGTTGAAATTTTGTTGTCCATTTCTTTTTTTTTAAAATTACTGCTAACGACCGAGGCTATGGGCATTTTGCGATTTTTAAGAACGTTCACTGTCGCCCGACGACAAGGTGAATGCTGAAGCAAAACTGTCGGAATGCACGTCAGCCAACCCGTGACCATAGAGCGTGTGTTAGGGGCTGGAAATTTTGTTCTAGTTGTTTTTGTATACTGGTTTTATATAGTCAATCAAAGCAGTTGTTCGCCCGTTTATAAATCTAAATATCAAATTCATTACTACGCCTTGACTGTCTTCTAATGATAATGGTTGATTAAGAGCAAAAACTACTGGTTGATTTTTCCCTCCATCTATAGCAATATTGTCAGCATATAAATACATCCTGTTTATAGAGTCAAGTATTGGATTTAATCTTCCTTGAAGTCCTGAAATATAACCAGTATCTTGAATAATAATTGAACCAATGTTCTCAATAAAATTAAGCGTAATTTCTAAATCGACATTCGGGTCATATTTTTCAACAACTGCCGAGGGATAATTAGAATGTGAAACTATAACTGTATATTCTCGTCTTGTTTTAATTGTGAAGTTTGCTATGCCATCGTTGTTAGTTTTACTTTGTAAAAATGTTCCATTGCTTGCAGATAAAACAACCTGAGCATCTATAATTGCATTCCCATTGTTATCAATAACTTTTAATGTATTATTCAATGGGTCAATCTGTGGTATAGGTGTAATTGTTGATAGGGCTTTTCGAAGATTTTCACTTGGAATTGTTCCACCAGTATAGATTAATTTTTTTTTGATTAATTGTACAAGTTGTTCTGGAGTTTTTATTTTCAAATCAACGTATCCAATTGTTGTTAGTACTCCTGGTATTTTCGTATCATCAAACTTTGCGGGTAAAATATATTCTTCGTTTTCCTGAAATGCTCTTGATTGCATGGATTGTCTCTCATGATTTGTCCACAGTTTCTTATTGTAAGCTTCTGAAATAAACATTATTGTATATCTCGCTTGATTTTGATAAATGTCGGATAAGTAATCGTATAAATTCTTGCCCCAAAGATTAGCCTCTTCAAAAAGGTCATAAAATACGCTTATTCCGTTTTGTCTTAGCAAAATGGCTACTTGGTCAACATATTTTCTGTCTTCACCTGCAAACGATAAAGCTATATCAAATTTCGTTTCTCTTTTCATTGTTTTTTTTCTATTTCTTATCCATAACGACCTAGTCTATTGACATTAGTAGGTTTGATGGAGCATTTGCTGTCGTGAAACGACAAAGTGAATGCGGGAGTAAAACTGCCAAAATGCACGTCAGCGAGCCAATGAATATAGGTGTGTGATGCCTCGTTCTTTTTTGTCTTCTACGCTTCTTTTTCTTCGGTTTTATTTTCTTTTGGGGCTTTCTTAATTTTTGTCATCTCACTAAAAGTATCAATGTCGTCCATGTTATTTGGTGTACCTCTATCATCAAACTGTTCATAAATTTTAATTCCAATGCATTTTACATTCTTTTTCCACTTAATTTCGGTATCTAATGCAACGCTTGCAATAACACATTTAGTCAAATCGCTATCAGTAACTGATAGTGCAACTTCATCTCTCAATTCTTTTTCTTTATTTAAGTCAACGACCCCTGTATAGAGAAATATTCCCTGTTCTTTTAAATCTTCAAATGCAGTTAATTGAAATTTTGAGACCTTTTCAGGATTAACACTTTTGCTTTCAATTCTTGGTAAATCATCAATTTGTAATACGAAGAAAGTATTTCCAACAGTTTGCCAATTGCAAGTATCGTAGTTCAATATCCTTAATCCTTTATATGAGAATATATTATCATTTAATTTAGTTAGATTGTTAACTTTCAAAGAATCGATATAGAAGTCGAAATAAATACCAAAAGATATTATTATAAATTTGTCAGAATCTAAATTCAATTTGTCAATTGCTGAAAATACTTCCTCGGATTTTAAAATATAACGTTTTTTATTTAGTGCAAAATAAAAGCTTTCCGAAATTCGAATTGAATATTCCATTGCTACAGCAGATGCAATAAAAGAATCAAAATTAGCATTTGAAATATCTTGGTCTTCTGCAAAAGCTTTTTTATCTAATACTTGATTCCTACCATGTGACCAGTAAGAAATAGTATCTCCAATGAAATCAATAGCATTGTTTATTAGCTTATAATTGGTAAAAGTTTTTGTTATAATTTCTTTTGTTGATTGTTTAAACTGTTCTTGTTTACTAATCGAGATTGGTTGCTCTTTTTCAATTCTGTCATAATCCTCTTTAACTTTTTGCGCTAAGGCATCAATTAATTTAGTAGGGTGAAGTTTATTGTTTTTCTCAAGCCATTCATCCGAAAACTCTGGAATTTCAGTTTCTGAAAGTAGCTCAGTATTCTTCAATAGGTCATTAATATAATATTTCATTTGCTCAATTTCTTGATTCCAAATACTTAATTCATTGATAGTATTTGGAGTTTTGGGTAAGTTCATTGTATTTTTACCGTGATAATAATCATGCATATTATACTGCCTTAAAAGTAAAAATGCAATATATTTCTTTACCCACATTCGAATAATATCATCAGTGTCAATACCTGATATATCAGGTAAATAGTAACGAGACTCAAAATAGAATGGATTAAGATACGATACGGGAAAACTCATAAAGGCAATTATTACTTTACTAACTGTATCTGGGAAAAGAACATATTTAGGGGGTTTCTGATTTGTATGGTAAACAATTCGTCCCAGAAGATTATATCGTTTTCTATATATCAATAAACCTCCGAGAACATAATGAAATTCTAAGAATCTTTGTATTTGTATATCTCTATCTTTTACTTCTTTTTTGTTGGTAATTTCGAATCCGTTGTATTCTTCATGAATTCTTTTCATGAAAAAATTGAAATGTTGATGAGCATTTTTCCAATATGAAAAAACAATATCATCTCTCTCATATTCAACTGCCTGAACTAAGCATTTCCAAATTACTGAGTAGTTTTTTTCTGATTGAATTGACCCTTGATAACTATCAAGAAATAAATCGAGCAATGTATTGTTGTTGAAGTAAGAGGTGGTCTTTTTTTTTCTCAAGCAGATTCTCTCATTTGTTTCAATCATCATTACATAATATTCGTCTGGGAATACAACTTCTTTCCCTTGCTTATCTATTCGAAATTCAATAAAAGCTGTAGTGAAAAAACTAAATAATTCTTTAGCTATATCTTCGTTTTGTTGTTGGATTGAAAAATACAATAAATCAGAAATCGCTTCAAAATGATTCTTTTTATTGGTATTGTTCTTTAGAATAAAGTAGTTGAGTAATCGATTTTTTTTCTCAGTTTTGAATTTAATTTTATTATGTTTCTTTTTTAGGTGATTTAATAGACTGATTGGTTTATAGTACTTTATAGTCATAAAAAGGAATAAAAATACAAATACAATAAGCAAAACTGTAAAAAAACTAAGTGTAATGATTGCTGAATTATCTACTAGGTAATTATATGAACTATAATCATTGGTATTTTGAAACGCAAGAATCCAGATTCCAAGAAATATTAAAGTTAGTATTAGAGTTATAAGACTTATAATACTTATTTTCTCTGAATAGAAAAGAGAAACAATTTTAGTTGATGAATATTTGTCGTCAATTCTTGCCACAGATTGCAATAGCAATGGGAACGCTATGGTTAATACTCCCACAATTAGAGGAATACAAACAGTTGGTGCTAAAGTAATAAATTCCATATTCTATATTTATTTAAGTCGATTAGCTGAAAAGGTTTAAAATTTCATCTTCAACCAATTCATTTTCTTCAGTCTTATTCAAATAATACATAGCATTCAAAACAGAAAAAATAGAGTCGATTTTCTTATATTCATCAATTTTCTTTGTTTTCATTTCATTGTTTGCTGTGTACTTGATTTCAAGGAATGGTAAAACAAACTGTCTTTCAATATTATACTTTTCGTTTCGTTCAAATACATATTTAATATTGTCTATGACCATCACAAACACATTGTTAGATAACTTTTCAAGAGCAGAACATTTTGCAATCAATGAAATGTAATTCTTTAAAGAATTGGTTAATCTGTCATTCTTGAACACTAAATGCGATACATATATTTTCTCTAAATAGTCAAAAAACATATCACCTTGTTTTCTCAGAGGACTTCCATTCGGCATCCATTCTGAACTACATATTAAATTAGTCGTATTTGTACTATCTTCTCCTTGTAATAATTTAAAAACCATACCCATTTCGTTATAATATGAAACCTCATACCAAACAGTAGATATTCTAAATGTATAGCATTTATCGTTAAATTTAATTATCTCTGCAACACCTTGTTTAGTAATTTCTTTCACTTTTGAAGTAAAGTCATTCACGCTTAATGTATCTGTCTTCATAATTCAAATTATCAATAATGAGTTATAATTTAATAATATTGCTCTAAATAGGTCGACGATTATTTCTCAATAATACAACGTACTGTTAAGTGAGCATTTTTACTGACGTTGTCTGTTAACCCCGCAAAGCGAAAATTAAAATACAGGATATATGCATTCTCCCCTTCTTCTGTGCATGACCAATAATAGCCAACTATACCTTGGTCTCGTAAATCCATACCATTTACTGGGAGAATTAGTTTTCCAAACTTTCTTGCATTTAGTGTGTCATCCCAAATGTTTTCTGATTCAACTATAGTGTCAAATTCTTTTTTGGTTGGAAGTCTTTTGCCCTGTTTTTTAGCAGCACTTTTTGCGGCTTCAAAAGTAAAATACCATTCACCGTTTACAAATCTTTCCCCATTTTCACCTGTTCCTTTAAGGTCTTCAGAATCCCATACAATTCCAGACTTTGATTCTTCAACGTTTAGTTTGCTCTCATTTGTTGTTACAGAATTCATATTCTCTACTCTTTTCTTTTTCTCTTTTTGTAATTCACCTAAACACCATCTATAATGAGATAAACGTTCTATTAATACAGTTTTTACAAATGAATCACAGTCTTCTAATAAATCAATTGTTGATTCTATTCTATCTTCGTTAAGAGTTATTTGTTCGTCTAACTTCTCATCTGAAATTAGTCTTTCTGGATTTGAATTACTCATGATTTTCTTAGTTTTAAGTGTTTTATACCACTGAATATATTAACTAGTCAAAAGCTGATTAATAGTGTTTCATTTTTTCATTTAAATTTCTCCAAAGGTAAATAGTATTTTTAATTAAACTTATCTTTCTGTAAAATATTTAATTTAGCCACTGACTTAATACCATTTTTCCTAACAGATTATTTTTATAGGAATAAAATAGAATTAGTTTATTTTTAAAATTCAATTAGAATCAAAGTTAAATAAATTATCAGATAATACGATTGTCGTTGCGCCTGATATAATAAAACTTGTGGCTATTGTGAATATGATACGACACAAGACACAAGTCTAGTATTGTTAAACAATAATCAGTGGGTCATTTATATGAAGAAAGGCTTTAATGACCTCACAACACATAATAAGGTGTTGGTAATTGCAGCAAGCATAAAAACTTATTATCAATTGACCAAAGGTGTGAATACTGATTTTTGGGAAACTACTCATTATGAAATAATTAAGGACATTCCTTATGAGTAGATTTTTTTTTCAATATTGACGACAAGTACAATGAGAATGATATTCAATATTTAAGCTCGCAATAATCTATTATTGAATGATTTAAAAGATATGTTAGGTTTCTTTGTAGATTCATAATAATCATTTAATTCATTTAAAAGTATCTCATTCAAACTTGTTTGGTCACCTTTGAGCATATCAGTTGAGATAAAGGTTTTTATAATACTAATAGAAGGATTTAAAATCTTTCCGAATACAAAACCTTGATTACAAGAACCACTGAAATTTTCATCCTCAACTACTTGAAGCATATATGTGGGATTGTTTCTGAAAAAAGCTTTAATAACCATTATGTTGCTTAAATCTTCCTTAATATACCTTTCTTTGTATCTTTTAAAGAAATGTGGTGGATATATTAAGACTTTGAATTTTCCACCAAAAACAGGAAATATCATTGCAGCATAAATTCCCTCTGGTCTATTATAATATGCAACAATTGTTATAAATGGCATAAGTGCATCTTTTTTTGATTTAGCATCAACGTAAATTATAAAATTATTTTTTGAAGGTGAAGTATGTTCAATTGGTTTAAAATAAAATGGAAATTTAGAAGCTTTAATAATTCCCCTTCTATACTTGTTCATGTCTTTTTGAATTCTCGCAATACAACTTTTATAATCCTTTGATAATTCATTTTGAATTTCAGTTTCTGACATTGCTGGTACTATCATGATATTTATTTTTTTAGAACATCCCCTTGTATCTTACGAAACAAGGAAATGTTAGGTTTGATTTTTTTTGATTAATTAATATGAACTAATTTCCATGCGAGATATTCAGCATGAAGCATATCACTTTTATCTAGATAGAATTTCTCCCAAAATATCTGTTCCCAGTTGCGACAACCTCTTCTATAATCAGTATCACTATAAGTGTATTCTAAGTATTCAAGATGGTGCTTCTGTCTTTCGTTAATATTTAACAGTTTGCCTTGGGTTAAATTGCCCGATATAATTGCTTGAGTATCTTCAAACATTTCCGTTATTATTTTATTATCTATCCTAAATGCAAGTGTTGACTTCTTATATTTCACCAAAACAACTGGAATTAAATACGCCATAGGTGCGTTATAGGATAGATTAATATTGTTTTTATGACTTCTATGTGAAAAGTCCATAGTATTCGTTATTTGATATAACCCAGATAAAGAACTAAAATCCAAATCCTTTAGAAAAAATTCAGGTTCAATACCCCTAAGTCCAATTCTTGTAGAAATATAGCTATACTCATTATCTAACCAATCGGGTATTTGACCATACCCATTGTATCTTTCTTTAGTTGTATATATTGCCTGCAAAATATTTATACCATACCTTTTTTCAACCAATTTTACTAATTGGCATTTATCACTCTTTAATACTGGTTGTAACTGGCTACTTTTATTCATCTCTGTTACGTTTGAATTTAATGTTTTCATAATGTCTATTTTTTATTTGTTTTTATAATTTTAGATATAGTTCTCCCTGTTCATTAAATTGTATATTTGCAATTCAATGAATATCAATGATATATGTTGAGTGATTATAGCTCTCTATATTGGGAATAATGATATAGTATAGAAAGCGTTTTAAAGTCAGGTAGAGTCAACTTTAGTGTTGAAGGATTTTTTAGTTTTCATGATTTTTCATTTGTTACTGTTTTAATTTACCAAATCTAGTTCCGACCGCATGTCGTATATGTGATTTGATTACGTTGCAAAGATTCAGAAAATTAATTGACTTATACAATGCATCTTAGAAGAAGTATAGAGTAGTATATAAAAAATAAATATCACATTTAATACTAATTGTAGTATCAAATGTAATAAATAAAATTATAATTAAATACTAATAATAGTATTTAATGTGACTATTAAAAATATATTTATATACTAATAATAGTTTTAAAATATAATAAATAATTTATATATAAATGCTGCCCTTTTTTCTGGTATTATAGGTTAGATTTCTTTTTGACATTAACTTTTCTTTCCAATCGTTGGCGTCTTAAATTATTGACAAGTGAGCGAATATAATCATAAGGAGTACTTTTTAAAGAATCAATACTCTTGTTTTGTAAGGAGAATATATTATTTAAAATTCCAGTATCTAATAGATAATCGAATACATGATGAAAATTTTTACTTGAATAATCACTGAAAGTATGAGGGTTCATCCCATTAGCTTTTTGAAAACTGCCTAGATATAGTAATAACTCAACAAATTCATCAAGTTTTTTATTTTTAGGAGGTGCTCCCTGTGTCTTTGTTTGATAGGAAAGTCGTTTTATTTTCAAATCAAGGAAATTTTCTTTAATTGGAAAGTATTCAACTTTAACTTCTTTAACACCATCATCTGCCTTAACTACCGTTTCTACTTTTTCTTCGAAATGTTTTTCTAAGTATTCCTTAATATTGTAAATTATTTCAACATTCGTTGATTTTACTCTTTCTTTAGGTTTGAATGACAATATCAATGTGTTTTTTTTTGTGATATTTATCCTAAGGTATTTGAGCATTTTTGCATTCTCCAATTCATCTTCAATACTCAAATCGTTTTTAGTCTTTTCATTTAGCAAACAATTGAACTCCCATGCAAGATATATTAAATAATTTGTAAAAGACTCATAATCTGTTTTAACGAAAAGACGATTTAATCTCGCAACATTAATACCATTATCATTATAAAACTTATTGGGTCTGTAATAGTAATGCGGTATTCCAATATGACTAAAATAATCATTTAGGTCATAAAGGTCATCTAAATTATATTCTTCAGCCAAAGGAAAAATAAACTCAGTAGTAGTTTTGCCAGTATCAAAATCGTAACCAAGATAATAATCCTCCTCATCTATTGAGAAGTAATTTTTTATTGCAATTTCCATAAAATCATATGATTAATCTTAATAAATTTAATTTAAATATCAACTTTAGAATACTTCACAAAAGCCTTACTGTCAATTACATGACAAGAATAACTTAAAACTACACTTTGGTCATTTGGCTTTAAAATGATTACCAAGGAATACGTGATATTTTGCCATAATCAATTATTTAGTTAGTCAAACTAAATTAAGTTTCTCAAATAGAACACGATTTCTATCATTTGAGTCTTTGAGTATTTTATCAAAACTCATAATTTCAACATACATATTGTAGTTTTCGTTATATGAGAAATACCCATCACCTCCTGGTAAAGGTCTATATCCTGCATCATCTGCAAATGCCTTTAATTTTTTAGTTAAATCACAAACAATGTATGCATAAATTGGTGTATTCTTTCTGTAATCAAATTCCCTTAAATGTTTATCTTTTGCGTTCCCTGCAATTATTTCCCTAGCATATTTGTTTACCTGAGAAATTGGATTCTCTTTTTCATTATAATCATCTCTCATTGGTCTTTTAAATTCAATAATCACAATAGATTCATATGGCTTTGGACTATTTGTGAAAGCAAATGGACTGTTAAATACTAAAATATCTGGTCTGTCTTTAGAATCCGAATCAACTGGTTTTATTTTTTTAAATGGTATATCCGATGCAAGATACTTGTGATAAGATAGTTTTTCATCTAACATCCATAAATTATGGTCTTCAAATCCAATTTCATCCGATAATGTTTGGAGTGGAAAAATTAGACTATGAACAGCCTTTTCGGTCGCTTTTCTTTTTAAGAGTTTCTCAAATAAATCCAAAACTAATTTTCGGTGGATTACATAATCTGTAAGCTTCGCATTTCCAACATCTATTACTTTTGCATAAAGTTCCTTATGCTTTTCTTCAAACTCCAGCATATCTGATTCACTATCAATGAATTTAAGTACTGTAGTAGTTTCCTTTTTTACATCCAGTTCAAGCTCTTGTTGAATCTTGAAAATTTCTAATTCCATTTTCTCTTCAGAAAGGGTTGAAGGGATTTTCTTCAATTTCTCAGATTTATATTTAAGTAATTGTTTATATCTTGGATGTTGAGATACAAACTCTTTTACTCTTTGTGTTCTGATTTCAGAAAGACTACTTATCTCATCTTTAAATTCGATTTGTAATAAATCTGTTATTCTCTTTCTAAGTTCATCTTGTGATATTTGGTCGGGAAATTCCATTTCTCCCTTGTTGAAATTAATTGTTGTTCTTTCTTCATTTACATTTTGGTCTAAAAATTCGCCTTCAACATAAACTGCAATCGAAAATAAATTTAAATTATCATCAGTTAATAAAGTATCAAGTTCAGGAATCTCAATTGAAATTTTATCGTTTATTACTTCACGATTATTTGCGCAATAGTGAATTTTATTATCGACTCTACTGCTGTATAGTTTTACAAAGCTAATCTTAAAATCATTATCTCTAATCTGGAGAGGCTGTGAATTCACTTGTCCCTTTGTAAATAATTGAAATAAATCATTTACCACAATTTGATTACCTAAATCATTAATTAAGATTCGAGGACATTCATTACTTAGAAAATAAATAAAGGTATGTTCAATTATTTTCAGAGCAATATCTTCTGATTTAGAATTGCACCATTTTCGATACTCTTCTTTAAGACCTTTGAGCTTTACTATTGTGTATCTCTCCTTTGTTGTATTAACAGATTCTAAAAAATGATTTTCAATTCCTTTTTTTGTTGGTTCGAAATTAAATTTACGAAGATTCCAGCCCCCATCAACTTGAAAGCGACTTTCAATTTCAGCAATAGTAAATGCTCTTAACCAAGTAAACCTTCCAATTCCTTTACCACCTTTTTTGTACGTTGAATGTGCATAGTTAAATGACTCATAATTTTCTTCATTAAAACCAATACCATTATCCTTTATAATGAAATCAAGAATTTCAGGAATGTCTTCTTTTCCTTCAAATTCAATACTTTTTTGAGTTGAACGAATTATATCTATTTCAATAATTCCTGGTTTTGTAGAACTATCTTCTTCAATAGCTTGTATTGAGTTTACAATTGCTTCAAATAGAGGTAATAATGTATTACTGTATGCAAGTTTCTTTTCGTTAATTTTGCCTTTTATGTCTATTTGCATATTATTTCAATTTAATGGCTATTTTTCTTCTTGTTATAGTTTTCAGTTATTCTTTTGGTAATCAAATCACTACCACCCCATGCAGTTCGTCCACGTATTTTGGAATCACATTCACATTGTTTCCAAATACATTGAGCCAGTCAAAGCCATCAAAAGGTGATTCGTTTGCAATGACTTCACGGGTAATATCGCCATTCTCACAAACGTAATTGACAATGGTTTTTACATACTCTTGTTGTTGAGAATTCAGTATATTTTCATCTAAGAATTTACTGAACTTATCAGCTGCAACATCTCTGTTGACACCAATCATTGAACGAATGAAAATGGCTACATTTCCTTCTGAAAATCTGTTTTGGGTATATTTATCGTACTCTTCTTTATTTCCCAGTTCCTTCCAGAGGATATTTTCAAGCTCCATGAGGTCACTTCTTTCAAGCTTTTCAATCATTAGAATTTTCTGAAGAGCTATGTTAGTTGCCAGGTTCTCTACCAGATAGTCAAATACTCTTTGTTTGTAGGTAGTTACAGTTACAATTCCTTTGGCTATTCCACCATCTATAATTTCATCTTCAATGTCGACAGTAAAGGTTGCTTGCTTGTCACCAATTAGGAACTTCATTAGGTCTCTAAGCTCAATTCTAACATGTTCAAGATTGGATAATGACAAATTTTGCCAAAAATTTTCAGTCTGCAATTCTTTAATTACGGCAATCTTTTCTTTGACCTGGGGAATAGTGGTTTTGTCCTCCAATGCTTGAGCTATAGTTACAATTTTCTGTTTGGTTTTGGTTGAGTTGGTTACAGCATCAAGTAATGATAGTTCAATAATCAAAACCAATAAATCAAACCGTTTCGCATTCTCATCTTCCTGGGTCGGAATTAAAAGTGGAGTTATATGATTTTTGATTTCAAGTACATCCAGTTGAGATACATATTGCCAAACGCTTTCCAGTTTGTATTTGTCAATGTAAAGTAAATTCTTGCGAACATCAATCCGTTGCGTATTCAGACTACCAATCTGCTCCCGAAGTTCTTTTTTAGTCTGTAAATGATATTCTTTGGCAAAGTCATCTTCCTGGAACTTCAAAGCCTGAAGTTCAAAAGCCAAATCAGCTTTGATATTAAAGATTTTCTCAGTTAGTGACTGCGTAATTTTTGCTTCAGTTCCGTTCGGGTTCTTATCGAAGTAGTCAAAATTCTCGCAATAGTCAAAAATACAGAACTCTTCTTTATCCTGGTCATCTCCAAATATCCCTTCCGATAAACGTGTTCCACGACCAATCATTTGAAGGAACTTGATTTTCGACCTTACAATTTTGAAAAATATCAGATTCAATATGTCAGGAACATCTATTCCTGTATCCAACATATCAACCGAAACAGCAATCTGAGGATTTTTGTCACGGACTTCAAATTTTTCTATCAAGTCATGAGCGTAGGTAACATAGTTATCAATCAGAACACAGTATTCAGCCCCATATTGCGGATACAAGGTTTTAAATCTATCTGTAATCAGTTCGGCATGAGCATGATTATAAGCAAAGATTATAGTTTTACCGATACGTTCACCACTTTGAACTTTAAGCCCATTAGTCATTAAATCAAGCAACACTTTATCAATGGTATCATTATTGAAAATGTATTTAAACATTTCCTCTCCACGAATATCCCTTTTGTATTCTGTTCCATCCAGGGCACGTTTAGCAGCTTCGTAAGCCCAAACTTTTTCAAGCTGTTCTTTCTCATCTTTGCTCAAGTCCTTGTACTTAATTCCTGCCTGAAGGTGTTTGGAATGTCGTATTATACCATTGTAAGGCACTAAGAATTTGTCAGCAACAGCTTCTTCCAACTCATAATCGAAATTAGGAACACCCTGTTCCATTTCAAACATTTCATAGGTACTTCTATCAACTTCACTTCTGGGTGTAGCAGTCAGACCAACCAACAATGAATCGAAGTAATCGAAAATAGCAGTGTATTTTCCAAAAATAGAACGGTGAGCTTCATCAATAATAATCAAATCGAACCTACCTATTGAAAAGTCTTTTGTGTCCTTATCAATGTAGTTTATCATGGTCTGGTAAGTGGAGAACATGATTCGGGCGTTCATATCCTTTTCGGCATCGTTTTCCGACAATACACAAACGGGGACATGTGGAAGGATTTTGGCAAAGTTCCGTTTGGCTTGACCCACCAGGGCGGTTCGGTCGGCAAGGAATAAGACGTTTTTAATCCAGTTGTTACGCATCAGTAATTCAACCAGTGAAATGGATACACGAGTCTTACCTGTACCTGTAGCCATAACCAGCAATGCTCTACGGTGTTTGCTGTTGAAATGCTCACAAACAGCTGTTACAGCCGTTTTTTGGTAATGTCTGCCAGCAATGCTTTCATTTATCTTAAAGTCACTAATGTCTTGTCTACTTTTACGTTGAATCAATAATTCCAACTCTGCAATGGTATGAAATCCCAATAATCTACGGTTCGGATAACCCAGCCCATCTATAATGTTTAATTCGTACCCATTGGTATAATAAATCACAGGACGAATTCCGTATTGTTTCTTCAGACAGTCGGCATACAAAGTAGCCTGGTGTTTGCCTTTAATGGGTGAAACACTTGTCTTTTTTGCTTCCACCACTGCCAATGGGCTTCCATCTCTGCCATACAACACGTAATCACAGAATCCTTCTTCTTTGTTGTTTGGCATTCCTTCCACATGGATTTCAATACCAGCTTTACAAGGAACTTTGCTGTTTTCTGTATCCAGTACTTCCCAGCCAGCTTCTCGTAGCTGTTGGTCGATATAAAATTTGCGTGTTTCGGCTTCAGTAAAGTATTCGGGATTTTTGACTATCAGTGTATCTTTCTTATCAATCTTACCTTCGTATTTACTTAGAACTTCTTCGCTTGGTTCGGCTTTGGCTGGTGGGGTAATGTGAACTTCGGGTTTGGAGCTAAGTAATTCTTTGTCGAAAGGTGGATAACTATCAATAACCTCTAGTTTACTCAATACTGCTCCAACAAATGTATGGAGGTTGAGCAAACAAAAGAATGATTCTTTCTTTGAAACATTGGCTGTATGAGCTGCATTATTTCCTGCCTTGCGGATATAATGCAACGCCATCATTAGCTTATCATCACCAACAAATGCTTTGAAATATTCACCATCTACTAACTCAAACAAAGAAGCTTTCTCACTGATTTCAATTTGCTGGATAAGGTAAACAGACTTCACCAGATATTCCAATGCCAAACGACAGCTAAAGGCTGAAATGTTGGGGTCAGACAACTGATTTATTTCAGCCGAATTGCAAAACTGGTAAAGCTTTGCAAAATCCTGATTGTCTTTTAAGTAATCGAAATTTCTCATATATGAATATTAGTTCGAATTATAAAGGAAATGGGCATTTGCAGAGGTTTTTATATTCGTCCTTCAATTGCTCCAATTAAATTTATCATTGAAATTGTCGCTGTCGCACAGAGAGAAGCATCCGTTTTCGTTGCAGTTCGCTTATGAGTTAATTCGTTTGCTAAGTCTAATGTTGCTTTTGCGTATCGTCTTAGAGTTTCGTTACTTGAACCAGATAATTCGACTGAAATATATGCCTCTAACATTCTTTTTGCATCAGTTTTACTAACTTCTTTTCCGTCAAGTATAGGGTGTTTCTCTTTAATGTAAACTGCCTGTGCTAAAGTAATTATAGTTTCTCTACTCAAAAACCCAACGACTTGAAACTGTTCTTCGGTCTTTGCTTCATTTTGTCTTAGTCTAATTTCATTTATTGAGCGTTCAATTCTTTCCCAATCTGACAAGTCAACTGTAACGTTTATTAATTCAGGTTCATCTGTTTCTTCTAGTATCTGTATAAGAGAATTATACATTTCACCAAGATAAGTTCTTCTTTCATTGTAAGTTGGAAAAGTTGAACTCCATCTCCCATACCATTCCCAAAGGTCTTTATATGGATTTGGGTTTTGAAAATTTAATTTTTGAAATGACTTGTCACAAGCAATGTACTTTTGTTTGTATTGGTCATTTATGTCTTGAATTCTCTGTCCACCAGTAGCAACCGAAATCATTATGTTTTTTAGAAAATTCACATCTTTAATCAGTTGTTCTTTTGTATTTGTTCCACCTAGTCGTGTCCAATCTATTTTGAGTTTCGCTTTTGGTATAATTTTAATATTTGATATTCTTTCATTATCATAATGTCTTGTTGCAATGCTAAATTTTTCGAGTAGTTCTGATTCAATACTTTGGATTCGGTCTCTGAATTTGACAAATACAACTAAGTCAATAGTAAGATATAAAGTATAAAAATAGCGTCCGCCATTCCAATTGTCATAATCAGTTTGTTCGATTGATATATTTGAATTGTCTAAAATTTCAGACAATTCGTCAAGTTTGTCAGCTTTCAGAATTTCTGAAACAGTGTAAATTATTGTCCTTAATTCATCTTGGTTGTCTATCATTTCAATTCTTTTAAAGTTATTGCAATCAAAAAAACATCATGTTAAATTTCTCAAAAAAACTCTTTAAAACAGCACTATAATTATTATTGTACCTTGGGTATTATCAATTAAAATATTTATCCATCGTATAATCAAATAGCTGTTGAACATCGTCAATTGACTTACTGATTAGTTTTTTTTGTTTTTCAATTGATTCAATTTTTTGTATAAACTTATTTTGTAATTTAAGCGGTGGAATAGGAAAAGGTAAACTTCCAACGCTACCAGCATTTATATTTAGCATAGTGGCACCTTTTGCTTTTTCTTGTAATTTTAAAACCATTGATTTCGAAGAAAAAGTTTTGAGCGCATAAATTGGATTTATTTTTGAATTAAATCTAATATATAGACTTCCTGTACCACATATAAAACCATCTTCTTTTTCGGTAACCAATGCACATCGACCAATATCACCCCTTCTACCAACAATTAAATCTCCTTCCTTTAAAAGATATGAAGACAATTCTTTAATTTTTTCAGAACTTACTGTAAGGTTATAATCAGGAATTATCATTCCATTAGACATGTGGCTTGGATTTACTAATGGTGTTCCATTTACAATATAATCTTCAACATGTAATAAGCTCCCAAAAGGTCCGATTCTTATTTTAGATATATTATTGATACTATCAACTTCCCAATCCTTCTCATTATTCACAGGGTCTCCAAACATATCATAGAATGTAGCTTGAGCCAGTGTGTCAAGTTCCTCCAATTGTTGCTTCTTCTTAGTGATAATATCACTTAAAGCATCCAATTCGGAAACGATTTGGTGTTGAGTTGGAAGTGGGGGAATTGGGATTTTCAGACTATCTATATCTTCATTTTTGATATTATTGATATTTGCTCCTCTTGACAAATCAGAAATAATATTTCTATATAAATTACTTTTAAAGTAATGTCCTAAAAATCTACTATCTAAATTAATAGGTCTAATTATTTTGCAAAATGCTCCAAATGTGATTTTATAATCAGCTTTCACCTGAGCCGCTTTTCCTACTAAATGTTTACTTCCACTTGATGTGCAAATTAATATATCACCACTCTTTAATAATTGCTTTTTTGAAACTTTAGTTGAAGACACAAATTGCATATCATTAAAATGAAGTTCATCTTGAATGTTATTTGCCCTAAGTAATGGTATATATTCCTCAGATAATTCTGAGGATAAATCTGAAGGCTTATATGAAACACCTCTAACTTGTTCTATAAAATCACCTAACTTTCTAATATCCCAACCGTATTTATTTTTCATTTTGATTGGAGTTTTAAATTAATGATTCGTATTCAGTAATTGCCTTATCAATCTCACTTTGTAAGCTTTTAATACGGGTAAGAATTACTTCAGGCTTTTCAAACTCAACTACCACACGGTCTACTTTTTTGTATTTATTCAATGAAAGGTCATAGTCATTTTCTACCAATTCGGCTTTAGGAACAAAGAATGATTGGTCGTTTCTGGTGCGGTCAGCTTCAGCTTCAAGGTTATTGAAACGGGCAATAATATCAGGGATATCATTGTCTGATATTTCATTACGCTTGTCATCTAATGATAAACCATCTGCTTTCATATCGTAAAACCAAACTTTGTCTGTTCCACCAGCATTGGTTTTGGTAAATATCAATATGGCTGTAGAAACCCCAGCATAAGGTTTAAATACACCTGAAGGCATGGAGATTACAGCTTCGAGTTTTTGGTTTTCTATTAGTTCTTTTCTGATTGCAGTTGGTGCATTACTTCCACCAAACAATACTCCATCAGGTACAATAGAGGCACATCTGCCACCTAGTTTCAGAACACGGAGAAATAAGCTGATAAATAGCAATTCGGTTTGTTTGGTTTTGGCAATGGTCAATAGGCTCTTCTCTACAGAACCATTGTCGAGACTGCCTTTAAAGGGAGGATTGGCAAGAATAATGGAGTATTTGCCTTTGTCCAGGTTATCATCCGAAAGGCTATCCTGCCATTCTATATTTGGATTTTCTACCCCGTGAAGCATCATATTCATAGCTCCAATACGAAGCATGGTTTGGTCGGTGTCAAAACCGTAAAACATGGTGTTTCGGTAGTGTTCACCATGTTCCTTTTTGAGCATATCGGTATGGTAATGCTCAGCCATGTATTTTGCCGATTCCACAATAAAACCAGCCGAACCCATGGCAGGGTCACAAATTACATCTTTCAACGTTGGTTTCAAGAGGTTTACCATCATGCGAATAATATGTCGGGGAGTACGGAACTGTCCGTTTGTACCACTGGCAGCCATTTTGCCTAGAATATACTCATACACATCGCCCATGGCATCCTTATCGTTCAAATCCATATCGGAAATACCATCTACAATTTTCGATAAAGTACGTTCGTTGGGAATCATGAAAATGGTATCTTTCATAAACTTACTGTAAGAACTATCTTTCCCAGTACTAATGTTTTTAATAAACACAAACACATCGTTACGGACAGTGCTCAACATGGAAGTAGTATCAAAGTTCTTGAAATTACTCCAGCGTAAGTTATTATACGGTATTTCTTTGTTTGATTCAGGGTTTAACCAGTTGCCACTTTTGAACACAGGGTCTTTTACTTCCACGCCAAACATCTTGGCATTGGCTTCTTTTTTAATTTGACTGTCATCCAGCAATTTGATAAAGAAAAGGTAAGTCATTTGCTCTAAAACGGTGAGCGGTGAGGCTATTCCTGCACTATAAAACGTATCCCAAATTCCATCAATCTTGTTCTTTACTTCCCCTGTAATCATTCTTCTATTTGTTTGTTATTGTTGCTAATTATGTCTGCGAGGTTTTGAAATGACTGCAAATCTTTAATGCGATAAATTGCACCTCTATATTCGATGTATCCATTTATTTCAGAATCATCTTTCTCGAAAAATTCAGAAATAGGCATGTTCAATATTTCGGAACATTGTTCCAATCGTTGCCAGGTTGGTTTTGAGAAAACATTGTAAACGTTTTGTCTCTCAATACCTAGCTTGTCTGCAAATTCCACTACGGAAATTCCCCGTTCACGTAGGATTTCTTTAATTCTTAATCTATTACTCATATCAATTACATTTAACGAGACCAAAGGTAATTAAAAATTAATAAAAAACGAAAACGTAATAAATTAAGTGACGTTTTATTTGCATATGTCATGATTAATTGATACCTTTGTCATGTTATTCATTACTAATCATAACTATGTTTGCATAATAATCGTTTAAATTGAGATATAAAATGAAAAAAGTAGTTATTCTGGCACGTGTGTCAACGCAAAATCAAGAGTTCGAAAGACAAATTAACGAATTATCTGAATATGCTGCAAATCATAAACTGGAAATCGTTAAAGTATTTTCAAATAAAGTCTCAGGAGCAAAGAAAAATGAAGACCGTCCAGAAATATTGGAAATGATTGACTATGTAAAATCAAACCAGGTTGATAAGGTATTAGTACTTGAAATTAGTCGTCTTGGTAGAAATACTCTTGAGGCTTTAAAAGTAATTGAGCTATTAAATGATGAAAAAATATGCCTCTTTGTGAAGAACTATAATATCGAAACACTTGACGATAAGGGGAAAATTAATCCAATGGCTCAGTTTCTTTTAACAATCCTTCTTGAAGTAGCAAGGATGGAGAGGACTACTACAAGAGAACGTGTTTGGTCAGGTTATCAGAATTTCAGAAAATCTGGAGGTAAAGTTGGTCGCAAAGAAGGATTCAAGAAATCACCCGAACAAATGAAAGTAGAATATACTGAGGAATTGAAGCTTTTACGCAAAGGTATCAGCTTGCGTAATGTCAGCAAAATCACTGGTACAAGTGTGAATACTCTTAGAAAAGTTGCTGAGCTTGCAGCTTAAAATAAACCATTAAAAACGAATAATTATGGAAATGGCAAATTATATAATCAGCATTTTTAAGACCAATATGCCCGTGATATTTTCATGGGGGTTCAACAGTCCAATTGCATTAGAAAACGGGCTAAGATTCAGTGTAAATGGATTTAAACACAAAGGCAATGTTGCAGTAAGATATAATGAAGGATTGGATTTGTTTGACATTGAGATTCTGACCTTTGAAAATGAAGTTATTGAAGCTATTGATGGAGTGTACTTCGACCAACTGATTGAGATTATTGACAATCGGGTGGAACTAGCGGAAAATTATGACCAGGCTGTGAAAGATTATTATAATTCTTCTAATGACATTACTACAGTATAATAGACGCTTCAAATAAATACACTATGGAAACGAGAGAAAATACAACTATCAATTTACTAACGACTATAACCAACATAGCCAAGAAACTTGAAAACTCACAACTGGAAGAAAGCGTGTTAGCAGAAGTAAAACTGTTCTTATATGAGCTTTCAAAATACCTAAATGTAACAGCAAATCAGAGTATGATTTTTGCAATTATTTTCATTCTCCAGGTTAAATTGTACAACGTTGATTTGCGAGATATTGTCAATTTTTTGGATATAAACTTCATTGACTCATTAAATTTAAAAGTGGATATTGATGTTTTATTAGATTTGAAACTAATTGAGGTAGAACAATTAAAAAAAAGTAAATTTAAAGGTAGTAATTTTGGAAAATCAGATTTTATAATTAATCCTGAAATATCGAATTCAATATATTTAAATCAACCTATGCCAAAGTTAGAGAACAACTCACTTGATATTTATGAATTTGTAAAAAAAGTTTCTGACTTAATTGACCAACGGAATGAAGAGAAAATTGACACGAATGAACTATTTGATTTAGTAAAGGAGCTCGAAATAAACAACAATCATATTGAGCCAGTTTCAAAAATAAGGGGTCTCTTAGATATTGAAGACCGAACATTGCTTTATGAGATAGTTGATGACCATATCATTGGATTCGCAAGTAGCATAGAAAAGACATTGCGTGACATCTATCAATTAGCTAGAAAAAGACTTTTAAAGGTACGTGAGTTAGTTGAAAAAACAAACAGAATGTTTGAACTTGATTTCATAACGTTGAGTGATTCACGTTTTGCAAATGATTTCAATTTGAATCTAACTGCCAATGCAATTGAATTATTTATGAAAGAAGATGCAGTTCTTTTCATGCGAAACAAAAAATTAAAGAATATATTACTCAATGAAAACATTACTCATAAAGAGCTTTACTATGAACCTATCCTGGAGAAAGAAGTTAATTTTCTTACAACTAGTTTAGATAATGACAATTTTATTAAACTGCAAAAAAGATTGACCAATATGAGTTTATCTAAAGGTGTTTCAGCAATATTTTATGGAGCACCAGGCACGGGTAAAACCGAAACAGCTTATCAAATTGCTAAAGCCACTGGAAGAGATATTTTACTGGTCGATATAAGCCAGTCAAAAAGTATGTGGTTCGGAGAATCAGAAAAACGTGTTAAAGAGATATTTGACAATTATAGGAAGATTTGTAATACTTCAGAAATTAAACCGATATTACTATTTAATGAAGCTGATGCAATATTAAACAAGCGACAGGAAAACAGTCATTCAAATGTTGGACAGACTGAAAATGCGATTCAAAATATCCTTCTTGAAGAGCTAGAAAAGTTTGATGGAATACTAATTGCTACAACTAACCTGGAAGGTAATCTTGATGCAGCTTATGAAAGACGGTTCCTATTTAAAATCATGTTTGAAAGCCCTACGAGTGAAGTGAAGTCAAAAATATGGCAAAGTAAGTTGTCCTGGATTGAGAATGAATTTGCTCAAAAGCTTGCAAATGATTTTTCATTGTCTGGAGGGGAGATAGATAATATCGTTCGTAAAGTTACAATGAATGAAGTGTTGACAGGTAATAGACCTGAGAGCAACGAAATATATAGTTATTGTCAATGTGAAAAGATACTATCAAATAAAACAGGGAAAAATAGAGTTGGCTATGTGTAAGTAAATAATTTAGAACTTGAAATTTTCATTTAAACTCATCTAATCTTTTCTGAATAGGTGAGTTTATTTCATCTAACTCTCTATGATATATTGTTTTGAACTTTTCAATTGAAACTTGTGATTCATAGTCTTTAAACAATAACTTGCAATCTTCATTACATTGATTTTTCCAATCCTTAAATAATTTTCTTAAAACCCCCACATTAAAATCATTGACATCTGAATAAGTCGCTGTTAATGCAGACTTGTTGGGCAGTAATCTTTTCTTTATATCCAATCTTATAACACTTTCAATAGAATCTTTTGATTGATTATTTTGTTTTTTTAGGGATGGTGTAATTTTAAGTGCTTCATTCTTAACTTTTTCAGGAGACTTTTGAATAATGTTGTTTGTTGGATTCTGTTTGTTTGAAATTATTTCTGGATTACGCGCTTTGGCTAGTGTACTATTAGTTTGAATAGTATCAACCCTAATAATCCAAAACATAAACAACAATATAACTATTATACCTCCAACTGCAAATAAAAATGGGGTTCTATTCTTTTTATTGATTAACTCTTTGCACTCAATAGCTTCGATATTTCGACTCTTAACATCTTCAATCAAACATTCCCTCACTAGTTTCTTATATCGGGCTGGTAATCGTCTCAATGAGCTTACACTTGTATTTCCTGTGAATAAATACAGTACGATTTTCCCGAATGCATATAAATCGCTTCGAGAGTCTATAAGTTGTGACCTGGAAAATTGTTCTGGACTTCCGAAACTTTTAGTTCCACCCGTGATTTCTGTATAACAATCAGAATAAGACAAACCCAAATCAATTAATTTAAGGTTGTTCCCATTAGTTGTTATCAAAATATTTTCAGGTTTTATGTCTAAATGGACTATTTGTCTTGCATGTAAATACTCTAGCGAAGACAGAAGCTGCAATAAAATCTTTTTTATATTTAATTCGTTCTTGAAGAAATCAGGATTCTTTTCTATAAAATCATTAAGTGTAGTGCCATCAATATATTCAGTTAGGATATAAATACCTTCTTTGTCAGTTCCTTTGCTTAGGAATCGGACAATATTAGGATGTTCAAGTGTAAATCCAAGGTCGAATTCTTTCTCGAAGGCTGCAACATAAAGTGGGTTGGTTGAGAATGTCTTCTTAGGTCTTTTAAGGAAGTGCCATTTAGCATGAATACGTACTTTAAAACAATCGGAAGTTGCTCCATTCCTATTAATAGCGACAATATCCGAAAATGAATTTATCAGTGGGGATAAAATTTGACTGTTATCAAAAGAGGAAGACTCACTATTCATTTGCTAAATTTTCGACAAACTTACAAAATTTATATCAATTTCAAGATAGTTAATCCACCAACCTTACCAGCTGTAAATCGACCCAAACTCTTTCCATCTCTAATAACATTTAATATAATCAGCGGGTAATTGAGTACGAAATGTGTCACATCGAGCAAATCATTTACAAACAGCTTGCTATTGCTTGACGAAATGACTTTAAATTGATTATTACCTTCATAATTAATTTGAACCATTCTGTCTGGTTCGTAGCCAAATTCAACTATTGAAGACACTGGTAAAGATTCAATTTTTATTTCCTGTAATGAGTTAAAACCAGAATTGCCCGATTGGTCTAAGCTAAGTAAATAAACATCCCAGTTACTATAACCCAAGTATAGAGCTAAAGTGTCCAAAGTAAATAAACGAGGCTCTGTAACCCCTTCTATAAATCCAAATAACCTTTTCAAGGTATTCAAACTGATTTTTTGTTTGGTGACTTTCTCTATTTCAACACAGAGTATTTCTAAATCAGAATGATAACGAATTATCTTGCCTAATTTAGTTTCTATTTGAACTTTAATAACTGGAGATAGCATATTGGATTTCTGTTAAGAATTTGACTACAAAAATACGTCAAAATTTTAGAACTTTAGTGAATGGATGCAATGGATGCAATGGATTATTTGGATTCAATGATTTTGAGTTTATCGGTCTATTTTTGCACTCATTATAAGCGAAACCGAAAAGCTATACGAGTAGGAATAATTTAATTTACAAAAAAAATGAGAAAACCATTATTAATGATTGCAATTGCAATTGCTTCAACCTCTTGTACATTGACAACATTTGTTGAAAAGGATTTATCTATGAACTACGAGTTAAAGATGACAAGCAAAAATGAAAAAGCATTGTTTGAAAAAATTCCTATTTATTTGACTGAAAAAGAAGTACCGAAAGAGTTCGTTGTTAAATCAATTAATGTTTACAGCCCGATTGTATTACCTGTGATTGGTGACAGAAAAAAAGCTGTTATCGCCAACTTGTACAAGAAAGCAGTAAAAGCAGCTGACAACCAAAAAGGCAATGCAGTTTTAATTGTTGATGATTCCCACTTTAAAGTGTTGAAGTTTAAATAATCTAAAAAATAAATTTCATTATTAGAAGCGTTTTTCTTAGTAGTGAAATTTACTAAAGAGGTTCAGGTGGAAAGAAATCCGAAAACTTACAGTTTAGTGCTTTAGCAATTTCGTTTAAGTGTTGTATATTGTATTTAGCTCTACTATTTGGACTTTCAACAGAAGCAATAAAACTTTTATCCACTTGAATAAAGTAAGCTAAATCTCGCTGAGAAAGAGATTGTTCTTTTCTCATTTTCAGAACTTTATTGATAACGTATTGGTCGATTTCTGTTTTCATTATTTAAAAAGAAATGAACCGCAATATCATTATTTTAATAATTTAATTGCTCATACAGGTATAATCGTTATATTTGCAGAATAATATATATTTTTATTAATTTTAAAAGTTATCGTTATGACAAATTTGCTACTTGCTCTAAATGTAGTACGACTGTGCTTTTTATTATGTCGAATATTTAATTAAACATTATAAATTTAAGATTATGACTTATTCAGTATTAACAAAAATTACGAACAACCGCTATAACGGTCAAAAATTTTACATGTATAAGGACGATGTAAATGATGCCTTAAAAGTATCTGCATTAACTTTAATCGAGGCTCAAAAATTAGAATCAATTCTAAAAGAATATCCAGTAGTCTTTTCTGAAAATGAGATAATTCCAAGAGACACAGATGAAATAAAACTGCTTGAGATTCCTAACAGTTCAGATGATAGACCATTGGATTTTGATTTTGAATTTGTTATTGAGGATTGCCCTGAAATTATTGAAAAGCTTGAGGTTAATTTTAACGCACGTATATTTGGTATTGATAGAATTGAAACCGTTAGACAAACATTTGAAAATTAAAGAAATATATGGAAAAACTTAAATGTATTCGAATCTCATTACTTATTGTTTTTACAATGTTAATCTCATTGAATCTAAAGGCAGTGAATGACAGTGAATCAATAGTAGCAATTGGGATATCAAATACTGAAAATGGTGCCAAGTTAGATGCAGTTAAATCAGCAATTAGTACAATCTTTAAAGTATATTCTAATGATAGTATTGATGTTTTGTATGAATCTGGATTTTTTAACGAAATAGACCAAGGAAAGAAATTCGAATTTATAAATTATGAAGTGTATTATGGAACTACTATACAAGGCATTTCAAATAATGTTGCGGTGTTAAATGTAAGTTGTTCTATCGAGAAATTGAAAAAATATTTAGATTCAAAGGGATACAGCGTCAACATCAAATTAAACGAGTTATTATATAGTATTAAGCGCAAAGCATTAATTGAACAATCAGAAATAAATTCGATAAGTAGGTTAGTAGGTATATTGCATCAACTACTACAAGGGTCTTACAATTTCTCAATTACACATGACAATCCTATATCATTGAATTCTCAAAGTACAGAATGGAAAATTCCATTAATTGTCAATGTGACCGCAAATGAATATTTAGAAAAAGGGTATTATTTATGCGATAATTTATTAAGTCATATAAGTCAATTTGATTTAGATAAAGGCTTGATAATTAGCAATAGTGATTTAAAACCTGTTTTCATTTCTTTGGATGAAAAATCAAAAACATTTTATCTAAGAAAACAAATTTCAATCGACCTTTTTAGAACCTTGGAAAACTCTTGGATAAATTTCAGAGAATTATTTGTTGTGAAAAATGGGATTAATGATATTTATGGCTGGGATAAAGACTGGTTATGGAATAGTAATAATAAAGGAAGAAGTGACTATATGAATATTCCAGAACTGAAATTTTATACTGCTAATCACGAAATATGTACATATAGGTGGGATGACCCAAAAAATATGGAGCAGTTAGATAAAATTAAGAATTATGAAGTTAACAGATTATCAATTAATTACAATTATTCAGATGGTGGAATTAAAATCAATGATTTAAATTTAATTTTAGCTCCTATATTAAAAAATAGATTAGGACAAGAAATTAATGGGAAAACCTATTTTAATGGATTTGACGATTGGAGGTATCCAACTGATAAAGAAATGGATTATATTAATCGGTCAATTCGAAATTGGACAAAATTATGGGGCAATAAATATGAATTTTTTAGAGGACAAGGCGCAAATAACCAATATTGTTGTTTCGATTATAGTAATGTTTTAGTACGAAATTCAGGTAGTTATTATAAAAATAAGATTAAAGAAAGAAAACGTACAATATCAATTAATTCAACTTCTACAGATGCAAGATTATTTATTGATGAGAAGTATGTTGGATTAACTCCTTATATTGTAACGTATTCAGAAGGTATTCATAATTTGAGTATAGAAAAGGATGGCATAAAAGGAGAATCCAAAATAATAAACTTTGAAACTTTAAAAGATACAAATATCACTCTTTCATTAAACACTGCAAAAACAACTTACTTAGTTGAAGAAGACATAAATGCAACAACATCATTAAAAATAGTATGCGATTTTAATAATATTGAATATCTGAGAGTTTATATGTCAAACAATTCGGCTGGAGAAGAACAAATTTGGAAAGAATTAGAGACTAGCGACATTACTTCTGTTAGACTTTCTATAAATGCATTATTAACAGATAAGATGTCAGGGCAGAAATACAATTTGGAATTGTCTTTATTTAGAACAAAAGATGTAATTCGGTTAGGGAGGTTAGTAATAACTGACCCAAGAGCGACTGCTGAACATGATTATCCACCTATAAAGTATTGGAGTTTAATAAACAAAGATATGCGTTAATCGTAGCCCATTTATGGATTAGGGTGTTTATTTTTATAACAATGACATAAATTTGTCACGAAGTTGAATAAATTGAATACAAATCAATATGTCGTGTTAAGTAATTTTATTTCGGACAATAAATGCTACCTCACGTTAAGATACTTAAATGTCTCAATATATTTAGCTTATAAATTTATATGTTACATATAATTATACATTATAACATGAGAAAGAAAATATATGTTACAGCATTAATTTTGACAATCACATCGTGTACCCACAACATTACAGAAAAAAGTCCTAAAAGTGATTCAACGGTGGTTGCAATTGACACTTTAGTGACTGAGAATAATACAAATACCATAACTGATTTTGATGGTAATGTATACAAAACTTTAACTATAGGTAAACAGGTTTGGATAGTTGAAAATCTTAAAGTAAAACATTTTAATAACGGAGACCCTATTTCTTGGGTTACTGACCCTAATATTTGGGATAATCAATCAAATACAGCATATTGTGGTTATAAAAACGATGTAGATAGTATTAAAAAATATGGGTGTCTATATAATCGGTTAGTTGTTTCAGACAATAGAAATATTGCCCCAGAAGGGTGGAAAATTCCTGATGAAAATGATTGGGATATTCTTATAAAATATCTCATTGCAAAAGGCTATAACTATGATAATTCAAAGTCAGAAAATAAACTTGCAAAATCTATAGCTTCTAAGAATGGCTGGATGGAAAATGAAACTCTTGGAAATATAGGTTGTAATTTAACTAAAAACAACAAATCTGGCTTTAATGCTATTCCATCGGGTTCATATGGTGGAGGATATTACCAAACAGGTATATTTTTAGATAATATCGGAGTTGGTTCATGTTGTGGCTTTTGGGAAAAGCAAGAAGCTAATGCTAACGATATGAATTATGTAGGTTTGTCTGATAATCAGATAGACTTAGGTAAAGGAATAATGGATAAAAAAAGTGCATTATCTATCAGATGCATTAAAGACCCGAATTACATTAAAACTAGCAAAAATTCGAATGTAAATACTTCAGATAATAGTTGGTTAATAGGTACTTGGGAAGTTCAGACAGATGTAGGAATAATGAATCTTACAATATTAGATTCACGTAATGCCACTTTCTTAGGGGACAGAGGAACATTTAGAGTGCAAAATGGAGTTCTAAAATGGAAGGATTTACACGATATTATAACTCCATTTACATTGAACTATACAAATAAAACAATTAATAGTGATTCATTTGTTTTAAGAAAGCATAGTTAACAAAATAATAATACAGATTTAAAAAGCTCATTGTAACTAGGATTGTAGGTAAATTCAAAAGATTACAGATTGCCACAATTAAAAATGACTTTATAATGAATTGTTTATGCAAAGTATGTATTCGTGATAAAAGAAATGGTTTGCCATTTTAGAGAATTAAATAAATTTAAAAACAAAGCTTTATGAAAATTACAAAACAAATTGGAATTACTTTATTATTTATCATGTTATTGTTTCTTTCAAATGAAACTATACAAAGCACAACATTTTGTAATACTGCTTCAGGTAATGCTTATTACCAGAATGATGCGGCTCAGGTTGTTTTAAGGTCTGCAATAGAAGTAAATGAGCAAATTGAAGTGAAACAAGCTAATGATTCTTTACGTTCTTTTTATTTTACTAACGATACAATATATATTAAAGTTGATTATGCCATTGAACGAAAAGTAGTTTCTAATGTGTACATTTTCAATAACGAAAACAAATTAACTAATCTTGATGTAAATAATTTAGAATGGTCTAAGTTAAAAGTTATACCTTCTCATTTAGTTACTCCTAATAATTTAAGAATCACATTAATAGACATAAATTCCTACAGAAAGTTTTATTTACAACTTAATAAAACTCGGAAAGAGACAAAGAATGTGTTTTCAGGAGGATTGCTTTTTGAATACATCAACAATGAAGTTCATAATGGAAAGTATCTTAGAATTTTATGATAATATTAAATTTGTTAATATAAACAATAAGTGATACTTTATACCAGAAAATTAAAAAAAATAAAATTATTGAGATAGTAAGTGGCGTTTTTTCGGTTAAATGTAATAAATGTCGAAAACAGCATGATTTTACAGAAGAGAATGTTAATTTTAACTTAGTCTCAACTGAAGAAAGAGATATGGGGAATGAAAATGAACATTTTTGGGAAGACTCAATTACTTGTGATTGTAATAATGAAATTGAAATAGAATACCATGTTTTGTAGTATCCAGTCGGTACATTTAATCATGATAACATTATAAAGTCAGGAGTAGAAATTGTAGATAACACATTTGTTTTTGAATTCAATGACGATGAGGATAACGTATTTGATGTAGATTGAAAAATAATTGACTTTAAACCACTGAATAACAAGCCTCATTTCCACTTCGGATTTGGGGCTTTCTTTTTGAATATATTTAATTAATATTTTAGGTTACTTTGACACACACAGATGAGTATCAAAACTATGATTTCAAGATTAAATTGATACATTTTTATATTGACACATTTTTAGCTGCCAGCATCAGTGTTGGCAATTATTTTTTA